>Ga0224504_10000082_pt1 | contig 37776 bp, 32 predicted proteins | sample SF_Oct11_sed_USG_3_FD_170160 | JGI IMG/M metagenome (GOLD analysis project Ga0224504, IMG submission 170160) | Sediment microbial communities from San Francisco Bay, California, United States - SF_Oct11_sed_USGS_24 | ecosystem: Environmental > Aquatic > Marine > Sediment | place: USA...
CGAAGATTTTCTCAAGGAGCTCGACAAGGATAGAACTGAGAAGGGTTGCGAGTACGCAGTACTAGTATCCTTACTCGAACCCGACAGCGAGCTCTACAATTCCGGGATTGTCGACGTATTTCATCGTTACCCAAAGATGTACATCATTCGGCCACAGTTCTTTATCCCTATCATCACTCTTCTTCGCAACGCGGCCATGAAGTCGCTTGAATACAAGACTGAGCTTGCTCTCGTGAAAGCACAGAATGTTGACGTCACGAATTTCGAGAACGATCTTGAAACATTCAAGAGCGCTTTCGCAAAGAACTATGATCTTGCGTCCCGGAAGTTTCAAAAGGCCATCGATGAGATTGACAAGTCGATCGATCACTTGCAGAAGACAAAGGATGCTCTGCTAGGTACTGATCGGAATCTCCGGCTGGCAAACAATAAGGCTCAGGACGTAACGATCAAGAAGCTAACTCGGCGCAACCCTACGATGGCGGAAAAATTCGAGGAACTGAAAAAGCAAGATTCCTCCGATGTTGAATAGATACGGGATGAATCCACCGACGACGTGAGTACCTATGCTGATTGCGGTTGCGCTGGGTTCTTGTTTACTGCTCGTATATATATCGGTGGTGTACTTTCGCCGCGTGCAAGATACAGACCTGCGCACCCGAATCGCCGCGTCTGCTCACGCATCACTCGTCGCGGCCATCTTGCCATACGGCCTGCTTGTGGATGCAGTAAAGGTGGGTGAAGCGCCCCTTGTCGCGCAGCTGCCGATATTCTTGCTGCTGATCCTCGCAGCTCTGTCGATGGCCTATTCTGTCTGGATCTATCGAGACAGGCCACTGTTGCACCTTGATCACCTGATCACCTGATCACCATCGCATTCTGAAACTGCGAGCGGGGTTTGCTGTGACCGTGAATGTCACCGATGACATCGTATTTCACGCTGTGATGCTACTCTGTAATCTAGGTCGGTATGCGAATCTGCAACAAGCAGATGATAGACTGCGCTATCCTTACTGTGGTCAAACCCCCTGCACGTGAGCTTCTTCAAAGAATTACAACGTCGTAACGTCTTCCGCGTAACCGTAGCCTACGTCATCTCGGCGTGGCTACTGGCGCAGGTCGCCGATCTCGTGCTCGACAACATCGCAGCGCCGGACTGGGTCATGCAGACCATCCTGCTGGTGCTGTTCTTGGGGCTGGCGCCCGTGGTGTTCTTTTCGTGGGCGTACGAGGTCACACCGGACGGCATCAAGCGCGAATCCGAAATCGACCGTTCGCAATCAATCACCCACGTCACGGGCCGCAAGCTGGACCGAACCATTACGTTCGTGCTGCTGCTGGCCGTTGGCTACTTCGCTGTCGATAAGTTCGCGTTGTCACCGGCACAACCTGTCGCAACAGGCTCCGAAACGAGCGAGGAAGTCGTCGAAACCACGGCCGCCGGTAATACGATTGCGGTCTTGCCCTTCGTCAACATGAGTGGCGACGAGGAAAACGAGTACTTCTCCGACGGACTGTCCGAGGAGTTGCTCAATGTGCTCGCGAAAAATCCGGCGCTGCAGGTGGCGGCGCGAACATCGTCGTTTTCGCTGAAGGGCGAGAAACTCGAGATCGGCGAAATCGGGCGCCGCTTGAATGTCGATCATGTCCTCGAGGGATCGGTGCGCAAGAGCGGCGACCGCGTGCGGATAACGGCGCAGCTCATCCGCGTCGACAACGGCTATCACCTCTGGTCCGAGACCTACGATCGCGACCTGGACAATATATTTGAGGTGCAGGACGAAATCGCCGCGAAGATCACGACGGCACTGTTGCCGCAGCTCGTCGGCGAGACGGCCATCGAGACGACGGGCGCGGTGTCATCCGACTACACGGTGCCCGCCGCGGCCTACCAGAACTACCTGCTGGCAAGGGACCAGTTCAACCGCCTCACGCAGACGACCATCGGGTCGGCCTACGAGCAGCTTAAGGTCCTGGTCCGCGAGTACCCGGACTATGCCGAAGCGCAGGCGCTCTATGCGCACGTGACGTTGATGAATTCGAGACGCATGGAGGGTGATATCCCGTGGATCATCGCGGAAGACCAGGTTCGCCGAACGCTGCAGAAGGCATCGACGCTGAAGCCGGATTTGCCGGAAATCTACCTCGTTGAGGGCCTGCTGCATGCCCGCAGCCACGACCCGCAGAAGGCCATCGAGTTCTTCGAAAGGGCAATCGAACTGAACCCCTCGTATGCGGAGGCTTACCGGTACCTGTCCGAGGCAGCGATGGATCTCGGCCAGACCCCACTAGCCTGGGAAGCGCTCGAGACCGCCCGCGAACTCGACCCGATCTCCGTGTCGACATTGCGCTGGGTCATTCAGCAGGCAACGGATCATGGCCAGCCGGAGACTGCCGACGACGCCATGCGGGTGTTGCGCCAGGTTGCACCGGCAAGCGCAGACTACCTGCAGTTCCACCTGCTATACGAAAATTTCCGGTTCGCCGAAGCGGCCATCGCACTGGAAGACTTCCGCGCCAACTGGCCGGATGAGGAACCACACGACTGGCAACTCGGCAGGCTCTATGCCGCCCTGGGCAAGACAGACGAGGCCGTGTCGCTGGGCTGGGGGCCCAAAGTCTACATCGCGGCAGACCAGGGACAACCGGAAGTCGCCCTCGCGACAATGGAAGAAGAGGCCGCAAATCGTACCGACCCGCACGATCGCGCCGACCTGTACTGGATCACATACACGGTTCTCGGCATGCATGACGAGGCGCTCGAGGTTCTGTCGGATCTCTGGTACGGCTATGCCGCTGAAGATCTCGGACCGAGGATGGATTACGGCGACGCCTTTGCTCTTGTCGAGTTGTTGAGAGAAGCCGGGCGTGCACATGAAGCGGAACCCATTGCCAGGCAGATTCTCGCGATCGTAGGGCACGACGAAGAGAACAACGCTCCCTGGATCCGGATGCTGGAAGGCGACTACGAGGAGGCGTTGCGTCTTTACATCGAGCGTACGAGGAATGGCAAACCGCTGATCGGATACACGGGTGTGCCAGTGCACCATTTTGCGCTCGAGAGCTTGCCGGAGTTCGCGACGCTCGAGCGCCTGGTTCAGGAATGGCGCGAGGAACAGCGTGCGCTTTATGACGAGTTGACGGCGGCGCGAGAATCAGCCTGAGTCGATTCGAGTCCATCCAACCACCGACACGCGGATTTTCAGTCCGTCCCGTGCCGCCGAATTGACGTGCCAAACAAGAAATATAGCAGACTTTCCGCCACCACATCTGAGCCTCGTCTAGTTTGATTCAGCGAGATTGATGACATGATGATGACATGAGGCGCTGTGAACGCTCTCGGACTCATACTGCAGTAACCCCATTTAAGCAGTTTCTTTCTAGTTTCATTCGTGAATTTCAGGGCCATTTTAGTGCATCATCAGTTCATCCTTTACTTCTCCAAAACTATGTCTCCTGCAGCCAAAAGATGGGCGGACTTATCTGCAAAGCAATGCCGATTTGTTGAGGACTACGTATTGGAAAACAATGCCAGCCAGGCAGCGAGGAATGCTGGTTATGCTAAGTCTTCTGCGCATACAACTGCGTACCGATTGCTCCGCAATCGCAAGGTGCTGGCGCGCATTGATGAGCTACGCGCAGACCTGGCCACCAAACATGAAGCTACGGTAAACAATGTCATCAACCGCTATCGACAAATTGCTATGACGGATGCCCCTTCGCTACTGGTCGGCAGCACGACTGGCGGCACAAGACACCGTTTTAAGCATCCAGATGAGCTGAGTGAGGACGAACGTATGGCTATCTCAGAGATTAGGCTTAAGTCGGAAGATGGCGAACAGGTCTTCGAATACAAGCTGTACAACGCCAAAGAGGCCCTGGACTCCCTGGGTCGCGTCTTTGGGATGTTTAAGGATCGCGTTCAAGTTGAGGAACGCGAGCGGGTTCGAAACCTTTTTGATGAGATTGCTGCTCACCCGGAAAACGGCAACACGATTGCTATGCTCGACGCCCGACGGAAATGAAATAGGTGGGCGCGAACTCGCTATTCTAATCTTGTCGAAGACCAGGAGTCCCGACGACGTGGGGGGTATGCCATGGGAGGAGTCCCGCGAGCTTTATTATTTAATCCTTCAACGTATGTATTGCGGCTTACTTTCTGAAAATAGCTCGCAGGAAAAAATATGAAAATTGTCGAACAAAAATTGGACAGAAACTTGTGCGTGAGAAGCGTTTCTTCTGGATAGTCGAATGCCATAACTTTTGGTCACTCAAATAGCGTTATTCCGGAATAGAACTCGGAGTGGTCCCCTTCAAAATTAGGCATCCCAGGTTTAGTGAGGGTGCCTACAGGTTTTACGTAACTGGAAATGCGGCTCGAAGGCTCTTGGTGCCAGGTAATGTTGAATGCTGTAAGTTTTGGGAAAAAGTAGAGGCCAGAGTATGGAAGGTTGTCGTGAATCCACCATGCCATGGATCGCCAATCACCCCCGGATTCTACATAGTCAGCTAATGCGGGAATGACAATGCAAGCTGTTGCACCTTTGAATCCATCAGCGTCAACTCGATCCCAAATGTGGCCCGCGTAGTTCGATTCATTGCTTGCGGCGCTGTGACCTTTCTCGTTGCCCAGCTGATTTACTGTGCATGACCTGTATGCGGATCGGATAGCAATGCGACCGAATTTTTCTTGTATCGGTTCAAGAAGTTGCTCACACAGGTGTTTGCCGACTTCGATGGCGAGGTCCGGATCATCTGGGATATTGGATAATCCGTATATCTGAGCGATCTCACTGTATAAGAAGTCCCGAAGGAAGAAGTTCTTGGACAGCCGCACTCGTCCAAGATTTTCGAGTCCGTTGACGGATTTTGGTTTTTGCATCTGTGCTGCATCCAATGGATATGGAGGGTTGATTATCGAATGTATGCGGAAATTTTTCTGCGAATTAGGTCTCCGAAGCTACCTTCGCGTTAGAGACTTCGCCTAGCGAATGACACCCACCATCCCTCCTACCGTATGCCCCGCTGTATACAACTCAAAAATCCAGCGCCCGTCAGCATCCCGTACAACCACTGCGTTTTCTGCATTAGGTTTGCTCATGTGTTTTGCATCAGCAATTTTCTTTTCTAATTCTTCTCGATTCTGATCAAGGCCACTCATTAGCATTTCTCCATGGAGATATGGATTCCGGTATCAAGTTCGTTGAGCCGCTTTTGTAACAGGCTGATCGAGACCTGATCCGCTGCTTCAACCCCAAGATAATCATTGCCCGGGCATGCCCCATCGATGAACCTGATCTCACCGACTGCGTTCTTACGATTAAGGTCTGGTCCGAGGTCAAGACTCTCCAGTAAGTAGAAAGCCTTTGCATTCGAACTGTCATGTCGCGCCCAACGATCAACGACTATTTCCGGGTCTACAAAGTCATCAAAATCGACTTCCTCTCCGTCACACCAGTTTTCTCGATACGCTTCTTCGCCGCCACAATGTTCAATAGCAAACTCACGGACGGTCATTGCAGGTGGCTCGGCCCAAGGATCGCCCACGTGGAAATGAAAGCTACCGTACTCGTCAACGACAAGAAGCTCGGTGTCAGCTTGCTTTGGTGTCTCGATCAACGGTTCGCCGTGATTCTCGAAGAACGTAAATACCTTGTCGTAATAGGACGGCAGGATCAGACCTGCGGCTGTGCCCAGGATGAACTGTCGGCGTGAAATAGACATGTCATTCCTCCTCTTCACCGCTCGCCACATCGTCGTCCTCGACGGCGCGAGATAGGATGGAATAGCCTTCTGGCTTAGCAGGCGGCGTGCGACGGGACGTTATTGACTGCCCGCTGCCCCAACCTCTGTAGAACGCCTCCAGATAGTCTGGGTCGGTCCAGTGAACGATTCTCTTTGACATGACTAACCTCCGAAGTAGTAACGGAAGCCAACGTCGATGGGTCACCCGTATAGTTGCCGGGAAGGCCACATCCCTCTTTCGAGGCTAACCACCTTGCTCGGGAAGCAGGTTGGCGGAGCGTTTGGCTCTCTCTTGATGTACCGCTGTATTGTACTACTGTTGATGTCCGCTATACACCCTGAAGCGGACATTGGGCTAAACTTGCCTGAAAGGTCCGCTAATGACCCACAGCAGCCGTTCACATAATGACGATGAGGTGATGCATGACTAAGGCGAAAGACTCTAGAATTGATCACCAACGACGCGCTGTTGTCGCGGGCGCAGTGGCTGTTTCCGCTCAGCTTCTTTCGCCAACACCGGTATTCGCTGACACAAAGCGTCCAACGTCAACAGGCAGCCAAAGATTGGACATTGAACGTTTCGTCGCCGATTGCGTTGCGGCAAATGAAGAGGTAGATGCTCAAGCCGCTGTTAACGAGGTCCTTGCGCGAGCCGTCTCCACCCCGAAATCTGTTCTGACAGCGTTGGGAGACCCCGAGAAAGCCGGCCTAAACGTGCTTCTCAAGTCGTCAACACTGACGATATTTGCGGCTACGTGGACGCCGCAGATGAACCTGATGCCTCATGACCATTTAATGTGGGCAAACATTGGAATCTACACGGGTCGTGAAGACAATATTTTCTGGAAAAGGACGTCGGACGGCATTAGAGCATATGGTGCAGATGCTCTTTTTGTCAGAGACACTGCAATGTTGCCCGCAGACGCATTGCACTCCGTTACGAATCCATTGCAGCGCTTCACTGGCGGTATTCATATTTATGGTGGAGACTTCTTCAACACAACGCGAAGCCAATGGAATCCTGAGACGCTTGATGAAGAACCGTCAGATGGCGCCAAGATTCGTGAGATGTTCCACCGTGAAAATGTACGGCTGGGACTAGAGAAGGACGCCTAATCCCCGTTTAGTGAGCGACTCCTATTGGCCGTTCTGAGACGCTCACCAGGGATCGAAGTGAGCGGCTGGTTCACCTCGCATACCAGCCGGTCGCTGCAACTGTTGTAGTATGACGGCTTGTGACCCAATGCGGTCGCTCGTATTTCGTAGCTTGAGTCCGACCATAGCCTTGTCATTGGCTTCTATGTCTTTGAGGAAATAGGACACGAATGCCTTTCTATTATCGGGAATCCGACAACTCAGACGAATTACCGAAGATCGCTGAACTCATCGCGAGAAATGGCGGCTCAATCGTAGCGTATCGGCAAATTTACTCATTCATATATGGTGTTGTATCGCGAGATGTTTACGAACACCTCCCTCAAGGTAGGAGCTCATTCATAGCCGGGTTGAAGCATGCGACTTTGTCACTTCTGTTTGGGCCGTGGTCTTGGCTTGGCCCTTTCGTGACTTTACAGGCGCTAATGGTCAACCTTTCTGGCGGCATCGACAAAACTCACGTCACGGGATCGAGGCCCGATGGTGTTTTCTTGGATTTGGAGTCGCTGGAATCCAATGCCCAGCAGAAGGAGAAAGCTCTACAGTACGGATTCGCCACGATTCTTTTCGTCGTTCTTGGAGTATTGGTCTGGAAGTTGGTCATTCCAGAGTTCGACCCAACCGTCTGGTCTCCCGGACTTCTTATCACCCTCCTGGTCGTAGGTGTGCTTGCGATAGTCATTAATGTCGCTCTTTCGAAGTTTCGCGGGTGAGTTTCACCGTCCGCTAATGGCCGTTAGCTGCCCTACGTTTTCACAGGATTGCAGTGATGTGAGCGTCCGCTTTGGGTGAAAGCAGACATATCGCGGCACCTGACGAACACTCAGAAAGACAGCAAGACCTGCTAAAGGCAGCCGAGGACAAGGCCTCGTACGACCAGAATGACTCGTGATCAAGCTTGGGTCGAGCGCACAACTACACCGAAATTACACACAACGAAAAACGGCAGCCGGATAGGCTGCCGTAAGACTTTGAATAAATTGGTGGCCAGGGGCGGAATCCAACCACCGACACGCGGATTTTCAGTCCGCGCGACCTAAAGACCTCACTCCAAGCAATGACCGATCCCTATTGTTGATGATGCCGACGCAAATATTCATCAAGTGTTCGCACACTCCAGCCTGAATAACCCTTCGGTACGGTCGGCCGGTCCTCCTCTTGCAGGTCCACACTCGCGATATCTAAGTGAGCCCAGACCTGATCTTCGGCAACAAACGAACCGATAAATGCAGCGCCGACACTGGCGCCTGGATATCCCGCGCCGCCGTTTTTGATATCGGCGAAATCCGATTTGATTTGTTCGAAGTGCGCATCGTCCAGTGGCAGTCGCCAAATCGCCTCGTTCGCAGCGCTGGACGCTGCGGTAAGTTGTTCTATCAGTTCATCGTGACGACCGAAAACGGCGGCATAGTCATCACCCAGTGCACGGCCTGCTGACCCGGTTAAGGTTGCGACATCGATCAACACGCTGGGCTCATAAGTGACCTGACCGTAGTGCACGGCGTCGGAAAGTACGAGTCGCCCTTCGGCATCGGTAGAAATAATCTCGATCGTAATGCCGGACATTGATGTCAGTACGTCACCGGGGCGGATCGCCGTGCCGGAGGGCATGTTTTCTGCAAGTGCAGCCAATGCGACAACATTGACCGGTGCACCACGACGCGCTGCGGCCAGCACAGTACCTGTCACAACACCCGCGCCGCCGAGGTCGCCTTTCATCGCCCACATGCCGTCATTGTCTTTAAGCGAGATACCACCCGTGTCGAAAGTAATCCCTTTGCCGGCGAGCACGACGGGCGGGCTGTTACCACCGGCCATGTACTCTATGATCAAGAGCCTGGGTGGGCGTGAGGAGCCCTTGCCGACCCCCCAATGCGCGCCCATGCCAAGCCGCTGTAGCTCTTCCTCGTCCAGCACTTTGATTTTGACGTTGTCGAGTCCTTCGAACAGCTCCTTTGCTCTATCGACGAACGCCTGGGGATAAACAAGGTTAGCGGGTTCCGAGGGCATGTTCCGCGCGAAGTACACGCCTGCGGCAAGATGCACCAGGTCACTCACGAACGATGCCTGTGAGTTGTCGTTGCTCAGCAGGCGCACAACCGGGAGTGTGTCCGGATCAATTTTGTCTGCCTGGTGCTTGTCGAAACGATAACTGCGCAGCAAATAGCCGAATGCCACACGCGCTGCGGTCGCCTCCCTGTCCGCATTATCGACATCCCAGAGAATCTGCACGCTGCCGCCCTCTGTACCCGCCAGCAACGATGCGGCCGTACCACCAAAATCCTCCGCAGTGGAGCGGCTGACGGTTTCTGCACCCAAACCAATCAGATCAATGCGCGAATAGGGCGCGACACCATAGAGGGTCAACGTCGCGTTCGCTTCGCCGAGAAATGACGCTTCCTTTGCTGCAACCGTGAGTGCGCCGTTCGTTCGCTGATCAATCGTTGCGGCGATGCCGCTTAATGACTCGCCTTCGACCACAGGCACCACGATGCGCCCGTCTCCGGGAATGTCGAATGATGCAAAATCGAATCGTTGGTCAGCGTGAACCGTAGCGGCTAGCGTAAGACAGGCAAGTAGTGCAGCAATAGCTTTCAATCTAATTTCTCCAGGTGTTTGCCGACGAGTGTCGCGGGAATGGCTCAAAATGAGGTGACATTTTAGCTAAGTCCTCTTTTCTTTGTCATGGCTGCGGCAGCTCTCTCCTAATGCACTACAATCACGCCTAACCCGACCCACGAACAGACCAGGCGGTCTCTATGAACCCCGAAGCACACCTTTCCGGCAATCTGCGAAAAATGCAGACCCGACTCGAGGGTGGCGCGCGTTACACGCTGGTGCTGGATGGTGTTTCGATCGACATGAACGCGAAGATCGGCGAAACCATCAAGTTGAGTTTTGACGGCACAATCAACTGCATTGCCTGCGGCCGGCCGACGAAGACGTCTTTCGGGCAGGGTTTTTGCTACCCGTGCTTTAGGGACGCTCCGGAGTCCAGCGAATGCATCATTCGACCTGAGCTATGCCGGGCACACGAAGGCGAGGCGCGGGACATGGCCTGGGCCGAGAAACACTGCCTGGTCGAGCAGATTGTCTACCTCGCGAGGAGCTCCGCGGTCAAAGTGGGCATCACACGGGCCTCGCAAATACCCACCCGCTGGATCGATCAGGGAGCAACTGATGCCATCGTGTTTGCTCGCGTCCCCAATCGCTACACGGCCGGCCTCGTTGAAGTCGCCATGAAAGAACACCTGACAGATCGAACAAACTGGCAGCGCATGTTAAAAAATGAGGTGATCGATGCGGACCTCGTCGCCACGAAAGCATCGTTGGTTGGCACGCTCGACGCCGACCTGCGACGGTTTGTCGACACCGATGACACCGTCTGCTCGATCGACTATCCCGTTAATCGGTACCCGGAGAAAGTAAAGAGCGTTGGCTTTGATAAGCAAGCGGAGATAGAAGGTTGCCTCGCCGGCATCAAGGGTCAGTACCTGATATTCGATGACAACCGCGTGCTAAACATCCGTAAGCACAACGGCTATCGCATCACCATTGCGTATGGAATCGCATGTCACTGATCACTGAACTCAACCGCCGGGGCGTCACCCGGGTCGCGATCGGGTTGTTGCCGGCGCTGATTCTTTCCTGGGTCTTCGATTTCACGCCCAAGGGTTTGCGGCGCGAGACAGATGCTTCGATAGCCGTACCCAAAGGCCTGGCCTGCGGGTGACTTCACGCTCCTCGGCCTTCGCGTTTCGTGACGAGGATGTTAATGTTCCCGAGGTTGCCGCCAGGCTCAATGTATTCCACATCCTCGAAGGCTCCGTGCGGACGGCTGGAGAACGGCTGCGTATCACGGTGCAGCTGGTCGAGGCACAATCCGATACCAACATCTGGTCGGAAACCTACGACCGGACCCTGGAATGACAATGACTGCAAGATTCCTGCTGCTTTCGATATCAGCCCTTCTCGCATCGGCCGTTAACGCCGACACGACCGAGTTCTGCCTCGACGGCGAGTTTAATCTCGGCGCCCGGTACCAAGGTAGCCAACCAGGTGTTGACGAATTCGTGCCTACTCGCTGGTGTGTCGTAACAGACGACGATTCGGAGCGGGCGCGGTTTTTCGGTAGTGGCAAGTCCAACCCGGACATGAATAGCAGTTGGACAGTCGCGGCATTGCCACCAGACCTCGTGCGCATCGTTAACGCGGAGGATCCGCCGGATATCGAGTTTCGGGGTGCGGACGCTCGCAACGAAGCACGGCTCGTTCGCAGGTTGGATCCGCGACGCTTTGTCGAGGAGCACTCAACCGCCCCCGTCGACGGAGTGCGTGCCGAAATCGAAGCCGGGCAGCTTCGCAGCCTGGTCATGTCAACAGACTTGCCACTGCGAGGCCGCGTACCGATAACCTGGCGCTGGGACTGGTCCGATGATGCACATCCGGGACTGACCATCGAAGTAGATGGAGCGGTGTTTTTCCGTGCGACGGGTAGCTGGCGCAAGATCGAAGGCAAAGACGTTGACGCACTGTGGATTGCCACGGCGGGAGCGGACCCGGTTCAGGTTCCCGGCGAAAACTGGCCGTCACGAGTCAACATGAGCCGCATCGATATCGCGGATAGCGTTTACTTGGTGCGTGGCGTGCGGACCGGCTTTCAGCACCTGGTCGTCGCTACGAGCGACGGGCTGGTCGTCGCGGATGCCCCTGCAGGTTGGGTCGAGCTTCACCAGGTGCCGCCGACGGACCTCGTGCCAGGGCTGGGAATCAGCGGGCTATCCGAGCAGTTCATCGATTTTCTTGGCCAGGAGTTTCCGGGCCGGCCCGTCCATGCTGTGGCACTGACACATGCGCACGACGATCATTCCGGCGGTGCCAGGGCGTTCGCGGCAGCGGGCGCGCGAGTTTATGCGCCCGCGGAGTCCACCGAGTTTCTGGAACGGGCCTTGAACAGTACGTCGATGCCCGGCGACCGATTCAGTGCGCTCGACCGCAAGCTCGACGTCATTCCGGTAACGGATAAGCTTCTGCTGGGCAACGAACCCAACCGAGTTCAGCTCGTATCGATCGGCGCAAGTCCGCACGGTTCCGCAGCACTGGGTGTGCATGCCGTCGACAGTGCTTACTTTTTTGTGTCGGATTTGCACGTGCCGAACTCGGAAGACGGCACTCCGCGAGCCGATCGCCTGGCAACGGAATGTTGGTTTGCTGACTGGGCAGTTGGCAATTTGCCGTCGGACACGATTGTGCTGAATACCCACAGCACCGTCGAGACGCCGGTCTCGCGTCTGGTGAAATACCTCGAGAGCGAGGGTTGCGCAGAACTATCGAACTGACGCGTTTAGCGCCTACAATAAGCAGTATGCTTCTGGAACTTCGCCAGCGAAATGTCCATCGGGTCGCTCTCGCCTACCTGGCCGGATCGTGGCTGCTGATCCAGGTCATTGAAACGCTGACACCGGATTTCCTGCCGCCTGTTGTCTTTCGCACGTCGGTAATCGTTCTTGCCATAGGCTTTGTTCCGGCGTTGATTCTCTCGTGGAAGTTTGAATGGACCGCTACAGGCATTAAACGTGAGGACTCCGGCCCGTCTGATTCGGCTCGCTCGAACTCCCGAATTTTCGATCAGGTCGTTACTGTCGTACTGCTGCTCGCCGTGGCGTATTTCGCCATCGACAAGTTTGTCTTCGACCCGGCGCGCGATGAGGCCGAGATAGTCGCGGCGGAGGAGGAGGCGACAAAGCGTGCCCTGTCTGGCGTATTCCTCGACGAGTTTCGCGATCGGTCAATCCTTGTTGTGCCATTTCTGAACCTGAGCTCCGACCCGGAGCAGGAATATTTCGTGGACGGCATATCTGAGGAGCTGCTCAATCAACTGGCACGTATTGAGGAGCTGCGCGTCATCTCACGATCGACGTCCTGGACCTTTAAGGGCAGGAATGTGGATGTTGGCGAAGTTCACCGAAAGTTCGATGTATCTCACATCCTCGAAGGCTCGGTGCGTAAAGCCGGCGACCAGGTTCGTATCACGGCACAGCTTATCGATGCCCGGACGGATACACACCTGTGGTCGCAAACATACGATGAATCACTGGACGATATTCTCCTTGTACAGGAAGAAATCTCGGTAGCGGTGGCCGACCGGCTGCACCTGGAAATATTCAGCTCCCGGTCTCCACATGAGGGCATCGACCGAAGGGCGTATGAGTTGTACCTCAGGGCCAGGACAAATCCTGCAGCTAATACGCAACAGCCTGAGGATGCCGGCGCATGCTCGAAGAAGCTCTTGAGATCGAGCCTGGGTACCTGCCAGCATTGTACGACCTTGCAGTTACAATCGAGCTGTCTGATTTGGGCGACACCTCGGACGGACTTGGGAAGCGGCGCCGAGATGTAACGGACCTGGTCAATCGCATGATTGAGCTCGCACCCGACAGCGTCTACGCGCACAACTGGCAAGCCTACATGGCGATGCGCTGGGAAAACGACCTGATCGCAGCTGCGCCCCACCTCGAGGAAGGCATGCGGTTTGCCAATCGGACCGATGTTCATATCTGGTTCAATGGCGCGTTGGATTTGCTTCATAAAATCGGGCGACACGACGAAGCGATCACGCTGGGTCAGTACTGGATTAACAGGGATCCCGCTTGCGGCAATTGCCTCGGCCGAGTGGTCAGGGCGATGAGTGCGAGCGGGCGTCATGAAGAGGCCGCACTCATTGTCGAGTCACAACTCGAAGGTCGTGAGGAGACCCCGGCCGCGTTCTGGAATATCGGTCTCAGCTTTCTCATTGCAGGGAACGCAGGGAGAGCACTGTACTATTTTGACCAGATACCCGATGAGAACCCAGACATCAGGAAGGAATACGCCCGCGCGTTTGCACTCTATTCACTGGGACGGCTGGAGGAGTTCGAATCGATCCTTGCGGATGAACTATCGTCCTACAATGGTACTGGCGCAGAGGGAATCGCGCGTCTGTACGCATGGAGCAATCAGCGAGACAACGCCTTCATGTGGCTACAAAAGATGATCGAGGAGCAAGGCGAAGGGTCGGCCATTGGCGTCAAAACGGAATTGTACGGGCCAATAAAGTCAGACCCCCGCTGGCAGGCATTTCTCGAGCAGTACGGTGCGGAAGACAAACCGCATCTCAACGTCAGGTTCGAACCGCGATATCCCCCTACCCTGCAAAGAGCAATGGATGCCCTGGCCACCCGCTAGCAGCGGGCCCTGCCCGGGGCCAGTGGCGATATCGAGCTCCCTAGAAATGCCTGCTTAGACTCAGCTGCACGTAGTCGTCCTGTTGCAGCCACCAGGTCGTATCGCCAGGCCCCGCACCCGAGAACGCTCTTACCCGGAACTCACCGAACCAGTCTTCACCAAAGCGCCGTTCGGCCTCGATGTTGACGAAGGTCTCGCCCGTGTCGACGTCGTAGGAGAAACCGGCCAGCACAGCCGTATCCTGTATATCGTTGAGCGCGAGTCGCGTACCGACGAATACGTCGCTGTCGGCAATCGTCACTGGCTCGAATTCATTCCTGCCGTCGTACTGATACTCGAGCAGCAGGCCGATATCAGCCGAAGACTCTGCGACCTGGTACATCGTGTACTCGAACCCGCCCACCGCGGCGAAAAACGAGTGTGTCACACCATCACGCGCGATCGCTTCGAGTTTCCACAACCACGCATCCCTGGTGTACTGCACGTCGACACCAAACTGATTGATCTGGTCGTAGACGGGCAGCAACGACTCTCCGTCTGCCGAAGGAATCAAGCGCGGCTCGCGACTGGTTCCTGAAAATACGTTGAGGCCAACGTCTATATCACCAATGTAATGGCTGTAGCGCAGGGCGAGATCCACGTGGTTCTCTTTGTCGGATGACTCGTACAATACACGCTCGGAATCGACCGGCAATGGCGGGCGGAAACGGCCATCTTTGCCACTGAATGTGCGCTCCCGGAAATACGGCATCACAAAAGCACTGATCTCGCCCCAGTCACGCTGCAGCATCAGGCTAAGCATCGGCTGGCCGAGTTTGTCCTCGCCATCGATGTCCCCGGCGAAGTCGGTCTGGTTGATGATGTCGACAAGGTGCAACGACTCGGTGACGCCCCAGAAAACTGTGTTGGCACCGACCAACAATTCGTAATCGTCACCCTCGAACGCCCAGTAGGCCTCTCTGAGATCGGCGAGACTGCGCTCATCGTCTGTCGCGTCCCAGCGCAGGTACGGGATGAACACAGCACGCTGCTTGCCCTCCTCGTTGTACCAGCGGATCTCGGTGGTCGACACAACGGTGCCCTGCAGTGCCTGGTCGTCCGGATCGACCCACTGGGGGTCGTGCCAGAACGTCCGGGCCTGCAGCTCCAGGCTCCCGGAGATGTCCAACTCCCCGCCATGCGCAGGGGAGAGCACGGCGAGGAGGATGACCAACAATAGCGTACGCATGACATTTACCTCAGGCGGCTCAACCGGCCCTTTACGAAGTCGTTCTCGGCCAGGCCGGTATTGAACGTGTAATCGCCGTAGATCAGGTCGGTCTGCTTGTTGGTCTGGACGTTGCTCATAGAGAGCGTGTGGGCGCGCCAGATTCCGTCGTAGTTACGGTAATCGCCCATGTCGAGTACCTTCAGCAGGTCACCACGGCGATCGTAGAACTCAACCTTGCGGATCTGGAAGTCTGTCTGGTCAACCCACGACACCTGCTTCTTGTAACCGGAGTTCTCGTAGCGCGGCGTGCGCTCGAGAACATCGCAGGTCAGGTCGCCACACGGGACTTCTCCAACGTAGGTGTAGTCAAACTTATTGAGCTCGATGGCCGTAAAGTCCTCAAACGCGAATTCGCTGCCCACGAACGGGCCGGACTTGTTCGACGATGAGATGCGCTTGACGCGCTTCAATGCTGGCAGGTACAGCCACTGGTCATCGGGATCGAGGATCTTGGCGTGGGACAGCAGTGCCGTGCCCTCGATGTCCCGCGGTGTTTCGAATACGACCAGGCTCTTGTCGCCCACGGTCTCATCAGGCTTTTCCAGCGTTACGATACGCAGCGCGCGCGTGGACTCCTGCCCGGCTGCATTACGCAGCACCATTTGCAGTTCCACAACACTGTCGCCGAAGCCGACGTCGGTGCGATCCGAGCGGGCCGCGATATCAAAGCCCTGGGTATCGTCGCTCGCCTTTGGGGCATGAGCGACGGACATCAGGAGCACACCAGCCAGCAGTGCGAAAGTCTCTTTCTTTAAGTTCATCTGTCTATCTCCTAAGAAGATCGGGTTAAGCGGTCGACGGCAACAGCTCGATGTCGTCGGCGATTTTGGTTTGCTCCTTGTCGCGGCCAAACAGCAACAGCGCCGGCAGGAACAGGAAGTCGAGAATCAGTGCGCCAACGATCGACAGGATCGTCATAAGGCCAAGATCGACATTCATCTTGAACGCGGACGTGGTCATGACGAAGAAACCGGCGGCAAGGATGATCGTGTTGACGACGATCGCCATGCCAACGTTGTGGAACGCATAGCGAATTGAGTCCTCGACACTCAGGTTGCGCTCGTCTCTTGCACGAACGTACTTGGACAACCAGTGCACGGTGTCATCAACGATGATGCCGAGCGAGATCGAGGCGACTGTCGCCACCGAGAAGCCGACCTCGCCAACCAGCAATGCCCAGGCGCCAAATGTCGTCAGGATAGGCAAGCCATTCGGTATGAGGCTCAGGGTTCCAAGGCTCACACTTCTGAGGGCGAACATCATAATGACGGCGATTGCTGCGATCGCGAGAATCGTACCCACCACCATGTTCTGCATGTTGCGCGCCGAGATGTAAGTGAACATCACAGCGGCGCTGGTGGGTTTCGCATGCATGTACGACGGCATGTTGGCCTGCATCCAGGCATCGACATCGTTGAAGAACGCCTTTGTCTCAGCTGAGGTCGCCTGCTCGATCGTTGCGGTTATGCGCGTGGCCGATTTGTCGATGTTGATGCGGTCATTGAGATCGAGCCCGTACGGTAGCGAGAGCTCATACAGCAACAGGTACTGTGCCGAGAGGTCGCGATCGCCCGGGATTCGATAAAAACTGTCATCGTCGGCGTGCATGTTCCGATTGAGCCGCTTCATGATGTCTGACAGCGAGTACACGTGCGTGACGAGTTCCTGCTCCCGCATGTAGTCGGTCAGACGCTCAAGGTTCGCGAGGTACTCGGGCTCCGAGATGCCGCCGGGACCGTTCGCCGGGATCGAATACTCAATCGGGTACAGGCCGAAGTGGTTCATGGCCTGGTCCGAGTCAGTACGAAACTCGATCCTCTCGTCGAAGTACTCGACCCACTGGTCGTCAAAGTCGAGCGTAGGGATGAACGAAATGAGTACCAGCGTCGGCAGGCCAACGCCCACGAGCAGCGCGCGATAACGTCGGATGACGAAGTCCGCGAGCTTGTCCATCGCGCGTGTCGACCACTGGGCGCCCTTCTGTGCTGTCACGCGATACGGCAGCATGCTCAATGCGGCCGGCAACACCGTCACCGAGAAGATCCAGGCGGCGAATATGCCAACGGCCGTGATATTGCCCAAATGCCAGTACGGCGGCGAGTCTGAGAAGTTCAGCGACAGGAAGCCAACGATTGTCGTCAGTGACGTGATGGCCACGGGCAGGAAGTTGATACGCACAGCTTCAACCAATGCGTCGGTCTTTGGCATGCCCTCGCGCATCAGGCTTCTCAGTGACATCAGGATATGTATTGAGTCGGCGACGGCCAAGGTCAGGATGACGATCGGTGCTGACATTGCGATCGGCGTCAGTTTGATGCCGGCGAATCCGGCAGCGCCCATTGCCACCATCGTCGACAGGCTAATTACGATTAATGTCGAGAATGTCGCCGACAGCGAACGAATGATCAGCCAGGTCAATACGAAGATGACCAGGAACATCAACGGCATCAGCGTTGCGCCATCGGACATGCCGGTTTCGGCAAACGCATTGTTGAGCATCGAGACACCCGTCAGGTGAATCTCAATTCCCGGGTATTTCGCTTCGATCTCAGCCTGCAACGCCCGCGCGTGCTCAACCGCTTCGGGCACTTCGGTGAAGGCCTTTTCCGGATACTGCAGCACTACGTTGATCGCTGTGACGTCAGCGTCCGCTGTCAGAATCTGGTTCAGAAGCAGTGGTTCGGCCAGGGCGATGTCACGACGCTCCGACAGGAACGAGGCATCGCTATTACTCGCACCCTGCACGAGGTCTTCGACAATGAGGTCGTCCTCGGTCGCGTAGGTGTGCTGGAAGTTCGACACCGAATCCACACGAATTGTGTAAGGGATCTGCCATGCCGCCTCGGTCAGTTCTTCGACAGCGGCCAAAGTCTCGCGAGAAAAGGCCTCGCCCGAGGCCGATTCCACGACAAAGAAGAAATTGTCATTCTTCGTGTAGGTGTTCTGCAGTTCCTCAAAGGCCTGCAGTTCCGGGTTTGCCTCCGAGAAAAAGACCCGGTAGTTGGTGGAAAACTCGAGTTTCGATGCCCCCGAACCGACTAATACCGCGATCAGCACCGCGCCGACCAGCACCAGGGCACGGTGACGAATCACCCGCCGTGTCAGTGCTGCCGCGAAGCGGTCTATCGCCTTGAAATAAGTACCCATTGTTCTTCTCCTGCTATTACCTGTTTATGACCATTTGGTCATAAATTAAACAAAAAAAACGTCACACCCAGCTATCGATCAAATCCTCAATATTCGCAAGCAGCGTCCCGCCTTCCATGAACCCCTTGACCATGGCAGCCGACCCGGCCAGCGTCACCATGAGCTGCAGCCCGAGCTTGTCCGGGTCAAGCTCCGGGCGGATCTCGCCGGCCTGCTGCGCCTTGGCGATCACGTCCACCAGGAAACGCATGCGTTTTGTCGCGATGGCCTTCAGGGCCTTGCGAATCTCCGGATCATGCGGTGCCAGCTCCACCATGGTGTTCACCATCATGCAGCCCTTCTCGCCCCCGGCATCCTGGCTGATCTTGTTCACCATGGCCCGGATATTCTCGAGCGGCGAGTCGGAGTCAAAAGCGACTGCGGCCACCTCCCGAAATTCCATTTCCGCATAATGGCTTAGCGAATTCATGAACAGCTGGTGCTTGTCGCCAAACGCCTGGTAGAGACTGCCCTTGTGCAGTCCCGTGCACTTGCACAGATCCGCCATGGACGTGGCCTCGTAACCCTTGGCCCAGAATGCATCCATAGCCGCCTCAAGGGCAGCTTCCTCGTCAAACTCGCGAGGCCGGCCTACGGACCGTGATGTCATTTTCTGAACCATTTTTGGTGCCATTTATGAACGAACGGTCACGAATATAATACTGATCGGTCAAGAATGCAAGCGCCCTGTGCATAAATAGCGCTTACTCCCGAAGCACAGAAAGGAATTGCTCGCCGTAGCGATCGAGCTTGGTTTGTCCAATGCCACTGATGTCCAGCATCTCCGACGCTGTTTGCGGTCGATAGGTGAGCATCTCCTGCAGCGTCTTGTCATGAAAGATGACATAGGCGGGCACGTTGTGCTCGTTCGCGAGCGTCTGCCGGCATGCGCGTAGCGCCTCCCATAGACCGAGGTCTTCATCAGCAATAACTTTCTCGCTGGCCGATTTTCTCGATGCCAGAACAGTTCGTTTCGGATCTTCCCGAAATTGTAGTGGCGTCTCTCCACGCAGGACACCACGACTGGTTTCTGTCAGGACCAGCGCACCAAAACGTGCGGCATCCGCGCGGAGGTGGCCGGCAACGATCAGCTGGCGTGCGACTGAACGCCACGTGGTCGCGGCCAGGTCCTTCCCTATGCCGAAGACACTGAGCTGATCGTGCCCATGTTGCAGAACCTTGTCGGTCTCTTTTCCCAGCAACACATCGACAAGGTGTGCGGCACCGAAGCGCTGACCCGACCGGTAAACAGCGGACAGCAGTTTCTGGGCGGCTTCCGCCCCATCCCAGGTGTTGACCGGCATCAGGCAACCATCACAGTTGCCACAATCCTCGTCCTGCGAATCGCCAAAGTAGGCGAGTAACGGCCGGCGTCGGCAGCCGGTGACCTCGCACCAGCCCAGCAGGGCATCGAGCTTGAAGCCCTCGTAGCGCTTGTACTCGTCATTGGCCTGGGACTCGTCGAGCATCTGCCGCAGGCGCACCACATCCTGCAGGCCATAGACCATCCACGCGTCAGCGGGCTCGCCATCGCGACCGGCTCGGCCGGTTTCCTGGTAATAGGATTCAATGCTCTTGGGCAAATCCAGATGCGCAACGAAGCGCACGTCCGGCTTGTCGATGCCCATTCCGAAAGCGATGGTCGCGACGATCACCAAGCCATCTTCAGCAAGAAAGCGGCGCTGGTTTTCTGACCGCACTTCAGCCGCAAGTCCGGCATGGTAAGGCAACGCCTCGAATCCCTGCCCGCACAACCAGCTGGCGATGCTCTCTGTTTTCTTGCGCGACAGGCAATAGACGATCCCTGCTTCGTCGCGATGCGCCTGCAGAAATTTGAGCAGCTGCCCTCGAGCATCGGTCTTGACCTGTACCGCGTAAGCGATATTGGGTCGGTCAAACGGCGCGACGTATTTGTCGGGCTCGTTAAGCTCGAGTCGATTGACTATTTCTTCCCGCGTTTTATCCGTTGCGGTAGCTGTTACCGCCATGCGCGGGACGCCGGGGAACAAACGACCCAGGTCGCCCAGCCCCAGGTAGTCACTGCGAAAATCGTGGCCCCACTGCGACACACAGTGGGCCTCGTCGATCGCGATGATCGACAAGGGTATGTCGCGTAACAATGACCTGGTGTGCTCGGTAACCAGGCGCTCCGGCGCGACATACAAGAGCTGCAACCTGCCCTGCCGCAGCTTGCTCATCACCTCTCGCCGCACCTCGGGCGACTGGCTGGAATTCAAGAACTCCGCTTCGATGCCGAGTTCACACAGCGCCGTGACCTGGTCCTGCATCAACGCAATCAGCGGCGACACGACCAGGCCCGTTCCCTTCCGCAGCATGGCCGGAATCTGGTAGCACAATGACTTACCACCGCCTGTCGGCATGATCACGAGGGAATCGCGGCCCTGCAGCGTGGCCTCGATGATCGACTGCTGTTGGCCCCGGAATTCTGGATAGCCGAAAACATCTTCCAGGATTTTCTGGGGGGACTGGCTCGTGAATGTTGGGTCTGGGCTTAGATCAAGCATGCGACAGTCTACCGGACTTTCCGACTCGCGGGCTTGCCGCCGGCTCGGTTTTAAGGGCAAAAGCGCACACGAGCAGAATAGCTTTATTGCTGGTCGATGTACTCGGAAGTCTTACTCCACCGCACCGATTCGGTAACGTAGAAATATGCCAACAAACTACGAGTCAGATTTCGTGATCTCGGCGAGGACCTCAAACCTGACTCAAGGCAGAAGGCCCCGGCCGAAGCCGGGGCCTGTCACTCCTGACCTGACTGCCGTCTGGTCCTACAGGTCGACCTTCGCACGATAGCCGTAGAAAACGCCCAGCGGAATCTCAAATGCCGGGTCGTCCTGGAACGGCCTCATCCACGGCAGGAACACTTCCATTATCGCCGTGGTGTACTGGTACTGGCAGTCCTCGATCAGCATGACCTGCCCGCTGATCTTCGCGATGTAGACGGGCATATTCGACGCGCCAAAGGCGAAGCCCATGAACGTGTAGTCGAACGTGTTACCGCCGGTGCGTTTCCAGTTGCCGCGCATGCTGCCAATACGGACTGCATCACTGAATGGCGGCGTCTCGTCGAGGCCCAGCATCGCTAACGATGGGTCAAAAACCGGGTATTCGAAATGGTTCGTGCCCTCGTTAACTGACTTGCCCATAACGTTTACCGCCCAGCCTGTCAGATATACATCGTCCCAGGGCGGAGGCGGTATCTCGACGGGGGGTGATGATGGGTCAGGGAGATATGGCGCCGCACCGAACCATGTGCCTAGATTCGAGCAGCCTTTTTCTCCTCCATCTGCCAGCACCAGGCCGGGATTCGTGAGTCCCAGCAGCAGGATGCCAAGAAGCGCGCCGCGAATAATGTTCTTGCGCATATCTACCTCCAAGCCGCAAAAGCGGCTCTGCAAGGAGCCTCTCAGGATCTGAACGCGTGCCCGGTTGGGTTATCCGACGCCTTTTCGCCGGTTCAGTCAGGCCGCCCGTCGGCAGGTAAGGCTCCGCAACCAACCTCTGGGCGGGCGCGGAACTGACCGCACGGACTGCCGGTGCCCTGCCGTGGTGGCAGGCATCGCGGAAGGCACGGGCTGTTATCCACAACGGCCGCGCCAACGCCGAGCCAGACTAATCTAATAAGATGTGGCGGCGCTGACAATCCGGGATACATGCTATTGACAGGTTTTTCGGTGCGCGCCCTCACCCGGGCACTACGTTTAGTTGACCTGGCTCCGGGCACGACGGCGCGGCGCTTTTGCAAATACGCACTCGAAATCGTCATCGCCTACCGGCTTGCACTGCGGCGGGAAACCGCGCGCCTGCCAATAGTCGAATACGCCAGACTCGTGCACAACAGTTTTGTAGTGGTCTGTCTTGCGGAACTCATCTCCGTCCGGGTGCCACATAATGAAGGAGTAGAGTCCAGGGTTTGTCGATATTTCATCCCACACACCAAAGGCAAGAAAGGAGAACGGAATTGCCTGTGCAAGTGTCACACCGGAGCGAGTCTGGTTCTCCCAGTCCTTCAAGCGGGCGTACCGGGCCCTGTTGTCACCGCCCGGATTCTCAATGGCCCGGATTACCTCGATAGCAGGCGCCCCCATGGAACCGAGTCGCTTGTCGATGAGACGAACCGCGAGATAGCGGTGGCCGCGCCGGACATACTCCCAGGCAAACGCCTCGCTAAGCGAATCAAAAACCTGCTCCATGGCAACCTCGTTAAGCTTGAGCGCGGTATCCGCGTCGCCCATCGACAAGTAGGTGTGCGCCAGGTGTTGCCGACAGTTCAGGTAGCCGGGATCAATAGCAAGGCAGGTACGCAGTGAGTTGATCGCATCGTCAAAAAAACCCAGCTCGTTTCGCCTTATTCCCAACCACAGCCACGCGGTCGTGTTCTTCGGGTCTTTTTCCAGGGCAGCATTAAAGTAATCGATCGCGGTTATCAGGTCCTTATCCGCATTCCCAGCAACAGAGCCAAGCACCGCCAGCGGCATCGACAGATCCGGATTCAGGGACAGCGCTTTTTCTGCCGCTTCTCTTGCCAGTGGTACATGATCGATGTCGTCGGGAATCCAGTCATTGGCAACGGCTTCAACCGCTGCGAGACCTTCCCACGCGCGTGCAAATGACGGGTCGAGTTCGATGGCCTCTTTGTACAGCCGGATGCTCTCCGGCAATTCGCTACGATTTAGAAAGAGCTCTCTTGCCGTGAGATACATTTCGTACGCATCGAGATTTTCTGTGGCGGTTTCCACCGAAATGGCGCGCTCGGCGCCGACGCCCAGCTTGCCTGTTAACGCCTGCACGATCGCGTTCGCGATCTCGTCCTGGATAGCGAAGATATCGATGAGTTCGCGATCAAAATTCTCGGACCACAAATGTCGGTCGGTCTCGGCCTCGATGAGCTGTGCCGTGATTCGAATGCGGTCGCCGTCTTTGCGCACACTGCCCTCAAGAATATGACCAACTCTCAACGCCTTTGAAATCTCCGGCACACTCAGCGTCGAACCACGATAAGCAAATGACGATGTTCGCGAGGCAACGTGCAGGTCGTCGACTCGCACGAGCAGGTTTAACAGCTCCTCCGAAAGACCGTCGGTGAAGTATCGTTGATCCTGGTCCTGGCTCAGATCGGCGAACGGCAGCACGGCGATCGAGAGACTGTCGATTGGCGCCTCAGCCGATTCCGCGAGAACAACATCTGCCTCAACACCGGGTTCGGGTATGAGCCTGTCGGCAATCAGCCCACCGATTGCGATGACCAATAAGACAACGATCACCGTGTTTATCTTCTTGCCGGTCCTGGGCGTCTGCGATTGGGACCGATCGACATTGACCTCTCGCTTCAGTCCTTCAGGCGTCATCTCGTACACCCACGCGAAGATCACCACGGGAAAGAATCCGAGTATCAACAGCAGTACAACAATCGAGCCGGCCGATTCAGGCACGTTGAGCAGCGACGACAAAACGTCGGTGAGCTGCAACAGCACCCACGACGACACGAGGTAAAGAACGGCAACGCGAATTACGTTGCGGCGTTTAAGTTCTTCAAATAAGGACATTTATTCCCCGGCGACATGAGTAAGTCGTTGTTGTTATTGTTGTTATTGCCGGATTCTCGCACATATTCATAGCTGTGTGTGTGAACAATGCAAAGGGCAGTGGCTCGCGGGGATTACTGAACCGCTGCCGCGCAGGATTCATTGAGCAGGAACACATGGAAACATTGATTCTGAGTTTTTTCGTTACTCAACTCTGACGGGGCTACCTTGACGCTGCAAACGGGGGTTCCATCGACACGCGGAATTTCAGGACACTGCTCTGCCTTGCAACGCGACGAACATCATCTATATTTATAGGTACGAGCGTCCTGCGCTTGTGCGCAGACCCGATGCTCCCGACCCGGTGTTGATTCCGAATCAAGGAGGTAACTATGGGTATGTTCGACAAATGGTTCGGCGGCAAGCAAGACTATCCTCCCCTCCCCGCCGATAACGAGGCTATGGCGAAACTCGACGAGATGAAGGCGCAGCTGGAGGAGCTCGCCAGGAAGGTGAATGACCATCTCGAAGTCGTTCCCGCAGAGCACGAGGCCTACGTGTATCTCGGCCACCCCCCGAAACGTTTCGGTATTGCGTGGATACACGACGGTAAGCTAAGTGGCCTCAAGGAACTCGTGGACGAGAGCGATTTATCGCAGGCACAGGTGCAGAAACTGCTTGGCGCCCTGGGAACTGCCTACGAGCGCGCCAGTGACACGCCGCGCTACTCGGCGGAACTGGCCGGCAAGAAGGTCGTCGTAATACCGTCCCGCGGACTGGGACAGAAAGTCCACGAGATCATAGAAGGCGCGATCCACTAGAACCGCCGACCGCGCCGCAGGAGAGTCGGGTCCGGTATCAATTCGGTCCCGGGGGGTATAGGTTTGTCTCAACACAATCGCGCCGCGGAGAGGGTACATGAGCAAAGTAGGCTACAAGGCGCTGGTCGCGGCAGCCGAGGCACGAATAAAAGTTATTTCTGCCACCGAGGCCATCGACAAACTGAGCTCGGATGAGGTGGTCTTCGTCGACCTGCGTGACATCAGGGAACTGAAACGTGAGGGCGGGATACCAGGCGCCTTCCACTGTCCGCGCGGCCTGCTCGAGTTCTGGATTGACCCGGAAAGCCCCTACCACAATGCCGTGTTTGCCGAGCAGAAGGAGTTCGTTTTCTTTTGTAACCTGGGTTGGCGTTCCGCGCTCGCCGCAGACATTGCCCAGCAAATGGGCTTGCAGACCTGCCATGTCGACGGCGGCTTCGTGGCCTGGAAAGCGGCCGGTGGGGATGTTGCAGAAAGCAGCAAGTGATTGACGAAGGGTCGAAGCTCCAGGCCATTGATGCCGCTTCCCTCGTTCGGCCCGGGATCGAAGAGCTGTTATCTGACTCAGGCAAGGTCGAGCAGGAACGCTTTCGCAGTAACCGCTCGACCCCCATCGATTAGCGAAACTGATACTGCAAGCCTACCGAGAAGACGCCGCTTGCCGCACTTTCCAGCTCATAGCGCGTCCAGTCCCCGGTCAGTCGAAGCTTTTTAGTAACGTCGAGACTGACGCCGGCCCCGAGATACAGATTGGTGTCCTCTGGCGTCGCCTGACTGACATTGTTGATTTCGGCTGTACCGTTCCAGAAAAACATTCCCGCACGACCTGTCAGTGCAATGCGTTCGCTCAACGGTACACGCCCGGCGGCACCGAGCGTGAATCCATCGGCGCTGAGTTTCGCCGTAAGCGGGCCACTGGCGTCGTTAAAGGTCTGCTCAAAATCGCCGAAGTCGTGATAGCCGCCTTCAATGGCCAAATAGTCGTTAAAACTCCATCCCGCAACAATGCGAAATGCGGTGCTGTTGTCGTCTACGTCCAGTCCATCGAAATCTTCGTTTAGGGTTGCGCTGCCAATGCTGGCACCGAGGTACAAATCACCGGCATGAGCACTGATGGGCAGTGCAAGCAGTATCAGTGAAACGGCCACGATGGTCTTTTGTTCAAGCTTCATTGCTTATCCTCTGTGAATTATCGAAAGTCGATGGTCGGCAAGTTAGCCGAATTGCCGGTAAACTCGTTGAAGATTCGATTAAGAATGCTGAAGTTTCGATGAAGAGCTGCCTTTTGCATATTTATCAAGAAATTAGGTCAAACCACCCAATGAACCGCCACGATGGCCGTTAACCCGGCCGGCGATCCACAGCGTCGATTCCGCCTTCTTGATTTACTTGTCGACCTGGATCGCGGGACGGTCAGTCGGGGGAAACACGCCATCGACCTGCCGGAGCTGTCGTATCGGCTGCTTGCTGTTCTTATTAGCCACGCGCCGAACAAGGTCAGCAAAGACGATCTGATCCGCGAAGTCTGGGGTGATGTGGTCGTCGGAGACGAAACGCTTGCACAGCGCGTCCGCTTGCTGCGGCAGGCGCTCGATGAAGACAGTCAATCTCCTCGCTATTTTGTGTCAGTGCGGGGACACGGCTATCGCCTGATCTGTGATGCCATACCGATTGGCGAGGCGCCGAAGCAGCGCACGGCGAGGTATGCCTTGATCGGTGTGGCCTTGCTTGCGATGACCATGGGCGCGCTCTGGTTCTCCAGCGGACCTGGAGACGAATCGCGTAAACCGCCATCCGTGGCCTCAATCGCGGTCCTGCCCTTCGCGGACCTCAGCGCCAGCCAGAGCTACGGGTACTTCGCCGACGGCATGCACGATGAGCTCCTGACTCGTTTGGCGGATAACCAAGGCCTGCGAGTGTCGTCACGAACGTCCGTCGAACCCTATCGCTCTACCCGCCTCAGCATTCCTGAGATCGCCGAGCAACTGCACGTTAGCACCATCATTGAGGGAAGTGTTCGTGTTGACGATGACCGGATACGCATTACAGTCCAGCTAATCGAGGCGCAAACGGATCAACACCTGTGGGCAGACAGTTTCGATCGTCTGCTGTCCGTCCAGAATATCTTTTCAATCCAGGAAGAGGTGGCTCGACAAATCGCACTGGCGTTGCAGCGTGAGTACGCAGACATCGCCGAGCCACAACCGGTTCAATTACCTACCAGCAATTTGGATGCGTATACCGCATTTCTCCTGGGCCGTTACCATACGTTTAAACAAACGCCGGATGATCTCGAATCTGCAATTACCGACCTGGAACTCGCAACAACGCTGGACCCGAACTTCGCCGAAGCGTTTGCGATCCTTGGGTGGAGCTACAGTTTTCTCGGCACAAATTATGGAAGCCTGCTGCCTGGTGATGCGTATGCGAAGGCAAAAGAAGCGGCGCTCAAGTCCATCGCGCTCGATAGTGATCTGTCTGATGCGCGCGCGCTCTACGCGGATATATTGACGTGGTACGACTGGGACTTCGAAGCAGCGGAACGAGAATATCGCAGGACCATGGATCTCGATCCATTCAATGTGCTCGGTTATGCGCTTTTTTTGAGCACTCAGCGAAGACACGCGGAAGCAATCGACCTCATCGAACGCAGTTTGCAGGCGAATCCCGATGACCCTTATGTTCATGTGAATGCGGCGTGGCGATTCCTGGACGCCGGCCACTACGATCGCGCAATCGAAGAAGCAGAGCTCGCGGGAACGCATGCGGATGCACGTGCGGCTCTGGGGTTTGCCTGGCTCGCAAAGGGAGACACCGAGCGCGCGATCGGGTATTTCGAGTCAGACCTTCAGGATCGGGGGCGCCTGCCGCAACAGTTATCCAACCTGGCCGTCGCCTACTACAGGTCGGGTCACCAGGCGCAAGGACAGGAGCTGTTGGCGGAACTCGAGGCCATGGCCACTGAGCGATTTATCTCGCCGGCCTTGCTGGCTTCCGTTTACTTTGCAGCAGGCGATGCCGACAACGGATTTGCAAGCCTGCAAGATGCGGTCGATGCCAGGGTCCGTGATGTAATATTTTTGCAGGAATGGCCAATGCTGAATGAATGGCGCGATGATCCACGCTATCTGGCACTGATTCAAACTATCGGATTCTCACCCGCGAAATAGCGTGACCCGAATCGATCTATCCCAATTCAATATCACAGCAAATACCCAAAACTCTTTCTGCTTATTTCATTTCCGCGATACCCGCCAACGCCCGGTCGATCTCGTTCTCGTTATTGATCAGGCTCGGTGCAAAACGCGCATAGCTCTCACGGTAAGGCGTGTTGCTCATGATGATGCCTTTATCATGCATTCGCTTGACAACGTCCTGGGGGGCGATTCCATCGACATCGAAACATACCAGGCCGGCTGACAATTCGCTGCTCATCGGCGTATAGAGTTTCACATGCGACATCTTTGCCAGCCCTTCTTTGGTTTGGGTATTGAGCTGATGTATGCGTTCCTGGACCTTGGCCTTGTTCAGTTGTAAGTGCAGTTCGAACGCGGCAGGAAGCGCCCAGCGATGCTCGAAAGAGTGAAACCCGCCGGGTGACATATGCTCACCTACAGGAACCTGGTCTTGCGTCTCCAGCCCAAGCCAAACATTGTACGAGGCACTGAAGCTCGGAATTACGGCCACCGACTGTTGCCACGCACGATCATTTCCCCAGATCACGCCTGTCCCGCGCGGCCCAAAAATCCACTTGTGTGTTCCCGCGATAAAAAAGTCACAGCCCAGTTTGCTGACATCCTGATCTTCTACGCCGAAACCATGAACGCCATCGACACAAAATAGAATCTGGTCTTCCTCAGCCCGTTTTCGATTGATCTCGCCAATCGCATCTGCCATGGCCCGCAACGGCAACTTCACGCCCGTTGACGAGTGCACCCACGTCACCGCAACCACTTGCGTGCTATCCGAAATGCCCTTCTGCAAGTTACTGACGATCGAGTCTTCAGATACCGTGGCAGGATCTTCATAAAGCGAAATCCTGCGAATCTTTGCGCCGGTTCTTTCGGCCCGGTTAGCCAACGACAGATCGGTGGAGTAATGGTCATGCGTGGTCTGCAAAATTTCGTCACCGGGCCGCAATTTCAAACCGCTGTAGACCAGCCCGAGCCCCATCGTCGTGCTGTCGGTTAGCGCGATCTGTTTTCCCTGCCCGCCCATGTAACGAGCTGCTGCAGCAGAAACTTCTCCGTCAATCGTTTCGAAATGTTCATGCCAGTAATCAGATGGATTTTCATCCAGGCCGCGACGGTGGCGATCAATTTCGTCGGAAACCGGCTTGGGATGGGAGGCCAGCAAGAAAGTCGAAAGCTGGATGTAGTCGCGTGTCAGAGGAAACAGGTTTCGCAGCGCTACCCAATCACCTGCTCCAATGGCGCCGGAACCTGCACCCGCTACTGCTGCAATGCTGGAGCTCGAACCGTAAGCGGTTGCGCCCAGAGCGAGACCTGCGGCCCCCAAAAATTCTCTTCTTAGCATATGAATCGCCTTTCCCTGCTGTTTTAAGCAGACCGGACTATAGCGTATTCTTTTCGATCACCGGTGATAGAGCGGTTTTAAATAGTGGCTAGGCGGTGTTTTTGCTAAAACAATACGCTGTCGCGGTAGGACGCTTAGTATAAAGATGACGAAAGTCGGAAGCCCAACCTCACGTGATATCGCTGACCTTGCCGGCGTTTCCCAGGCAACGGTCTCACGCGCGCTGCGTAACTCGCCGCTGGTACGGGAAGAAACCCGTGAGCGCATCCACCGGATCGCACGCGATCTCAACTACTTCGTTAATCGCAATGCCGCAGGACTGCGGACGCACCAGAGCAACACGATTGCCCTGCTGCTCTTCGATGAAACGGAGGGTAAAGATGCGCAAATCAATCCGTTTTTCCTTTCGATGCTAGGCTACATCACTCGCTCTGCAGCGCGCCTTGGCTACGACGTCCTCGTCTCTATACAACAACTTTCCAACGACTGGCATGTGGAGTACGACGCGAGCAATCGTGCCGATGGCCTGATCCTGCTCGGCTATGGCGACTACGTAACTTACGGCGAAAAACTCGCGGCACTTGCGCGTGCTCACTCACAGTTTCTGATCTGGGGGCCGACGGTCGAGGATCAGCCCGGGCACTCCGTCGGCTGCGATAACAGTAACGGTGGGTACCAGGCAGGCAAGCACCTGCGACGACACCATGTAGAGGATGGCGATGCGAATTACGTTACGTCGTTTTAGCTCTTGAAATAGAGACATCCAACCCCCGGTGGTATAGCCAAGTCTTTGTTGTTGTTATTTTTGTTGCCGGAATCTCGCACGAATTGGTGGCTCTGTGTGAGTGGTGGGGGGAAGGCCCGGCTTTCGTCATCTGTCGGCCTGGGCCTCAGAAAATAAGACGGCTTCCGGTGAGACCGGAGAATAGCTTGCGTGGCGTCAATTGCGGCAGCAGGAGCTGCCGCGTGGCCATCACGGCCCGGCTGACGATACCGGCCGAATACTTGAGCGGTTCATGTGGCGACGCAAGGCGTGCCATGGTCGCCTGGTAAACGCCTTCTTTGGCGGCGGCCAGCAGCGGGCTCGCGACGGCGGTTTCGCCCGCAACCAGCCACGTCGTGATGTCGCCGAAAGAAATCAACATCGGCATCGGTTTTGCCCGGAATGATTTCAGTCCTCTACCTTCGAGCAGACGACCGATGTTGTCGCCCGCAACCTCACCCATGTCCATCGCGTAATAGGCCTGCTTGCGAACCGGCTCGGGCAGCGTGGCACAATCGCCGGCGATGAAAATATTGTCGGCATAGAGACTCTGGAGCATGTCGTCGACAGGCAACCATTGATCGTCGGCTTCGTTGAGCCCGGCATCGCGCAGAAACTCCGGCAAGACCATGCCGGCCGACCAGATACACAGGTCCGCCGTTAGCTTCTCACCATTATCGAGCACGACACTTCTCGCGTTCACCTGCTCGATAGCCGTATTCGTATGCACCGTCACCGGATAGGGCGCAAAGCGCTCCTGGGCATCGCTGGCCAGCCCATCGAGTTGTTCGTCGAGGATGTCCGATTCGACCTCTACAACGTGAATGTTGAATTCGTCGCCCTGCTCGCGCCGGCGCAGGATCTCGCCCACCACTTCGATTCCCGTTACGCCGCCACCGACGACGACGACCGAGGCCCGACGCTTTCGCGTGGCAAGCTTGTCGAGTCGGCCCGCGATCCGCACAGCATCACCGACGGAGCGCAGCCCCAGCGCATACTGGTCCGCACCCTCGATACCAAAGGTTGTCCTCACGCTGCCGGCAGCAACCAGGCAGGCGTCATACGGCAGCGCCAGCCCGCTCTCCGTAATCACCGTGCTGCTGTCGCGGTCGATCCTGGTCACGACGTCCTGCACAAACGTGTGGCCGTAACGGTTAACGCATTCCGCACGCGGCAACACGACGCTCTCGCGGCTCTTCACCCCGGACAGTATCTCGTGGATATTGGGGGTCCATTCAAAATCGGCGCGGGCATCAACGACGGTCACGTCGTGATCGGAAGACAGGCGGGATGCGGCGACAAGGCCGGCAAAATTGCCGCCGATTATGACGACATGGGATCTGGATGGGGACACGTTGCTTACCTGGAGACTGTGGTTCGAAGACCGACGCGCGCGATTATAGCTCCGTATGCAAAGTACGGCACGGTCTTACGACATATCTGCCATAATTCTCGCTCGGTTGGCAGCTCGCACTCTTTAATGGCGGAGGGAAAACACGGATGGGACAGTTCTTTAACGAACTGAAGCGACGCAACGTATTTCGTGTTGCGGCCGCGTACGTCGTCTCCGCGTGGTTGATCATCCAGGTAGTCGAGACCACCTTCCCGCCATTCGGTTTCGGCGACGCCGCAATCCGCGCGGTGGTCATTACCCTGGGCATAGGCCTGGTGCCGGTCCTGATCATCGCCTGGGTTTTCGAACTGACGCCGGAAGGACTAAAGATGGACAGCGACGTCGATCCTGCGCTGTCCGTCACGAGAACTGCAGGTCGCAAGCTGGATCGAGCAATCGTTGCCGTTCTGGTGCTTGCCGTTGGCTACTTCGCTGTCGACAAGTTCATGCTCGACCCCAGCCGCGATGCAGAACAGCTGGAGTTAGCGCGCGAGGCCGTACGAAACGAGGCCATCATCGCCGAGATCGGTGGTCGATCGATCGCCGTACTGCCATTCGCCGACATGTCACCGGAAAGAGATCAATCCTATTTCTCTGAGGGCATTGCCGAGGAACTGCTCAATCTGCTGGCGACAATTCCGGAAGTCCGGGTTACGTCCCGATCGTCGGCTTTTTCGTTCAAGGATAAGGGACTGAGTATTCCCGAAATCGCAGACCGATTACGAGTCTCTTACGTGCTCGACGGCTCCGTGCGCAAGTCTGGCGACCAGTTACGCATCAGCGCCCAGCTCATAGATGCTCAATCCGACACACAGGTTTGGTCAAGGAACTTCGACAGAACGCTGGAGAATATTTTCCAGATACAGGATGAGATTGCGGGCGATGTCGTCGAGCAGGTCCGGGGCACACTGGATATTGCGTCACCGCAACAGCGGCAGACTGATCCCGTTGCGTACTCACTGTTCCTGGAGGCGCGAGATCAACGCCGTCTGGGTACCGTTGACAGTTATGAAAAGTCCATCGCGATATACAAGCGAGTACTCGAGATTGATCCGGATTATTCGCCGGCCTGGGACGAAATGGCATCTGTCTACCAGAGCCAGGCCAACACCGGTTTGCGCCCTGCGGCTGAGGGTTTTCAGCTCGCCCGCGAAGCTGCACTCGCAGCGATCGAGGCCGACCCGTCCTACGCGCCCGCTTTTGGCACGCTTTCGTTTTTAGCCCAGTACTACGACGTGGACCTTGCCGCCGCCACCGAGTACTTGCAGCGCGCGCTGGAGCTGGCACCGACGGACTCGTCACTGATTGGCAGTGCGGGCATGCTCTTGAAAAATATGGGCCGCGCCGAGGAAGGGCTTGCGTCAATTGAGTACAAGGTTGCGCTGGACCCGCTCTCAGCCGCCTGGCAATACACCCTGGGCATCGCATACTTGTCGGCTGCCCAATATGACGATGCCGTGCGGTCCTTTGAGACAACGCTTCGTCTGAGTCCGGAGTTTTCCCTGGCCCACTACAACCTGGGTGTGGCGCTGATGCTGGCAGGGCGTCCAAACGAGGCGGTCGCTGCTCTGCAGAAAGAAGCACGCGAGGACTGGCGGCTAGCCGGTTTGACGATGGCGCATGCGGCGGCCAACAATGACCACGAAACGATACTCGCCGAGTTGCTGCGCAAATACTCGGGCAACATGACCTATAACATCGGCTACGTGTACGCCTATCTTGGCGATGCAGACAGTGCCTTCGAATGGCTGGAAAGAGCTTTCGAGGTCAAAGATCCGGGTCTCGGCGAGATGCTCTCGCAACCATTATTGGCCAACCTCAAGGAAGACCCGCGATGGTTGCCGTTGCTTGAGAAGCTGGGCCGCGCGCCGGACCAGCTATCGGAAATCCAGCTCAGCGTCGCGGTTCCGCAGTAGTCCGGTACGACCTCTAGTTAACCTGGCTGCGGGCGGGACGACGCGGAGCTTCCACCGGAGCGCATTCGAAATCGTCTTCGCCTACCGGTTTACACTGCGACGGAAAGCCGTGCTTGCGCCAGTAATCGGGCAACCCGATTTCACGCATGATCCGCTTGCGATGCGGTGAGTTGCGGAACTCCAGCGGGTAGGGATACCACCAGTATGGGAGGTCACTACTGCGTAGCTGCTCGTACTGGCGGTAGAGGAACAGGTAGTTCGGGTGCGTCGGCTCCCAAACGGGCACCGTGTCCCCGGCCGGGTAATAGGCCTGTTCTATGAGCGACTTTTCGGCCAGATAATCAAACGTCGGGTCAGTCAACGCCCGGTACTCATACTCCGTCGCCTTGTGGATCCCCCGTCCTGCGTTATTAGCGGCCAATGCAATAAGGGCTGGACGCTCCCTACCTGTCGCCATGTAAAGGAACAAGAACGGGTCGATGTTGCCGAAGAAACCATGGCTCAGCACCGTCTCGTGAATTTCCAGGGCACGTTCCACATCGCCGGAAAACAGCGCCGCCAGGGCCAGGAAGGAGCGGCAGATCTCGTAGGCGGGATCGATCTCCAGGCACTGCCGGCCATCTCGCTCCGCCCGATCGAAGTAGCCGATATCCAGGAATAAGATCATACGCCACAGGTACACCGTGGTGTTCTTGGGATTCCTGGCCAACGCCTCATCGAACAGGGCAAGCGATTGCTCGAAATCGGCCGGCCAGTCGAAACTCGCATCCATTGAGAGCACCGCGTAAGGCAATGACAACTCGGCGTTCAACCGGATAGCCGTTTCGGCGGCCTCGCGCGACAGCGTTCTATAGTCACGATCGCGATATCCCCAGCCGGGCGCGACGTTATAGATGGCAGCAAGCCCTGCCCAGGCGCGCGCGAAACCCGGGTCGGCCGCGACGGCCTGCTCGAACAGACCGATGGCACGTGGCAGGCTGCGGCGTTCGACAAACAGCTGCCAGGCCTCAAGGTACAGCTCGTAGGCACTAATGTTCTTGGTGTCTGAAGCATGGCTTGGTGCGACCGCATCGCCGTCCATGATGATGCCGAGCTGCTCGACGATGGCCTGTGCAATATCGTCCTGCACTTCGAAAACGCTCTCGGCGGTCAAGGTCCGGTCGTAGGTTTCCGACCAGAGGTGCAGGTCGGTATCGGCATCGATAAGCTGGGCCGTGATGCGCACGGTTTCGCCTGACTTGCGCACGGAACCCTCGAGCACATGCCGTACGTTCATCTTCTCGGCAATGAAGGGGATGCCGAGTGCCTCCTGGCCCTTGAAGCCCCACGATGTTGTACGCGACGCAACTTTGAGGCCCTCGATACGCACCAGCACGTTCAAAATCTCCTCGGCGATGCCATCGGAGAAATATTCCTGGTCGCTGCCGGGCGAAAGATCGGCGAACGGCAGCACCGCAATCGAGAGATTGTCGATCGGTGCTTCGACTGCATCGGCGACGACAACGTCCTCAACAACAGTCGTTTCCGGTACGAGCCTGTCGACGATCAGCCCACCAATGGCGATGACCAGCAAGACGACGATCACCGTGTTGATCTTCTTGCCGGTTTCCGGTGTCTGCGACTGGGTCCGATCGACATCGGCCTCTCGCTTCAGTCCATCCGGCGTCATCTCGTACACCCACGCGAAGATCAGCGCGGGAAAGAAGCCGAGTATCAACAGCATGACGACGATCGACCCGGCGGCTTCGGGCGCGTTAAGCAGCGACGACAAAACGTCGGCCAGCTGCAACAGCACCCACGACGACACCAGGTAGAGAATGGCGATGCGAATTACGTTACGTCGTTTTAGCTCTTGAAAGAGAGACATCCAACCCCCGGGGATAAAGCCAAGCCTTTGTTGTTTTTATTTTTGCTGCCAGATTCTCGCACGAATCGGTGGCCGGGTGTGAGCACGACCGGTCTGGTTAAAGGACGCGAATACCTAATTCAGGTAGTCTGAATTCTGCCTCGCAGAATAAGAAGAAGAATGCGCTCCCCGAACCTCATGCACAGCCGCCGCGGGCGCCTGTCCGCCTTTTGCCTCTTATATGTCTCCGAAGGCATTCCCTACGGCTTCTCTTCGACGGCCATGGTGGCCTTCATGCGCATAGAAGGACTTTCGCTCGAGCAGATCGGCGCCTTCGTCGGAGCAATTTTTATTCCCTGGTCATTCAAGTGGCTCTGGGCGCCTGTCGTCGACATCGTCAAACTAAAGCGCTTCGGCGGCAGAAAGGCCTGGATAGCAGGCTGCAATGCCATGATGATCGGCACCCTGATGGTCGTTGCTTCGATCGACTTCGCAGAAAATTTTGGGCTGTTGCTCTGGATGATCATCCTGAACAACCTGTTTTGTGCGACACAGGATGTTGCCATTGATTCTCTCGCGGTGAGCACGCTGCGCAAGGACGAGCGCGCGACAGGCAATGGCCTGATGTTCGGCGGCCAGTACTTCGGCATCGCACTGGGCGGCGGCGGTGCAATTTTTGTTTCGGGACTATGGGGCCTGAACGCCGCACTGATGTACGTAAGCGGTCTGATGTTCATCAACCTGCTCTACGTGCTTATCTTTATCAAAGACGATGATGCCAAGGCCCCTGACAAGGAACGGGTCGTCGGCGCGTTCAGGCATTTCATCGGCACACTCGGTCAGTTTATACGCAACATCTACACCGGCTTCGTTGAATCGGGGTCTGGTCCCAAGTTCGGGCTGCTCTTTTCATTGCTGCCAGTTGGCGCAATGGCATTGGCTTATGCGCTGCTCGGCACGCTGCAGGTCGACTACGGACTGGACGAGACACAGTTGTCACAACTCGCGGTCGCGGTTGCCATCATATCGGCAGCAGGCTGCGTCTTCGGAGGAATCATTGGCAGCAAGTGGGGCGTCAAGCGCGTGGTTGCTGCAGGCTATCTGCTTACAGCGCTGCCGACCCTGTTTCTCGCTTACCAGATTGCAGCCGTCGGATTAACCAATATCCCGATACACGTATTCGTAGCGATCATACTGTCGCACAGCTTGTTATTTGGTATTGCATTCGCTGTACGGATGGCAATATTCATGGGCATGACGAACCCACTCGTTGCCGCCACACAATTCACCACCTACATGGCGCTCTCCAACGTTGCGATAAGCGTGGGCAATTACTGGCAGGGTGTCGTCGCCGAACGCTTCGACTATTCCACGGCACTGTATATAGACGCGGCGCTCATCATCCTGGCGCTGTGCGTTATGCCCTTCTTGAAAGACCGGGAAGCGCCTGCCTGAAATTACACGCAGCTGGATCGTTACCAATCCTTCAGCGGAAAACTCAGCGGAGCCGGAGGCGGCCAGGCGATGTTCGCTTCCTTGATCTTCGCCGCGAAGTTCGGTGCTGCCTCAGGATCCCAGGGGGAACCGCACTGGCACCAGTTTGCAATCTGCCACAAAGCCATCGCGCCGAAGAAATGCTCGTCAATTTCTGCCGCTCTGCGGTTGGCCTCGTCTCTGCTACCACTCCAGGCGTGAACGATAATGTCAAAAAAATCGCCGGTATAAAGTTCGTTATATTCGTCGAAGAGTTGCCCCGACCGTTCCTTGTCACCCTGGTGCGCAGCAACCAGTATCTGTAACACATGGGCCAGATCGACGTCACGAACATCATTCTCGATCACCCGCAGCGCTTCATCGTACAAACCGCTGCTGACCAGTGCCTGAACCATCGTCACGGTTAACCACGAACCGGGCGCGACTTCCGTACCCTCACGAGCGACGCTTATAGCTTCTTCCGTGTCGCCCGTCCACAGTTTCGCCCTGGCGAGATTGAACCAGGACAGCGTGCGCAACGGATCGCAGGCGAGGATGGTCGTGGCAAGCTCAACATAGTCGCTGGCAGCGCCGATTACATTCACAACGGTTGGGGTCCAGTTTCCTTCGAGGCATCCCGGCTCCGCCAGAGCTCTTTCCACGCGCCCGGAGAGACCTCGCCAATTACCACTGAGAAACGCAAGATCAAGTTCGGCGATATAACGTATCCGTGTTGTTGGCGCATGCTCGCCCGCTGCTTCCAGATCGGCGATAGCTGTCGCATAGGCGTCGGCAAGCATTGCTTCCGTGACCCCTTCTGTTGGCGCTCCAGCAACATTGTTATTGAGCAAGTGCGTGTACAGGTCGGAGTGGTCTGCATAGACCTGCCAGTACCCCGGCGC
>Ga0224504_10000083_pt1 | contig 37386 bp, 33 predicted proteins | sample SF_Oct11_sed_USG_3_FD_170160 | JGI IMG/M metagenome (GOLD analysis project Ga0224504, IMG submission 170160) | Sediment microbial communities from San Francisco Bay, California, United States - SF_Oct11_sed_USGS_24 | ecosystem: Environmental > Aquatic > Marine > Sediment | place: USA...
CCGATTTTCCCTATATCGCCCTCGGGCAGGCCGCTGGTCAGTTTTTTCCAGCTGACGCCTGCATCGGATGATTTGTAGATACCCCCGTTCGGCCCGCCGGCCATGAACCCCCACACGTGGCGGCGGCGCTGATAGGCGGCAGCGTAGATGACATCCGGGTTGGATGGATGAAATTCGATGTCAGTGACGCCGGTGTTCTCATCGATATCGAGAACCTTTTGCCAGGAGGCACCGCCGTCTGTTGTCTTGAAAAGACCCCGGTCTCCACCCGCTGCCCACAGGGGACCTTCCGAGGCGACATAAACCACGTTGCCGTCGCGCGGGTCGACCAGGATTTTCCCGATGTGCTCGGATTTTTCCAGGCCCATGGGGGTCCAGCTTTTCCCTGCATCGAGACTCTTGTAGACACCATCGCCCCAGCCCACGTGGCGGCCGCTGACATTTTCACCCGTGCCGACCCAAACGACGTCCGGATTGTTGGGATCGATGGTTACGTCACCAATGGAGTAGGATTTTTGTTCGTCAAAAACCGGGGTCCAGGTGACGCCGGCATTTTCCGTTTTCCACACTCCCCCCGAGCCCACGGCGACATACCAGGTATTACCTTGCTGCGGATGTACGGCGATATCGGCGATGCGGCCGCCCATCAGGGCAGGGCCGATACTGCGGAGCTGCAGACCCTGTGCTGCTGCAGTGACAGGTTTCGGGTCAGCAGCGTCCAGCGGTTGACAGGCAATGGTCAGGGCCGCGGTTGCGGCGAAGATAAAATAGGTTAAAGTTGAGCCTGCTTTGGTGAGGAGGTTGGAGGTCCTGCTTTGATCACTCATCGATGTCCCCTGTCCTTTTATGAGGGAAGTTTATTGGAAGCGGCTGTCAGCCGCTTGAAAGAATTATCATAGCCTGTAATGAACGAACTGACTTACAAGAGAACCCAATCGGCACACATTCTGGTAAGCATTTTGCTGGTTTCCGTACTCGGTGGATTGTTTTTAGCTGGCATATCCATGCCGCAGTTTTGGGTAATAGGAATAATACTGGCTTTGATAGGCTTCCTGTTCTCATCACTCACAGTAATCGTCGATAAAACGGCGGTGTACTGGTATTTTGGCCCCGGCTTTTGGCGCAAAACCATAGCGCTGGATGAGATCATCCGTGTTCGCAGTGTCCGAAACAAGTGGTGGTACGGCTGGGGCATACGCTACACACCGCATGGCTGGCTTTATAATGTCTACGGCTTAGGTGCAGTGGAATTGCACCTGGCCGATGGAAAAAAGCTGCGAGTGGGAACTGATGAACCCGACAGCCTGCGGCGAACGATTGAATCAGAATGCGCAAGATCCCATTGACTGCCGCGTTTTGGACCGACAATTTATCGTTAATCCCCTTGAGCCGAAAGGCATTTTCCCCTACAATTCCGCCTCCCCCAGTGGGTCGTTAGCTCAGTTGGTAGAGCACCGGACTTTTAATCCGATGGTCGTAGGTTCGAATCCTACACGACCCACCATTTTTTTCAGTAACTTCCATCTATCCCTTTAATTTCTAAAACTTTCTTTGCGTGAGTTTTGCGTACAAAGCGTCATCTTTCTGCGGCTAGAAAATGCAGCGGGTCTCTGAGATTTTGAAGCGCCCGGTAGTAAAAGAGCCGGTTGGGTCGTCTGGTCTTGAACCTGAGATTCTTCAGAAACTCGAGTTCATCATCGGAAACGTCGTTACTGAGCAAGGAATCCTGCAGAAAGTCGATGAGTCCCGGTTCATCCTTGCCTCGACGGTCATGGTCCTTCTCAAGGAATGCGAACTTCTTAGGTTCGCTTGGGGCGAGCCTTTCGTTAAGCCTGATTTCCATATCGAAGGTCGAGAGGTCGATGTCCCAGTAAGCAATTAATGGGTCCAGAAAAGAAATACAGTCTTCGTTTGAAATATTGAAGATATCTGTATCGAGAAACTCAAGAACCATGACGCGCATTTGCTCATTGCTTTTGTTACCAAGCCGACCTATCTCGTGGAGCCAAGCTTGATTATCCAGCTCAGATCGGGCGACCCGGCTGACAACGTCGAGCAGTTTCTGCGTCACCAGCCGTTCGAGTTCACCAAAGGGTTGCCTCTCGAAAATCGACCGAACATCCTGCTGTCTGGGGGCTGCGCATTTGCGCAGGATCAGTTTTCGGGTTTGCTTCAGAAGGGCGCCCCGGGGTTTCTCATAATTACGCTTCAGTGCATCCAGGCGCTGCGCGAGTGCCAATTTTGCCAGTTCTCCTTTCGGCAGCTTCAGAACTTTTTCCAGTTTCTCGTAGATGTCCGTACGATCTGGCGCCGGCGGCAGCTTCTTTCGTGTCAATAGCTGCGATATATAGGATTCCGTCACACCAGCGGCTGTCGCCAGATTCTTCTGCTCGAGTCCCAGTTCCTCAAGGCGCGTCTTAATGACAAGACATACATCCATTAGCTGCTCCAGGGGTTTACTCCGATTGGTTAAGCAGTCTGATAATCTCAGATAACACTTGACTATTCAACTTAATTAACCGAAAATGGTTAATGAGATAAAAGGCCTTCAGACTGTCTCAACCAAATTGGTTATTTAAATCTCCATTTTTACCAATCACAAACGCAAAATCCTGTTGAAGCTGGTTCAGGGCTCACCATGGGTGAGAACCTTCGAGATTGCCAGCTCCACGTTTCACCAAATAGCGACGAAGCTAAATCAGAGGACACTATCCGCATGTCATCACAAACTGGCAATGGCAAATGGGGCAGCCCTTCAGGGCGCGGCGTCAACCCAGGTTCCGAACTTGAGCAGCTTATTGAACAAGGTCAGGAACGGCTCAAGCAAGTCATGCCGGACGGCAGCTCGAGCAAAGTCATCGTAATCGTAGTAGTGGCACTTCTCATCGGAGCATGGACTGCTTATTACACGGTTCCGAGCGATTCTGTCGCGGTTGTTCAGCGGTTTGGCAAGTATGTCAAAGAAGTGCAACCTGGATTGCATTTCAAGCTTCCCTTGGGGATAGATACGGCGACAATCGTTCCGGTAAAACGTCAATTGAAGCAGGAGTTTGGCTTCACAACCCCGGGCGCATCGGACCCATACCAGAGCCCTGTCGCTGGAAAACGGGAAACTGAGATGGTTACCGGTGACCTCAATGCAGCACTGGTGGAGTGGGTCGTTCAGTATCGAATTTCGGACCCGGTGAAGTTTTTGTTTGAAGTCAGGGAGCCGGGCGCAACCCTGCGATACGTGTCCGAGTCGGTCATGCGGGAAGTCGTCGGTGATCGCACCGTGGATGAGGTGATCACGATTGGGCGCCAGGAAATCGAATCTGAGGCCCTGACGAAGATGCAGGCGCTATCAACCAAGTATGCGATGGGAATCAGCATCGATCAGGTGCAGTTAAAAAACATCAATCCTCCGGAACCGGTGCAGGAGTCATTCAACGAGGTGAACCAGGCACAGCAGGAGAAAGAAAAATTAATTAACGAAGCCCGCCGCGATTATAACAAGGTGATTCCCCTCGCCGAGGGCGAAAAGGATCAACGAATCCGCGAGGCCGACGGGTACAGGCTCAAACGAATCAATGAAGCCGAAGGCGATGTCGCCAGATTCAGCGCATTGCTGGTTGAGTACACGAAGGCCCCTGAAGTCACGCGTCGTCGCATCTACGTCGAGACCTTGCAGGCCGTCTTACCGGGTATCCGCTCCAAGATCATTGTCGATGATCAGACAAATAACATCTTGCCGCTGATGAACCTCAATGCTGCAAACGGTGAACAACCATGAATAAGCTGATTACTCTAATGGTGATGCTGGGCGTTGCCGCCTTTGTCCTGATCAGTTCAATTTACACGGTCAGCGAAGTTGAGCAAATGATTATCACCCAGTTCGGCAAGCCGGTCGGTGAGCCGGTGACCACAGCGGGCCTAAAAATTAAGATTCCATTCATCCAGCAGGTCAACCCGATCGAAAAGCGGGTGCTGGAGTGGGACGGAAATCCCTCGGACATGCCGACCAAGGACAAGCTCTACATCTCTGTCGATTTGTTCGCCCGTTGGCGGATTACTGATCCGCTGCAATATTTTCTGAGACTTCGTGACGAACGCAGTGCTCAGTCGCGTCTCGACGATATTCTGGGCAGCGAGACTCGCAATGCCGTTGCCAAACATGAACTGATCGAGATCATCCGCACGACCAGGGACCGCGAGCCATTACGTGACACGCTTTTAACGGATGCGGAACGAGACCTCAACATGGGATCATTAGTGCCGATCCAGAAGGGGCGCAAGCTGGTCGAGCAGGAAATATTTGCCGCGGCCGCGGAAAAGGTCGAGGTATTCGGTATCGAGCTGCTTGACATTCGCTTCAAACGAATTAATTACAACGAGAGTGTTCGCCCGAAGATTTATGATCGAATGATCAGCGAGCGGCGGCAAATCGCTGAGCGGTTCCTTTCGGAAGGAAACGGCGAAGCGGCGAGAATTCGGGGCAACCGTGTTCGCGATCTCAACAAGATTCAATCCGAAGCATACCGCCAGGTTGAGGAGATTCGCGGTCTGGCCGACGCGAAAGCAACCGAAATCTACGCAAGGGCGTACAACCAGAACGCTGAGGCAGTTGCTTTCTACGAATTCACTCGGACGATGGAGTCCTACAAGTTCATCATCGCTGAAAATACGACACTCGTCCTGTCAACCGACAGCGAGTTATTCAAATTTTTGAAGGGCATGAATCCCGATATTGGAGAGAATCAGTGAACACGAAGCGCTCGAAACTCGGCGTAATCAAATACGCATTGATATATTTAGTGGTATTTGCTGTACCTGCGGAACTCGCGTTGGCACAAGAAGGTAAAGCCGCGATACCCGCAAATGCGACTGCGAAGGCCTATGGTAGCGGCTGGAAATGCGACAGGGGTTACCGCAAGAATGCTGGCTCCTGCATTGCCGTGACATTACCGGAAAATGCATACCTGACAGACTCAAGCTATGGAGTTGGTTGGGCGTGCCAGCATGGCTATGAGCAGGATGAAGATAACTGCTTGCCGCTTGCGCTGCCGGCCAATGCTTATGTCAGTGGCCTTTCAGGCGATACGTGGTCATGCAACAGAGGCTTTCGAAAACTCGGCAATACCTGTGAAGCCATACCGGTGCCGATGAACGGATATCTCGCGCAGAGTTCCTCGGGGCCGGGCTGGACCTGCGAGCGTGGATATCGTGCGGTGGCTGATGCTTGTGTTGCAATCGTGTTGCCGGAAAATGCCTACCTGACGGCCAATACTTATGACTCAGGCTGGGAGTGCGATCGCGGCTATCAGGAAATCAAAGGTGCCTGCGATAGCATCAAAGTACCCGCGAACGGACACCTGTCCGAGCGGGATTATGGGCAGGGTTGGGAATGTGATCGCGGATATCGAAAAACCCAGGCGACTTGCGTCGCCGTGGTGCTGCCTGAGAATGCACATCTGGATTTCGCCGGGCACGATTGGAACTGTAATAAGCCCTACCACAAGCGCAAACAAGCTTGTACATTGGCTGACCGTAATGACTAAGAAAGAGAAGCAAACCAAGGATGCCCGCAGTATCCCGAACGTGTCCCTGGTCAAACCCATTCCCTCTATGGGCAAACGCACCGCGACAGCCATTGTTTATTGCGAAGCAAATTTTGGCGCGATCGATGGCAAAACCGCGAACGGGCTTGTCCGACACTCAGAGCGATACGAAATACTGTCGGTCATTGATAGTGAAAAGGCGGGCCTTGATGCGGGCATGGTACTGGACGGCATACTCAATGCGATTCCGATTTGCCGCGATCTCGCGGAATCTCTGGAGAAGGCCGTCACGGTACCTGACTACTTTATATTTGGCATGGCGCCGTCCAGTGGCATGCTTTCCCTGCATGAGCGGGGCCTGGTGCTTGAGGCTTTGAGCCACGGGATGAACATCGTCAATGGCCTGCATGAATTTCTGGGTGATGATCCTGTATTCAAAGCAGCGTGCGCGGTGAGCGATGTCGAGATCATCGACGTGCGCAAACCCGCAGATAAAAAAGACCTGCACATGTTCACGGGTGAAATTGCCCAGGTCACCTGTCCGGTCATTGCTGTGCTTGGTACCGACTGCGCGATCGGTAAACGAACGACCGCGACGATACTGAGCCAGGCGCTCAACGATCGCGGCGTGAAAACAGTCATGATTGGAACGGGTCAGACAGGGCTGATCCAAGGCAACCGCTATGGTGTCGCGCTCGACGCCATACCGTCGCAATTTTGTGCCGGCGAACTTGAGGCGATGATCATCAAAGCATTCAGGGTTGAAAGCCCCGACGTCATCCTTATCGAAGGGCAGGGGGCTCTGAGCCACCCGGCCTTTTCTACATCGTCGTTTATCCTTCGTGGCGCCTGTCCCGATGGCGTTGTATTGCAGCATGCGCCGGGGCGTAAGGCTCGCTGCGATTTCCCGGAGATGGTCATGCCAACGCCGGCTGCGGAGATCAATCTCATCGAAACGTTTGCCAGGACCACGGTCATTGGCGTAACGATAAATCATGAGAATATGAGCGATGCCGAAGTCAGTTCGGCCATCCTGCGCTATGAGAACGAGCTCGGTATCCCGACAACGGACGCACTTAGCCGTTCTCCCGAGCACCTGGTGGAAATGGTTCTTGGCGCCTTCCCAAAACTCGTGCTGAAGCCGCCCGTAGCGGCGTGATTTCCGCACCACGCCTCGAGATAGACCTGGGCAAGATTCAGCACAATGCCCGCACGCTTGTCGAACGACTGGCCAGGCGTGGTATTTCGGTGACCGGAGTGACCAAGGCGTCGCTCGGTTCAACCGAGATTGCCCACGAATTGCGGCTGGCCGGTGTGAGTGGCTTGGGCGACTCACGCATTGAAAACATCGAAGCCATGCGCCATTCGCACCTGTCCGCACGACTGTCCCTGATTCGATCACCGATGCTCAGCCAGGCGAAACGCGTGGTCGCAAGCGCCGATATCAGTTTTAACACCGAGCTTGAGGTCATCAGACGGCTATCATTCGAAGCGGTCAAAATGGGTCGAACGCATGCTGTCGTTCTCATGGTAGAGCTTGGCGATTTGCGCGAGGGTCTTATGCCGGACGATCTGGTGGCCGTCGTGCGCGAGACACTGAGTTTACCGAACATTGTGTTCAAGGGGCTTGGTACCAACCTGGCTTGTCAAAGCGGAGTCTCGCCTGATGACGCGAATATGGGAGAATTATCGAGACTCGTGGCGTTGGTCGAATCGACGTTTGATATTTCGATAGAGATTGTGTCTGGCGGGAATTCGGCCAATCTGGACTGGGCGTTCAGCAGTAAGTGCACCGGACGAATCAACAATCTGCGCCTCGGGGAATCGATCCTGCTGGGTCGCGAAGCACTTCATCGGAATGCCATAGACGGCTTGCACACCGATGCAATTACGCTGGTCGCCGAAGTGATCGAGTCCAAGCTTAAACCAACGAAGCCCACTGGCAAGCTGGCCCAGAATGCGTTTGGAAATTGCCCTGACATCGTTGATCGCGGCACGGTCGCTCAGGCTATCCTGGCAATAGGCGTGCAGGATGTCGACCTGGGTGGATTGCAGCCTAGCAAAGGTATCAAGATCCTCGGAGGCAGCAGCGACCACCTTGTTGTAACTTCAGACGCCAATCCAGCTGTCGGCGCAGAGATAACCTTCCAGATGGACTACAGCGCGCTGCTTCGTGCGATGACGTCGCCATTCGTGGGGAAGTCTTACCAATATACAGACAATGTCTCCAGACTTCGCCAGATTGCCTGATCCAGCCTGGTGATTGCGGACTTTTCATCCGGGCGTCAGCTTCACTTTGCTAGCCCACATTTAGCCTTTTCAGCACCACTGACCTGGAAGATTTGTTTATGGGGTACGAGGAAGGCGGCAAATCGGAAAAACTTGTGAGATTACGCCGCCAGGCCGTGGCACGGGAATATTTGAATGGACCAGCAGCCAATGCATATCTGGACAAACACTTATCGAGATCTTGGAATATTGATGTGCTATGGATGGATTATACTGGGTATCCAGTGTATAGACAGTCACATTGCCAGCCTTTCTTCCACGAGGTGAGCGTTATGGACTTGATATTCGTTGAAGGAGTTAACGGGGCCAGAAAGCACATGTTGAGTTTTGGCGCCAAACCCAGTGTACGTCGTCAAAGCATATGGCACCGCTTGAGCTATTTTCTAAGAGATACTTTTCTGCCCATACTTTCTCCAGTCTAGCCTGCTAACCGCAGGTTTTGTACTTTCCTCTGCGTCAACGTCCTGGATTTGATCATGGAACGTCGGTCCAGAATGTCGTTTCTTCTTCCGTTATACACATCAGCCGGCGTCACGTTATCCAATGATTCGTGATAGCGCTCATGGTTGTAATGTGTCACCCACTCAGCAATGGCATTTTCCAGTTCCCAGGGGAAGTAATAATGCTCCAGCTTGACCACGTTCTTCATGGATCGGTGGTAGCGCTCGATCTTGCCCTGGGTCATCGGGTGGTAGGGCGCACCACGAGTATGCTTCATGTCTTGGTCCTGCATCCATTCCCGGAGTTCTTTTGAGATATAACAAGGGCCGTTATCGGACAGCGACCTGGGCTTGTGGTGCACCCGGGCTTCGGTGAGCCCGGTGGCTTTGAGGGCGTCTTCCAGTGTGGCAGTGACATCACTGGCCGCCATCGTGGTCGTCAGGCGCCAACTGATAATGTAACGGGAGTAATCATCCAGCACCGTGGACAGGAAGTACCAGCCCCAGCCCACCACCCGGAAGCAGGTAAAATCGGTCTGCCACAGCTCATGGACACGCCGCGTTGGGTGCTGGAACGCATCGGCCGCGCTCATCACCATAAACTGTGGGCTGGTGACCAGGTCATGGGCCTTCAAAATCCGGTACACGCTGGATTCCGAGATAAAGTACTCGTGGCTATCGGTGAGATGCCAGGCCAGCTCACGGGGTGTCAGCTCCGGCTGGTCCAGGGCAATGTCCACGACCAGTTCCCGGACCGAATCAGGTATTCGATTCCAGTGCTGGCGTGACGCCCTGCTGTGGTTGTGTAATCCATCAGGGCCCTCGCGTTCATAGGCTCGATACCAGCGGTAAAAACTGCTGCGAATGATGTTTATCTCAGCCAGGGTCCGGCGTACGGATAACTCGGAGTCTTCCACCAGACGGATAATGGCCAGCTTCTCAGAGGCGCTGTACATCAGTCGTCGTCCAATGTCATACCCTGCCCAGTCAGACTTTTTTTAAGCCAGTCATTGCGCAGGTACAACTCGGCAACCGCTTGTTTGAGGTCTTGATTTTCCTTCTTCAGACCCGCGACCTCATCGCTATTGGCTTCCCGGACGGTATCACCTGCCAGGCGCCTTTTGCCGGCTTCCAGGAAGTCCTTGCTCCAGCGATAATACAGATTGCTGTTGATGCCTTCGCGACGACACAGCTCGGCGATTGAGCACTCGCCGCGCAGTCCTTCCAGCACAATGCGGATCTTTTCCTCGGACGAGAATTTGCGACGGGTTTTACGGCGGATCTCCTTGACCCGTTTGGTGATATTTGAAACGCTCATTTTAAAACTCCTCTGCTTCAGGTTAAAAATAGCAGAAGTGTCTCTTAGTAAATGGGGCTATTTGGTGTCACGTTAGCTGACGCCGCACATGCCAATTTCAAGGGTTTCAGTTGTTGGGTGTCTGGCGTAATATGACCCATATCGTGAACATTGGAGCAAGAATATCGTGCGCCATGTACTCCTAACTTTTCTGCTGCTTCTGTCGCTTCCGGCATGGGCTATTGAGACCAACGAGGATGCCACCCAAGCTCCTGCCAGTGTGGATGAAACGGCACTGGATGAGCTTTTGGACGAAGCCGATGAAGAGGCCGATATCGACCCTGGAAATGAACCATGGGTAGATACTCACAAGGAATACGTGGATACACGGATCGAAAAGGCTACGCTGTGGGTGGATGGTTTCTTTAACGATCCGAATTACGAAGCGGAAGCTGCCTACAGCCAGATCCGGCTGCGCCCGGAGTATTATTACCGCAAAGAACAGGGTTCAAAAGGAAAGTTCCGGTTCAGAGCCCGAATAAATCTTCCCAACCTGGGCCGCCGTGCCAGTCTGATCGCGGGTGCCGAAGACGAGGACAGTTTTGACGATTCGGCAGATGATTCATCGACTGATGGAGTGCTCGGCCTGCAGTTTTTCATGAAAGAGTCATCCCGCTGGAATACCAGTTTTACCTTGGGTATGAAGTTCAATGACTTCGCATTTTTCCTTGGTCCAAGGTTTCGCTTCAAGGATACTGTGGGTGAAAAAGGATCGTACCGATTCACCCAGACGATACGCTGGCAGACCAACAATTACTGGCAATTCAATTCCCGCCTGGACCTGAACCGGCTGATTTCCGACAGACTCTATTTTCGCCAGACCTTTGATGGGCGCTGGCGCGGTGAGGAAGCTGACGAGAAAGGATACCGCACCCGGGTCAGCAGTTACCTGACGCAGAACCTGACGCCGGCGAGCGGAATACAGTACCAATTCTCGACGATCTTCCACACCGAGCCGGATACCCACGTCTACAAGTACGTTGTCGAACTGCGTTACCGAAAACAGACCAGCCGTCAATGGCTTTACTACGAAATCGTACCACTGGTTTCGTTCGATAAAGAGTACGACTATAAGTTTAATCCTGGTATTCGCCTGCGCCTGGAGTTTTTCTTTGGCAAATCGGCGGCACGGCAGTTCTGGCGCGGGGAAGCTGAGGATAGCGAGAATTTCAGGTGGTAAAACACGAAGCTCGGTGGAACTTGCCGGCATTGCGCCTTTTCCTCTGTCTTACAATCCTGGTTATCGGCGGGTGTACCGCGCCGCAAACGAAACATGCACCGCCCCCATTGGTGGGTTTGAGCCTCGACCATAACCCTGCCGAGGTGACGAGTGACGTAATTGCTACGGCAGACCAGTCCGTAGCTGCCCTGGTTTATAAATTTGATAACAAGACAATTTTGAAGGCCATTGAGCAGGCTGTAGCGCGAGGCGTAACGGTGCGTTTACTCGTTGATGGCAGTGAGGCTGGGCGAAAAAGGAGTAAAGCTCAGGATGCCCAGAAGGCAGGAGCTGAAGTGCGACGATGGAGGCCCAAAAAAGGTAAGCTGCATGCAAAATGCTTGATTATCGACGGAAGCCGGGTACTGACAGGATCTTTCAACTGGACCGACTCCGCATCGGAGTCGAACGTGGAATTATTGCTCTTATCTGATGACGCCCTGGTTGCCCAGGAATTCCAGAAAATTTTCGAGCGACTCTGGGAAGAAGGCAAACCGTTGAAGGATTAGACGCGATTGTTGATGATAAGTCCCGGTAGTTCGGGCTCATTCGAGCCGCATCTCAGCGACAATCCTGTCGAATTCACCGTTTTTCTTCATCGCCTCGAATTCATCGGTCATTGATCGGGCCGCTTCCTCATTTGCGGCCGCCAGCGCAAACCCCAGCGGTTCATCTCTTGGCGTCGCCGAATCCGCCAGCTCAAATCCGTTTTTGCGGATCAGGTCCTTGAGGCTGTCTACGTATTCCTGCCCTCGTTCTGAGTAGCTGATCAGTCCGTCAGCCAGGGTGAGCGAGTTCAGCGGTTTACCGCCTTTTCTCAGCTCTGCGCGCAGCTTCCTGAAGTCTTCATAAGCGGGGTGTGTGCTCAGATTCAGAAAGTAGCCTCTCACACTGTCAAACGGCCACGTAAATGCGGCAATTTTATGATCTCCCAGCTCCTTACGTTGCTGCCTGGGCGCCATGCCTTCACCGCCATAGGTCCATTGCCCAAACAGGGCGTTGCCCTCGACGGTGAACCTTGAAGTACCCCAGCCGCTCTCATAAGCTGCCTGTCCGATCGCCAGGCCGGCAGGAATTTCGTCCAGTCGATAGAGTAATTCGCCAATGATTTTCAACCACTCCGCCGAATCAGTTATTTCACCGGCTTCCTGCTCATTCTTCACTCGGAGCGCAACGGCAAATAGCCGCAGGTTCTCCAGGTTTTCGCCCTGGGGAGCCTGGCCATTTGTCATCTCGGCCGCTCTTTCTTCGAGCCATGCCCTGCGCTGTCGAACCAGCCAATTGGCATGCGTTACAAGCGGCAACAGGCAACGGTAGAAAAACTCCTTCTTCACGTCAACCGGCATTTGCGCAGCGTTTTCCCGCCAGGCGGGTGAGATGGCTATCAGAAGCGTTCGTGGAACCTGCATCTGGTCAGCACGAAGTTCCTTTCCCCACCAGCCAATCGATTCCATCCAGGCAATCGATTGCTCATAGCCCGCAAATACCCGCACATCCTGGGCGTGGACATCGAAAGAGGAAAAAAGTAAAAGAATTGAGCAAATCAATATTTTTTTCATGACATTCACTACCTTACTGGAATTGCAAACAATAGCAGATCGTGGGCACTCAACAGGGCTCCCATTAACGGCGCGAGGCGCCCGGTCACGGTCCGGCTTCGGAATGACCGGAGTGATGACGATGTTCCAGCCAGTCAAGAATTTCCTTGCCCAGCTCCGCGAGCAATTCCGTGTATTCCTGCCGCCTTTCAGCGGCTACGGCTGCATTGCTGGCCTGCCAGTTCTCCAGCGCGCGCTCGCAGACGGCATAATCCTGACACAGCGATCGAAAATCTTCACTCTCCTGGAAGGACTGCTCGATACGGGTCTGCCAGCCCTCGAACTGTCTGATCACCCGTGCAACTGAATCCTGTTCCCGTTTGTTGCTCATGTGCTCCGCCTTGCAGTCCTTGCGCAACTTGTGCGCCCGGATAGCTTCTGATCTATCTGACCTTAGCTGGGTTAGTCCCTGAGGGTAAGGGTTATACTGTAATTTGCTGTAGGCTACAGGTACGAAGTCCGCCTATGCAGTCCGGGCGAAAGTAACTGCACATGAAAAAGAATAATCCAGGATTATCGTCGGTCGAGGCAGGCCCAGCTTGTCGCTGGTCCAGCGAGGCGATTCGTGCGCAGCTGAAGCGGATCCTCGGGCATGCCGAATTCCAGGCCACCGATAAAATGCATGATTTTCTGCGCTTCGTCGTCGAGGAGACGCTGGCGGGCCGCTCGCAAAACATCAAGGGCTTCACTATCGCGGTCGAGGTATACGGACGGGATGCCAACTTCGATGCCGCGCACGATCCGGTCGTGCGCATCCAGGCCGGCCGCTTGCGGCGTGCCATTGAGCGTTATTACCTGGTCTCGGGGGGGCAGGACCCGATCCGAATCGAAATTCCGAAGGGAAGTTACGTCCCGGTATTCTCTGAAGGCCCTGGCTGCGGGTCTTTTCCAGACCGCGTGGGCGCTCTGCCAATGGTGCAACGGTCGACGACATCGTGGCCAACCATACTGATCACGCCCTTCGACGACCTGACCGGGAATCCCGACCTGGCCTACCTTGGAGTGGGTCTGGCCACCGAGCTGTGTGTCGAACTCGGGCACTGCGAGGATCTGCGCGTCATGCTCTATCGGGCAGGCCCACTGGACTTGCAGGAACTAAATGCCCGACCTGACTTCATAGTCAGCGGCAATGTGCGGTTCGACGGCTCAGCCATCAAGATCGTTATGCAGTTGAGCGATGGCGCGACCGGCGAGCAGTATTGGGCGGACTCGATGAATTCGCCACTCGAAGCTGACAGTCTGATCACATTTCAGGAAAAAGCCGCCAACACAATAGCTGCGCATATTGCCTCGGTACACGGTGTCATCATGCGCACGATGACCATGCAGTTGGGCAGCAGGCTGGCGGACCTGACGACCTACGAGGCGATCCTCAAAGGTTATGCCTACCACCATACAATAACCCCTGTTTCCTACATGCAGGCGTTAGATGCCTTGCAACAGATAAGGGTACGCGAGCCTGAGTGCGGGCTTGGCTGCACTCTGCTGGCGCTGCTATACATGGACAACGTCGCCTTTGAGTTCCTCGAGCCAGACCGCACGCCGCTGAACGAGGCCGTGCACATGGCCCGGGAGGGTGTCCTGATACTGCCGAACAATCAGTTCAGTCGCCTCGTGCTGGCCCGGGGGCATATGCTGGAGAATCAACTGGACCTGGCCCTCAGCGAGGTCAAGGCAGCGCTGGCCTTGCGCCCGGAATCGTTGTTGTTCATGGACGCGATCGGTTACATGTTGCTGCTGCTCGGGGAATGGGAACGGGGTGAGCAACTCGTCCGCGAGGCTATCCGCCAGAACCCGTTCTACGCTGTTTATGCCCGCTATGGCCTGTGGCTTAACGCAATCCGGCGGCAAGACTATGAGCGGGCGCTGGAGGAAACCGAGATTACCATCGAAATCGGGGATTTCTGGGGCCCGCTCAGCCGGGCGGCAACGCTGGGCCTGCTGGGCCGCTCCGCGGAAGGGCGTGATGTGGTCCAGCAATTGCTGCTCCTGAAACCGAATTTTCAGGAGCGCGGGCGGCTGCTGATCGGGCACTACGTCAAGTTCCCGGAAATCGTGGATCAGCTCGTAGAAGGCCTTGCAATCGCCGGACTGACCATCGACTGACCTCTTTTTGAGGCAGGGGGCACAAACCTGTTTGCTCCGAATATGGCGACTGTAGCCTACAAGAACCTACCGTAAGCTCCTTACGTTCCGGGATCCAAACGTACAAAGTCAAACGATGTTACCCGCCAGCAGTGGCGCGCTCAGCAGTGAGAAAGGCAAAAAAGCGGTATGGGGCGATGTTATCGGGTGCTCATGCCGACCGACGACGCTTACCTTGGCGACGGGCCGACGATTCTGTTGATCCCGGTCGGTGAAGGGTCATAACAGGAGAACATGTCCATGAAAAAACATCTAGCGCTAACAAGTCTGCTGTTCCTCCCCGTCCTGCTGCTATGCGGTTGCAACGAAAAGCCCGAATCGGGTGCCTCGCAGGGTGATCTCACCCCTGCAGAAGTGCAGGTCCTCGCCAAGGAAGCCTACGTCTTTGGCTTCCCGATGGTCATGAACTACAAGACGATGTGGAACTATGTCCTGGACAAGGATGGCCCTGAATACAAGGGGCCCTTCAACACGATAAGTTGCGAGGCACGCCTCTACACTCCCGAGGACAAGGCGGTCGTAACCCCCAATGCCGACACGCCCTATTGCATGTTCTGGATGGACCTCCGCACCGAACCGTTGGTCTTGAGCGTGCCGAAGATGGAGGCGGACCGGTTTTACCACTTCCAGCTCATCGACCTCTACACGCACAATTTCGCCTACGTCGGCACGCTGACCACGGGCAATGACGCCGGCAACATTCTGCTGGCGGGCCCGGACTGGGAGGGCGAGATGCCGGAGGGGATCACGAAGGTCATTCGAAGTGAAACCCCCTTCATCTTCAACGTAACCCGGACCCAGGTCTTTGGCCCTGAGGATCTCATCAATGTGAAGAAGATCCAGGCCGACTATAGCCTCAGGCCCTTGAGCACCTTTCTTGACAGCGATTCCCCGGAAGCCTCGCCTGAAGTCGATTTTCCGCAGTGGGAAGAGGGCGCCCAGTTCGACGAGCGCTTCTTTGCCTACCTCGACTTCATGATGGATCTGCTCGGCAGCCCCGGCGAAGGAGAGCAGGAACTCTGGGACCACCTCTCCCGCCTTGGCATCGGCCCCGGCAGCGACTTCAAGTTCGACGGCCTTCCAAAGGAGACGCAGGAAGCCATGAGAGCTGGAGTGAAGGAGGGATTCGGGGAAATCGAGGCCTTCCTCGAGAAGCACGCCAACGATCCGCTGGCAAGCGGCAAGATTTTCGGCACCCGGGAATTTCTCACCGAGAGCGCCCGCGAGAATTACGGCCTCGACAGCATCAATCTTCCGCGTTCCGCGGCTGCCCACCAGGGCCTCTACGGCAACTCCGCCGCCGAGGCGATCTACCCCACCTACTTTACCGATTCGGACGATGAACCACTCGATGCATCAAAACACAGCTACACGATGACCTTCGCCAAAGACGCACTGCCCCCGGCCAAGGCCTTCTGGTCGGTCTCGATGTACGACGGCAAGACCCAGCTCTTCCTCGACAACCCGCTCGATCGCTACCTGCTCAATTCGACCACCATGGACGATTACGTGCGCGGGGAGGATGAAGAGTTGGTGCTGCATATTTCGAAGAACTCTCCCAGCTCCGACCTGGAACCGAATTGGCTGCCGGCACCGGACGGAGCCTTCTACCTGGTGATGCGCCTCTACGGCCCGGAACAGGCGGTCCTCGAGGGTGAGTGGACGCCGCCGCCGCTCGTGAAGGCGGCAGCGCCATCGGCCGGCACGGCCACCGCCGCGGAACCGGACTAAGCAGGGGCGACGCCGATGCTCGACCACAGCGGGAAGTTCCCGGTCGTCGAACCGATCAACTGACTTTTAGGAGATGAAAATGAGACCTCTATTTTTGTCACTTGCACTCTGTATCACAACTGCCGCATTCGCCGAAGAAGTGAACGTCGAGAACTTCGTCCGAGCTGAATCCGACACGATGTTTCGAGTGAATATGGCTAGCGCCGGCGCAGATGTCGGCGAAGTTTTCCACCTTCGAGAGCCTACAACACCCGATAACCAGCCTGTTATCCGCATGAATCAGGACACGCTATATACAGCTGTCTTTTTGGATCTGGCAGAGCCGGTAAAAATCTCGCTGCCCGAGATCGAAGGCAGGTATCAATCCATGCAGGTAGTCAATCAGGACCACTATATGTTTGTCGAGGCCACGCCTGGCACATACGACCTGACGGAAGAAAACGTTGGCACGCGGTTTGCTTATGTGACGATCCGAACTTTCGCCAATCCGACCGATCCCGAAGACCTCAAAAAAGCACACGAAGCTCAGGACGCCATCAAGGTTGAGGGTGGTGGCCAAGGCCCGTTCGACGCACCGGACTGGGACCAGGACGCGCTCTCAGAAGGTCGAAAAGCGCTGAGTGATTTCGCTGCCGCGCTCGGTTTTGAAGCCTCCAGGGCCTTTGGCCGCAAAGACGAGATCGAGCCAACGGCATATCTGATCGGCGCAGCATCTGGCTGGGGCGGGCTGCCACGGAGCGCAGCGATGTATGTCATAGACAGCGTGGCTGCAAACGACGGAAACACACCTTATAAAGTGACGGTAAACGATGTGCCTGTAGACGGCTTCTGGTCGGTCACGGTCTACAATGCAGATGGCTACCTCGAAGCGAATGATCTGGGTGTAAACAACTACAACAATGTTACCGCTGAGCCGAATGATGACGGATCTGCAACGATCCACTTCGGCGGTTGCCAAGATGGCCGGATCAATTGTATTCCGATTACACCTGGCTGGAACTTTGCCGTGCGGATGTATCAGCCGCGCGAGGAAATCCTGGACGGTTCATGGACATTCCCCGAGTTTGTCAAGGTCGAGTGATCCGCCATCGATAGGATTAAGTTATGACGATGGTCAGAAAGCTTGTGTTACAGAGCAGCGTACTTCGGTACCCGCCGCCCATGCCGCGTCCGAAACTTTTGACGTAGGTGTGGGCCTCGGTTCGCCCGTGTCACTGGACTACTACGATCGGGCGCCGTTCCGGTTTACTGGAGAAATCGAAAAGATCCACATCGGTTATATTGAATAGGATGCGCAAATAAAGGGCCGGAATCAGTTTTCAGCAGACTTGTCCAGCCCCTTCAGCCTGATGTGAGTCCGCGGCCTGATCGTTCCAGGCCGCGGAATTCTTGGCATCGGCAACCGGAACCTGAGCGAGTCGAAGGGAAAAACATTATGAAACTTAGCGTACGAAACCTAGTGGTCATTCCGTCCACGGCATGCCTCTGGGTCATCGCCAGCATTTTCTTGCTTTTCCAGAACACCGGGTTGGCGGAAACGGAAAAGCCACGCTTGATTCTCCAGATCACGGTCGACCAATTGCGCGGTGATTTGCCGGCACGGTTTCTCAATCGCATGGGTGAAGGCGGATTCCGTTATTTCCTGGAAGAGGGAATCGTCTACGGCAACGCCCACCACGCGCACGCCAACACCGAGACCATCGTTGGCCACGCCACCCTCGCGACCGGCGCCCACCCCTCGGCGCACGGGATGATCGGCAACATCTGGTTCGACCGCGGTACCGGGTCCCTGACCTATAACATCGAGGATGATCGTTATGGGCTTTTGACCGAAGGCGCGGACGTCGACAAGCAAACGGAGATCGACCCCACCCAGAAGGTGGCCGGTACCGATGGCCGATCGCCTGCCGCGATGCTGGTTTCGACCTTCGGCGATGAGCTCTCGATCTACACCGCGGGAATAGCCAAGGTCTTTGGCGTCTCGATCAAGGATCGCGGTGCAGTCTCGTTTGCGGGGCACGCCGGAAAGGCGTTCTGGTTCTCGAAGAGTGCCGGCGAATTCGTCACCAGCCGTTTCTATTACGACAAATATCCCGAATGGGTGACCGCCTTTAACAAGGCCGGCCCGACCCGGCGCTTCGCAGACACGTCCTGGGAACTGCTCCAGGACCCATCGCGTTATCTGTTCGGTAACCGCGATGACCAGGCCTGGGAGCTGGACCTGCCACCTTTCGGCCGGACATTCCCGCACGCTTTCGGACCGGCGGACGGCAGGGGGTTCACAACCTTTCTCACGGTGAGCCCGGCTGGCGACGAGCTGACCCTCGAATTTGCCAGGGCGTTGATCGAGAACGAAGCCCTTGGGACTGACCCGGTCACCGACTTCCTGTCCGTCAGTTTCTCCTCCACGGATTACGTCGGTCACCTCTTCGGACCCTCGAGCCTGGAGGCCGAGGACAACCTGCTGCGGCTCGATCGCACGCTTGCGGCGCTGCTCGCATATGTCGATGAGAAGGTTGGGCTGGATCACACCCTGGTGGTGCTCTCTGCCGACCATGGTGGTCCCGAAGCGCCGGCGGACCTGCAACAATATGGGTTCGAGGCCAACTACGTGGATCCGGACTCCTGGGAAAAGGAGGCGGGCTTCGCCGCCCTCAAGCAACGTTTCGGCATCGGCGAACAGCTGATCCGGCAATACGCCCACCCTTACCTCTACCTGAATCATGAAATCATCGCCGAAAATGGCTTGTCGCTTGGTGAAGTCGAGGAAGCGGTCGCCGCCGAACTGGTCAAGTTCGAAGGCGTCGCCCTGGCCGTTTCCAGCACGGCGATGGCGCATGGCGAGATTCCCGACACCCCGCTGCTGCGCTCGGTCCTGAACAACTACAATCCACGGCGCTCCGGCGATATCTATGTTGTCTTCCGGCCGAATTGGTTTATCAACGACTTCGACGGCCTCACGGTCGCGGCGACTCACGGATCGCCCTGGCGCTACGACACCTTCGTACCGGTCTTCTTCGCCGGGGCTGGAATTAATCCACAAAAAGTCTACCGGGAAATCCACACCATTGACGTGGCTCCTACCCTGGCCGCCGTTGCGGGCACCAAGCCACCCTCCGGGACCCGTGGCAAGGTCCTCGTCGAGGTCCTGGAAGGTCGGTAACGTTGAAAGCTCATGTGTAGCCTACAAGAGGCTACGGTAGCTTCCTTACTTCCCGCAGCTTTTTTTGCTAAAAATACAATGACCTTTCAAGCACTTCCCAAAACAGGATAAGGCGCGCTAACGCCTTGAAGGAGGACACGTGGCTTTACGAGTTCAGAAATTGGTAGTACCCGCCTTACTCGCTCCGGTGATTTTCGCCTCGGCGATGTTCACCTTGGCGACCACTTATTCAACCCCCGCGTATTCTCAATACTCAACCAGCTACTGCCGAGATTACGCAACCAGGGTGTCACGGCAGTACTCACGTGGCGGCGCCGTTGGCGGCGCTGTGCGCGGTGGCGTCGGCGGAGCGGCCGTGGGCGCCGTTGTAGGTGGTAAGAAGGGCGCCAAGAAGGGCGCCGCGATCGGTGCCGTTACCGCTGGAACCGCGCGGGGTGTCCAGCGTGGCGTGACCTACGATGCCCTCTATCGCGACTGCATGCGCGGAAGTTTGTATTACTGATAACTGCTTAATTAGCGGTTAATTGAATCAAAAGTACCAGGAGAAAACTGAATGAAGACCACAAAAATTTTGTTTGCTGCAACAATGGCATTTTCCTTCCTGTTGTCTAATTCCGCTGTTGCGGCCGAAACGCCTGACGCTGTCCAGTCGGGGCTAAAAGTTAAGCTCAACGAGATGACCTGCGCGGAGATGTTGGTTCAAACCGGCAGCACACGGGACTTCACCATGATTTACATGCATGGCGTCATCAATGGTTTACAGAAGGACTATCTGTTCGACGCCGTCAAGGTTAGCGAAGCCACCGACAAAATTTATGAAATGTGCATCGCCGATACTAACGCCAACCTGCTGGAAATATTCAAAAAAGCGCGTGGTTAATGAGGAAGAAACATGAAACTTAAAATAATGGCTGTTGTGGCAGTCTTGTTCACCCTGATGAGTACATCCACCTACGCGGCCGCTACCAATGAGAAATGCCAGGCGACGTTTGCCAAGTTCAAGGAGCTCGGAAACGTTCCCCAGTTGTTGGCCCAATCCTACGGTTATGCCGTGCTGCCGACCATTGGCAAAGGTGCTGTTGGTATCGGCGGCGCCGGCGGCACCGGTTGTGTATACGCCGGTGGCGAGCATACCGGCAACGTATCCATGGGCCAGGTGACCATCGGTTTCCAGCTGGGTGGGCAGTCCTACAGCCAGCTGATCCTGTTTCAGAACGCGGATACCTACAAGGAATTCACCAAAGGCAATTTCGAATTTGGCGCTGATGCAACGGCGGTGGCATTAACTTATGGCGCCCAGGCAGGCGCGACCACCAAGGGCGCATCTGCCAGCGCCGGTGATACCAAGGGCGCTGCCGCGTGGAAACGCGGTATGGCGGTGTACACGATTGCCAAGGGTGGCCTGATGTACGAAGCGTCGATCGGTGGTCAGAAATTCAGTTTTAAACCATTGACGGACTAAACACGGTTCCCGGTCAGCTGCGGTGGCCTTGCTGCCGCAGCTAAAATCCGGGCTGTCCTCGAATTTCCTCGGCGAATGTCGGGAGGCAGGTGCGCAGGAAGCGATCGCATAACTTAAACCACAGCCAGCCCCAGCACAGCTACGCCGATTGCGAGACCCATGCGGGCTGGTGTGTTGGCGAAGGGGCAGGGTTAAACTCTATATGGTTTTCTGCTTTTTGTTGCGTTGACCGGTTCAAACCGCACTTATTGGCCAGAACATCATGACCTGAAGACAAAAAGCCTCAGCAGAACAATCAAGACATTCAAAATAGTATCAAAGGTTTTTCCTTCTTCTGCGAAATCCTGGCTGGAACCCAGGGGCGATATAACGTGTTCATGTGCTGGTGAAGACAAAAATGCCCCTAACTTGCCCAGTGTCTCTGTACTGTTTGAATCACGATTCGATTCCAGAATTCTTTTTACTTCTTCTCCGAGCCTCTGGTCCTCAAGCGTTTTCTCTTTAGGGAGCATCAGTTTTTGACGAGTTTCCTGGTACCTGGTGAACTCACCACGGTTCAGCCAGAATCCCTGGCATTTCGGACAACGCGTTAAAATTAACTCCCTGGGAAAATTGGGGTCCTTATATAGAACAAGCGCCGTTCGGTCTCGGGGACACAGCAGCCTTGGGTCTTCAATGTCAGAAGGAGTCCGCAAGCGATCTGGATCCAATGATTCAATTTCCTGCGCCTCACCCAGCTTTACCCTGAACAGTTCAAAAGCGTCAAACCAGATTCCACCACACCCCTCGCACTGATCGATAATGACCTGCTGACCGTAATGAGACGGGACGCCAACCTGGTGCATTACGGCTTTTTCGTTTGGACAAAACATGGATCAATCATTTTCCCTAAAGGGCTCACTACATGAATATGGATGTTAAGTTTCAGTGCGCTGCCTCGTTGAAACAATCCATCGACAAGAGCGATACTGTAATGCAATTGGTCTTCCAGGCTCCACAATGAATGCAGAGGCGTATTTTCAGGCAGTAGAGGCAATCGCACTGGTGATCGCCCTGGGTTTTGCGATTCTTCAGGTTCGCCAGTACCGTCGCGACAAGCACCGTGAAGCTGCGATGGAATTGCTGCATTCATTCCAGACCCCTTCATTCGCCCGCGCATTGAACATCGTCTATGCAATGCCGGGCGGCCTGTCAAAGGAGGAGGTGGAACAATACTGCGGCAATGAATTTCACCTCGTGTACGCCATGACGACCACCTGGGAAAGCCTTGGCGTACTGGTGCACCGGGGTGAAATTGACCTGCAGCTTATCGATGATTTTTTCAGCGGCCCGATTCGGATCTCCTGGCAAAAACTGGAAAACCACGTCATGGGTGAGCGTGAGTGCACCGGCAGGGGGACCATCAACGAGTGGTTTCAGTGGCTTAACGAGCGACTGGTGGATATGGAAACTGTGGAACAGCCCGTTCCCGCCCACCTTGAGCACAAAGATTGGCAACCCAAAAAACCTTGGTGGAGATAATATTTTGCTTTCAGCGCCGGATGGCTTACGAAGCTTTTACTGTGAATCGCTGTAGGGTCTGGCCTGCTTAAAATAGACTCTTCGCTCGCCCGTGCCGAGATCGTCCACCTTGTATTCAACATCTATCGCGAACAAGCTGTTCGTACGCCGAGGATCATCGAGTTGCTTGAAATGATCGTGCAGGGTACGTATCACGTTCACCATCAGATCGAGTTCGCCATCCAGGAACACAGGCTCTCTGATCCCGAGTTCCCTGTTCACCTTCGTTTCTGATGATCGTTTGATGTAGGCGCGTTCGGCGTATTTTGTGCTGAAATCATAGGCGGTCGTTGGATCAAAAAACACGATCATTTCTTCCGCCACAACGCCGGGTGAAGGGTTGGTTACACTGTATTCGCCATACTGGTTGTTGAAGTAGACCCCTGTTGACAACCCTGACTGGCTTTTCACGCCGGTGATATTTCTTGAGATTGCAACGCCGTTGCCTTCTTCTTCCGGAAACCCTGGGTTCAATTGAATCGCGGCGAAAACGGTTTCGTGGTTGATGCCGTAAAACTCACGCTCGTCGAATGCTCTTCGGTTCCATACTGAAGCCCATACGGTTTTAACCGCCTTCTCGATACTGCTGCCCTTTTTGTCGTGATTGAACGAGGTTGAAGTGTACAGCCCCGCACCGCTGAAATCGGTCAAATCTTCAGAATTGGTCGAGCTTCGAAAGCGCATGCTTTCGGTTGGATAGTGGGTCTCGATTTTGGCCTTTACATCTGCGATCAACCGAGGGTCGATGGACGATTGCAAAAGCCTTTCCCGGAGCGCTGCAAGCAGTTTTTCTGTCTCAACCGGGTCATTCTCCACACGAATGATTTCAATGGTGTCTTTGATGAATAAGTCGATCCCCGTTTCTTTTATGTGCGCATCATAGTATGCAAAGGGAATGGCAAAACCTGGCCGGACGATTTGATAATCAGCCTTGTCTTTCAGGAGATTATAAATCTCGGCATAGTTCGCAGCCTTGGCGCCCACCAGGTTAGCGTCTGTTGCGCCAATCTCGCTGTGGTCCAGCACTCTTTTCACATCCAGGCGAACCGCTGGCAGATTGCCGATCGCAGGTGGTCTGGATGACTGCCAATGTATCTCAGCCTCTTTTCTGTCTGCCACCTCAATGCTGACATCGTTGCCTTTTAAACTCATTTTGACCAGCGCGTTACCGTGAACCAGCTGCGCGTATTCTGAAGACATGATATTGGGAAATACCATGTTGGGCGTATTGCGCTGTTTCGATTTCAGGTTTATGTGGTCGAGGTCGGTCTGTGCCTGTTCGGTGATCACACCTGCAACCACGGTCAGGTCAAGCGGTAATGACTGAAACACCGGAATACTTTTCGTGTTCAGCGAGGTGTACACATCTGTGTTTCTGAGCATGTCGTCTTTCGAAATGTAGATCAGGTAGCCATAGGCGACGCCATCCCACATTACGCGCTTTTTGGCAGCGCCCTCCGCGGCCAATTTGATGTCGTTGGTCAGCCTGGCCAGGTCAATCAACAATGACGCTTTCAAGGTATCGTCAACCACACCGCCCACGATGGGTTCTATGCTTTTCCAGGCTACAAGTTGTTCTCCATACATGCTCTCGATGTTGTCAGTCGCATAGTTGACGGCAACTGACACAAAGTCGGCTATTTTTAGCAGGCGTTCAAGATCCCGGCCTTCGACAGAATAGTTAAAATCGCGAATATCCGTAAGGAGCTTTTTACGTTGTTTTTTCGTGATCAACCCGGAAGAAAATGCTGAGTTGATGGCAACGAACATGCGCGATTGAATATCGGAGTTCGAAGAGTTTGCGTCAACACCGCTATTCAATACATCAACCTGCAGGTATCGGTTGAGCTGGATAATAAATCGAATCGCTTCAAGCGGGTAGGAATCTGTTTGTTCCATGCGCATCTTTAGTGCAGCCCCAATTTCTGAAAGCGCTTCGAGTTGGCTGATAGAGTTGTGGGTGTTTTTCAGCGAAGCGATAGTTGCGAGCTGTTGTTCATTCAGTTTGGGTTCAAGCTTGTTTGCCGATTCCTTTAAAAAATCAACATTTACTGCAAAATAACTGTTGAGCGATTTCAGCAACTGTTCGATTTCAGCTTTATGCAAATCCGAACCGTCGTACTTCTGATAAAAGGCCTCCAGGATCGTAAGGGTATCCCGCGAAAGCGAGTTATGGATTCCATTGCGAATGGTTGAAAATTCGCTTTTGTATTCTGGCTCGATACTTTGCGAAATGGCGTCCACCTCATTTCTCAGGGTGTTAATCGACACGCCGGAGGTGGAATTTAAGTCGTATCGGCTCAGAATTTGATACAGAGACAGATACTCATTGCGTTTCCGCATATGCCTCGCTACATACTCAGCGAGGTGATTCAGATATAAAACTTCATATTCCGAACTCGCCGTTCCCCGCGCATAGAAGGTTCTTGCCATCTTTGTGTCGGGAAATTTGAGGTTGTAAAAGCGTTCCAGAATGGTGTGATTGAATACATTCAGCACGTCTTCCATTGCCTGATCGTCGGCCATGAATTTTTCATGATCGATCTCAAAAGCGGTGCTGTCGGCATCGCCAACCACGTTTTTTGCGTACAAATAGTGATAGTTGGTGGCGAAAACATTGGCAATATAGAAATCAAGCGCTGCCAGCTTCTGTGCACCTTCGTCACGAAAGGCTGAAAAAAACAGGGTTTCTCCCTTCTCACCGGGAAAGCCACCGCTCCTCCTGCAATACCTGCCCTCGGTAGTCTGCTTGGCATAGCAGCCGTATGGACCTTTCCACTGTTCATTGACCGATGCGGCAAAGAGCGATTGAATCGCTTCAAGATTTGTTTGATCCTGGGCGGAAAGTTCGCTACTTATTATCAGCAATAACAGTGCAATCAGGCTGGTTGTTCTCATGCTGTCTATTCAAGGGTATCGGCAATTCAAATGCTATATTGCCAGAATTACCGGAACATGGGACAACCATTGATATCGGGTCTTCAGCCAGGTAGCCACTTAATCTGGACCATACTGGCTGATAATCTTTCTGTTCACAGCTCGAAATTGCCTCGTCTAAAGCCGATTCGATTTGAACGCAGAGTAGTGAGTGGTCATGCGTCCAGGTCGATGCCCCAACGGGTCCTATCGATTCTCAAGACCCACACCAGTCGCGCGCAACCTGCGTCGGAACGTGTACTATCGGCTAAGAGCACCAAGAGATCACTTCACCTATAAGAATCGTTAACTGAAATACCCTCCAAGCTTGGTGATTGGAACAGATAAGGTTTAGATATATGGTTGGATATACCAGGAAAATGTCATGAAAATTGTTGGAATTGGATATCCCAGAACCGGCACCAAAACACTGGGCACCTGTTTCCGGACCTTGGGGATGCGCAACATGTCTTGGGATGGTGGGGCATATGAGAGGTTTGAAGCAGGTGACCGCCAGGGTTTAATGAATATTGCCGAACGCTTTGACTCTTTCGAGGACTTGCCCTGGTGTCATCTTTACCGGGAGTTTGATGACAGGTTTCCAGGCAGCAAATTCATTCTAACCTTACGAAACACCGAGCGGGCCTGGTTCGAAAGTTTCCGCAAGCACGATGTTCGTCTGAATAATGATATTTATATTCCATCAAAGGGTCCTGAATTTGAAGAGACTATGGCTATCTACAGGGAACATAATGCTGCAGTCAGAGCGTACTTCAAGGATCGGCCAGGCGATTTCATGGAATTGTGTTGGGAGCATGGAGATGGCTGGCAGCAACTGTGTGAGTTTCTGGAACGCCCAATTCCGAGCAATCCATTTCCGCACGTCAACAAGACCCCGAAAAAATCAACCTACAGGCTTTTTCGTTTGTACCTGAAGAGACTGACGGGGCGGGGAGATTGAGTAAAGGCCTCTGGAAGAGGACTTCAGTACTCGTGATCGCATAAAGCGCTGGGTATGAGAGATTAGCAATTGGACTCCTGACAATTATGACAATGATGAATCAGTTATTGATTCATCCGATAATCTTTTTTCGAGAAGATCTATCAAACCCATTGATTTTTCTTCGGTAAACTTGCAGGCAAAAAACTTATCAGAGTTGTCCAGGGCAGGTAAATCAGATTCATCCAGTATTGCGGGATCTTCGCGCTCCGGGTTCCAGTCGATATAGTGCAGGTAAACTCTTTTTTCATCTGGCATGGCTTCACGCTTACCTTCAAAAATTTCTCGCGCAGCTGATTCATCAAAGGAAATGCAGTGCTTCTTGTGCTCTGAATTCAGTATTGCAGTCTGAAAAAATATTTCATCGGAGTTTGTCGCCAGACGTAAATAAGTCCTTAGTTTTCGGCTTTGTTTGGACCTGATAAAATCTACCAGGAATTGCACGGCATCCCTGTTCAAACACCATCTTGACGAGCCGCTGTAGAAGTCGATCCAGGTCTTGTCCCTTGGCAACAAGTACCTGTTTGCCATGTTTTCAGCCTGGTTCACCATGGATGCCATGAATTTACTGATTCTCGATGTGTAGGACTCCTGCTCATCATGCCGGACGTCGACAAAACGCGCCTTCAGATCCATCAGCCTGTAGTTCCGTATGAGTCCGTATCCCCAGATGCCTGGAACGAGCGGGTAGTAGTTCAGGAAATTTACAGGGTGATGCCTGGCCAGAAAACCAGTGAAATGCCTGGAGTGCTTTATCGGAAAGTCAGTGCCGGCCAAATACATGAAATAATCTGCATCCGAAACCTCGAGTCCATATTTAAGACATTTGCAAATGGTGCTCGTCAGGCTCCACCCACCCCAGTGGACCTTGTATCTCTTTTCAACAAAGTGAACATTAGGGTGATCCGTAATTTCAAACTTCGCCAGATCACTCCGCTTATCGATATGGACAATAATGTCGGCGTTAAATCCTGCAAGGCGATTGATAAGCTTGTGAAATATGCTTGGCTGATGATGAGCCAGGACAATGAAACAGATCTTCATTTCAGCGTTTTACCCAGCGACAGGCGCATCGCGAATTGCAACCACTATGGCTGTAACGAGTCATAAAGTTCCATTAATCCTGATCTTTCAATGGCGCTAATGTCCTGGGTTGAAACAACGCTCTTGTTTTCCTTTTCTCGCCTGACCGAGCTTGATTGCAATGCCTCGATATCTCCAAATTCAGCTTCCATTGGTTTTAATTTTGAAAAATTCATATCCAAGGTCTTCATTACCAGTGCCGGAGAGGCTATCAAGTCCTCATAACGTATCACCGCATCACCACAAAATTGCAGAATGGACCGATATGACTCAATGAATACGTCGACATCATGGGTCCAGTTTCCCCACCCCTGGGACTTCCACGAATTGAAGTTCTTAAGTGGTGAACGGACAATGCCGATGATCTTGTAGTTGTTGTTTTTATAGGTATTCAATAAATCTCCGTTGAACAGGCCCCATTCCCTGAACGGTTCGGGTCTGAAAGTTTCTTTGAAAGCGGCAACTTCAAAGATCTCCTCCAATTTTGACATTGCAACGTCCAGCGGCATTTCGTGGTCAGCAAACATCTCAAGCTCTAAGTCGGATACTTTTTGATCCCTTAAGGTCCGGTATGTTCTCAACGACAGGGCCTCCAAGTGAGGTTCCGAAAGGCATATACAATTCTCAACAGAGTTGATCATTCTGCACAGCAGGGTGGAACCGGATCTCGGTATTCCAACCACAAGCGCTTTCATGTGTTGTCCTCTCCTCGACAATTGCTACCCGTTAACCCCATCCTCTTGCCTGTAATTTTAAGTGCAGAGCCTTGAGGAATGAGCGTATTGGAGGTTCAAAATATCTTGCAACCAAATAAGCGATTCCAATGACGATCGTTATCGGAATTACGGGCATCAGGATTGGTGGTACCCAGGGCAGCAAATGCCCGGATTTGATGATTAGCGAAACCATCATATTCTCATGCAAAAGATAGAGTGGGTAGCTGATGAAGCCAATGGTCAGCAGCAGCTTGTTGGCGAGAACTTTTTGGACCTTTTGGTTCAAAGCAGCAACCATAAAGATCAATGCAACAACGGTTGCTGCTAACGCTGGACGCCATTCATAGAGCATTTCCCCACGGCCGGCTTTACCTTCAACCAATGCCGCTGCCACTGCAGTTATTATTGCGGCTACCAGTAACCATTGTTTTTTCTCATTGAAGTGTCTGTAAAAAAGTGCACCGGCAGCAAACCAGCCACAGGGTCTGCCACTGAATGCATTCAAGAGCTGCTTTGCCTGGTGCCAACCATGTTCCTGAAAAACGGGACCCAGAAAGAGCACGATCGCTGCAACAAGAAACAAACCTATCATCACCCAGATCATCCTCTGTCCCCCAATCAGGAAATAAAAGATGCCTGCCACCAGGTACAACTTGATCTCCACGTAGAGCGACCAGAATGCGCCTTCAAGTTCGCCCACGGGTGAACCAAGAATCAGTTGCCACCAATACGGTTCAATAAATGTCAGCCCCGGTAATAAGGCGCTAATCTCAGGGATTCCAGCGGGCCGCTCATAAAAAAACGACGTTGTTGAATAAATTATGAGAGAACAGATAAGCATGGCGGGGAACAGCCTGATCCATCTTCTGATCATGAATTCCGGAAAGTTTTTGGATCGCTCAAGTGACATGAAAATAACGAACCCGGAAATCATGAAAAAAAGCTGTACGCCAAACCGCCCATAGTGAAACAACGGAAAGTACCTTAGCTCGTCTCCATAGGGAACAATAGAGTGCCACCGTGAAAAAGCGTGGTAAAAAATGACCAAAAATATCGCAACACCCCTGAGGCCATCCAGATACTGAATTCGGGAAGGACTGTTTGGTTGGGTTATGTTTTCGAATGTCATACAGATGACGAGTATAAGGAGAGCAATAGCCCTTTGCCATGAAAGCTGTATCAATCTGGATGCCGCTGCATTATTGCAGCCAACGCAAGCCAGTAACCTTCGGCATTGCGCGGCAGCGCCTACCGTCAAAAATCGGATGAATCCACCAAGATTTTGTGGCGAAATGAGGGCCAGTTTACGTTTTGCTGATACGGATCAAGCTCCCGGCTGGCCCGCCTGCGTAAATTGAAAGGACCTTGCTGGATCCAATTCGCGAGAATGCCTCGCCTGGGTGGCTGGAAAATGAAAGCACCAGATTTTCGCTTGCTGATTTTCATGTCAGTGCTGCTTTTGCCTGGGCTTTCCATACCCGCTGAAACGGTGCCGACGGAAGTCCAGTTACCGGGCACCCAGCCTCAGCAAGTCGGAAACATGGAATCGCCTGGCAAGTGTCAGAACTGTCATGCCGGGTACAATGATCAAACAACTGCCGGCGCGGGTCAGGGTGAACCACAGGACGAGCCATGGACAGGCTGGTCGGGCGCCGGCATGGCCAACGCAGGCCGCGACCCCATTTTCTGGGCGACCCTGGCAATCGCTGAACAGGATTTCGACGGTGCGGGAGACCTTTGTATCCGCTGCCACAGCACCGCTGGCTGGTATGGAGGCAGGTCCACTCCGACGGATGGGTCCGGCCTTCTCGCGAGTGATTCTGACGGCGTCGATTGCGATGCCTGCCACCTGATGACCAATGTGGACAATTCAGAGCACACAGGCGAAATGGTCTCGCCATTCTTTGCTAATTGCTCGAATGATCCAAATGTTCCCGACAAGCAATGCGGTTCTGACACGGAAGGCTTCTATGGCAGCGGAATGCTGTCCCTTTGGTCGGGCGATGAAAAACTGGGCCCTTACGAACAGACCGCGGCACGGCATAAATTCATGCAATCCGCGTTCCATCGCAGCGTCGATTTCTGTGGCTCCTGCCACGATGTTTCCAATTCGGTGGTCGGCGACCTGGCGCCCGGCAACGGCGCGCAGCCGGGTGCGCCGCATGTACTTTCCAGCCAGGATTATAACGGCGGTGAACCTGACCTTGGCGGGCCAGTGGAAGAAAAAGCCGCGTTCAACAATCCTCCTTACGCCTATGGAATTGTCGAGCGCACCTTCAGCGAATACAAATCGAGTGCTTTGCCGACCACGCTGGTTTCTCAATTCAATACACTGCCACCCGAGCTGAAGCTATCGGGTGGCTCGCTTGAAGTGACTTACAGGGCCGCACTGGAGGCCGGTACCGGTGGTAATTATCAGGACGGGAGCCCGCGATACTTCAGTTGCCAGTCCTGTCATATGCGCCCGACAACCAGTGCAGGTGCTGACAAGGCGGATGTGCTGATTCGTCAAGATCTCCCGGCACATGACCATGTGGGAGGTAACTACTGGTTGGCCGATATGATCAAGTACCAGGATGCGAATGGCCTGTTGCGGCTTGGGGGTGGCCTGACTTCCACTCAACTAACAGCGCTCGAACTGGGGCAACAAAGGGCTATCGCTCATCTGCAGCAATCGGCTTCGCTTCAAATCGAGGGTGACGTGCTCAAGGTGATTAATTTGACCGGGCACAAACTGATCACCGGCTACCCGGAAGGAAGACGCATGTGGCTGAACATCAAATGGTACGACAACCAAGAACAGCTGGTGCGGGAAGACGGTGCTTATGGTCCGCTGGTTGATAGCGCCGATCAGCCGGTAATGATTGAAAACCCAGCCGGCGGCCCGGACGTGCAGGTGGAATCCATCATGGACCTGCATGACCCGAATACCCGTATCTACGAAGCGCACTATGCGATCACCAGCGAATGGGCAGCGACGCTTCTGGCGACCGGCAAACCCGCTGATTTCGCACTTAGCTACGACCGCTACACGGGTGAGGAGAGTATGGTCCTGGGCGACCTGGCCAGCCAGGGAGCAGGTAGCTTCCAGGAATCTTTTCATTTCGCTCTCAACAATGCAGTTTCATTTGACAACCGCATTCCTCCCTATGGAATGGCGTACGACGAGTCGAAAAAAAGGAATGTACTGCCTCAACCGGAAGATCAGTACGGGGCGCCCGGCTCGGGAGGCGTCTACCAGCATTGGGACCAGTTGGACCTGCGTGAATTGAAACCCGATGGTGCGGTGTCAGCCCGAATAAACCTGCTCTATCAGGGAACCAGCTGGGAGTATATCCAGTTTCTCAAGGAGGCGAACGAGGGCACCGAGCCCACAGAGGGTGGTAACGAATTCCTCGGAGACGAAGGTGAAAATATGCTGAACACCTGGATCAATGCCGAGGTACCGGCTGCAATGGAAGTGGCTGGTGATCACAAAATGGTACCTCCCGTACTGATGGCATCGATCAACTGGGGCGTGACCTACCTGACAATCGGCGGCACCGTCAGCGGTCTGGCAGGTTCGGGTCTCGTGTTGCAGAACAACCAAAGCGATGACTATCCGGTTGACAGCAACGGCAGCTTTACCTTCGACACAGCCCTGACCAACGGCAGTGATTACCTGGTGGAAGTGTCAGTTCAGCCAAGCAATCCCAATCAAACCTGCAGCGTAACCAACGGCAATGGCACGCTATCGGGGCACAACATCAGCAATGTCAGTGTAAGTTGCGTTTACGATGCGATGATCTTCAAGGACGGGTTTGAACAGCAATGAGAGACCAGTGGCTGTGCGCCTGTGTCCGGCTAGCCGATTGTGCGCCTGACCTGATGGGGCATCCTTTCTTACTCGCCTTTTCTCATTTATAGATCGGTTTGTCGACAACTTGTAACTTTTCCTGTCTCAGTGACGTCCAACAGTCTGTAATACCAAATGCACTCGGAGAATTGATCTTCGGGGCAATCGCAGCGGGGCTCGATAAGATGAGACAAATGAGTAGACCTGGAACAGGTTCAAAACAGCGGTTTTTGCTGGCGACGTTTTGCTTTCTGTTTCCAACGGTATTGTTCGCTCAGGCAAGTGATAGCGAATTGGCGAATCCAGTTAAGATGCAAAAAACGAGTTCTCCTTTCGAAATCAGCAGGAAAAACGAGTTTCACTGTGCGGAGGTCGATAAACCGGTGATTGGCAGTCCGGTGAGTCATGAGATTACGGTAGATCCGAAAAGGGTTGAACGCTGTCTTTACAAGCAGGTGGGCTCGCGATTAAACGAATGCAAGAAGCTTAAAATAGAAAACGCAACCGTTGATCAGAGAGGATTTGTCACGCTTGACACTGAACAAGGCCCCGTCGGTTTTAGCTTCCAGGAATTTCAAAGCGATGAAGAAGCGAAACCCAGAAGAGTACTGGTCTGGACGTGGCCTGATACGGACAAGAAGTATTTATGTACCGCATACAGCTCCAGGCGCTGAGGCGTGTTTTAACTCCGTAGCGTAACGGAGAGGGCTCCGTTAAACTTGTTCAATGAATATTGAACAGATGGTCGGCGAGTTATTTGATATTTTTGACGAGAACCAGGATGGCGTCATATCCAGGCGCGAGTTCATTGCGCTGGCAGAAAGCCTGTTGCATCAGAAAGGCATGAGTTTCAGCAGCGATATCTTCAATCACTTCGATACCAATCACGACAACGTGATATCCAGGGAAGAGTTAATCGACATGATTGTCGAGCTTGCCTTGTAACCGACGAATCTAATGCTCGTCCCCTATGAATCCAGTCCAGTTGGACATGTAGTTCACGAAAGCTTCGCTCAGTCCCTGTGAGTGCAGGTATTCCCGGCTTACCGGGGTTTTCACCGGTTCAAAATCGGGGTTGGCAAATACCTGCAAAGGGAAATCATGATGCAGGATCGCCGCACGTCCCAGCAAAATGAAATCGGCACCGTCTTCAAGGCACTTCCTCGCATCATGAGGCGTATGAATTTTGCCGGCAATTCCCAGCCGCACTCCACCGCGGTCCAGTTCCGCGAAGTAGCTGAACAGAGACCGGCCGTGGAACCGCTCCTCGACCGGTTCCTTGAAAACATCCCATAGAGAAACATCGAGAAAGTCGATGACGCCTTCTTCCAGCAAGCGGCTGGACACTTCAATCATCTCGCCGAGCTTCAGATCGAATCGCTCGGGCGACAGTCTCACGCCCAGCAAAAATCCGGGCCGGCAACGGTCGCGGATAGCTTCGATAATTTCAAAGACAAGGCGCGCGCGATTCTCCAGCGAGCCGCCGTACCTGTCGTTTCGCTGGTTGATGACGGGGCTCAGGAACTGGCAGAGGATGTAGCCATGCGCACCGTGAATTTCCACGCCGTCGAAGCCCGCCTTTTCAGCCCGTTGGGCGGCGGTCACAAAATCTTCCCTGAGTTGCCGGACCTCTTCGAGTGCAAGGGCGCGCGCGCCGGTTTCTTCGTTATCGGAAGGGCACACCGGCTGGCCGCCGACCAGGTCTTCCGGTGATCGCATGCCTGCATGGTGTAATTGGATAACGGCAAGACTATTTTCCGCCCTGATCGCCGAAGCCAGCCGCGAAAGCCCCGCAACATGGTCATTGGAGAAGCAGCCCAACTGCCCTGGAAAACCTTTGCCCACGGCCTGCACATGCGAGGCGCAGGTCATGGTCAGGCCGAATCCGCCTTTTGCCCGTAGGGTCAGCCAGCGGAACTCCTCGTCGGAAAGGCGCCCGTCATCAAAGCTTTGCAGATTGGTCATCGGCGCCAGCATGAAGCGGTTTTTCATCACGGCACCGTGCTTGAAGCTTAATGGTTGAAACAGGTTTTTCATTATTTCACTAACTCAATATCTGGGGGTTGAGCTGCCACAGGGCATAATTCAGGGCGGCCGCAAAACTGACCCACAGCAGGTAAGGGACGAGGAGCACGCCGGCCAGTGGACGAATACGCCAGAAGGACAGCAGGGTCGCAACAATGAGGGCCCATAGCAGAATGATGTCGGCGAACGCCCATGCGCCACTGTGCCACGCAAAAAATAGCCAGCTCCAGAGGGCATTGAATACGAGCTGCGCCATGAAAAAGGACAAGGCGAGGCGGTGGCTGTAAAAGCCGCCGCTGCGCCAGACCAGCCAGGCGGCGATGGCCATCAGGGCGAACAGTACAGTCCAGACCGGGCCGAACACCCAGGGCGGCGGAGCCCAGGCAGGTTGCACCAACTGGCCATAGAACGACTGCGCTTGTATGGATGCCGCCGCACCGACAGCGGATGCTGCGAAGCTCAGAGCCAGCCAGCCGATAAGTCCAAGGACTTGTTTTTGCGTTGATATTGAAGCCATATGGATTTCCTTAATCATTGTATGCGCATTTGCGCCCGTTGAAATCAACATTTCGAACTGTGCCTAATTATTCTAAGATAGATCGAATCCGCGATATGCATAGCCAACAACAAGGAATCCGGGATCATGAAAATTTCCTGTTCAAGCCGCCTCATCTTCTGCCCAGCTGTTGTCGTCCTGCTGTTGGCCGCGTCGCTTCAGGCCTCAGAGAAGGGGGTTGTGAGGCTATCCGACCCGGTTGAAACCACGAGCAGTTATGAACTTTACGGCGAACGGTTTCCCGAACCGGAGAAACCGCTGAACCTCGGTGAACTGGTTGAAAACAGTGACCAGCACCTGGATGGCAATGTCCTGGTTCACACCCGTATCGCCAAGGTTTGCCAGAAGAAGGGCTGCTTTTTCGTGGCTACTGATGGGGCGGCAACCGCTCGCATCACGTTCAAAGACTATGGCTTTTTCATTCCAACGGATTCGGGTGGCAAGCAAGCCACCCTGTACGGTGTCTTCAGCCGCCAGCCCGTGAGCGAAGCCGAAGCGGAGCATTACGCCGACGACCTGGGCGAAAGTGGCAAATTGAATGCTGAAGATTTCAGTTATTCCATCGTTGCGAAAGGCGTAAAGATTTTTAAAAGCTGATACTGGCGCTACCAGGCGCCGGCTAAACAGCGCTGCTTATTCGCACTCCAGTCCAGCAACATTCACCAGTTGCTCCATCAACAGTTGCCCGGTGCCGAAATCCGGACCACCGTCCCACTCCACGAACAACAGGCCACAATCAGGAATGGAAACCGTCAGGGTGCCCCACAGGCCCCGTTTTGAGCCACGTTGAAATTGATTCCCTCACCACTTCGTGACGGCACGTAGTACCAGCCGCTCTGGTAGCCGGAAATGGGTTTTTGAGCATGGGTTGGCACCAGGGTAAGCTGCGATAGGCTTTAAGACCCACTCTGGGTCGTGTTTCTCCCACAAGTGGTCAGCCTATGTAATTTGATCTGACTCTTTCCTAGACTTTGGTCTTGTTGCGGCGTCAAACTGAGCGGGCGTATGATCGTAATGTTCAATTTCAGGATTTACCGGGTTCATTCATTCCAGGAGCGATCATCGTGAAACGTTCAATTATGAGACAGCTGCTGTCACCCGCTGCCCTTTTCCTGGTGCTGTTCTTTTCCAGCTCGTTACAGGCAGAATCCCTGGGTGCCGAAGCTCAGAAATGCGTTGATTGTCATGCCAAGAAAACGCCGGCGATGGTGACTGACTGGCAAAGCAGCAAACACGCCGAAAACGGTATTTCCTGTCTGGACTGTCACGTGGTGGATGCAGACTCGCCCATGGGCACGAAGCATCCCGGCATCGATGCCAAGGTCTCCGTGCTGGTGCCGCCGACGGTGTGCGGTCAATGTCATGCGCCCCAGGTGGAGGAGTTCAATACCAGTGGTCATTTCCGTGCCTATCGGCAGCAGATTCCCAAGGACAGCCTGCATGCTTTGACCTCAATTCACGAGGGCCGGGAGCACCCCGAGTTTGGTGGCGCGCCGAATGAAACCGGCTGTATCCAGTGTCATGGCACTGAAATCAAGCTCGATGAAGATGGCCGCCCGACCCCCGAAACATGGCCAAATTCAGGAATTGGCAACGTATATCCCGACGGCAGCACCGGCAGTTGTGGCGTTTGTCACACGCGGCATAAATTTTCCAATGCTGAGGCCCGCAAGCCTTACGCCTGCGCCTCATGTCATCTCGGTCCTGACCATCCGAACATAGAGATTTACGAGAACAGCAAGCATGGTCACATTTACCGGACCGAAGGCTTTACCTGGGACTTCGAAGGCAAGCCCGGGGAATGGCAGCCTGGTGAAGACTACCGTGCTCCTACCTGCGCCTCGTGTCACATGAGCCAGGTGGACGGCCTGGAAATGACCCACAACGTGAGCGAACGCCTTTACTGGGTGCAGTGGTCAAAGAGCTCACCGGTGCGCAATTCAGATGACGTGATGAGCCCGGTACTCGGCAACGGTCCGGAAGGACGCAAGAAGATGCGCCAGGTTTGTGAGTCATGCCACAGTTCAGACCACACCGACGGCTTTTTCACCCAGGCGGACAAGGCGGTGAACCTGTATAACGAAGGCTATTACAAGCCGGCCCTGAAAATGCTCAACGGGCTGAAGGAAAAAGGCCTGCTGCGTGATAATCCCTGGACCGACCCGTTTCAGGTGAAGTACTACTATCTGTGGCATCACGAGGGCCGGCGTGCCCGTATGGGAGCCACTCACGGTGCTCCCGATTATGCCCACTGGCATGGATTCTTCGAGTTGATGCAGGATCTGTACGAACTCGAAGGTATCTACGAGAAGCGCATGGCCAGCGGAAAAATCGAGGACTAGAGATACCTGCTAAAGAATCGAATTCGGGTCTTCTGTCGTTCGCATCGGCTCAGCCGGCGCGAGCGCGGTGATACGGGCCATCTGCTCTTGGGTGAGAGAAAACCCGAAGAGGTCGAGATTCTGTGCGATCCGGTCCTTGTTACTGCTCTTGGGCAGGACCACGTGCCCCTGCTGCAGATGCCATTTCAGGATCACCTGGCCGGTTGACACATCCAGTTCCCCGGCAATCCCGCTAATAACAGGGTCTTTAAGCAGACCGAAGGCACCGGAGGCGAAGGGCGCGTAGGCTTCTACTACAATACCGTGCTGTTTGCAGAATCCGGTCAGCCCGGGATCCTGGCAGTAAGGATGCAGTTCGGTCTGGTTTACCATGGGTACCGTGCGGCCCGCATCGATCAGGTCACTCAAGTGC
>Ga0224504_10000084_pt1 | contig 36852 bp, 35 predicted proteins | sample SF_Oct11_sed_USG_3_FD_170160 | JGI IMG/M metagenome (GOLD analysis project Ga0224504, IMG submission 170160) | Sediment microbial communities from San Francisco Bay, California, United States - SF_Oct11_sed_USGS_24 | ecosystem: Environmental > Aquatic > Marine > Sediment | place: USA...
AAGACGCGCTATGCCTGTGACGGCCTGCACCGCCGGCGTCTGGACCGCCCTTATGTGCGAAATGCCGAAGGCCGGCTCGAGGCGGCCTCCTGGGAGGAGGCATTCAAGGCGATCGCCGGGCGCCTCGGCGGTTTGAGCGGCGACAAGATCGCGGCGGTGGCCGGGGACCTCTGCGACGCCGAATCCATGATGGCGCTCAAGGACCTGATGGGCACGCTGGGGTCGCCTAACCTCGAGTGTCGCCAGGACGGCGCCAAGCTCGACCCTGGGACCCGCGCCGGCTACCTGTTCAATACCGGTATCGCCGGCATCGAGCAGTCCGACGCGGTGCTGCTGGTCGGCACGAACCCGCGCTGGGAAGCGGCCATGATCAACGCCCGGCTGCGCAAGCGCTTCCTCGCGGGCGGCCTCGAGGTCGGGCTGATCGGCCCAGCGGTCGATTTGACCTACCCGATCGAGTCCCTGGGCGCCGGACCCGAGACCCTGAAGCAGCTGGCCGACGGCAAGGGCGCCTTCGCCAAAACGCTCAAGTCGGCCGAGCGGCCGATGGTCGTGCTCGGCAGCGGCGCGCTGGCCCGCCCGGACGGCGCCGCGGTGCTGGCGCTCGGCCGCAAGCTGGCCGAGACCTTCGGCATGGTGCGCGACGACTGGAATGGCTTCAACGTGCTGCACCGGGCGGCCGCGCGGGTCGGGGCGCTCGACCTGGACTTCCTGCCGGGCGAGGGCGGGCGCGACCTTGCCGGCATCCTCGAGGGGGCCGCGTCCGGCGCCGTCGAAGCGGTCTACCTGCTGGGCGCCGACGAGCTCGACCTCGCCGCGCTCGACAAGGCCTTCGTGATCTACCAGGGCCATCACGGCGACGCCGCCGCGCACCTGGCCGATGTGATCCTGCCCGGCGCGGCCTATACCGAGAAGAACGGCACCTACGTCAACACCGAGGGGCGGGTGCAGCTCGGCCGGCTGGCTGCCTTCCCGCCCGGCGAGGCGCGCGAGGACTGGACGATTCTGCGGGCGCTTTCGGAGGTGGTCGGCGAACGGTTGCCCTACGACAACCTGGGCCAGCTGCGCCAGCGCCTGATCGGGGTCAACCCGGTCTTCGCCGCGGTCGACCAGGTGGAGCGCGCGCCTTGGGAGCCCTTCGGGCAAGAGGGACCAGTCGACGCGGCGCCCTTCGAACTGCCGATCGACGACTATTACCGGACCGACCCGGTCAGCCGGGCCTCCGAAACCATGGCCCGCTGCAGCGAGGAGCTGCTAACCACTGCTCGGGAGGCGACCGGAACCGATGGCTAGCATCTTGAACGATCCCTTCTGGGACACCTACGCCGGACAGGGCGCCATCATTTTGGCGCAGATCCTGGCGGTCCTCGTTCCGTTGCTGCTCGCGGTCGCCTACCTGACCTACGCCGAACGCAAGGTGATCGGCGCCATGCAGCTCAGGAAGGGCCCCAACGTGGTCGGCTGGTTCGGCCTGCTCCAGCCCATCGCCGACGCCGCCAAGCTGCTGTTCAAGGAAACCATCCTGCCGGCTGGGGCGAACCGGGTGATCTTCGTCGCGGCGCCGATGGTGACCTTTGTCCTGGCCATGATCGGCTGGGCCGTCATTCCCTTCGGCGAGGGGCTCGTGGTCTCCGACCTCAACGTCGGGATCCTGTACCTCTTCGCGATCTCCTCGCTCGGGGTCTACGGCGTGATCATGTCCGGCTGGGCCTCCAACTCGAAGTATCCCTTTCTGGGGGCCTTGCGCTCGGCCGCCCAGATGGTGTCCTACGAGGTCTCGATGGGCTTCGTGATCATCACTGTGCTGATCTGTGTCGGCTCGCTCAACCTGACCGACATCGTGATGGCGCAGAAGACCGTCTGGTTCTGCGTGCCGCTGTTGCCGATGTTCGTGATCTTCTTCATATCGACGCTGGCCGAGACCAACCGCTCGCCCTTCGACCTGCCGGAGGGCGAGTCGGAGATCGTCGCCGGGTTCTTCCTCGAGTACTCCTCGATGACCTTCGCGCTCTTCTTCCTGGGCGAGTACGCCAGCATGCTTCTCATGGGCGCGATGACCTCGATCCTGTTCCTGGGGGGCTGGTTGCCGCCGCTCGATATCGCGCCGTTCAACTGGATCCCGGGGCCGGTATGGCTCTTCGGCAAGATCGCGGCCTGCATGTTCGTCTTCCTTTGGGTGCGCGCGACCTTCCCGCGCTATCGCTACGACCAACTTATGCGGCTCGGCTGGAAGGTCTTCCTGCCGTTCTCGCTGCTCTGGGTGGTGCTGACCGCCGGCTTCTTGTTTGCCTTCGACCTGGTGCCGAATAGGTAGGAACGTGGAGACCTTGCCATGCCCGAAGGGCAGACTATGGTATGCGCCGCCGCGCCGGCGGCAGGGGTGAAGGGACGACGCTGATGGGTATGATCGATCGCGGCTTACGCAGTCTGCTGCTCGGCGAGTTGCTGTCGGGCATGTCGCTCACCCTGCGCTATTTCTTCAGGCCCAAGGTGACCTTGAACTACCCCTACGAGAAGGGTCCCTTGAGCCCGCGGTTCCGCGGTGAGCACGCGCTGCGCCGCTACCCAAACGGCGAGGAGCGCTGCATCGCCTGTAAGCTCTGCGAGGCGATCTGTCCGGCCCAGGCCATTACCATCGAGGCCGAACCGCGCGCGGACGGCAGCCGGCGCACCACGCGCTACGACATCGACATGACCAAGTGCATCTACTGCGGCTTTTGTCAGGAAGCCTGCCCGGTGGACGCCATCGTCGAGGGGCCGAACTTCGAGTTCGCGACGGAGACCCGCGAGGAGATGTATTACAATAAGGAGAAGCTGCTCGAGAACGGGGACCGCTGGGAAGTCGAGATTCAGCAGAATCTGGAACTCGACGCACCCTACCGGTGAGCCCGTCGAAAGCCGCGTCCGAGAAGGGAAGGGGACCGTGATGCCGTTGCGAAGCCCGGGGAAGGCAGGGCCGATATGATATTGCAGGCGCTCGCCTTCTATCTCTTCGCCTTCGTGGCCGTGGCCTCGGGCGTGATGGTCATCGCGTCGCGCAACCCGGTGCATTCCGTGCTGTTTCTTATCCTCGCCTTCTTCAATGGGGCCGGGCTCTTCGTCCTGATGGGCGCCGAGTTTCTCGCCATGATCCTGGTCTTGGTCTACGTCGGCGCGGTGGCGGTGCTGTTCCTTTTCGTGGTCATGATGCTCGACATCAACTACGTCGAGATGCGCAAGGGGTTCCTGCAGTACCTGCCGGTGGGCGGGTTGATCGGCCTGATCCTGCTGGTGGAGCTGACCTTCGTCGCGGGGGCCTGGGTCGCCGCGCCCGCGGCGGTGGCCAGCATTCCGATAGCGCCGCCCGAACAGGTGCACAACACCAGGGCGCTCGGCAACGTCATCTACACCGACTACATCTACCTGTTCCAGGCGGCGGGCTTGGTGCTCCTGGTGGCCATGGTGGGCGCGATCGTCCTGACCCTGCGACAGCGCGAGGGGGTGCGCCGGCAGTCGATCGCCCGGCAGATCGGCCGCAAGCGCGGGGACTCGATCGAACTGAAGGACGTGCCGAGGGGGAGCGGAGTCTAGCGCGATGTTCGAGATCGGTCTTGCCCATTACCTGACCGTCGCCGCGGTCCTGTTCACCCTGGGGATCTTTGGCATCTTCCTGAACCGCAGGAACGTCATCATCATCCTCATGGCGATCGAGCTCATGCTGCTCGCCGTCAACATCAACCTGGTGGCGTTCTCGACCCATCTGCAGGACCTAGTGGGACAGGTCTTCGCGATGTTCGTGCTGACCGTGGCGGCCGCGGAGGCGGCGATCGGTCTGGCCATTCTGGTGGTCTACTTCCGGAACCGCGGGTCGATCGCGGTCGAGGACATCAACATGATGAAAGGCTGAAGGGCGTCATGGACGTTGCCGTTGTCTTCCTGCCGCTGATCGGTGCGATCATCGCTGGCCTGTTCGGACGCCAGATCGGCGACCGCGGCGCGCAGCTCGTGACCTGCGGTCTGCTGGGCCTGTCCGCGCTGCTCTCGCTGGTCGTGTTCCACGATGTGGTGATCGCCGGCAACGTCCACGTGACCGAGCTGTTCACCTGGATCGATTCCGGCAGTTTCGAGCTCTCCTGGGCGCTCAAGCTGGATACGCTGACCGCCGTGATGCTCTCCGTGGTGACCGTGGTCTCCTGCATGATCCATATCTACTCGATCGGCTACATGGCGCACGACAAGTCGATCCCGCGGTTCTTCTCCTACCTCAGCCTGTTCACCTTCTTCATGCTGATGCTGGTCAGCGCCGACAACTTCCTGCAGATGTTCTTCGGCTGGGAGGGCGTCGGCCTGGTGTCCTACCTGCTGATCGGCTTCTGGTACGAGCGGCCGAGCGCCTGCGCCGCCGCGATCAAGGCCTTCCTGGTCAACCGGGTCGGCGACATCGGCTTCGCGCTGGGCATCATGGGTGCGTTCTTCCTGTTCGGGGCGGTCGGCTTCGACCAGGTCTTCGCCGCGGTCCCCGAGTTCGCCGAGGCCCGCTTTACCTTCGTCGGCATCGAGGGGCACGCGCTCACCATCATCTGCATCCTGCTGTTCATCGGCGCCATGGGCAAGTCGGCGCAGATCGGCCTGCATACCTGGCTGCCGGATGCGATGGAAGGCCCGACACCGGTCTCGGCCCTGATCCACGCGGCGACCATGGTGACCGCCGGCGTGTTCATGGTCTGCCGCCTCTCGCCGATGTTCGAGTACGCGCCGGTCGCGTTGTCGCTCGTCACCTACGTCGGCGCGATCACCGCCATCTTCGCGGCGACCGTCGGGCTGTGCCAGAACGACATAAAGCGGGTCATCGCCTACTCGACCTGCAGCCAGCTCGGCTACATGTTCTTTGCCGCCGGCGTTTCGGCCTACGGCGCGGCGATCTTCCATCTAGGCACCCACGCCTTCTTCAAGGCGCTGCTGTTCCTCGGCGCCGGGTCGGTGATTCATGCCATGTCCGACGAGCAGGACATGCGCAGGATGGGCGGCCTCTGGAAGCGCATACCCTACACCTACGGCCTGATGTGGGCCGGCAGCCTGGCGCTCGCCGGCATTCCGTTTTTTGCCGGCTACTTCTCCAAGGACCTGATCATCGAAGCGGCCCTTGGCGCGGGCAGCGACGCGGGCGTCTTCGCCTTTTGGATGGGGGTCTCGGCGGCCTTCCTGACGGCGCTCTATTCCTGGCGGCTGATCCTGATGACCTTCCACGGCAAGCCGCGCATGGAACAGTCGATATGGGACCACGTCCACGAATCGCCCAAGGTCATGATCATCCCGCTCTTCGTGCTGGCCGCGGGCGCCGTGTTCGGCGGCGCGGCGGCGCCGTTCCTGGTGGGTGACGGACGCGAGGCCTTCTGGGGCGAATCGCTGTTGGTGCTGTTCGGCAACGATTCGATCGAGGCGGCGCACCATTTGCCGCTTTCGGTGAAGCTGTTGCCGATCGTCGTCGCGGTCCTCGGCATCGCGGTGGCCTACTGGATGTATATGGCGCAGCCCGGCCTGCCCGCGGCACTCGCCCGCACCTTCCGACCGATCTACCTGTTCCTCTTGAACAAGTGGTACTTCGACGAGCTTTACGACGCGCTGTTCGTGCGACCGGCCTTCGCCATCGGCCGCGGCCTGTGGAAGAAGGGCGACGGCGCGGTGATCGACGGCTATGGGCCGGACGGCATTGCGGCGACCACGATCAGCCTCGCGCAGCGCATCAGCCGGCTGCAGACCGGCTATGTCTACCACTATGCCTTTGCCATGTTGGTCGGCGTCGTCGGGCTAGTCACCTGGTACATTTTGAGCCGGTTGGGGTGAACGTCCGATGAGCGACTGGCCTCTGCTTTCCTTGATCACGTTCCTGCCGCTCCTGGGCGCGGCGTTCATCTTTTTCATCCGGGGCGAGCAGGAAGACATCGCGCGCAACGCGCGCTCCGTCGCCCTGTGGTTCTCGTTCGGTACCTTCGTGCTTTCCCTGTGGCTTTGGTTCAGCTTCGAGCGCGGCACCGCCGAGTTCCAATGGGCCGAGGAGGTCCTCTGGATCCCGGGCTTCAACATCACCTACCGGATGGGTGTCGACGGCATCTCGATGCCCTTCGTGCTGCTGTCGACCCTGCTCACGCCGCTGTGCATCCTGGCCAGCTGGGAGGCGATCAAGGTCCGGGTCAAGGAATACATGATCGCCTTCCTGGTGCTCGAAACCATGATGGTCGGCATGTTCTGCGCCCTCGACTTGGTCGTGTTCTACATCTTCTTCGAGGGCGTGCTGATCCCGATGTTCCTGATCATCGGCATCTGGGGCGGCGCGCGGCGGGTCTACTCGGCCTTCAAGTTCTTCCTGTTCACGCTCGCCGGCTCGGTCCTGATGCTGCTCGCCATCCTGGCGATCTACTTCGAGACCGGCATCACGGACATCCCGACGCTGCTCGATACCCGGCTGCCTCCGGAAATGCAGACCTGGCTGTGGCTCGCCTTCTTCGCGTCCTTCGCGGTCAAGGTACCGATGTGGCCGGTGCATACCTGGCTGCCCGACGCCCACGTCGAGGCGCCCACCGCGGGCTCGGTCATCCTGGCCGGCGTGCTCTTGAAGATGGGCGGCTACGGGTTCCTGCGCTTTTCCTTGCCCATGCTGCCGGAGGCCTCGGCCCTGTTCACGCCGCTGCTGATCTATCCGCTGTCGATCATCGCGGTGATCTACACCTCGCTGGTCGCGCTGGCCCAGGAGGACATGAAGAAGCTGATCGCCTACTCCTCGGTCGCCCACATGGGCCTCGTCACGGTCGGTATCTTCACGGTGACCCAGCAAGGCATCGAGGGCGCAATGATCCAGATGCTCTCGCACGGCGTCGTATCGGCCGCGCTGTTCCTCATCGTCGGCGTGATCTACGACCGCATGCACTCGCGGCTGATCGAACGCTACGACGGCCTGGTCGAGCGCATGCCGGCCTATGCCCTGATGTTCATGGTCTTCATGCTGGCCTCGGTCGGCCTGCCGGGGACCAGCGGCTTCGTGGGCGAGTTCCTGGTGCTGGTCGGCGCCTTCCAGGTCAACACCGCGGTGGCCGTGCTGTGCGCATCGGGCATGGTGCTGGGCGCGGCCTATATGCTCTATCTCTATCGCCGGGTCATCTTCGGCAAGATGACCAAGGAGGACCTGCGCACAATCCTGGACCTCAGTTGGCGCGAGAAGGCGATTTTCGCTCCGCTGATCGCCGTGGTGCTGTGGATGGGAATCTATCCGATGTCCTTTATCGACGTGATGGCGGCCTCTGTCGCCAACGTGATCGACAACTATGAAGCCGCCCTGGCGGCCGCCGAGGGGCCGTCGCTGGCCGCCTTGTGGCCGGTCGAGTGAGGATGGAGCCGCCGATGATCTCGCTTGACCTTACGTCCGCCCTGCCGGAGGTCTTCCTGGCCTGCGCCGCGATGGTGTTGCTCATGCTGGGGGTATTTCGCCGCGCGGGGTCGACACGGCTGGTGCTGGTGCTGACCGTAGTCGTCCTGGCGGTTGCCCTCCTGCTGATCGTCTTCTCGCCGGACGACCGGGCCCTGGCCTTCAACGGCCTTTTCGTGACGGACAATTTTACGGCTTACATGAAAGTGCTGGTGCTGCTCGGCGCGGCGCTCACGATCGGCATGTCGCTCGGCTATATCGAGCGCGAGCAGATGGATCGCTTCGAGTTTCCTGTGCTCATGCTATTTGCCACGCTCGGCATGCTGGCCATGGTTTCGGCGAACGACCTGATTTCACTCTATCTCGGTCTCGAGCTCCAAAGCCTCTCGCTCTACGTCATCACCGCGTTCCGCCGGGATTCCGTGCGGTCCAGCGAGGCGGGCCTGAAATACTTCGTCCTGGGGGCCCTGTCTTCGGGGATGCTGCTCTACGGCAGTTCGATGGTCTACGGATTTGCCGGCAGCACCAATTTCGAGGCCCTGGCCGAGGTTCTGGCGGCCGATCTGGCGTTCGGCCGGGCGCCGTCGCTCGGCCTGATCGTCGGGTTGGTCTTCCTGCTGGCCGGCCTTGCCTTCAAGGTTTCGGCCGTGCCGTTCCATATGTGGACCCCGGACGTCTACGAGGGCGCGCCCACGCCGGTCACGGCGTTTCTCGCCAGCGCCCCCAAGGTGGCGGCCATGGCGCTCATCGTCCGGGTCATGGTGGGGCCCTTCGGCGACCTCTTCGAGCAGTGGCAGCAGATCGTCGTCGTGATCTCGATCGGCTCGATGGTGCTGGGCGCCTTCGCGGCGATCAATCAGACGAATATCAAGCGGCTCATGGCCTACAGCTCGATCGGCCACATGGGCTACGTATTGGTCGGGCTCGCCGCCGGGACCGAGGCGGGCGTGCTCGGCATCGTGGTCTATCTGGCGATCTATCTGATCATGAACATCGGCACCTTCGCGTGCATCCTGTGCATGAGCCAGGAAGGGCGGATGGTCGAACGGATCGAGGACCTGAAAGGCCTCGGGAAGTCCAACCCGCTTATGGCCCTGGCGCTGACCATTCTGATGTTCTCGATGGCGGGCATCCCGCCGCTCGCCGGCTTCTTCGGCAAGTACTTCGTGTTCCTCGCGGCGATCAAGGCCGGGCTCTACGCCTTGGCGGTGATCGGCGTGCTGGCTTCGGTCGTGGGCGCGTTCTATTACGTGCGAATCGTCAAGCTGATGTATTTCGAGGAGCCGGCCGAGGTGCTGGACCGTCCGATCGGCGCCGTGTTGCGATTGATGATCACCGGGACCAGCTTGGCCATGGTCCTGTTTCTCCTGGTCGCCGGACCGGTGGTCGGCGGCGCCGGGGCCGCGGCCGCGGCGCTTTTCGCGGGATGACGACCGGGGCGGTGGTGGATCGGCCGCACCTGCCGCCCGCCTATCGCCTGGTGGCGCTCGACCGGGTCGACAGCAGCAACGACCAGGCCAAGCGCCTTGCCGAGGCGGGCGCCGAGGACGGCACCCTTGTCTGGGTCCGCGAGCAGCTCAAGGGTCGGGGCCGCCGCGGTCGGAGCTGGGCGAGCCCGCCCGGAAACCTCTATCTCTCGCTCGTGCTGCGTCCCGAGTGTACGGCGGCCGAGGCGGCGCAGCTCGGTTTCGTCGCGGCGCTCGGTATCGGCGATGGGGTCGGCAGCGTGGCGCCGCCCCTGGTCGAGGTCCGGTACAAGTGGCCGAACGACGTGCTGTTCAACGGGCGCAAGGGCGCCGGCATCCTGCTCGAATCCCGCATGTCCCCGGCGGGCGGTCTCGAGTGGCTGGTGCTCGGGCTTGGGGTCAACGTGGCCAGCTTTCCCGAGGACGCGGATCTTGCGGCGACCAGCCTGCGCTTCGAGGGCGCCCCACAGGACGTCGACGAGGTCGACCTCCTGGAGGCCTTCGCCCGGCATTTCCTGACCTGGGTGAATCGATGGCGTGAAGATGGCTTTGAGCCGATTCGCGAGACTTGGCTCCACCACGCACAGGGGCTCGGCGAGCCGATCGAGGTCCACCTGCCGGGCGAAACCCTGAGCGGCAGGTTCCGCGACCTGGACGAAAGCGGCGTACTGCTCCTCGAACAGGCGGACGGGCAGGTCCGCTCGATCGCCGCCGGCGACGTCTACTTCGGTGCATGAGGCCGCCATGCTGCTCGCGATCGATTCCGGCAACACCAACGTGGTCTTCGCAGTCTACGATGGCGAAGAGATGCGCGGACGCTGGCGCGCGTCCAGCGACGCCAGGCGGACCGCCGACGAATACGCGGTCTGGCTGACCCAGCTGATGGCGCTCGATGGCCTGGAGGCGAGCGACATCGACGGCGCGATCATCGCCTCCGTGGTGCCGCCCTCGGTCTACGGCCTGAAGACCTTGTGCAGCCAGTATTTCGGCGTCAGACCCTTGATGATCGGCGATCCGGATGTCGATCTCGGGATCGAGGTGCGGGCGAAGCAAGTCGGCGCCGACCGCCTGGTCAACGCGGTCGCCGGGCATGCGACTTACGACGGTCCTTTGATCATCATCGACTTCGGCACGGCGACCAGCTTCGACGTGATCGGGCCCGACGGCGGGTACGAGGGCGGCGTCATCGCACCGGGCGTCAACCTGTCGGTCGAGGCGCTCTACCAGGCCTCGGCACAGCTGCCGCGCATCGGCGTGGTGCGGCCGAAGAAGGTCATCGGCAAGGCCACGGTGCCGGCCATGCAATCCGGTCTCTATTGGGGCTACGTCGCCATGATCGACGGCGTCGTCGCGCGCATCGAGGCAGAGACGGGGCATCCCATGACCGTCATCGCGACCGGCGGCCTGGCGCCGTTGTTCGCCAAGGCCTGCGAGAGCATCGACCACAGCGATCCGGACCTGACGGCGCGCGGCTTGGCGCTCATATACCGGGCCAACCAGGCGTGAGCCGGGCGAGCAGGCTGGCGGGGCCCGGCGACCTCTGGTTCCTGCCGCTCGGCGGGACCGGCGAGATCGGCATGAACCTGAACCTCTATGGCCACGACGGCGCCTGGCTGATGATCGACCTGGGCATCACCTTCGCCGACGAGCGCCTGCCGGGCGTCGATATCGTTATGCCCGACCCCGGCTTCATTGAAGCGCAGAAGGACAAGCTGGCCGGCCTGGTCCTCACCCACGCGCACGAGGACCACATCGGCGCCGTGCCCTACCTCTGGCCGCGCCTGCAATGTCCGATCTACGCCACGCCCTTCACCGCGGGCGTGCTGCGCCGCAAGCTGCGGGAAAACGGCTTTGCCGAGGACGCGGAAATCACCGAGGTGCCGATGTCGGGGCGCTTTACGGTCGGCCCCTTCGAGCTCGAGCTGATCACGCTGACGCACTCGATTCCCGAGCCCAATGCCGTGGCGATCCGAACCGCGGCGGGAACCGTGCTCCATACCGGCGATTGGAAGCTGGATCCCGAACCCCTGGTCGGCGACGACTACGACGAGGTCGCCCTGCGGCGGCTCGCCGAGGAAGGCGTGCTCGCCATGGTTTGCGATTCGACCAACGCGCTGGTCGAGGGGGAATCGGGGTCCGAGGGCGAAGTGCGCGACAGCCTGACCGAACTCGTCGGCGGCTTCGAGGGGCGCGTGGTCGTCGCTTGTTTCGCCACCAACGTGGCGCGGCTGGAGACCGCGATGCGCGTCGGAGAGGCGCACGGCCGGCACGTCGCTCTGGTCGGCCGCTCCATGCACCGGATCTATCAGGCGGCGCGAGAATGCGGCTACCTTGCCGACCTGCCGCCCCTGGTGTCCGACCGCGACGTCGGTTTTCTGCCGCGCGACGAGGTGCTGTTGCTGTGCACCGGCAGCCAGGGCGAACCGCGCTCGGCGCTGTCGCGCATCGTTCGCGACGATCATCCGGAGGTGAGCCTCGAGCCGGGCGACGCCGTGATATTCTCCTCGCGCGTCATACCGGGCAACGAAAAGGCGATCAGCGCCCTTCAGAACGAACTGGTGCGCCAGGGCATCAAGGTGGTCACCGACCGGGATCACTTCACCCACGTCTCGGGCCATCCGGCGCGCGACGAGCTGGCGCAGATGTATCAGTGGGTCCGCCCTCAGGTCGCGATCCCGGTGCACGGCGAGGCGCGCCACTTGGCCGAACATGCCGAGCTGGCGCGGGCGTGCCAGGTGCCGCAGGCGATCGTGGCCGAGAACGGGACCCTGATCAACCTCGCACCCGGAGCCGTGGAGATCTTCGATCACGTGCCGACCGGGCGCCTGATCCTCGATGGGACACGGTTGATTCCGGATCGGAGCCCGGTGCTGCGCGAACGCCAGCGCCTGCTCTACAACGGCGTCGCCCTGGTCACTCTCGTGGTGGACGCCGAGGGCGCGCTCCGGGCCGAGCCGCGCTTGGCGCTGCAGGGGGTGCTCGACCCCGAGACCGAGGTCGAGGTCGTCCTCGAGGCGCTCGACGCGCTCAAAGATGATATGAGCAAACTGCCGCCCGGCGCCCGGACCAGCGACGAACGGGTGAGCGAGACCGCCCGCTTGGCGGTGCGCCGCGCCTTGTTCCGCGCGGTCGGCAAGAAGCCGGTCACCCGGGTGCACCTGATCCGCTTGTGATGGAATCACCAAACATTATCTGCTAATCCGGGCTCGGAAGGGAGCGCGCGACATGATTGGACGTTTGAACCACGTGGCCATTGCCGTGCCGGACCTAGCGGCGGCCGCCGCGCAGTACCGGAATGTCTTGGGGGGCCGGGTTTCCGAGCCTCTGGACCAGCCGGCCCACGGTGTCACGGTGGTCTTCGTCGAGCTGCCCAATACCAAGATCGAGCTGCTTTCTCCCTTGGGTGCGGACTCGCCGATCCATGGCTTCCTGGCGCGCAATCCCTCCGGCGGCATGCACCACCTCTGCTACGAGGTCGATGACATCCTGGCCGCGCGCGACCGGCTGGTCGCCGGCGGGGCGCGGGTTCTGGGTGACGGCGAGCCCAAGATCGGCGCGCACGAAAAGCCGGTCCTGTTCCTGCATCCGAAGGATTTTTCCGGTACGCTGATCGAACTGGAGCAGGTCTAGACACAGGACGGCGTGGGACTCCAGACATGAACTGGTTTACCGGTGTGCTGGTCTACGTGATGATCTGGTGGGTGGTGCTGTTCACGGTGCTTCCCTGGGGCGTCCGGGTGCCCGACGAGCACGCGCCCGGCCATGCGACCAGTGCGCCGGTCAAGCCCATGATGCTGCGTAAGGCCTTCATTACCACCGCGATCGCCACGGTTCTGTGGGGCATCGCCTATGTGCTGATCGAAAGCGAGCTCATCACGTTTCGCGTCCGCTAACCTAGCCCGTCCCGGGGGTTACGATGCCACTACAGGTGCTCGTACAGGGTCACGGCGTCGTTCATTTCCTCGAGCAGCAGCGAACTTGCTTGGGCCACTTTCGCGATGGCACCCGGATCCGGCTTGCCGGCCCTCCCAAATGGCTCCAATTGCGGCCGGATTTCGTCCCACAGCCGCTCGACGACTCGCAGCCGGGCCCTGATTTCCGGGGTCGGCGCGCGCAGGATGCCCTGATCGTTGTCGCCTTTGATCAACCCCTGGAGCGTGCGATCGAACAGCTTAATAGTACCGCGCAGGTTCCGCCGGTTGTTTCGCTCTTCGTAGCCATAGGCGATCAGGAGATACTCCTTGAGCATTTTCTGGCTCAGCATCCGCTGTTGCCCCGACAGGTTGAGGGCCACCGTGAGCATGGAAACGAGGCCACCTGACGCCGAGTTATAGGCCTTCACCGTATCGTCCGTGGCCTGCAACAGAGGCAAATTGAGCTCGACAATGGTGTCGATGCCCTCGGCCGTGACGTTCTGGCCGGCGACACTGTTCCGGACGACGGTGTCGAGCAGCGGCCACAACTCCTCGACCTTTCTCAGTTGGTCCAACACCTCGGGCTCGGTTGTCGGTGGCAGGCCCAGGAGAGCATCGCCGTTGCGTAGGCCCTTCAACGTACGATCGAACAACGTCCTGGTTTTTTCTAGATTGAGGAGATTCTCGTCCCGATCGATTCCCAGCGCCACAAGCAGGGATTCCTTGCTGATTTTCTGTGTCAGCATGCGTTGCATGCCGGCAAGGTTGATGACGTGATTGAGGCTCTTGGTCTGGGCAAGACCTGGACCAGCCCCAGCGACAACCCCCAGCGCGATTACACAGGCCATTATTATCAGCCTACCGGTGTGCTTTCCGGCCGGTCTTTCGAAACAACTAAACCAAGACATACCACGTCCTCCCACGTCGTATATGGCGGAGCCGCCACACCTGAAAAATGTAATCAGTAAAATCCACAGCCCTACTTGAATGGCCATAGTGACGCTAGGCCTGTAAAGTTTTCGTAAACTTCCGCCGTTTCGCCCAAGACCCGGATCGAGCAGATGGAGTAACAGAAATATGATTTAATAATAATGGAGTAAACGAAAACGGGTGATCTTCCAGGCTGTCGAGAACAGGGGTATCTCGACATGTCGTGCCCAGGACTCAGGTGCCGGAGCTCTCCACCGAAAATTGAAATCCCTGTTCAGCGTCAGAACTTCGATCCGATCGCCGAATGCTCGCCAGACGGGTATTCTTCTTTCAAATTCGGATCACGCCCCAAGAGCCCTCAACGAACAGCCGCTTAGAAGAACGCGAACTTGAGGGCGAACAGCACGCCGATCACCAGGACCGCCGGCGGGCACTCGCGCCACTTGCCGCTCACGATCTTGACCACCGCATAGGTAATGAAGCCGATGCCGATGCCGTGGGCGATCGAGAAGGTCAGCGGCATGGCGATCGCGGTGATCACCGCGGGCGCATATTCGGTCGCGTCCTCCCAATCGATCTCCGCCAGGCCACGGGCCATCAAGCAGGCCACGTAGAGCAGGGCCGGCGCCGTGGCGTAGTCCGGCACGGTCTGGGCCAAGGGCGAGAAGAATAGGGTGAGCAGAAACAGGCCCGCGACGACCACGGCGGTCAGCCCGGTGCGGCCGCCCGCCTTGATGCCGGCCGCGCTCTCGATATAGCTGGTGGTCGTCGAGGTGCCCATCAGGGCGCCGGCCACCGTCGCCGTGCTGTCGGCCAGCAGTGCCCGGCCGACCCCCGGAAGATGGCCTTTGGCGTCGAGCATGCCGGCCCGGTGGGCGAGGCCGACCAGGGTGCCGGCGGTATCGAACAGGTCGACCAGGAGAAAGGTGAAAATCACGGTCAGCAGGCCGATCTCGAAGGCCCCGACGAGATCGAGTTGGAGCAGGGTCGGCGTGGGATCGGGCGGCCACGAGGCCAGGCCCTTCCATTCGGAGACGCCGAACAGGATGCCCACGGCGGTCACCGCGAGAATCCCGATGATCACCGCGCCCGGGACCCTGTGAGCGTCGAGCACGATCATGATGACGAAGCCGGCCGCGGCGAGCAGCACGGCCGGGGCGGTGACGTCGCCCAGGGTGACCAGCGTGGCCGGGTGGTCCACCACGATGCCGGCGTTCTTCAGCGCGATAATGGCCAGGAACAGCCCGATTCCGGCCGAGATCGCCAATTTGAGGGTCTTGGGGATGGAGTTGATGATCCAGGCGCGCACCGGCAGCAGGCTGAGGATGACGAAGAGCACGCCGGAAATGAACACCGCGCCGAGCGCCGTCTGCCAGGAGTAGCCCATGCTGCCGACCACGGCATAGGCGAAAAAGGCGTTCAGTCCCATGCCCGGCGCCAGCGCGATCGGGAAGTTGGCGTAGAGCCCCATGATCAGCGTGCCGACCGCCGCCGCCACGCAGGTCGCCACGAAGACCGCCCCGAAATCCATGCCCACATCCGACAGGATCGCCGGGTTGACGAAAGTGATGTAGGCCATGGTCAGGAAGGTCGTGACCCCGGCCAGGACCTCTGTCCGCACCGTGGTTCCATGTTCGGCCAGCTTGAACAGTTTCAGCATTCTTTCCCCCTCGGATCTCGCAACCGGCCGCGTGCCGCCCTGGGACCGAAGCCTGGCCGGTGCCGTCGCGCCCTTGCTGCGCTTTCAATCCCCCTCTAGCGAGACCGGCCATCCGGGCTTATGGCTTTGTTAGCCCGGCGTGGCTAAAGTTCGGTCATGCAGCGCCTTGGTGCCAGTCTGACAGCGAGCCTGTCGCTCCTGCTCGTGGCCGCCACCCCCGCGTCGGCGGCGGATGCCATCCTGCGCATGACGCAAGGCGACTGCAAGCGCCTCGTCGCCCACCGGCCGGCGCCCGGCGTCGCCTATCAACCTGGTATCGATGTGCGCGGCCATGCAGTCGCGCCGGCCGAACCCGAGGGTGATACTCCGCTTCAACCTTACGAGATCCTTCTGATACCGATCGAGCTCGACCTCTTCGAGCGTCTGGGCTCCGACCCGGGCCGCCCTGCCGTCGAGGCCAGGGTCCTCATCGGCACGATCGAGCTGCGCGACGGGCGCGCTTACTTCAACGGCCGGCCGCTGGAAGACGCGGGCGAGGCGAAACTGGCGGCGAAGTGCCGGGAGCGGCTGGCCGGGGGCGGCTAGGGACTGTCTGGACGCGCATCGAGCTCGGCACCGGCTGCGTGCTTAGAGCTGAAACCGGATGAACATGTAAAAGCCGAAAATGATCAGACACATGCAAACCGTATTGATCAGGTATAGCAGTTTCGATCGCTCGGCGCGTCGCTCTTTGTCGGCCAGCATCTGGTCCGGCGAGGATCGCGCCTTTTCCTCCAGTTGCTTGGCGTAGAGATCGACCGCCGTCATGCCTTGGCCTGTGTCCGGGACGGCGTGCCCGCCGTGCAGGTCGAGCCGAATTGAAACGAGCAGCCCGATCAAGCCCAAAAGCCCGACGCCCAGCCAGCCGATGTAGGAGAAGGAGACCACGGCGGCGATGAGCGCGACGACAACCCAGAAAAGCACGGCCACCCAGAAAGCGCGTCTTTGCCGGCCGTTATCCATTTCCCGTCTCCGATCTCCTCGTCGCCATAGTACCCTATTCGGTCTTGTGCCGCCGGTCCCTCGCGGCCGTTCTGGAGCCGCAATTTCCCGCCGTCCGGCCATGGACATGCAAGGTGCCTTCCCATAGTCTCTGCACGCCCGCGGCCGCGCCGGGCGGTGTCCTCTTCCAAGGGCGCCCACACCATGGAATTCAACGCCGAGGAGTTCGATGCGCCGCTCCGCCTATTTTCTGCCCACGCTGAAGGAAACGCCCTCCGAGGCGCAGATCGTTTCGCACCGGCTGATGCTGCGCGCCGGCATGATCCGGCAGGCCAGCGCCGGCATTTACTCCTGGCTGCCGCTCGGCTTTCGCGTGCTCAAGAACATCGAGCGGATCGTGCGCGAGGAGCAGGACGCCGCCGGCTGCCAGGAAATCCTCATGCCGACCATCCAATCGGCCGACCTGTGGAAGCAGTCGGGGCGCTACGAGGACTACGGCAAAGAGATGCTGCGCATCGAGGACCGCCACGGCCGGGAGATGCTCTATGGTCCCACCAACGAGGAGCTGATCACCGACATCTTCAAGAGCGCGGTCAAGAGCTACCGCGACCTGCCCAAGCTGCTCTACCATATCCAATGGAAGTTCCGCGACGAGGTGCGGCCCCGTTTCGGGATCATGCGCGGGCGCGAATTCCTGATGAAGGACAGCTACTCTTTCGATCTCGATTATGAAGGTGCCAAAGAAGCTTACAACAAGATGTTCGTAGCTTACTTGAGAACCTTTGCGCGCATGGACCTGAAGGCGATTCCCATGGAGGCCGACACCGGGCCGATCGGCGGCAACTTGAGCCACGAGTTCATCATCCTGGCCGACACCGGCGAGTCCGAGGTCTACTGCAACCGCGACTTCGTCGATTTCGATGTCCTCGGCTCCGATGTCGAGTACCGGGATGTCGAGGGCCTGGCGACGATCGTGGACCACTTCACCAGCCTCTACGCCTGCACGGACGAAAAGCACGATGCCGCGGAGTTCGAACGCCGCGTGCCCGAGGACCGCCGTCATGTCGGGCGCGGCATAGAGGTCGGCCACATCTTCTATTTCGGCGACAAGTACTCCGCGCCGCTGGGCGCTTTCGTGACCAAGCCGGACGACAGCCAGGTCGCCGTGCATATGGGCTCCTACGGCATCGGCGTGTCGCGCCTCGCGGGCGCGATCATCGAGGCGAGTCACGACGCCGCCGGGATCGTCTGGCCCGAATCCATAGCGCCTTTCAAGGTCGGATTGATCAACCTCAAGGCCGGCGATGCCGACTGCACTCGGGTCTGCGAAGAGATCTACGGCCAGCTGCGCGGGGCCGGCATCGAAGTCCTGTACGACGACAGCGAGGAACGCGGCGGCGCCAAGTTCGCCGAAATGGACCTGATCGGCCTGCCCTGGCAACTTGTCGTCGGGCCGCGCGGCATCAAACAGGGCGTGGTCGAGTTGAAACAGCGGCGCGGCGGCGACCGGCAGGAGCTGTCGAGCGAGTCCGCGCTGGCGCGCCTGACCGCCTGATACTGAACCGGATATCCCGCAGATGATCTTTACCGCCTTCGAGCGCATGGTGGCCAGGCGCTACCTGCGCGCGCGCCGCCAGGAAGGCTCGCTTTCGGTGATCGCCATCTTCTCGGTGATCGGCATTGCCTTGGGCGTGGCGACGCTGATTGTCGTGATGGCGGTGATGAACGGCTTCCGCGCGGACCTGCTGTCGCGCATCCTCGGCGTAAACGGCCACCTCACCGTCTTCGCCGATCAGGGTCCGATCGAGGAATTTGAAACCACGACCCTTCGCCTGCGCCAGATCATTGGGGTGTCCAGCGTCGTGCCGCAGATCCAGGGGCAGGTGATGGTGACCTCGGGCGGCCGGGCCCTGGGTGGCCTGGTGCGCGGCGTGCGGCCCGAGACCCTTACGGAGCGCCCCCTGATCGCCGACAATATCGTTGCGGGATCGCTCGAGGAGTTCCGCGGCGAGGACGTGGTCCTGCTGGGCAGCCGACTGGCCAGACGACTCGGCCTGACCGTCGGAGACGGCGTCACCTTGGTGACGCCAAGTGGAAACCAGACGATCATGGGGACCATGCCGCGCCTCAAGACCTATCGCATCGTCGCGCTGTTCCAGATCGGCATGTACGAATACGACAGCAGCTTCGTCTACATGCCGCTGGAGGCCGCTCAACTCTATTTCCGGCTGTCCGAGAGCGTGAACGCCATCGAGCTGTTCGTCGAGGATCCAGAGGAAATCGCATCGATACGACGCCACATCCGCTCGGCCCTGGGCGGTGATTTTCGCACGGTGGACTGGCAGCAGGCCAACTCGAGCTTCTTCAGCGCGGTCCAAGTGGAACGCAACGTCATGGCCCTGATACTGACGCTCATCATCCTGGTCGCGACGTTCAACATCATCTCCGGGCAGATCGTGCTGGTCCGTGACAAGGGCCACGACATCGCCATACTGCGCACGATGGGCGCGACCCGGGGCATGATCCTGCGCATCTTCCTGATGACGGGCACCTTCATCGGTGTCGTGGGTACCTTCTTCGGCTGCCTGGCCGGCGTGCTCCTGGCCCGGAACATCGAGGTCATTCGCACCCTGCTTCAGACCCTGACCGGGACCGAGCTGTTCCCGGCCGAGATCTACTTTCTCTCGCACCTGCCGTCGAAGATCGACCCCGTGGAGGTGGTCGCGATCGCCGTTGTCGCGCTCGTGCTGTCGTTCCTCGCCACGCTCTATCCTTCGTGGCGCGCTGCGCGGCTCGATCCCGTCGAGGCGCTACGCTATGAGTGAACCGACCGCCGGGCAGCGTTTGCGGCTGGAGGGCATTCGCAAGACCTTCCGCCAGGGCGGTCGCGAGCTGAAGGTGCTGCGCGACGTGACGCTTGAACTCCGCCCGGGCGAGCTGGTGGCCCTGGTCGGGCCGTCCGGTTCGGGCAAGTCGACGCTTCTGCACATCGCCGGACTGCTCGAGCGGCAGGATGCCGGCGAGGTCGTGGTCGAGGACCGGCTAACTTCGCGGCTTCCCGACGGGGAGCGCACGGCGCTTCGCCGCAACACCATCGGATTCGTCTACCAGTATCACCACCTCCTGCCGGAGTTCTCGGCGCTGGAAAACATCGTCGTGCCGCAGATGATCGCCGGCGTGGAGCGCGCCAAGGCCCGGACGCGGAGCGCCGAACTGCTCGATATGCTCGCGCTGGGGGAGCGCAGCGGCCACCGGCCCGCACGTCTTTCAGGCGGCGAACAGCAGCGCGTGGCCGTTGCACGGGCGCTGGCCAATGGCCCCGCCATCCTGCTGGCCGACGAGCCGACCGGCAATTTGGATCCCCAGACCGCCGGTTCGGTTTTCGACAGTCTCATGAAGCTGGTGCGCGACGGCGGGCTGGCCGCCCTTGTCGCGACCCACAATCAGGATCTGGCCGGACGCATGGACCGCACCCTCAGGCTGGAGGACGGGGTCGTGGTGCAGAGTTGAGCGTCCCTGCCGTTCGGCAGGTCCTGCCTCGGCCGCCGGCCCGGCGGAAGCCCGGATCTCAGAACAGACAGTGCTTGGCGTAATCTGCCGCCTCGTTGGCGGTCCACTCTCCCTTGGGTTTTTGCTTCAGGTCGGCGCACCATTCCTTGCTGCCGACCTCGGGCGAACAAGCTGCGAGTAGAGCCAGGACGGCGGTCGCGGCGGCCGTGTTGCGAACGTTGGACATTTCCGGCTTTCCCTAGGCGGGCCTGCGCATCGGCACCATTTGTTTCAGACAGTGGACGCAGAGGTTGATGGCGGCCTCGGTGTCATCGAACTGCAGGCCCGAAATGTTTCCCGTGCGCCACCTGAGTTCGCCGCGGACCTTGCCGACCGCCGAGTGTTCGATCTCGATAGGTCCGCCAAGCGAGGCCGGACCGTCGAACCGTATCCGCGCACCGCAGAGGGACACGTCCTCGATGACGCCGCCGTATTCCCGCCCGCCGGCGGTAAGCGATATGGCCATTGAAGTCGGGACCGGATAGCGCTGCCGGTCACGGCGCTCCATGCCGTCAAGAGTCTCGTAGGTATAGCGCGGAAACATGGCGGACTCGCAACCGGTGGTGCTCCTTGCCACCCTGCTTGGCAGATCTTGATTAACGATTTATGAACGGCGCTGGCCGCTGCGAACGGCAAGGATGGGGAGCAGTGGTCTCTTGTCCACAAGATCCTGTGGATAACGCGGGGGGTTACCACCGTTTGTTGCCTGCCTGTTCCCGCTGACAAGAACGTTCTCAGGTGGAATCCTTACTACGATGTCGCATGCAGATTTCGTTCACCTGAGGGTCCATTCGGCGTACTCCCTGTCCGAGGGCGCGATCCGGATTGGGGACTTGGTCGCGCTGTGCCGCCGGCACGCCATGCCAGCGGTGGCGGTGGCGGACAGCGGCAACCTGTTCGGCGCACTCGAGTTCTCCTCCGCGGCGGCGGCTGCCGGCATCCAGCCGATCATCGGCTGCCAACTGGACCTCGCCCGCAGCGATCCGGCGGCGCAGAACGGGGCCAGACCGGCGCCGGACCAGCTGGTCCTCCTGGTGCAGAACGAGACCGGCTACCGCAACCTGCTTCAGCTGGTCAGCCGGGCCTATCTGGCCGGCGAACCCGGCGAGGCCGCGGAGCTGGAGCTGACGGCCTTCGAAGGCCGCAGCGACGGCCTCATTGCGCTCACTGGTGGGCCGCGGGGGGCGGTCGGCCGCTTCCTTCGCGAGCGACGGGACGAATGGGCGGAGGGCATGCTGCTGACCCTGGCCCGGCTGTTCCCCGGGAGGCTCTACGTCGAGATTCAACGACACGGCCTGCCCGAAGAAGGGGAGATCGAGGGGCGGCTGGTCGACCTCGCATACAAGCACGAGCTGCCGCTGGTCGCCACCAACGAGGCCTTCTTCACCGAGGCCGAGATCTACGAAGCGCACGACGCGCTGCTGTGTATCGCCGAGGGCGCCTACGTGGCGCAGGGCGAGCGGCGGCGCTTGACGCCCGAGCACCGCTTCAAGTCGGCCGAGGAGATGCGCCGGCTCTTCGACGACCTGCCCGAGGCGGTGGACAACACGCTGGTCATCGCCCGCCGCTGTGCCTTCCATCCCGAGCCGGTCGCCCCCATCCTGCCCGTCTTTCCGACCGGCGAGGGACGCAGCGAGGCCGAGGAACTGCGCGCCCAGGCCCGGGCCGGCCTCGAGGAGCGCCTGGCGGACCAGGCCTGTAGCCCGGGCCTCGACGAGGCCGCCCGCGCGGCCAAGGAAAAAGGCTACCGCGACCGGCTGGACTACGAGCTCGGGATGATCGAGCAGATGGGCTTCCCGGGCTACTTCCTGATCGTCGCCGACTTCATAAAGTGGGCTAAGAAACAGGGCATTCCGGTTGGGCCGGGGCGCGGCTCGGGCGCCGGTTCGGTGGTCGCCTGGGCCCTCACCATCACGGACCTGGATCCGCTGCGCTGGGGTCTCCTGTTCGAGCGCTTCCTCAATCCCGAGCGCGTGTCGATGCCGGACTTCGACATCGATTTCTGCCAGGACCGGCGCGACGAGGTGATCCGCTACGTCCAGGACAAGTATGGCCACGACCGAGTGGCGCAGATCATTACCTTCGGCAAGCTGCAGGCCCGCGCCGTGCTGCGCGACGTGGGCCGGGTGCTGCAGATGCCCTATCCGCAGGTCGATCGGATCTGCAAGCTGGTGCCCAACAACCCGGCCAGCCCGGTCACTCTGCAGCAGGCGATCGACGGCGAGCCGGCGCTGCAGGAAATGCGCGCCGAGGATCAGGCGGTCGCCCGTTTGATCGACATCGCGCTCAAGCTGGAAGGGCTCTACCGCCACGCCTCGACCCACGCCGCCGGCGTCGTGATCGGCGACCAGCCGCTCGACCAGCTGGTACCGCTCTACCGTGACCCGCGTTCCGAGATGCCGGTCACCCAGTTCAACATGAAGTTCGTCGAGCAGGCGGGGCTGGTGAAGTTCGACTTCCTTGGCCTGAAGACGCTCACCGTGCTGGCCCGGGCGCGCGAGCTGATCCGCGCGCACCAGCCGGACTTCGACCTCGAGGACATACCGCTCGACGACGCAAAGACTTACGAAATGCTGGGCCGGGCGGAAACGGTCGGCGTGTTCCAATTGGAGTCCTCGGGCATGCGCGACGTGCTGCGCCGCCTCAAGGCCGACCGCTTCGAGGACATCATCGCTGTCGTGGCACTGTACCGGCCCGGCCCGATGGACAACATCCCCAGCTATATCAACCGCAAACACGGCGAATTGCCGGACTACCTCTATCCGACCCTGGAAGGGATCCTGAAGGAGACCTTCGGGATCATGATCTACCAGGAACAGGTCATGCAGATCGCCCAGGAACTGGCAGGCTACAGCTTAGGCGGCGCCGACCTCCTACGACGGGCCATGGGCAAGAAGATCAAGTCGGAGATGGAGGCCCAGCGCAAGAGCTTCGTCGAGGGCGCCGTGGCGCGCAGCGTGCCCGAAGCCAAGGCCGTGGAAATCTTCGAGCAGGTCAACAAGTTCGCCGGCTACGGCTTCAACAAGAGCCATGCCGCCGCCTACGCCATGGTCGCCTACCAGACGGCTTATCTCAAGGCCAACCACCCGGTGGAGTTCCTCGCCGCTTCGATGACCTACGACATGGGCAATACCGACAAGCTCAACGTCTTCCGTCAGGAGCTCGACCGACTGGGGGTTCCCTTGCTGCCACCCGACGTCAACGCTTCGCAGGCGGATTTCGGGGTCGAGCGACGGCCCCACGGCAGTCCGGCGATCCGCTATGCTTTGGCGGCGGTCAAGAACGTCGGCGCCGCCGCCATGGCGGCCCTGGTGGCCGAGCGCGAGGCCGGCGGTCTCTTCAAGGACCTGGGCGATCTGGCCGGGCGTCTGGACAACCGCGTCGTGAACAAGCGGCAGGTGGAGAATTTGGCCTGCGCCGGCGCCTTCGATGGTCTCTGCGGCAACCGGCGCCAAGTCTTCGAGGGGGCCGAAACCTTGATTCGCCACGCCGCGGCCGCGGCCAGCGAACGGGAGTCCGCGCAGGTCAACCTGTTCGGCGGAGATGCGGCGGAGCAGCATGCGCGGCTTGCCCTCCCCGAGGTCGAGGACTGGCCGGCCGTGGAACGGCTGCGCCACGAGTTCGAGGCCATCGGATTCTACCTCTCGGCCCACCCCTTGGACGCCTACGGCGGTACCCTGGGGCGCCTGCGCGTGACCAGCTATGCAGAGCTGTCGGCCCGGTCGGGGACGGATTCCGGTCGAAAAAGGCTGGCCGGTATCGTGATCGGCAAGCAGGAGCGCACCTCGCGCCAGGGCAACCGTTTCGCTTTTGTGCAGCTCTCGGATACCAGCGGCATGTTCGAGATCATCGTGTTCTCGGAACTGCTTGCAGGGGCTCGCGACCTGCTGGACAGCGGCCAGCCGTTGCTTGTCACGGTCAGTCTCGACCGCAGGGACAACGGCGAGGCCCCGCGGCTGACGGCACAGGAGATCGCGCCCCTGGACCAAGCGGTGGCCCAGGCCGGTACGGACCTCAAGCTCTTTCTGAGCGATCCGGCGCCGCTCGACAGTCTCAAGGCGGTGCTGAGGCGCGAGGCGGTGGCTGGCGGGCGCGGCCGTGTCGCCCTGGTTCTCGGCCTCGACGGCGGGCGGGAGGTGGAAATGGAGCTGCCCGGGGGCTACCGGCTCTCGGCCCAGGTGCGCCAGGCGATCAAGGCGATCCCGGGCGTCGTGGTTCAGGAGATTTGACCGGCAAAAGGCTGAAATATCCGGATTTTCCTTGCAATTTTCAGGATCTGCCTTTATCTAGCGGCACACTTGAATTTCGCACGCGGGCCATGTGGCTATCGGGGGAGACATCCTCGAGCGTCGCTCCGGTGTCCGGCTCAGCCGGATCATCCGCCCGCGGAGGCTAAACCGGAAAAGAGGGAAATATGGCGCTGCCGAGCTTCTCCATGCGCCAGCTTCTGGAAGCTGGCGTTCACTTTGGACACACCACCCGCCGCTGGAACCCGAGGATGTCGCCTTACATCTTCGGCGTGCGGAACGGCGTTCACATCATCGACCTCGAGCAGACGGTGCCCCTGTTGCACCAAGCGCTCAACTTGGTCCGCGAAGTGGTGGCCGGGGGCGGTCGAGTGCTGTTCGTCGGCACCAAACGCCAGGCCAGCGAGAAGATCGCCGAGTCCGCCAAGAAATGCGGCCAGTACTACGTGAATCACCGCTGGCTAGGCGGCATGCTGACGAATTGGAAAACCATCTCCAATTCGATCAAGCGGCTGCGTGACGTCGATGAGCGCCTAGTGGAAGAAAACACGGGCCTGACCAAGAAGGAGATCCTGAACCTGACCCGCGAGCGGGACAAGCTGGAACGCGCCCTCGGCGGGATCAAGGAAATGGGCGGATTGCCGAACGTGCTCGTCGTGATTGATACGAACAAGGAGCACATCGCCGTGGCCGAAGCCCGCAAATTGGGGATTCCCGTGGTTGCCGTGCTGGACTCCAACTCCGATCCCCTCGGCATAGACCATCCCATTCCGGGCAACGACGACGCCATCCGGGCGATCAGCCTCTACTGCGACTTGGTCGCCGACGCGGTGCTCGACGGAATTCAGGAGGAGCTCACCGCACGCGGCACCGATGTGGGTGAGGCCGAAGAGGCGCCCAGGGAAAGCCTTCCGGAGGAGACCGTAGCCGAAGAGCCGGCCCCAGAGGAGAAAGCCGGAGAGCCGGCGCCAGATCAGACAGCCGAAGAGCCTGCCGCGGAGGAGAAAGCCGAAGAGCCGGCTGCCGAAGGGCGCGAGGCCGCAGAGGCCGAATCGCCGCTGGCCGTTAAATCCGAGCCGGCCGAGGTTCCGCAAGCCGAGCCCGCCGAGGCCGAAGGCACGGAGGACAAGACAGATGACCCGAAGGCTACGGAGCCGAGTGGTGAAGCGTCCGCCGAAGGGAGTGAAGGTGGGCCCGATTCCGAGACCGCGCCGGCCAAAGCGGCCGCGGCAAGTGCCTGACCGGGATCGTTCGGGGGAGCGTGATTGCGCCTTGTGTCTAGTTCTTGTTTGACCACCAACGAGTTGTAACGTTTTTCTAATGTAAAGGTGAGATATGCCCGAGATCACGGCTGCGCTGGTCAAGGAGCTGCGCGAGAAGACCGGCGCCGGCATGATGGACTGCAAGAAGGCGTTGACGGAAAACGCCGGCGATCTGGAAACCGCGGTCGACTGGCTGCGCAAGAAAGGTCTGGCCGCGGCCGCCAAGAAGGCGGGCCGGGTCGCCGCAGAGGGCTTGATCGGACTGGCGACCGAGGGCACCCGCGGTGCGCTCGTGGAGGTCAACTCCGAGACCGACTTCGTGGCGCGGAACGACAAGTTTCAGAGCTTCGTCGGCCAGGTCGCGGCCCTGGCCCTCGAGGCCGGCGGCGACCTGGAGGCCTTGAAGGCCGCGGCCTATCCGGGCACGGGACGGACGGTCGACGAAGAGCTGACCCAGCTGATATCGGTGATCGGCGAGAACCTGAACCTGCGCCGCATCGCCGCAGCGTCGGTCCGGGAGGGCGTAGTCGCGTCCTATGTTCACAATCAGGCGGCGCCTGGCCTCGGCAAGATCGGCGTGCTCGTGGCGCTCGAATCGGGTGGCGACCAGGATCAGCTTGCCGCCCTGGGCAAGCAGCTCGCCATGCATGTGGCGGCGTCCGCGCCACAGGCCATCGACAGCGGCAATGTCGACCCGGCGGCCTTGGAGCGCGAGCGCGACGTGCTGGCCGAGCAGGCGCGGGCTTCGGGCAAGCCGGAGGAGATCATCGCCAAGATGGTCGAGGGCCGGTTGCGCAAGTACTACGAAGAGGTCTGTCTACTCGAACAGACCTTCGTCATCGACGGCGAAACGAAGGTGCGCAAGGTACTCGACAACGCAAGCACGGACCTCGGGACGGCGGTGACGGTGAACGCGTTCTACCGCTTTCAGTTGGGTGAGGGGATCGATCGGGGGCCCGAGGACTTCGCCGGTGAAGTCGCGGCCCAGCTCGGCCAATAAGGGGCTGGCCACCGCGATTGCTTTCTGGGGCGACGATGCCCTAAATATGTGTATCATGCAGCCCCGCTGGCGGCCGGCACCGCCGGTCCGGCACCCTTGAAGCGGAGGGCAGGGAGGCCAGACCGATCGGTTCCATGGATGACGCGCCGCAATACAATCGGGTGCTGCTGAAGATCTCCGGCGAGGCCCTGATGGGCGAGCGGGAGTATGGACTGGACCCCGCAATTGTCGATCGAATCGCTGCCGATCTGCGGACGGTACACGGCCTCGGCGTGGAGGTTTGCGTGGTGGTCGGCGGGGGCAACATCTTTCGCGGCCTTTCGGGCGCGGCGACGGGCATGGAGCGGGCGACCGCCGACTACATGGGAATGCTGGCCACGGTGATAAATTCCCTGGCCATGCAGAACGCCCTGGAGAAACTGGGTGTGCCGACGCGGGTTCAATCCGCCATACCGATGGCCACCGTGGCCGAGCCCTACATCAGGCGCCGGGCGGTTCGCCATATGGAGAAGGGCCGGATCGTGATCTTCGGCGCCGGCACGGGCAACCCTTTCTTTACGACCGATACGGCGGCGGCATTGCGCGCCTCGGAAATGGGCTGCGATGCCCTTTTGAAGGGGACCAAGGTGGACGGGGTCTACGATGCGGATCCGGTCAGCGTGCCGGGCGCCAAGCGCTACGAGCGGCTGACCTATCGGCAGGTTCTGGCCGAGGACCTGGGCGTCATGGACCATTCCGCCATATCTCTGGCACGTGAAAACCACATTCCTATTCTGGTATTCTCGATCTACGAACCTGGAGCCTTTGCCGGCGTGCTTTGCGGCAAGGGACAGTATACGACGATCAACGGCGAGGACTGAACCGTGGCGGATCCGGACCTGAACGACCTTAAACGACGCATGGATGGGGCGATCGAGGCCTTGCGCCGGGAGTTTGCCGGACTGCGTACCGGCCGGGCATCGATCAGCTTGTTGGAGCCGATCACCGTCGATGCCTATGGTGCCACCATGCCGCTCAACCAAGTTGGTACGATCGGCGTGCCCGAGCCGCGAATGATCACGGTCCAGGTTTGGGACAAATCGCTTGTCTCGGCCGTCGAGAAGGCGATTCTCAACTCCGGACTGGGGCTAAATCCCGCGACCGACGGCCAGCAGGTCCGCGTGCCCATTCCGCAACTCTCCGAGGAGCGGCGGGTCGAATTGACCAAGATCGCGGGCAAGTACGCCGAGCAGGCGCGTATCGCCGTGCGCAACGTGCGGCGGGACGGCATGGAAAACCTCAAGCATATGGAAAAAGACGGCGAGATCTCTCAGGACGAGCATCATATGTGGGGCGAGGAGGTACAGGCGCTGACCGACGAACACGTGAAACTGGTCGACGAGGTGCTGGCTCAGAAAGAAGCTGAGATCATGCAGGTCTAAGCCATGGAGGCACTGCAGCCATGTTTGGCAGGGCCGCCGCCGGCTCATGTCGCGATCATCATGGATGGCAACGGTCGTTGGGCCGCGGCACGCGGCCTGCCGCGCACCGTCGGTCATCGGCGCGGTGCCGAGGCGGTGCGACGCGCGGTGGATTGTGCGCTCGACCTCGGCATCGGCTACCTCACGCTCTACGGATTTTCCTCGGAGAACTGGAAGCGGCCGGCCACCGAAGTCGACGACTTGATGGGACTTATGCGCCGTTACCTGGAAACCGACATCGAGAAGCTGCATGAGAACGGCATTCGGCTCCGTGTCATCGGTGAACGGCACAGGCTTCAGAACGACATCGTGCGGCTGATCGACGATGCCGAGGAGCGGACCCGTGACAATTGTCGCCTCAACCTCACGGTGGCGATCAGCTACGGCGGGCGCCAGGAAATCCTGTCCGCCGTCCGCCAGCTGGCAGAGGCCGTGGCGGCAGGGCGCCTCGACCCCGCGACGATCGACGAAGCCTGTTTTTCCGGTCAACTGACGACCGCCGAGGTGCCGGATCCAGACCTGGTGATCCGCACCAGCGGGGAGCAGCGCATCAGTAATTTCCTTCTCTGGCAGTCGGCGTATAGCGAACTGGTCTTCATCGACAAGCTTTGGCCCGATTTCTCCAAGGACGATCTCACCAATGCGATCAGTGAGTTCCAGCAACGAGATCGGCGATACGGTGCGGCGGTTGGTTCCGGTTAGCGCGGGCAACCTCACTCTCCGGGTCGTGTCGGCTCTGGTGCTAGGCCCTGCTGTTCTCGCGTTGATCTACCTGGGGCCGCCATATTTCGACATCCTGCTGACCGCGGTTGCCGCCATTCTGACTTGGGAGTGGTCGCGCCTCTGCAGCCATGGCGAACTCGACAGGCCGGGATATCTGGCGATTGCGGTCGTTACGGCGGCCATGGCTGCCGCCGGCCTGCGCGAGTACATGATTGCCGGTTGGATCATAGCGGCAGGGGCCATGGCGGTTGCAGTCCTGGCAAGTCGGCAAACCGACAGGTTGCCGTTTTGGTATGTCCTCGGAATTCTCTATACTGCCTTGCCTTGTATGACCATCGTGTGGTTGCGGGAACATCCCAATCGAGGTTGGGAGATCTTATTTTGGATGCTTTTCGTGGTCTGGTCGACGGACACTGGCGCCTACGCCGCGGGACGCCTGATCGGCGGGCCGAAACTGGCCCCCGGGATCAGTCCCAACAAGACTTGGGCCGGCTTGGTGGGCGGCACCATCGCTGCCGGGGCGGTAGGAGCTCTGGCCGGTTTGTTCCTGTTGGGCGTAAGTCCGATTACACTGGTTTGGGTGGCCGCGGGATTGGCGGTATTGTCCCAGATGGGTGATCTGTTCGAATCCAGTATTAAGCGACGCTTCGGTGCGAAGGATTCAAGCAATCTCATACCCGGACACGGCGGACTGATGGACCGATTGGACGGGATCTTGGCTGCCGGCCCGGCGGTGGCCCTGTTGGTTTGGGTTAGGGGGGCGTCTTTATAATCATGGAAGTTGCGTCTACGCAGCTGCGGCCCCTAGCGGCGCCGCGCAGGGTGACGGTTCTGGGGTCCACCGGGTCGATCGGCTGTAACACGGTGGATCTGATCGAGCGCAACCCGGAGGCCTTCGAAATCGAGGCCTTGACCGCCCATCAAAACGTGGCGTTGTTGGTCGATCAGGCTCGGCGGCTCGGCCCCAGGTTGGCGGTAATCGCCGATGAAAGCCGTTATGGTGAACTCAAGGAAGCACTGGCCGGCACCGGTATCGACGTCGCAGCCGGCCGGGAGGCGTTGGTCGAGGCGGCGGATCGGCCGGCCGACTGGGTCATGGCGGCAATCGTCGGTGCGGCCGGTCTGGCTCCGACCCTTGCGGCCGTCCGTCGTGGCGTCTCCATCGCCCTTGCCAACAAGGAAACGCTCGTCTGTGCGGGCTCCCTCATGGTGGCGGAAATCGCGCGGCATGGCGCGACCGTGCTACCGGTCGATTCGGAGCACAACGCGATCTTCCAGGTGCTCGAGACAAGGCATCCTGACGCGGTGGAGCGGATCGTCCTTACCGCCTCCGGCGGGCCATTTCGGGATCTTTCCAGAAAGGCCATGGCCGACGTGACGCCGGACCAGGCGGTGGCGCATCCGAACTGGGACATGGGCGCGAAAATATCTGTCGATTCGGCTACCATGATGAACAAGGGGTTGGAGCTGATCGAGGCACACCATCTGTTCGGGCTGCCCGAGCCACAGATCGAGATCCTTGTTCATCCGCAATCGGTGGTCCACTCCATGGTTTCCTATATCGATGGCTCGGTATTGGCCCAGCTAGGTCAACCGGACATGCGCACGCCGATCGCCTATGCTCTGGCCTGGCCGGCACGCATGACCGCCCCGGTGGACCGGCTGGACCTGGCGGCGATCGGGCAGTTGACCTTCGAGGCCCCGGATCCCGATCGCTTTCCGGCGCTCCGATTGGCCCGGCAGGCCCTGTGCGCCGGTGGCAGCGCGCCGACCATTCTCAACGCAGCCAACGAGATCGCGGTTCAGGGATTTCTGAGCGGAAGGATCGGATTCCTCAAAATTGCGGAAATTGTCGAACAGGCTCTCGAAGCCATTCCGGCGGCGGCCCTGAACAGCCTGGACGACGTTCAGCAGGTCGACCGGGAGGCGCGGGATCTGGCCAGCCACCTGTCCAACGGCAGTTGATTTCAGCTATCCCCTTTCAAGACATGAAATCTTATCCTATTTAAGGGGATAGTTGGGTTAGAGTGCCATTACTTCCGGCCTGAGCTGCGACAATCTCAGGTTCGGTTAATGGCGTTTAATAAGAACGACGGCACGGGAAAATAAAACGATGGAAATTCCGAGTGGACTATACGGTTACGGCCTGCCGTTCTTGGGCATTCTCACCGTGCTGGTCTTTGTTCACGAGATGGGCCACTACCTGGTAGCTCGGCTCAACGGCGTTCGCGTGGAGGTCTTCTCCATCGGATTCGGCCCCGAGTTGTTCGGATGGACCGACCGGGCCAAGACCCGCTGGAAGTTCAGCCTGATCCCGCTCGGCGGGTATGTGAAGATGTTCGGTGACGCCGACGCGGCGAGCCGGCCGGACACGGAATTGTCGGACTTGAGCGACGAAGAGCGCGCCGAGGCCTTTCCCTTCAAACGACTCGGCCAGCGGAGCTGGATCGTGGCCGCCGGGCCGCTCGCCAACTTTCTGTTCGCCATCGTACTTATGGCCGTGGTTTTCATGGCAATCGGTCAACCCTTCACGCCGCCGGTGGTGGGTACGGTCATACCCGACAGCGCGGCCGAGGAGGCCGGCCTGCAGCCCGACGACCGGATCGTCCGGATCGACGGCTCGGATATCAACAGTTTCCAGGACATACAGTGGATCGTATCGCTGGGGCTGGGCGAAGCGATCGAAATCGTGGTACTGCGCGACGGAATCGAAATCCCTCTGGTGGCGACCCCAAGGATGACCGAGGTGACCGACGACTTTGGCAATCGCCAGGAGGTCGGCCGGTTGGGTATCAGTCACAGCGGCATCGAGCTCGTCCGGCACGGGCCATTCACCGCCCTGTGGCGGGCCACGGAGAAGACCGGCGCTCATACGCTCGCCATCCTGAAATCCGTCGGCCAAATGATCGTGGGCGACCGCAGCGCGGACGAACTGGGCGGCCCGTTGCGAATCGCGAAGATGTCCGGACAAGTGGCGGAGTACGGCTGGAGCTCGGTGGTCCAATTAATGTGGCTCTTGTCAATCAGCCTGGGGCTGATCAATCTGTTTCCGATACCGATTCTCGACGGTGGACATTTGCTGTTCTACGCCATCGAGGCCGTGCGCGGACGGCCTTTGGGTGAACGGGCTCAGGAATACGGATTTCGCATCGGCCTCGCTCTGGTCTTGAGCTTGATGGTCTTTGCGACATGGAACGATATCGTCAACCACGTGAAGGTTTTTGATTTTATTAAGGATCTAATAACCTGACGGTTGCGGTTTTCGTTCGGGGGGCAATCGTGAGGTACAAAGGGGTTACGGTCGTATTGCTCGCCGCTGTGCTGGCCGGCGGAATGTCCTGCTACCGCCCTGCACCGCTGTTTGCACAGACGATCTTCTCCGGAGGCATCATCGCAGAAGTGCGTGTCGAAGGCACGCAGCGGATCGAGCCCGAGACGGTGCGCTCGTATCTGCGCGTCAATCCGGGCGAACCCTTCGACTCCCTGCTGCTGGATGAATCCCTGAAGAGTATCTTTGCGACGGGCCTCTTCGCCGATGTCACCTTGCGGCGGGCCGGCGACGTGCTGATCGTAACTGTCGTCGAGAACCCGATCATCAACCGCATCGCCTTCGAGGGAAACGATCGTATCGACGACGACACGATGGCCGCGGAGATCGAGCTTCGCCCGCGCACCGTGTTCACCCGTGCCAAGGTCCAGAACGACGTTCAGAGGATCGTAAAACTGTTTCGCCAATCCGGTCGGTATGGGGCAACAGTCGAACCGAAAGCCATTCAACTTCCACAGAACCGTGTCGACTTGGTTTTTGAGATCAACGAGGGGCCTAGCACCGGCATCAAGTCGATCGACTTCATCGGCAACCGGGAGTTTTCCGATGGCGATCTGCGGGGCGAGATTACGACCAGCGAATCGGCGTTCTGGCGCTTTCTCTCTACGACCGACACTTACGATCCGGATCGTCTCACCTTCGACCGGGAGCTGTTGCGCCGCTTCTACCTGAGCGAGGGTTACGCCGATTTTCGGGTGCTTTCCGCGATTGCCGAACTGGCCCCTGATCGAGAAGGCTTCATCATAACCTTCACCCTGGAAGAGGGAGAGCGCTACAGGTTTGGCAAGATAGCTGTCACGTCGACCTTGCGCGATCTGGATCCTGAGAGCTTGAAGGACGAGCTAACGAGCGAGGAGGGCGAATGGTACGATGCTTCGGTCATCGAGGAATCGGTCGATAATTTGTCCGAAAGGTTGAGCAATCTCGGCTATGCGTTTGTTGACATCCGTCCAGCGACCCAGCGCAATCGCGAAGATGGGAGCATCGATCTCACATACAAGATTCAGCAGGGCCCGAAGGTCTTTGTGGAACGGATCGACGTGCAGGGCAACGTGCGCACGCTGGACGAGGTTGTTCGCCGGGAATTCCGTTTGGTGGAGGGCGATGCCTTCAACAGCGCCAAGCTGCGCCGTTCGCGCCGGCAGATACAAAACCTGGGTTACTTCGGTAAGGTGGACATTACCAACGAGCCCGGTAGCGCCCCGGATAAGACGGTCATCACGGTCGATGTCGAGGAGCAATCGACTGGGGATTTGTCGTTCGGTGCCGGCTTCTCCTCGACCTCTGGACCGCTGGGTAATATCGGGCTGCGGGAGCGCAACCTATTGGGCAAAGGACAAGACCTCAGGTTGAACTTCACACTGGCCGCTGAGAACTCCTCGCTGAATTTGAGCTTCACCGAGCCCTATTTTCTCGACCGAAATCTCGCGGCGGGCTTCGATCTGTTCCGGCTCACTGCGGACCAGGACGAGAGTTCATTCGACGAAGAGCGCATCGGCGGATCCTTGCGCGCCGGTTACAACTTGGTGGAGGATGTCCGGCAGGTCTGGCGCTATACGCTGCAGCAGGAAGATATCAGGAACGTTGACGACGATGCTTCGGTGGTCGTCAAGGACGACGAAGGCAAACGCGTGCAATCCAGCGTCAGCCAGGAGCTAACGTTCGATACCCGGGATTCCCGCTTCGATCCTCATGACGGCATGATCGTAAGCATGTCTGCGGAGTTTGCGGGCCTGGGCGGCGACGTGCAATTTCTCAAATCGACGATCGGGGGGGCCTACTACCAGCCGATCACGGAGCAGATCACCGTGGCGCTGAAGGGCGAGACCGGGCTTATTTTCGGTATTGGCCAGGACACTCGGGTGGGGGATCGTTTCTTTATGAGTTCCGAATCGTTGAGAGGCTTCAAATTTGCCGGAGTCGGGCCGCGCGACGCGCTCACCCGCGATGCCTTGGGCGGAAAGAAGTTCTACAACGGCACCTTGGAAATCAGCTTTCCACTCGGACTGCCGGAAGAGCTGCAGATCCGTGGTAGACTGTTCAGCGATATTGGTGCGGCATGGGGGGTGGACGGTGATGTACAGGTCTTTGATTCTTCCTCGCCCAGGGTGTCCGTGGGTGCGGGATTTTCTTGGTTCTCGCCCTTGGGCCCATTCCAGCTGGATCTCGGATATGCGCAGATCAAAGAAGATTTCGACGAGACCGAAGTGCTACGCTTCAGTTTCGGAACCAGATTCTAGGCCTATGCAAGACAGACGGCGAACTCTCTTCCGTGTCGCGGGATTCCTGCTGGCTCTACAATCGGTCCTTGGGATCGTTCCGCCGGTGCAGGCCCAAGGCACGGGTGTGCTTGGCATTGCGGTGATCGACACGCAGGGGATCTACCGCGAGTCCGAGGCCGTAATGGGATTGCAGAAACGGATCGATGCTCAACGCTCGACCTATCAGGAGGAACTTCGGAAGAAGGAGGAATCCTTGCGAACGGCCGACCAGGAATTAGCCCGGCAGCGGACCATACTCTCCGCAGAAGCGTTCGCTCAGAAGCGCCGCGAACTCGAGGAGCAGGTCGCTACATTGCAGGGGGAGGTACAGTCGCGCCGGAAGGGCCTGGAGAAACAATTTAACCAGGGAATGAAACAAGTTCAGAAAGTTCTGGTCGAGATTGCCCGGGCGATCGCCGAGGAGCGCGAGGTCGACTTGGTGATCGAGAAGAGCGCCGTTGTTCTGGTCAGACCGGAGCTCGAAATAACATCGGAGGTTCTGAAGCGGTTGAACCGGAAATTGTCCAAGGTCGAAATCACAGCGCCTCAGAACTAGGCTCGCCATGGCTGATCCTCGTTTTTTCCACGTTGCAGGCCCGTTCAGTCTCGGGCAGTTGGCAGAAATCGCCGGGGCAACGCTGTCCGAAGCTGCGAACCCGGATCGACTGATCACCGATGTTGCGCCGATCGGAACCGCAGGGCCCTCCGAACTCGGCTTCTTGGACAATTCGCGGTATCTGCCGGCACTGGAGGCGAGCCAGGCGGGCGCCTGCATCATCGATCCGCGCTACGCCGCGCGCGCGCCCGAGAATTTGGACCTTCTGCTGACGGATTCACCCTATAACGGGTATGCCAAGGTGGCGCAGGTCTTTTACCCCGCGGCCGAGATAGCCGGTGGCATTCACGGCACCGCCATAGTCGATCCCAGCGCGAGGATCGGCGAGGGAACCTGGCTGGGCCCTTATGTGGTCGTTGCGCCACGGGTCAAGATCGGCGCACGCTGTCGAATTGCGGCGCAGGTGGTCATCGAAGAGGGGGTCGTCATAGGCGACGATACGGAAATCGGACCCGGGGCTTCACTGAGCCATTGCTTGGTGGGCAACCGCTGCATGCTGCATCCTGGCGTGCGCGTCGGCAACCGAGGTTTCGGCTTTTCCCTGGATCCGGAGAGTTATCGGGACGTGCCGCAGATCGGGCGCGCCATCATCGAGGATGATGTCGAGATCGGTGCCAACAGTACGATCGATCGGGGGGCCGGTCCGGATACCGTCGTTGGCGCGGGGTCGAAGATTGATAACCTCGTGCAGATCGGTCACAACGTGCAGATTGGTCGGGGATGTGTCCTGGTCGCGCAATCCGGTGTCGCCGGAAGCACGATACTCGGGGACCAGGTTATGTTGGCCGCCCAGGCCGGTGTTGCCGGCCATCTGACACTGGGACAGGGCGCCCGGGTCGCCGGCAAGAGCGGTGTAATGCGGGACGTACCGCCGAAACAGACCGTGTGCGGTATTCCCGCGATCCCGATCAAGCGGTTCTTTCGGCTGGTTTCGATCTGGCATCGTCAACTCAAGTCATAGGGCACATAGGATGGATGAGCAGGCCCGAAAGCCAAGCGAGATGGCCCCGATAGACGTCATGCGGATCATGGAAATGATACCGCACCGATATCCCTTCCTGCTGGTCGACCGGATCGTTGAGCTTGAGATCGATAAGAGCGCGGTCGGCATCAAGAACGTGACCATCAACGAATCCTTTTTTCAGGGGCATTTTCCGCGCCAGCCAATCATGCCCGGGGTCCTGATCGTGGAAGCCATGGCCCAGACCGCGGCGGTCCTTGTGGTTCAAACCCTGGAGAGCGACGCGGCCGGCAAGCTGGTCTATTTCATGACTATAAACGAGGCGCGGTTCCGCAAGCCCGTGTCCCCGGGCGACACCCTGAAGATCCATGTCGAAAAACTGCGTAGCCGCGGCAATGTCTGGAAATTCTCCGGCGAGGTCCGGGTCGAGGGCACCTTGGTGGCCTCGGCACGCTTTGCCGCCATGATCATGGACGATTGATGGCGGATCTCCATCCATCTTCGGTTATCTCGTCAAGGGCGACGCTCGGGAAAGAAGTCCGGATCGGTCCATTCTGCGTCGTTGGCCCGGACGTGGTATTCGAAGAGTCCGTGGTGCTGCACAGCCATGCGGTCGTCGAAGGCAGGACTCGGATCGGCGCCGGAACCAAGATCTTCCCCTTCGCGTCGATCGGCCACCGCCCCCAGGATCTCAAGTATGCCGGCGAGCCCTCGGAACTCGTCATCGGCGCGAACAACACGATCCGAGAGTATGTCACCATGAACCCGGGTACCAAGGGCGGCGGCATGGTGACGCGTGTCGGAGACGGGTGTCTGTTCATGATGGGCGCGCACGTAGCGCACGATTGCCAAATCGGCAACCGCGTCATCATGGCCAATAACGCCACCCTGGCCGGACACGTCGTCATTGAGGACGACGCCATCATCGGTGGACTCGCCGCGGTGCACCAGTTTGTGCGCATCGGCCGCCGCGCCATGGTTGGCGGCATGTCTGGTGTCGAGCACGACGTAATTCCCTTCGGCCTGGTGATGGGTGAGCGGGCGACGCTGAAGGGTCTAAACGTCGTCGGTCTAAAACGCGGCGGGTTTTAGACC
>Ga0224504_10000085_pt1 | contig 36748 bp, 30 predicted proteins | sample SF_Oct11_sed_USG_3_FD_170160 | JGI IMG/M metagenome (GOLD analysis project Ga0224504, IMG submission 170160) | Sediment microbial communities from San Francisco Bay, California, United States - SF_Oct11_sed_USGS_24 | ecosystem: Environmental > Aquatic > Marine > Sediment | place: USA...
CAGGTCGGTCTCGTCGGTGCTCATGTCCTGGACCGTCAGCCCGCTCGCCGCCACGGCGCCCAGGATCTCGTTGACCGGGCTCTCGCTGGTCCGGTAGTGGAACAGCAGGCGCCCCGGGGCGAGCAGCTCCGGCTGGAAGCGCCCGAGGCCCTCGGGCACCTCGCCGACGGCCTCGGCCAGCACCAGGATGAGCGCCTTGTTGTCGAGCCGGCGCAGCAGCGCCTCGGTGGTGTCGCAGGCGATCACCCGGCCGTGGTTGATGATCGCGATGCGGTCGCAGAGCTCCTCGGCCTCCTCCAGGTAGTGGGTGGTCAGCAGCACCGTCGTGCCCCGGTGGTTGAGTTCGCGCACATGGGCCCAGAGTTGCTGGCGCAGCTCGATGTCGACCCCCGCCGTCGGCTCGTCGAGCACCAGCACCGGCGGGTCGTGAACCATGGCCTTGGCGACCATCAGGCGCCGGCGCATGCCGCCGGACAGCGTCCGGGCATAGGCCTCGGCCTTGTCGCTCAGGCGCAGGTCGGCCAGAATCCGGTCGGTGCGCCGCTCCCGGGGCGGCACGCCGTAGAGCCCGGCCTGCAGCTCGAGGAGCTCGCGCGGCGTGAAGAAGGGGTCGATGTTGAGCTCTTGGGGCACCACGCCGATCGCCGCGCGCGCCTGGCGCGGATCTTGGTCGATGTCGCTGCCCCAGATCGTGGCCTTGCCGCCGGTCTTGTTGACCAGGCCGGCCAGGATGTTGATCAGGGTCGACTTGCCGGCGCCGTTGGGCCCCAGCAGGCCGAATAGCGCGCCACGCGGGATCGCCAGGTCGACGTCGATCAGCGCGTGATTGGCCTTGTTCTGGCCGGTGCCGCGGTAGACCTTGTCGAGACCCCGGACCTCGACCGCGTGGTCGGGCAGCGGCATGCCGCCGTCGGCGCCGGGGCGGGTCTCAATCGGGCTGTCGTGCATGAAAGGCTCTCTCGGCGGCCGGCGAGGCCATTGATCGCGCGCGCGCAATCGGTATCATCCGCCCTGGCGTCGGTCAACCGGCGCCAGGCGATGAAGGAGGGCGGCCATGGAGCCGGAAGAGACGGTCGACACCGAGGTGCTTTCCTGCGACGGCGGCGGCGGGGCGCTCGGCCATCCGCTGGTCTATTTGAACATGGAAGGCAAGGGCCGGATCGACTGTCCCTACTGCGGCCGGCGCTTCGTCCTGGCCCAGGCCGCCGACGAAAAGGCTGCCGAGTAGGCCGCTACGGACGCGACAAGGCCTCCGAGCCGGGGAGAGGGCTCGAAGGCCTTGCCGTCGGGCGGGCCTCCCGGGTGAGCGGAGCGGGCTCCCCGGAGAGGATCGGGCCTCCTTGGGTTACGCCACGAGCGCGGCGAAAGAGGTGACGGAGATCAACAGGGTGATGAGGCCGAAATCGCCACCGGTCTTGCTTCTGTCATAGTGGAACAGGAAATCGAACATTTTTATTACCTTGATCGACTGTGTCGTTTCATCGGGGGTAGGACGATCATATGGGAATTACAGTATAAAGCAATAAATATACGGTGATAAAATGGTCATACTGAACAATGTAAAGATATTTACTTCGTATTTTAGGTGGAGGCCACGGATCTGCGGCTACGGCCCGGGCTGAGCGTGTCGCGCCCTCGACTTGGGCGCCCGCCTGCGGCATCCTGCGCCCCATGAGCGCCCCCTCCCCGATCCGCCATCTCTATCTGGTCGACGGCTCCGGCTACATCTTCCGGGCCTACTTCGCGATCCCGCCGCGCAACGCCTCGGACGGCACGCCGACCAACGCGACCTTCGGCTTCACCAACATGCTGATCAAGCTGCTGCGCGAAAGCGACGCCGACGCCGTGGCCGTCATCTTCGACAAGGGCGCCAAGACCTTCCGCAACGACTTCTATCCCGAGTACAAGGCGCACCGCCCGCCGCCGCCGGAGGACCTGATTCCGCAGTTCGCCATGATCCGCGAGGCGACCCGGGCGTTTTCGCTGCCCTGCATCGAGCTGGAGAACTACGAGGCCGACGACATCATCGCGACCTATGCGCGCCGGGCGCGGGAGGCCGGTATCGAGGTCACCGTCGTCTCCTCGGACAAGGACCTGATGCAGCTGGTCGGCGAGGGCGTGACCATGCTGGATCCCATGAAGAACCTGCAGATCGGTCCCGAACAGGTGGTCGAGAAGTTCGGCGTGCCGCCGGACAAGGTGGTCGAGGTCCAGGCCCTGGCCGGCGATTCCGTGGACAACGTCCCCGGCGTGCCCGGCATCGGCATCAAGACCGCGGCCCAGCTGATCGCCGAATACGGCGATCTGGAGACGCTGCTGGCCCGCGCCGGAGAGATAAAGCAGCCCAAGCGCCGGGAGAACCTGATCGAGCACGCCGAGCTGGCCCGGGTCAGCCGCCGCCTCGTCGAGCTGGAGGACGACGCCCCGGTGGAGGTGTCGCTCGAGGACTTCGCGCTCCAGGAGCCCGACCCGGAGGTCCTGCGCGCCTTCCTGGAGCGCTACGAGTTCCGCTCGGTGCTTACACGCCTGGCCGACAAGCTGGGCGCGCCCCCCGCCGAGGCCGCGCCGCCCCCCGCCGAGGCGGCCTACAAGCTGATCCGCGACCTGAAGGCGCTGGAGGCCTGGGTCGCGGACGCCACGGCCGCGGGCCTGGTCGCGGTCGATACCGAGACGACCAGCCTGGACGCCATGCGCGCCCGGCTGGTCGGCGTCTCGCTGGCGCTGACGCCGGGCCGGGCCTGCTACATCCCGCTCGCCCACAGGCCGCCGGGCGGCGACGGCGAGCTGGACTTGGGCGGCGGCGGCGATCTTCTGGAGGGCCAGATTCCGCTGGAGCGGGCGCTGGCGGCCCTCAAGCCCCTGCTCGAGGATCCCTCCGTGCTCAAAATCGGCCAGAACCTAAAGTACGACATGGTCGTGCTGGCCAAGTACGGGGTCGAGGTCGCGCCGCTCGACGACACCATGCTGCTCAGCTACGTGCTCGAAGGCGGCCTGCACGGCCACGGCATGGACGAGCTGGCCGAGCTGCACCTGGGCCACCGGACGATCAAGTTCGCCGAGGTGGCCGGCAGCGGGAAGGGCCGGGTGACCTTCGACAAGGTGGCGCTCGACAAGGCGCTCGACTATGCGGCGGAGGACGCGGACGTCACCCTGCGCCTGCACCAGGCCCTCAAGCCGCGCCTGCTGGCCGAGCGCATGACGACGGTCTACGAGACCCTCGAGCGCCCGCTGGTTCCGGTGCTGGCCGCGATGGAGACCGCCGGCATCAAGGTCGACCGCGACCAGCTCCGCCGTCTCTCCAACGACTTCGCCCAGCGCGCCGGTGAGCTGGAATCCGAGATCCACGGGCTGGCCGGCCGTCCCTTTACGATCGGCTCGCCCAAGCAGCTGGGCGAAGTGCTGTTCGACGAGCTGGGCCTGGAGGGCGGCGGCAGGAAGACGAAGACGGGCGCCTATGCGACCGGCGCCGAGGTGCTCCAGGGCCTGGCCGCTCTGGGCCACGACCTACCGGCGCGCGTGCTCGACTGGCGCCAGCTGACCAAGCTGAAGAGCACCTACACCGACGCCCTGCAGGAGCAGATCGACCCTGCGACCGGCCGCGTCCACACCTCGTTCAGCCAGGCCGTCGCCTCGACCGGACGACTGTCGTCCAACGACCCCAACCTGCAGAACATCCCGGTCCGCACCGAGGAAGGCCGCAAGATCCGCCGCGCCTTCGTCGCCGAACAGGGCCATCGGCTGCTCTCGGTCGACTACAGCCAGATCGAGCTGCGCCTGGCCGCCCACATCGCCGAGGTGGATGCGTTGAAGGACGCCTTCCACGAGGGCCAGGACATCCACGCGATTACCGCGAGCCAGGTCTTTGGCGTGCCGGTCGCGGGCATGGACCCCATGGTCCGCCGCCAGGCCAAGGCGATCAACTTCGGCATCATCTACGGCATCTCGCCCTTCGGCCTCGCCCAGAACCTCGGGATCGCGCAAGGCGACGCCAAGGCCTACATCGAGGCCTACTTCCAGCGCTATCCGGGCATCAAGGACTACATGGAGCGCACGAAGGCGCTCTGCCGTGAGCAGGGCTATGTCACGACGCTCTTCGGCCGCAAGGTGCATATGCCCGGCATCAAGGACAAGAACCCCGCGAGGCGCAACTTCTCGGAACGCGCGGCGATCAACGCCCCGATCCAGGGCGCCGCCGCCGACATCATCAAGCGCGCCATGATCCGCGTTCCGAAGGCCCTCGCCGAGGCCAAGCTCTCGGCCCGGATGCTCCTCCAGGTCCACGACGAGCTCCTCTTCGAGGTCCCGGAGGCCGAGCTCGACGAGACCTCGGCCGTCGTGCGCCAGGTCATGGAAGGCGCCGCCGTCCCGGCGGTCGAGCTCTCGGTCCCTCTCGTCGCCGACGCCGGCATCGGCGACACCTGGGCCGAGGCGCATTAGGGGCGGTGGTTGTCCTGATCATCCATGATCAGCGGTCTCGATATCTGCTAGGTGGAATGGCGACGTGAAATGTCGGTTATGTCGGTTGTTGCATCGAAGCCGTGAAGCGGACGGTTGGGAAGGAGGCAATATGAAACGGCTAATCACCGCTTTGTTGGTCACTGCACTGGTCGGCTGCACGAGCGCGCCCGTCCTGGACAGCGATTCGAATAGCTTTGCGGAGCGACTGGTCGCTTACCAGTCGGCGGCCTGCTGTGTCGCGATCCAGGAAATGACGGTGGAGCCACTGAAGGAGAGCAGTCTCGTTGCCTTCAGCATGGAAGAGAACGTTGAGAAGGTCAGCTTGCCGACGGGACCCAGCCTCTACAAAGCCATAAAGCTCCCCGATGAGAAGGTCACATACTATTTCAAGCTTCGAAGCCTGGTTCTCGAGGACGAGCAGACCAAACAGAAGGCGGCTGTCCTGCCGGTGGTCGCTGTCCTGAACGACGATTTCTCGCTGTCGCGACTCTCGACTTTGCAGAATCTCTCATATGACCATTGGACGGTGTGGCATCCATATGATCACTTCAACATTTACATAAAGGTGGACCGCCAGGCGAACCCGACTGAGCGCTATGTCCTGATTTTCACGCCAGCGGCGCTGTTGGACAAAGAGATGAGCTACTCACGGTCCCCCAGCACTTGGAATCTCACCGTACCGAGCGGCGGCGCACTAACGACCTACCCCGTACAAAGCCGCGGCATCAAGTTCGATCTTCGCGCGCTGCCCACCGGTTCGCTGACCATCGAGCACATCACGAATCCGCTAAACAAGCCCTACGACTACGTAATCCGATTCTAGAACCAGAAGGGGTCAACCGAAGGGGTCAGGTCTCGTTTTAACCGAAGGGGTCAGGTCTCGTTTTAATATTTTTTACGACTGCTCCAGCTCTCGCCGGATCCGCTTCACCCGCCGGGCCAGCGCCGGGTCCTGGGCGACCTCCCGCCGGAAGCGGCCCACGGCGCTCGAGGCGCCGGCGGTGTGGCCGAAGCCGAAGGCCTCGGCGATGGCCGCGAGCGGGTGGCCGCCCAGGGTCCGCGCCAGGCCGATGGCGGCGTCGCGCGCCGGGTTGCGCTTGCCGCGGCCGCGGGTCGGGGTGAGCAGGCTCTTGCGCGGCTGACCGAACTCCGCCGCCGTGGCCGCGATGATCCGCGCCAGGCTCGGCACGTCAAGGCGTCGGCGCAGCGCCGCCTCGGGCTGGACGCGCGCCTTGGCAAGGCGCCGCGCGACCTCCTGCCGGAAGGCCCGGCCGCCCAGCACCGGCTCGAGCCGGCCGCGCCGATAGAAGGCGGCCGTGTCCTCGTCCAGCCCCTCGGCCACGAAGGCGCGGTAGCGCTCGCGCGCGCCGCGCTTGCCGAAGCCGGCCAGCGTCGCCTCCAGGTGCAGCCACTCGGGCGCCGCCACGCGCCCCAGATAGGCCGGATAGCTCGACCAGCGCCAGGCCTCGGGCCGGCGCACCAGGCCGGCCATCACCGGGTTCAGGTGGATGTAGCGGCCGACGGCGGCGAGATGCGCCTCGGCCTCGATCAGCACCGCCTTGTAGCGGCCGCGGAAGATCGGCCCGTCGCGCCGGGCCAGGCGGTTGGCGCGCTGGGTGAAGAGCCCGCCCAGGTGGCGCATGGCCCGGCCCAGGTTGCCGCGCGGCGTGCGCAGCAGCAGGTGGTAGTGGTTGCCCATGAGGCAGTAGGCGTGGGTCTCGACCCCGAAGGTCTCGTCGAGCTCGCCCAGCAGGTCGAGGAAGAGCCGCCCCTCGGCCGGCCCGCGGAAGACCTGCCGGCGCCCGGCGCCGCGGTTCATCACGTGATACCAGGCGCCCTCGTACTCGATGCGCAGCGGCCGTGACATGGGGGCAAGGCTAACCGAGAAAAGGACTTAAAACAAGACCTGACCCCATCTTCCATCTTGGAGGCATGATCGCGCGGTCGGGCCGGCGTCGGCTCCGACCCACGGGCCAATCAGCGCTCGGCAGTCCGGTGCCGGTTCGGGTATGATCCCGTTTGCACCACAGCCTGGCGCGAAGCCGCGCGCGCTGGCGAGAACCCCAGACAGGAGGTCAAGGCCGGATGCCGTCACAGTTGCCGATCCCGGGCTACGCACGCTGGGCCTACTTCGGCCTCGGCTGGCTGTTCTTCGGCCTCGGCGTGCTGGGCGCCTTCTTGCCGGTGCTGCCGACCACGCCGCTCATGATCGTCGCTCTCTGGGCGTTCTCCAAGAGCTCGACGACCTTCCAGCGCTGGCTCTATACCCACCGGGTGTTCGGGCCGCCGCTGCAGCGCTGGCAGCAATACCGGGTGATATCGCCCACAGCGAAGCTGGCCGCGGTCGGCGCGATGGCGGCGAGCCTCGGCTATCTCGCCGCCTTCACGGCCGCGCCGCTGGCGCTGCTGCTCGTCACCGGCGGCCTGATGCTGGCGGCGGCCTGGTACATCCTCTCTCGTCCCAGCAGGCCGCCCGCCGCCGAGCGCAGCGCCCCCTGAACGGCCCGCCCGCGGAAGACCCGCCGGCGCCCGGCGCCGCGGTTCGTCACGTGATGCCAGATGCCCTCGTACTCGTTGCGCAGCGGACGCGACCTGCGGAGAAGGCTGGTCGAAAAAAACAATTAAAACAAGACCCGACCCCTTCTTGCCCCTTCTTGCAGGTTCGGCACCGCCTGGACTCGACAGTCGCGCGCCGCGGCATTATCGTCCGCGGGCCGCAACGGAAGGGCCCGCCATGCCGCTTTGGCAGCGCATTGGGATTACGCTCGTCGCAATCGTCGCGGCAAGCTGGGGCGTCGCGGTGCTGGTCGAGACGCTTCTGGGCCTCGCCGTGCCGAGCTATCTGTCCGGCGTCGTCGGCGGCTTGGCCGCGCTGCCGGTCTGGGAGTTCTTGAAGCGCGTCGGCCCGCGCCGCTAAGCGGCCCCGGGGCCGGTGCCGCAGCCTACTGCGGCTGCGGAAAGGTCACGATCCAGTTCTCGACCCACAGCGGCAGCCCGCCCGAGGCGTTGACCGCGACCTGCACGACCAGGCGCCGGCCGTCCTGGTCCCAGTCGAAATCGGACACCACGTATTGGAAGTTGACCGGATCGCGGTCCTGGTTCATGGCCGTGATCTGGTAGGTCTCCTCGCCCTTTTTCAGGAACAGCTCGGTGCGCAGTCCGGATACGCCGACGATTGGCCGCCAGCCGAACGGGCTGCTGGAGTTGTAGGCAAGCGAGGCCCCCGAGGGCGAGTAGGTGGCATGTTCGGTCCAGGACGTCGGTTCCTCGGTAAGCCGGGCCGCCGAGGTGCCGGCAATGGTCGCGGCGTAGGAGTCCTGGACGAAGAGCCCGGCGCCCTCCGGCGTGAAGGAAAAGGTCATCCAGCCCTGCAAGGTCCCGGCGAATCCGTGCGTCTCGTAGAAGCCGGCGCCCGCCGGCTGCAGCGCCGCGTGGCTCGTCAGCCGGTTCTGGCCGAGGCGTGCGATATCCACGTCCGACCTGTGGATGTGCCAGCGCAGCCACGGGTTCGCCGACCAGAGCTTGGAGGCGAAGATCAGCTGCGTGCCGAATCGGTTGAAGTGGGGATGCAGGGCGGCCTGGCCGGCCGGGGTGTCGTAGACCTTCTGCGCCTGGGCGCCGTCCTCCTCGAGCATCCACAGATCGTTGTTGATGCCCCACGAAGGGTGCTCCTTGAAGCTATCGGTGGAGTGCTCGTTCTCTACCTGAACCAGCAGCAGCTCGCCGCCCAGCGGATACCACTCCGGCTGGCCGACAAGCTCCCCATAACGGTCGTCGGGCGCGAGATTGCGGGCGAGCTCCAGGCCGGGTGAGTCGCAGGTCACGCAGCGCCGGTCGCTGCCGTCCGGGTTGATGGTGAAGACCTCGATGCGCCCCGGCGCCACATGCGAGTCGAAGGCGATGCGCTCGTGCTCGCCGCCGCGGTACCACGACACGCGGCCGCCGTCGCCGGCGATCAGCAGCTCGAAATCGACCCAGCCGATGCCGGTCACGTAGCGCTCATAGCCGATCGGGGCTTCCTGGGCCCGAACCTCCGTGTGGGTTCCATAGCCGAGCATGACGAGACCACTGGCGACGGCGGCAAGGGCGTTTTCGGTCAATCGTCTCATCCTGTGTCCTCCTTTTCGACAGCTGCCGCGCCGACGGTGCGGGTCTGGCCCCGCGGCGGGCGGTAGACGGTCACGGGTGACGTAACGCCGTCTCGAGTTCGGCGCCGCCAATGGCGTGATAGCAAGCCGGTCTCACGGCCCGCTCCTGCGCTGTACGAGGTCCTGGAACGCATGGAAGGTCGGGGTCCGCTCGCCGCGGGCGATCGCGGCGGCGACCGCCCGGTTGTACGCGGGATCCAGGGCGCCCTCCGCATCCTCCAGGTAGGTGAAGAAGGTCTGGGTCCAGAACGGCGTCATCGATTCGAGCCCCCAGGCGCTGGCATAGGCCGCCAAGGTCTCGAGCCATTTGATGTCCAGGTCCATGAACGCGGAATCGCCGACTCCCGCCGCGCTGATCTCCTCCAGCGTCATGCCGGGCCGCGGCACGTAGTAGGTGTTGCGCCAGGTCTCCTCGATGTAGACCGGCTTGGTCCACTTCCGCGCCGTGCGGATCATGTCGTTGTAGGTCTCCAGGTCATCCAGCTTGTAGATGTCCAGCGTCATGACGTCGATCACGCCCAGGCTGGCGAAAGCGTTGAAATACGCCTTCTCCCACGACAGGCCGCCGGCCCCGCATCGGGTGCCGGGCGACTGTTGCTTGACAATCAGGGCGGCCTCCCTGGCAAAGTCGCGCCAGGCTCTCGGGCCTACGGCGATGCCCATCCGGGCCGCCATCGTGGTGGGCTCGTGGACCACGACGAAGATCTCGGGCCGATAGCGCCGCGCGAGCGTGGCGTAGACTTTCAGGGCCGCGGCCCGCCACGCGCTGAAGCTCGTCATCCTGTGATAAACGGCGGAATACTGGGGGTTCAAGGCGATCCGGACGCCGGCGTCGCGGATGTGTTGGATGAGCGCGTCGTATTTGGCGATCGTCACCTGGTCCCCGTCGAGCCACGGGAAGAGGCCCGTATTGATGTCGATGCGCTCGACGCCGGTTTCTATCAAGGCATCGGCGTAGTCGAGGAGGGTCTGCAAGGGGACACGCTCGATCACGGTCTCATGGGCGTAGAACAGGTTCGCACCGAACTGTAGAGGATGCTGCGGCTGCGCGCTGGAGATCGCGTAGATCTCGTCCAGCGCCGCGTCCATGCGCGCGATGAATTCGTCCTCCGTCAGCGTCTGGGCGCCGCTGCAAGCCGGCAGGAGACAGAGCGTCGCCAGACCGACCGTCAACGATATCGCCAGAGCCTTTACCGTGGGTATCATGCGTCCACACTCCCTATGATGCCTACGCGCCGAGCGCAGCTATCTAGAGCACATCTTCTGCTACTTTGCAAGACAGAGTAGTGGCTTTCGAAAAAGCGGCTGTGCGTGAAGGTCGCTCGCCCGGTATTCACACGGTTAATACCAAAGGTCATTATCAGTGACCTTTTGTGTAAGCGCCCGGCAGAGGGTTACTGCCGCGCGGAGAAGGTGATCATCCAGATCTCGGGGGACAGCACATTCCGCAGGCTGTCGGTGACGGGGGCGACCTGTGCGGCAATTCGCCGGCCGGCGCGGTCCCAGGAATAGTCCGACACCAGATAGCGGTAGCGCGGGTCCCGCAGCCGGTTGAAGTCGGTGACCTGCAGGACGCTCGGGCCGGATTTGAGAAACAGCTCGGTGCGAAGGCTCCGGGCGTCCGAACCGGGGAAGCGCCACTCGGGATCGGCGCGGCTCGAGACGAAGGCCAGGGCGCCGCCGGACGGCGAGAAGCTGCCGTGCTCGTCCCAGGTGCCCGGGCTGTGGACCAGCGCCCGACGGCCGGACCCGTCGGCGCGCGCGACGAAGATGCCGTCGACGTAGTTGCGCCCGCCGGCGGTATGGCTGAACAAGATCCGGTCGTCGCCGGCAAAGCCATGGGTCTCGTAGAGACCCGGCCGAGATTGGAAGAGCACGCGGTGATTGGACAGGATCGCCTCGCCGCGCCGGCTCAAGTCCACCTCCGCAATATGGATGCGCCATCCATCCCAGGGGTTCTCGCCGCCCGCGCCCATCCTTTGCAGCCGTGGGCCGCCGATCGCCTTGCCGGTGGCTACCCGCTCGGCGAAGAGCACGCGCCGGCCGCTGTCGTCGAAGTGGGGATGGAGCGCACCGTGGTTCTTGGGCGACCGCCAGATCCGCTCGGCGCGCCTGCCGTCGCGCGACACCAGCCACAGATCGTTGTTGATGCCCCAGGACATGTGGTTGAACAGCCGGTGGCCGGCGTTCTCGTTCTCCGCCTGCACGATCAGGTGCTCGCCGTCCGGATGCCAGGCCGGCTGGCCGATAAAGCCCTTGGGGATGGGCGTCCGGCAGGTGACGCAGCTCGCCGCCGAGCCGTCCGGCTTCATGATGAAGACCTCGGTGTTGCGGCTGCGCGCGTTCACGACGGCGTCGTAGGCGATCAGGCCGTGCGTCCCGCCCTTGTACCAGTCGAGCCGTCCGCCGGACGGCGTGACCAGCCGGATCGATTCGACGACCGGCTTGGCTTCCTCGGCCGGTCCGACCTGCGCGGGCGGCGCGGGCGCGCTCCGGCAGGCCGCGACAGAGGGCAGTAGTGCCAACGCCACCGCGACAATCAGGGCATCGCGATGCACGTGCTTCACCTTGCCGGACAAAACCATCTCTAGACCTCTTGCAGTGGTGGCATCCAATCGCGCGTTTACAGCGTCACAGACGCCGAGGTGATCGGGAAGCGAGCCCAAGGCCCCCCAATACCTGACCCTTGGTAAACCCTTGGTTTCCATCCAGCCGGACCGTCCGGCGCCTCACAAGGTAGCGGGGGCTGCGTTCCATCGCCTGGGCTGGCGGGTTAGGTTTGCCCTCAACAAGAAGAGTGATAAGACTTCCTGGATCGGCGAGACGGCGTGGGATCATGGCGCGCGACCAAGGGGCCAAGAGCAAAGCGGCAGGCGAGAGGACGATCGGCGGGCGAGCGGCCGAATCCAATCCGTGGGTCTCGCAGATGCGCAAGGGGCTGCTCGAGTTCCTAGTGCTTGCGGTGCTCAGGCGTGGCGAGGCCTACGGCTATATCATCTTGAAGGAGCTCCGGGGGTTCGAAGGCCTAAGCCTGACCGAGAGCACCGTGTATCTTCTGCTCGCGCGGCTTACCAAGGACGGCCTGCTGCGGGCCCGAAAAGCGAGGTCTCCGGAGGGCCCCCCCCGGCGCTACTATAGTCTGACGGCGACCGGGCACCGCCGCCTTGTCGACATGACGGCGTACTGGAAGGCCATCACCAAGAGCGTCGATCACGTGCTCGCCGCGGGCGAGAAGCGGTAGCCGTCGTGGCGGTTCTCAGCATCGAAGCGAACGAGCGTCTCGAGGCCTACCTCGCCGACGTTGCCGAAATCCTGCGGGGCGACGGTCACGACCTGGTTGATATCAAGAACATTATCGACAGCCTGCGCGAGCAGATCTACGAGATCGCCACCGTGGACGGGCAACGACCGGCGTCACTGGACGAGATCGAGCAGGCGCTTGGCGAAATGGAGCCGCCGGACGCCTTCCGGGCGGCGAGCCGCGTGCTGGCCATCAAGACCAAAAACCGCGCGACCAAACGTGCGCTCGCCTACCTCAGCGCCGGGCTCAGCATGGGCGCCGTGCTGATCTACTTCGCCGTTGCGGCGGTCTACCATCCGGTTCCGGCGATCTTCGGTTTCGGTCAGGTCACGGCGCTCGCCGCCGGCGCGGCGAGTTGGTCCGAGCCTGTCGGTCGATTTGGGGCGATCTGCGCGGCCCTGTTCATCGTCGGCAGCTTCTTCAGGCCCGGATGAGCCCGGTCGAAACCGCTCGATGATCGGTGAAAGGCAGCGTCTGTGTTTCGCAACCTCACCATACGGATTCCAGCTGCCTTGTCCGAGTTGTTCATGGACACGCAAGACCTGTGCGATGGGCCCTGCGGCTGCCGTTCCACGAAAATCGCGACGGAAGACAGCGTGACTCTAGACGTCATACCCTGTTATGTCCGACGAAGGCCAAATCATCCCCGGTTCGCCAGAGCTCGAACATCAGGCTGCCGGTGATCGCAGTCCGGTTCGACCCGAAGCGGATATCCGGTATGGTCTCGATCGAGGGTCCGCCGGATTTGCCGAGGCGCCGTCGCGGGAGGCTCGGGGTGCAAGATCGCGGGCCTGAAAAGAAGGGACTTTGGTTCCTGGTGGGCTCTTGGCACAGTGGAAGCCCCGCCAAGGTCGCCTTCGGAGTCCCGCCGGCCGCCGCCGCGGGGCGGAGACGAATGAGGAGGGAAACCGCCATGGAGACACCGCTGAAGGATAACCTCACCAATGCGGGCACCTGGACAAGGCTCGTCTACATGATTCTCTTCGTGGTGATCTTCAACGTCGCGGAGCTTGTCGGCGGGGTCGTCGTCGTCGTCCAGTTTCTGTTCAGGTTGATCACCGGGGAGGTCAACGAGCCGCTGCGGGACTTCGGCCGTAGGCTGGCCATCTACTTCCAGGAGACCGTGGCCTTCCTGACCTACCACACGGAGCGCAAGCCCTATCCCTTCGCGCCCTGGCCGGCCGCCGCGCCGGAGAGCGCGCCGAGCGCCGCCGCCCTGCCCGAGCCGGAACCCGAACCCGAGCCCGAACCGGAGCCCGAGCCCGAACCGGAGCCCGAGCCCGAACCGGAGCTGCCCGCCGCCGCGAAGCCCGCGCCCGCCCGCAAGCCGCGGGCCCGGGCGTCCAGGAAAACCCGCGCGAAGCCGAAGGCCGGCAAGGCGGCCAAAGCGCCGCCCGAGGAAGGCCCGGAGGATTAGGACAGGTTCGGTGTCGCGCGACCCGGCTCCGCGCACTCACAGCATCAGGACGCAGACAGCATGTTCTACGAGACCGAAGACAATCGCCACGGCCTGCCGCGCGACCCCTTCAAGAGCTGCATCGTGCCGCGTCCGATCGGCTGGATCACGACGCTGAGCGCCGACGGTGTCGTCAACCTGGCGCCCTACAGCTTCTTCAACGGCGTCGCGTCAGAGCCGCCCATGGTCATGTTCGCCAGCAACGGCCCGGCCCCGCGGCCCGACAAGGACACCCTGAAGAACTGCGAGGAGACCGGTCAGTTCGTCGCCAACATGGCGACCTGGGACCTGCGCGAGCAGATGAACCGCTCGAGCGCGCCGGTCCCGCCCGAGGTCGAGGAGACGACGCTGGCCGGTCTGGAGACCGAGCCCGCGCGCCTGGTTGCGCCGCCCCGCGTCAAGGCCGTGCCGATCCACCTCGAGTGTGCCGTCCACCAGGTCCTCGACCTGCCCTGCACCGCGCCCGGCGGGCGCAACGCCATGGTGCTGGGCCGCGTGCTCGGCGTCCACATCCGCGACGAAGTGCTGACGGACGGCCTAGTGGATCTCGCCAAGATCACGCCGATCGCCCGCCTCGGCTACATGGACTACACCCTGGTCGAGACCATCTTCGCGATGGAACGGCCCAGCGCGTAGGTGGGCGAGCCAATCAAGTCCTTCGGAGGGAAACCGGGACTGGCTCGTTTTCGCACGAGCGAAAAGGTGCCTGTCCCGCTTTCCCGGGCCGCCGCTGACACCGCGGCCAGCCGGTCCGCGAAAATGGGGACAGGCACAAAGTCGCTCGCGCGACTGCGAGCCAGTCCCCGTTTTCGCTTGCAACGCGCCCCTGGCCCCTCAGCCCTCCGCGATGACCGCCTCGGCCATCGCGGCCATGGTCGGAAAGAGGAAGTCGACCTCGGGGCGCTCGGCGACCTGGGCCGTGGCCCCCCAATGTCCGCCCCCGGACAGCCCCTGCCGGTCGATCCACGCGCGGGCGAGCCCGGCGGCCTTGGCCGGCACGTGGTCGTGGAACAGGCTCTGCGCGGTGTGAAGGATGTCGCCGGGCGACAGGCCGTGCTCGCCTGCCAGACGCTCGAGCATATAGGGGAAGTTGCGCGGGTCCGGCTTGTAGGACCGGACGTCTTCCGCGGTGTAGACCGCGTCGAAGGCGACCCCGAGCTTGCGGTTCGAGGCTGCGAAGCCGTCCCGATTCACGTTCGACAGGATCACGAGCTTGTAGCGTTTCTTGAGGCTGCGCAGCGCATCGGCGGTGTCGGGAAACGCCGGCCAATGGGGCAGCGAGCCGCCGAAGGCGCGGTCCATCTCCGCGTCCGTCTCGAGGCCGAAGCGTTCGGCGAGGCCGGCGTGCACCCGCGCCAGAATTTCCGGGTAGATCATGTCGGGGGTCGCCGCCTGCTGGGCGCTCTCGATCTCGGCGAAGGCCTCGAGCGCGGTGGCGCGCGTGATGTCGTCCCGGCCGCTGGCTTGGATCAGCGGCTGCAGGGCGTCCCAAATGCCGCTCTCCCAGTCGATCAGGGTGCCGTAGCAGTCGAAGGTCAGAGCAGGGAAGTCCGATAGTCTCTTGGCCATGAAGATCATCTCCTGTCAGAGCAAGCCGGGGCCCTGTATGCCTGAGGCTCACCCGCCGCTGTCCGGCCGCCCGAACAGCTGTTCCAGGAAGCCGACGAACCAATCGTGCTGCGCCGGGTCGTGGGCGGCGGCGTGCGTGTCCTGCTCCTCGCGCGTCTGGACGCCGGGCTCGCCCCAGGGCGCCCAGTCCGCATCCTGCCAGCGCCGGAAGCCCTCGCCCGTGATCTCCGGGTGGAACTGGAAGGCAAACGCGTTGCCGTCGTAGCGGAAGGCCTGGTGGCGGTAGAGCTCGCTCTTCGCCAGCAGCTCGGCGCCCTCGGGGACCGCGAACTCGTGGAAGTGCGCCTGCGTTACGACGAGGCCCTCGGGAATGACCGCGCGCCCCGCGTCCGTGGGAAAGAGCTCATAGTAGCCGAACTCGTGCAGGCCGTCCGGCCCCGGCCCGACGGCTGCGCCCAGCGCATGGGCGACGATCTGCCCGCCCAGGCAGAGCCCCAGAACTGGGATGTCGCGCCGCAGGCAGCGCTCGACCCAGCGGGCCTCCTCGGCCAGGAAAGGGTGGCGATCGATCTCCGGTATGCCCTGTGGGCCGCCGTAGAGCACCGTGCCCGCGACGCTGTCGTCGGGCACCTCCAGGCCGTCGCCGGCATAGGGAGACCGCCAGTGCAGCTCGAAGCCCTGCCGGGCGAGCCAGATCGCGGCGCGGTCGTCGCGGGGCGAGCCTTCGTGCTTGACGAGTACCACGCGCTTGGCCATCGAGGCCCTCCAAAGACGTGCGTAATCGAGGCCCTGAACAAGACGACAAAGTGCCAGTTGGTCGATCGGGTATCGGATAAGGACCGTTAGAAGTCAAGCATTGGATAATCCCAAGGCCTGGTGAAATGTTTTTGTTTTCAATGGCTTAAGTCGCAACCCGTGGCTGGTGACTGCCTATAAGCTATTGAAAATACGCGCATTTTGGCTGTGCATGGGGTCGAATGCTCACGGCCGCCGGCTAGGCGTCCTGCCCCGCTAGATGCGCGATCGCCGCGGTGACGCCGCCTTTGCCGTGGGGCAGGCCGCAGATCTCGAGCGCGGCCTCGACGCTGGCCAACGCCCCCAGGATCATGGGTTCGTTGATGTCGCCCATGTGGCCGATCCGGAAGGCGCGGCCCTGGAGGCGGCCCAGGCCGCCGCCCAGCGCCACGTCGAAGCGCTCGCGGCAGGTTGTCCGGACCTTGTCGCCGTCGAAGCCCTCGGGCGTCAGGATCGTGGTGACCGACTGGGCGCGCTGTTCGGGGACGAGTGCGTTGAAGGCCAGCGCCCCGGCCTCGCACCAGACCGCGACCGCCCGGCGCACCGCCTCGGCAAGCCGGGCGTGGCGGGCGAAGGCGGCTTCCAGGCCCTCCTCCAGGACCATGTCGATTGCTTCGCGCAAGCCGAAGACGAGGTGCTCGGGCGCCGTACCGCAGAACCACTTGTAGTGATGCTCAGAAGTGCGCTCGCGCCAGTCCCAGTAGCGCCTGGGCATGGTCGCAGTCTGCCCGGCCGCGAGCGCTTTCTCGCTGGCCGCGGTGAAGCCGAGGCCGGGCGGCAGCATCAGGCCCTTCTGCGAGGCGCCGACCGCCACGTCCACCTGCCACTCGTCCATGCAGAAGTCGGTCGTCACCAGCGAGGCGACCGTGTCGACCATCAGCAGCGCCGGGTGGCCGGCCCGGTCCATGGCAGCGCGCAGCGCCGGGATGTCGCTGGTGACCGAGGTCGCCGTGTCGGTATGCACCGCCAGGACCGCCTTGATCTCCTGGCCGCGGTCCTCGGTCAGGCGCGCCTCGACCTGCGCCGGATCGATCGCGTGGCGCCAGTCGCCCGGCAGGTCCTCGGCCAGGAGGCCCAGGGCTTCGGCCATGTCCTTCCAGGCGGCCGAGAAGTTGCCGGTCTCCGGTACCAGGATGCGATCGCCGGGCGACAAGGCGTTGGAGAGCGCGGCCTCCCAGGCGCCATGGCCCGAGGAGGTGTACAGGAAGACCGGGCCCGCGGTCTTGAAGATCGGCCGGAGGTCCTCCAGGCAGGAGCGCGCGGTCTCCAGAAACGCGGGCCCCGCGAAGTCGACCGGCTGGCGGTGCATCGCGTTCAGAACGCGTTCCGGGATCGGCGTGGGCCCCGGAGTCAAGAGGAAGTTGCGGCCGCGTTTGACCGTCATGGCAGCATGCAGGTCCTTCTATGAGCGGGGTGCCGACGAAACGCCATGGGTAGCAGACCGCACGGCCCGGCGACAAATGGAAAACCTATGAGCGGGGTGCCGACGAAACGCCATGGGTAGCAGACCGCACGGCCCGGCGACAAATGGAAAACGGCCTGCGAGGTTCGTCACCTGAGGAGCCGGATCCAGCGCCACAGGTTGAGCAGCGAGGCGAGCGAGGAGGCGACGTAGGTGAGCGCGCAGGCCTTGAGGATCCGGCGCGCCGCCGGCAGGTCGGCCTTGGGCATGTAGCCGCCCTTGTCGAGAATCGGCAAGGCGCGGTTGAAGCTGGCGTCGAACTCGACCGGCAGGGTGACCGCGTGGACCAGCACCGAGATCGACATGACCAGAATGCCGGCGCCGAGCTCGATCACGATGATTGCCGGCGAGCGCGTGAGCGCGCCCAGCAGCGGCGTGGCCAGGAGGATCATGGAGCCGGCGCGCTCGAAGACGTGGGTCGACTTGACCAGCCGGGTGCGGGTCTCGAGCGGCGGGTACTTGTCGCTGTCCTGCAGGGCATGGCCGACCTCGTGGGCCGCGACCGCCACGGCGGTCAGCGAGCGGCCGCCGAGGTTCTCCCGGGTCAGGCGCACGGCCTTGTCGCTCGGATCGTAGTGGTCGCCCTCGTCCGTCGCCTCGACCTTGACGGCCTGGAGACCGGACTCGTCCAGCAGATGGCGCGCCAGCTCGCCCCCGGTACCCGGAAAGTCCGGCCGGTCGTCGCCGTGCCAGGCCAGGATTCCGCGGGCCCAGAGGGTCGGGCCGAAGACAAGGGCGAAAACGGCAATTCCGCCGAGGATATAGATCATGGCCGCAATCCTAGCATGCCGACGCCGGACGGTCCCGGACCGGCCGGCCATGTTGGCAGGCGAACATTAACGGCCTGTTTGCGCCTTTACGCCATTGTCCCCGGCCGCCCTTGCGGGCGCCTGCCGCGCCTGTTACATGAGCCACCGGATCCAAGCCGCGAGGGGTTTCAGATGACGGAGTTCACCGACTACAAGGTCGCCGATATTGCGCTGGCCGACTGGGGGCGCAAGGAGATCGACCTCGCCGAGACCGAGATGCCTGGCCTCATGGCCCTGCGCACTGAATACGGCGGCAAGAAACCGCTGAAGGGCGCGCGCGTGGCGGGATCCCTGCACATGACGATCCAGACCGCGGTGCTGATCGAGACGCTGCAGGCGCTGGGCGCCGAGGTGCGCTGGGCGTCCTGCAACATCTACTCGACCCAGGACCACGCGGCGGCGGCGATCGCGGCCGCCGGCACGCCGGTCTTCGCCTACAAGGGCGAAAGCCTGCCGGAGTACTGGGACTACAGCCATCGGATCTTCGAGTGGGCCGACGGCGGCACGCCCAACATGATCCTCGACGACGGCGGCGACGCGACGCTGCTCATCCACCTCGGCATCAAGGCCGCGCAGGACGCCTCGGTCCTTGCCAAGCCCGGCAGCGAGGAGGAGGAGGCGCTGTTCGCCGCGATCGAGAAGCGGCTCGCGGAGAAACCGGGCTGGTATGCCGAGGTCGGCGCCAACATCCGCGGCGTGACCGAAGAGACGACTACGGGCGTCCATCGCCTCTACGAGATGGCGAAGGACGGCTCGTTGCTGTTCCCGGCCATCAACGTCAACGACTCGGTGACCAAGTCCAAGTTCGACAACAAGTACGGCTGCCGCGAGAGCCTGGTCGACGGAATCCGGCGGGGCACCGACGTGATGCTGGCGGGCAAGGTGGCGGTGGTCGCGGGCTATGGCGACGTCGGCAAGGGCTCCTCGGAGTCCCTGCGCAACGCCGGCTGCCGCGTCATGGTGACCGAGGCCGACCCGATCTGCGCGCTGCAGGCGGCGATGGAAGGCTATCAGGTGGTGACCATGGAGGACGCGGTCGGCGAGGCCGACCTCTTCGTCACGGCGACCGGCAACGTCGACGTGATCACGCTCGACCACATGCGCGCCATGAAGGATCGGGCCATCGTCTGCAACATCGGCCACTTCGACAATGAGATCCAGGTCGAGGCGCTCAGGAACTTCAAGTGGACCAACATCAAACCGCAGGTCGACGAGATCGCGTTCCCCGACGGCAAGCGCATCATCCTGCTCTCCGAGGGGCGGCTGGTTAACTTGGGTAACGCGATGGGCCATCCGAGCTTCGTCATGAGCGCCTCCTTCACCAACCAGGTGCTGGCGCAGATCGAGCTCTGGTCCAATCCTGGCAAGTACGAGCGCGAGGTCTTCGTGCTGCCGAAGCATCTGGACGAGAAGGTTGCCGCCCTGCACCTCGAGAAGGTCGGCGCCCGCTTGACCACGCTCAGCCGGAGGCAGGCCGATTATATCGGCGTGCCGGCCGAAGGGCCCTTCAAGCCGGACGCCTACCGCTATTGAGCGGGCCGGGCCAAATACCAAAGGTCACTGATAATGACTCATTTCATGGGAGCGGATCGGGTCGCCGGGTAGGCGCGGTGCGCAGCGCGATGCGTGCATCCACCCTCCGCAGCGGCAGCGCCGCTGCTGCGGAGGACGGGTCGGGCAAGCGCCGCAACGTCCCCGGCGACCCGATACGCCCCACCCGGAGGGCCGGGTGATTTTGGCCGCCAGCCGCGTTGCGCACTGCTTGTTGTACCAGCACAACGGCGCAGCACGCGCCTCGCTGGCGGCCAAAATCGCCTCGGTGAAATGAGTCATTATCAGTGACCTTTGGTATAAGACCTGGGGTATTTTCGCCCGGCACTACTAGGTCTTGTGCCGGGTGCGGCCTTTGTCCTAAGATCGGCGCCCTTGTGGCGTGGACAGAAGGGACCGCTTACCGGTGGCGGACTGCTTGCCCATGCGGCCCCGACCCGGGGCCCGCCGCGGCCCCCGAGGGGCGTGGACGTGAGTTCTGACTTCGGCCTCATCCTGATCGTTCTGGCCGCTCTGGCGGTGGCCGGCGCGTGCGGTTTCCTCGCCTTCCATTATCGGCGCCGTTCGATTGAGGCCGCGCGCGCCGCGGCGCGCGCGGCCGAAGCGCAAGCTGTGCTGGCGGTGGCGCCGGTCGGCTGCTTCACTTCGGCTCGGGACGCCGGCCCTGCGCACTGCTCCTCCTGGCTGGTCGAGGCCCTCGCGCTTGGCGAGGCGCCCGGCGACGTCGCTGCGGTTCTGGCCGCCCTGGCCGAGGCCGACGGCGCGCGACTGGCCGCCGCGGTCGAGCGGCTGCGCGCCGGTGGCAGCGGCTTCACGCTGACCGTGCAGCGCAGGGACGGCGCCCGGGACTTCGAGGTCACCGGCACCTGGACCGCGGGTTCGGACGGTGCCGCCGGCGAGGTGCTGTGGTTCACCGACGTAACGGCGCCGACCCGGGCGCTGGCGGCCGCGGAAGCCGCGCGGGACGCCCACGCCCGCCTACTCGACGCCCTGCCCCTGCCGGTCTGGCGCCGCGGCACGGACCTGTCCCTGGTGTACTGCAACCTGGCCTATGCGCGGGCCGTCGACCGGGACAGCGACGAGGCCGTCGCCGATGGCATCGAGCTGCCCGGCACGGCCTTGGCCGAGGCCAGCCGCGGGCTTGCCCGGCGCGCCCTGGAGACCGGTGCCGGCAATACCGAGAACCATCACGTGGTCGTGGCCGGCGAGCGGCGCCTTCTGGAGCTGTCCGAACAGCCCTTGGCCGACGGCACGGCGGGCTGCGCCTTCGACCAGACCACGGCCGAGGACCTTCAAGGCCAGCTCCGGCGCCACATCGACGCGCACGCCGAGGTTCTGGAAACCCTGGGCAACGCCATTGCCATCTACGGCCCGGACATGCGGCTCAAGTTCTTCAACAGCGCCTATGCGCAGCTCTGGCGGGTCGACGAGAGCACCCTGGCCGAGGAGCCGCATCATAACGACGTGATGGAGATGATGCGCGAGCGCCGGCGCCTGCCGGAACAGCCGGATTTCCCTGCCTACAAGGCCGAGCGCCTTCGTCTCTACAGCACCTTGATCGAGCCGCTGGAGGAGATGATGCACCTTCCAGACGAATCGACCCTGCGTGTGACCGCGGCGCCGCACCCCTTCGGCGGCGTGCTGTTCACCTACGAGGACGTGACCGTCCGCTTGGCCCTAGAAAGCAAATACAATGAGCTGATTGCGGTACAGCGCGAGACCCTCGACAACCTCTACGAAGGGGTTGCGGTCTACGGCGTCGACGGGCGTCTCAAGCTCCACAACCCGGCCTTCGCGCGCATCTGGAAGCTGCCCGAAGCGCTGCTCGAGGCCGAGCCCCACGCCCGCGACGTGGTGGCCAAGTTTCGCAGCTTTTTCGACGTGCCCGACGAGGACTGGCCCGATTTTATCGAGCGAAGCGTCACCCAGATCACCGAGCCCGGCACGCACGACGGCCGCCAAGAGCGCGCCGACGGCTCGGTCGTCGATTGGGCGCAGGTGCCGCTGCCCGACGGCGCCTCGCTGTTCACTTTCCTCGACGTCACCGATTCGATTCGGGTCGAACGGGCGCTGCGCGAGCGCAACGAAGCGCTGGAGACCACGGACCGCCTGAAGTCCGAGTTTCTCGCCAACATCTCCTATGAGCTGCGCACGCCGCTCAACGCCATCGTCGGCTTCGCCGAGATCCTCGAGAACAAGTTCTTCGGCGAGCTGAACGAGCGCCAGCTCGAGTACAGCCGGGCGATCGTCGAGTCCTCGCAGCGGCTGCTGGCGCTGATCAACGACATTCTGGACCTGGCCACCATCGAGGCGGGCTACCTGCGCCTCGACGTGGCGCCGGTCGACCTGAACGGCGTGCTCGAGGCGATCCACACCCTGGGGCACGAGCGGGCGCGCAGCCGCGGCATAGAGCTCCAGCTCGACTGTCCCAAGAACGTCGGACGTCTCATGGCCGACGAGCGGCGTCTCAAGCAGGCGCTCTACAACCTGCTTTCCAATTCCCTCAAGTTCACGCCCGAGGGCGGCAAGGTCGTCATCGCGGTGCGCCGCAAGGGCAAGGAGATGCAGCTGTCGGTCACCGACACCGGGATCGGTATCCCCCCGGAACAGCAGGCACAGGTCTTCGACAAGTTCGAGCGCGGGGTCGGCCAGGGTCGGCAGGCGGGCGCCGGCCTCGGCCTGTCCCTGGTCAAGAGCCTCATCGAGTTGCACCATGGCTGGGTTGAGCTCGAATCGGCGCCCGACAGCGGCACCCGGGTGATCTGCCACCTGCCGATCGAGCAGCCGGTGGAGCCCGCACTGGATGTGACGGTGGAGGCGGCAGCGCTCGGCACCAATGGCGGCGACGCGCCGGCCGCCGAAGTTTGAACCGGTCGGGTCGCCCTCGTTTCACTTGACGCCGGGCAGCCCTTTGGTGGTCGAGTACTCCCAGTGCAACGCTTCACCCGAATGGACCAGCGGATGGATGGCGTGGGCCGCCATGGCCGCCTCGCTGAATCCAGAGAGGATCAGCTTCAGCTTGCCGGGGTAGCTGCTGATGTCGCCGACCGCGAAGATGCCGGGTTGGCTGGTCTGGCAGGTCGCGGGGTCGACGATGATATGATGGTGGTCCAGGTCCAGTCCCCAATGGGCAATCGGCCCGAGGTTCATCGAAAGGCCGAAAAAGGCGAGCAGGTGATCGGCCGGAAGACGCCGTTCCTCGCCGTCGAGGGTTCGTACCACGACGGCCTCGAGGCGCCCGTCGGCGCCTTCCAGGCCGTGAAGCTGGTAGGGCACGACGATCTCGACCTTGCCGCCGGGCCCGGCCAGGCGCTCCATCCGTGCCACGCTCTCAGGCGTCGCGCGGAACTTGGCCCGGCGGTGGATTACGTAGACCCTCTCGGCCAGCTCGGCGAGCGAGAGGGTCCAATCGACCGCCGAATCGCCGCCGCCGGCGATCGCGACGCGCTTGCCGCGGAAGGTCTCGCGCCGGCTCACCATATAGTGCACGCTTTGGCCCTCGTAGGCCTCGATGCCGGGCAGAGGCGGCCGGTTCGGCCCGAAGGCGCCGCTGCCGGCCGCGATCACGACGGCCCGGCAGTCGATACGCGCGCCGGTCGAGGTTTGCAACCGCCAGCCGTTCTCCCGGCGTGACACGGCCTCGACCCGCTGGCCGAGGTGGTAGACCGGCTCGAAGGGCGCAGCCTGACGCTGCAGCCGGGCGACCAGCTCTCCGGCCATGATCTCGGGATAGCCCGGGATGTCGTATATCGGTTTCTCCGGATAGAGCGCCACGCACTGGCCGCCGGCGGCGTCCAGTGCGTCGATCACATGGCAGCGCATCTTCAGCATGCCCAGTTCGAAGACGGCGAACAGCCCGACCGGCCCGGCACCGATGATGGCGACGTCAGTGCTGTGGATGGAGGCGGGCATGGCGACTCCGAAGGTCCGGGTGGCGCCAAGGATGGCGGCGGACCGGCCCCTTGGCAAGCCCGCGGCGCGTCTGGAGGCTGTGGTCCCTGTGACGACAGCATGTGTGGTTGCCGCAGGTCGGCATGGCCGCTAAAAGGACCGGTCATGGCCGCGCCGCAAACGTGCACGGATACCCTGCGCCTGGATCTCCCCGACCCGGCCGCCACCGCCGACTTGGCGGCGCGTCTGGCGGTCCTGGTCCGGCGTGGCGACGTGATCGCGCTGGGGGGCGACCTGGGCACCGGCAAGACGAGCTTCGCCCGCGCATTCATCAACGCCCTGCCGCGTGCCGGGGACGAGCCGGCCGACGAGGCGCCGGAGGAGGTGCCGAGCCCGACCTTCACCCTGGTACAGACCTACGGGCGCAAGCCGGCCGATGTCTGGCATTTCGACCTCTATCGGCTGCAGCGCCCGGAAGAGGCCTACGAGCTGGGCATCGAGGAGGCCTTCGCCGAGGCGATCAGCCTAATCGAATGGCCCGAACGTCTCGGCCGCCTGCTGCCGGCCGACCGGCTCGACCTCGTGCTCCGTTTCACCGACCGGTCCGAGGCGCGGCGGGCGGACTTGACCGGCCGGGGCGGCTGGGCCGAGCGCCTGGCGAAATCGGCCCTGCAAGGTTCCCATCGGGGGAAGAGACGAGGCCATGGTTGACCGCGCCGATCTGACCGCGCGGTTCCTCGCCGAGGCCGGCTGGCCGGGCGCGACGCCCCGGCCGCTCGCCGCCGACGCGTCGTTCCGGCGCTATTTCCGGCTGGTCCGCGACGGCGAGAGCGCGGTGTTGATGGACGCGCCGCCGCCGCACGAAGACGTGGCCGCCTTCCACCGGGTCCAGCGCCTGCTGCGCGACCTCGGCTTCAGCGCGCCGCGCGCGCTCCGCGTCGACGAGACGGCCGGGCTCATGCTGCTGGAAGACCTGGGCGATCGCACCTTTACGCGCGCCCTGGCCGAGGGCGCGCCCGAGGGCGCTCTCTACCGTTTGGCGGTGGACCTCTTGATCGCGCTGCACCGGACCTTCGCACCGGAGCCGGGCGGCGGTACCGAACTGCTGCCCTATGACGACACCCGTCTGCTGGACGAAGCGGCGCTCCTGACCGACTGGTACCTTCCGGCCCTGGGCCGGGCGCCGGCGCCCGCCCAACGCAAGGCCTATCTGGCCGCCTGGGGCGCGGTGCTGCCGATCGCGCGTCGGGTGCCCGATACCCTGGTGCTGCGCGACTACCACGTCGACAACCTGATGGTCGTGGATGGCCGCGACGGCGTGGCGGCCTGCGGCCTGCTCGATTTCCAGGACGCCGTCCTGGGACCGCTCAGCTACGACCTCGTGTCGCTGCTGGAGGACGTGCGGCGCGACGTCCCGGCGAAGCTCGTGGCGGAGATGCGCGAACGCTACCTGGCCGGCATGCCCGGGGTCGACCGGGCGGCCTTCGACGCCTCCTACGCGGTCCTGGGTGCCCAGCGCAACGCGAAGATCATCGGCATCTTCACGCGGCTCTGCCGGCGCGACGGCAAGCCGGAGTATCTGCGCCACATCCCGCGGACCTGGCGCCTCCTGGAGGGCGACCTGGCGCATCCGGCGCTGGACCCCGTACGGACTTGGTTCGACCGGGAGGTGCCTGGCGATGCGCGCCGCGCGCCCGACGCCGAGGGCCCGGCATGACCACGTCGAAGACGGCTCCCGAGCGTGCCATGGTCCTGGCCGCCGGCCGCGGCGAACGCATGCGGCCGCTGACCGACAAGACGCCAAAGCCCATGATCGAGGTGCGTGGCAGGGCCATGATCGACCGAGTGCTCGACCGCCTCGCGGCGGCCGGGGTGAAGAAGGCGGTGGTCAACCTGCATCACCTGGGCGACCAGATCGAACGCCACCTGGCGGCGCGCCGCGGCCCGAGTGTCGTGTTCTCGCATGAGGCCGAGCTGCTCGATACCGGCGGCGGCGTCACCAAGGCCCTGCCGGAGCTGGGCAAGCTGCCCTTCTTCGCGTTGAACGGCGACGTGGTCTGGCTGGACGGCGGTTCGCCGGCCCTGGAGCGTCTCGCCGCAGCCTGGGACGGCGCCGCCATGGACGTGCTGCTGCTGCTCCACCCCACCGCCTACGCCCATGGGTATCACGGCGCCGGCGACTTCTTCATGTCGCCCGAGGGCCAGCTCCGCCGGCGTCGTGAGCGCGAGGTGGCGCCCTTCATCTTTGCCGGGATCCAGATCCTCCACCCACGCATATTTCAGGACGTGCCCACGGGCGCCTTCTCGCTCAATCTCGTTTACGACCGGGCGGCGGAAGCCGGGCGCCTTTGGGGTCTGCGCCACGACGGCGAATGGTTCCACGTCGGCACGCCGGAGGCGCTGGGCGAAGTCGAGAACGCCCTGCACCACATGACACTGGGCGCGGTCCAGAGGTGAGCGAGGCCGCGCCCAGGATCGTCAACATTTCGCCCGGCGTATCCTTCGTCGACGCCCTGGCACGGGGCCTGCTGTCGCGCTGGGACGGCGATCCGCTGGAATTGTCCCGCGCTACGGTGCTGCTGCCGACCCGGCGTGCCTGCCGAGCGCTCGGCGAAGCCTTTCTGCGAGCCTCTGGAGGGCGGCCGCTGCTGCTGCCCCGGCTCGTACCGCTGGGCGACCTCGATGCCGAGGAACTTCAGCTGACCGGTGACGAAGGGGCCCTGAGCGACTCGCTCGGGACCGATCTGCCGCCGGCTATGCCGCCTCTCAGGCGCCAACTCCTGTTGGCCCGGCTGATTCTCGCCTGGTCCCGCGCCGAGGCGGGGGTCGCCGGCGGCCCGGTGCCCGGCGAGGACCAGGCCGCCCGCCTGGCCGAGGAGCTGGCCCGGCTGCTCGATCAGGTCGAGACCGAGGGCCTGGACTTCGAGCGTCTTGCGGCCCTGGTACCCGAGGACTATGCGGAACATTGGCAGACCACCCTTCGCTTCCTGAGCATCCTGAGCGAGCGCTGGCCGGAGGTGCAGGCAGAGGAGGGTTGTATCGGTCCGGCCGAGCGGCGGCGCCGGCTGCTCGAAGCCCAGGCCGAGGCGTGGCGGCGAAGGCCGCCCGCCGACCCGGTGATCGTGGCCGGTTCGACCGGCAGCATACCGGCGGCGGCGGCATTGATCGCCGTCGTGGCGCGACAGCCTCGAGGCCAGGTCGTTCTACCCGGTCTCGACCGGACGGCAGATGAGGAGACCTGGGCGGAAATACGCGACGACCCGTCCCATCCGCAGCACGGTTTGGCAGCTCTCTTGGAGCGGCTGGAGGTACCGCGCGAGGCCGTCGCCGAGTGGCCGGATACAGGTCTTGCGGCGACATCCGCCGGCCGCACCGGGTTCGTCAACTTGGCGCTGCGGCCGGCCGAACAGACCTCCGAATGGCGTGCCATGGCGGACGCGCCGGGCCGGGCCGGCCTGGAGGAAGTCCTGGCCGGTGTGAAGCGAGTCGATTGTTCTGGACCCGGCGAAGAGGCGACGGTGATTGCACTCCTGTTGCGGCAAACTCTCGCGGTCCCGGGGCGTCGGGCCAACCTGGTCACCCCGGACCGCGGCCTCGCCCGGCGTGTCGCTGCGGAGCTGCACCGCTGGGACGTCGAGGTCGACGACTCCGCCGGCACGCCGCTGGGCGAGACGCCGCCCGGCACCTTTCTCAGACTGACCGCCGACATGATCGCGGCGCGTCTGGCGCCCCTGCCGCTGCTCGCCGCGTTGAAGCACCCCTTGGCCGCGGGCGGGCTGTCGCAAGGCGCCTTCCGGGCCAAGGTCAGGGCGCTCGAGCGCGCCGCGCTGCGCGGCCCCCGGCCGGCGCCGGGCTTTGCCGGCCTGATCGAGGGCCTGCAGGCAGAGGAGGCGGAGCGGGAGCTGGCCGCCTGGCTCGCGGCGCTTGCCGAGGCGGCGGCGCCCTTCGTCCAAGCGCTGGCCCGGCCCCAGGCCGGATTGGCCGAGCTGCTCGATGCCCATGTCGCCTTCACCGAGGCTTTGGCGGCCAGCGATACCTCGGCCGGCGCCGAACGGCTCTGGGCGCAGGAGGCCGGCGAAGCGGCCGCCGGTTTCGTCGCCGACCTGCGCGAGGCGGCGGACGGCGCGCCGGCCTTCGGCGGCGAGCGCTACCCGGCCCTGCTCGACAGCCTGATGGCCGGCCAGGTCGTGCGCCCGCGCTGTGGCAGCCATCCCCGCCTCGCCATCCTGGGCCCCTTGGAGGCGCGTCTCCAGCACGCTGATCTGGTCGTGCTCGCCGGCCTGAACGAGGGGACCTGGCCGGCCGAGGTCGACCCCGGTCCCTGGCTCAGCCGGCCCATGCGGGCCCGCTTCGGTCTGCCCGCCCCGGAACGGCGGATCGGCCTGGCGGCGCACGACTTCGCCCAGGCCTTTTCGGCGCCCGAGGTGTTCCTGACCCGCGCGACCCGGGTCGGCGGCACGCCCAGCGTGCCGTCGCGCTGGCTGCTCCGGATCGACGCCCTGCTGGCGGCGCTCGACCTGCCGGCCATCCAGGAAGAGCCCTGGTGGCGCGGCTGGGCCGCGGCGCTCGACCGGCCCGCCGAAGTTCGGCCGGCGCCGCCGCCCGAACCGCGGCCGCCCGTCGCCGCGCGGCCGCGCCGCCTTTCCGTGACCCAGGTCGAGACCTGGATGCGCGACCCCTACGCGCTCTACGCCCGCAAGGTGCTCGGACTGGAGCCGCTCGACCCGATCGATGCCGATCCGGGCGCCGCCGACCGGGGCACCCTGATCCACAAGGCGCTCGAGCGGTTCCTGAAGGCCTATCCGGAGTCTCTGCCCGAGGATCCGGCCGCCGCCCTGCTCGCCGAGGGGGAGGCGGTCTTCGAGGCGATCCGGGCCAAGCCCGGCGTCTGGGCCTTCTGGTGGCCGCGCTTCCGGCGCATCGCCAGCTGGTTCGCCGAGGCCGAGCAGGCCCGCCGCAGTGGGACCGTCCGCGCCTGGGGCGAGCTGCGGGGCCGACTCGAGCTGGCCGGGCCGGCCGGGCCCTTCTTGCTGAGCGCCACGGCGGACCGAATCGACCTCCGGCGCGACGGCGCGACCGCCATACTCGACTACAAGACCGGCGGCCTGCCGGGCCAGAAGGACATCGAGCTGGGCTTCGCGCCGCAGCTGCCGCTTGAGGCGGCGATCGCCGCCGCGGGAGGCTTCGGTCCCGACGTGCCGGCAGTGGTGCCGGCCAGCCTGGAATTCTGGCGCTTGACCGGGGGCGAGCCGCCCGGCGAGGCCAAGGCGGTCAAGGGCGACCCCGGCGACCTGGCCAACCGGGCCCTGGACGGGTTGCACCGGCTGGTCGCCCTGTTCGACGATGTCGCGACGCCCTACGCCGCGCTGCCGCGGCCCGACCGGACACCGCGCTACAACGACTATCTGCACCTGGCGCGGGTCAAGGAGTGGTCGGCCGGCGGGTCGGGGGAGGGGGACCAGTGAGTCCCGCCGCCCAGCGCCGCGAGAAGACGGGCAAGGCCGCTGCTGCCCAGCGACGCGCGGCCGAACCGGAGACCTCGGTCTGGGTCGCGGCCTCGGCCGGCACCGGCAAGACCAAGGTGCTGACCGACCGGGTGCTCAGCCTCATGTTGCACGGCAGCGAGCCGGCGCGGATCCTTTGCCTAACCTTCACCAAGGCGGCGGCGGCCGAAATGGCCAACCGCCTGGCCGCACGGCTGGCCAAGTGGACGGCCTTGACCGACAAATCGCTTGCCGAGGAGCTCGAAGGGCTGCTCGGCCGGGCGCCCGACGAGTCCACGCTGGCCACGGCCCGCCGCCTTTTCGCCCGGGTGCTGGACGCGCCCGGAGGCATCAAGATTCAAACCCTGCACGCGTTCTGTCAATCGCTGCTGGGGCGATTCCCTCTGGAGGCGGGAGTGCCGGCGCACTTCCAGGTGCTCGATGAGCGCTCGGCGGCCGAGATGCTGACGGCGGCGCGGGAGGAAATGCTGGTCGCGGCCCGGCTGCCGGAGGGCGGCCCGCTGGCCGACGCCATCGCCGTGGTCACGGCCCATATCCACGAGCAGGGTTTCACCGAGCTGATGGCCGAACTGATCAAGGAGCGGGCCCGCCTGGCCCGGTTGATCCAGGACCATGGCGGCATCGCGGGGGTCATCGCGGCGCTCTGCCGCGTGCTGGAGGTCGGCGAGGCGGACAGCGTGGCGACTCTGCTGGCCGAGGCTTCGGCTGACCAGGCCTTCGACCACATGGGCCTGCGCCTTGCCGCGGAGGCCATGGCCGGAGGCTCCAAGACCGACCGCGCCCATGGCGCCGTGATCGCAGACTGGCTCGCGGCCTCGCCGGCGGACCGGGCCGCGAGCTTTCAGGAGTACCTCTCGGCCTTCTTCACCAAAGGCGGCGAGGGCGAAGTTTACAAGGCGCTGATCCACAAGGAAGCGCTGGCCGCGCTGCCGGGGGCCGAGGAAATCCTGGCCGGCGAGGCCGCGCGGCTCGAGCGGCTGCGCACCAGGCTACACGCCGTTACCGTGGCCGAGGCGACGGCCGCATTGCTGCATCTGGGCGATGCCATCCTCGGGGCCTACCTGCGCCACAAGCGGGCCCGGGGGTTGTTGGATTACGACGACCTGATCCTGGAAACCCGGAACCTACTGGCGCGGCCGGGTGTGGCGGCCTGGGTCTTGTACAAGCTGGACGGCGGGGTAGATCACATCCTGATCGACGAGGCCCAGGACACCAACCCGGAACAGTGGCAGGTGGTCCAGGCCATATCGGCGGAGTTCTTCGCCGGCGAGGGCGCGCGGGACGAGGTCCGCACGGTCTTCGCGGTCGGCGACGCCAAGCAGTCGATCTTCAGTTTCCAGCGCGCCGACCCGGCGGCCTTCGCCGGGATGCGCGCGCATTTCGCCCGCCGGGCGGGCGAGGTCGGGCGGCGCTGGGACAAGGTCGATCTGGAGGTCTCGTTCCGCTCGACGGCGGCGGTGCTTCAGGCGGTCGACCAAGTCTTTGCCGCTCCGGAGGTCCGGGACGGCGTCCTGTTCGGCGAGGCGGGGCTCAGCCACGACCCGGTGCGCGTCGGCCAGGCCGGGCAGGTCGAGCTGTGGCCCGCGGCCGAGCCCCAAGAAAGGGACGAGCCCGAGCCCTGGGAGCCGCCCCAGGCGCGGCGTGGCGCAGCTGCCCCGCGCACGCGGCTGGCCAGGCTTATCGCCCGGCGGATCTGGCGCTGGACCCGGGCCGAGGAGGGCGCCCATGACCCCGAGGCCTGGCTCGCCTCCAAGGGCCGGCGGCTCCGGCCCGGGGACATCCTGGTGCTGGTGCGCCGGCGCAACGACTTCGTCGAGGAGCTGGTGCGCGAGCTGAAGCAGCACGACGTGCCGGTCGCCGGGGTCGATCGTATGGTTTTGACCGAGCAGCTCGCGGTCATGGACCTGGTCGCGCTCGGGCGGAGCCTGCTGTTGCCCGAAGACGACCTGACCCTTGCCACGGTGCTCAAGGGGCCGCTGATCGGCCTCACCGAGGAGCAGCTGTTCGACCTGGCATATGACCGTTCCGGCGGCCTCTGGGCCGAGTTGGCGCGACGGGCCGAGCGCGACGGGGCGCTCCGGGCGGCCTACGGTATCTTGACGGCGCTGCAGGCCCGCGCCGACTATGTCCGCCCCTACGAGCTCTATGGCGAACTGCTCGGCCGCGGGCGGGGGCGGGACAAGCTGCTGGCTCGGCTCGGTCCGGAGGCCGCCGATCCGATCGAGGAGTTCCTCTCCCTGGCGCTCGCCTTCGAGCGTGAGCAGGTGCCGTCCCTGGAAGGCTTCCTGCACTGGCTCGAGGCTGGGGCCCAGGCGGTGAAGCGCGACATGGAGCACGGCGGCGACACGGTCCGGGTCATGACCGTGCATGGCGCCAAAGGCCTCCAGGCCCCGGTGGTCTTCCTCCCCGACACCCTGCAGGTGCCGCAGGCCGGCCGCGGCCTCCTGTGGCTGGAGCACGCGGGCGGTCTCGCCTTGTGGCCGGTCCGCAAGAGCTATGACGGTGCAGCCGCCGAACGGGCCCGCGCCGCCGCGGCCGAGGCCCAGGACCAGGAATACCGCCGCCTGCTCTATGTCGCCATGACCCGCGCCGAGGACAGGCTCTACGTCTGCGGCTGGAACACCCGATCCAAGGCGCCGCAAGCCTGCTGGTATCGTTTGATCGAGGCGGCCCTGCCGGCCGTTGCGGAAGAGGTCCGTTTCGACTTCACCGGCGAGATCGACGGCGGCTGGGCCGGTCCGGGCCTGCGGCTCGTCACGGCGCAGGCGGCCGAGCCCGAGGAGGCGCCGGAGGCCGCGATCGAACCCGGGCCGCCGGCAGGGCTGCCGCCCTGGGCGCACGAGGCCGCGCCGCCGGAGCCGGCCCCGCCGCGCCCGCTCGCACCGTCGCGCCCTGCGATGGACGAGCCGCCGGTGCGGTCGCCGCTCGGCTCCGACGACGGCCTGCGATTTCGCCGCGGGCGGATCGTCCACCGCCTCCTGCAGAGCCTGCCCGATTTGCCGGCCGCGCGGCGTCCCGAGGCCGCAGGGCGATTCCTGGCCGGACCGGTCCACGCGCTGACCGCGGCGCAACAGGCGGAGATCCTGGCCGAGACCTTGGCGGCGCTCGACCACCCGGACTTCGCCGGGCTGTTCGGGCCGCACAGCCGCGCCGAGGTGCCAATCGTCGGCATGATCGAAGGCGCCCGGGGCGTCGAGGTGGTTTCCGGCCAGATCGACCGGCTCGTGGTGACCGACAAGGCGGTCCTAGTCGTGGACTACAAGACCAACCGCCCCGCGCCCCGGACCGAGGCTGAGGTGCCCGCGCTCTATCTGAGACAAATGGCCGCCTATCGCGCTGTCTTGTCGGGCATATACCCGGACCGGCCGATCGAGAGTTTTCTATTGTGGACGGAGGGTCCGCGAATCATGCACGTCAGCGATGCCTTGCTTGCAGGCCACGGCCCTTGACGATGTGCGGGGGTGCCCCCTAAATGAGTCCGTGTTAAGTTTCGAGTCCCGGCCCCCCGGCCGGTCCCCCGACAACCGCCACAGGGATAGCTGCATGACTACCACCAGAACCAGTGACGAGAGCTTCGATAACGATGTACTGAAGGCCGACGGTCCCGTGCTGGTCGACTTCTGGGCCGAATGGTGCGGTCCCTGCAAGATTATCGCCCCGGCGCTCGAGGAGATCGCCGAAGAGATGAACGGCCGGGTGACGGTCGCCAAGATGAACATCGACGAAAATCCCGCGACTCCGCAGAAATACGGTGTGCGAGGCATTCCGACGCTGATGCTGTTCAAGGACGGCGCGGTCGCCGCCACCAAGGTCGGGGCCCTGCCCAAGACCCAGCTCGCCGAATGGGTCGAGTCGGTGATCTGACCCGGCGGCGCAAGCAAAGCCATAGAGAGATAAAGCCCCGCCTGTCCTCAGGCGGGGTTTTTCGTGGAGCCGTTCGTTCAAACGTTGTCCGCGAGCACCCGTCCGGCGAGGTACAGCGAGCCGCAGATCAACACGCGCCCCGGCCTGTCCGTCCGGGCGACGATTTGCTCCAGTGCTTCGGCGATGTCACGGACGGGGCTGGCCGCAAAGCCGGCGGCCCTGGCCTCGTCCGAGGCCGCCTCGGCCGAGAGCGAGTTCGGCTCGCCGGGGATGGCGACGGCGTGAAGCGATTGAGCCAGTGGCGCGAGCGGTTTCAAGAAGTCTCTGGCTGCCTTGGAGTTCATCATCCCGAAGATCAGGTGGAGCGTCTGCTCGCGCCGGCGGCCGAGTTCCCTTGCCAGCGCTAAACCGGCAGCGGCGTTGTGCCCGCCGTCAAGCCACAGCTCCCAGCCGTCCGGTAGAAGGGCCGGGAGCGGCCCCTGCTTCAAGGTCTGCAAGCGGCCGGGCCAATGGGCTTCGGACAGGCCTCGGTCGAGCGCCCTGTCGTCCAACCCAAAACCCTCGAGCCGACCGGCCGCGGCGAGAGCCATGGCGGCATTTTCGACCTGATGGCCCCCCAAGAGGGCCGGCCGGGCGAAGTCCCGGCGCGTGCCGCCTTCGACAAACATGAACCCGCGGTCGTTCGGCTCGAACCGCCAGTCCGGTCCGGCGCGGGACAAAGGAGCGCAGACCGCGGCCGCCTGCGACTCGATGACCGCGAGCGCTTCGGCGGTCTGCGGGCCGATCACCGCCGGCACGCCCCGCTTCAGGATGCCGGCTTTCTCGGCGGCGATCGCTTCCAGGGTGTCGCCCAAGAACTGGACGTGATCGATGGAGACCGGCGTGATCACGGATAGCCGCGGCCGCTCGACGACGTTGGTGGCGTCCAGCCGGCCGCCCAGTCCAGTCTCGAGCAGCAGGATGTCGGCCGGGTGGCGGGTGAAAGCAAGGAAGGCCGCGGCCGTCGTGATCTCGAAGAAGGTGATCGGCGATGGGCCGTTCGCGGTCTCGCACTCCTCCAGGAGATCGACCAGCTCGGGCTCCTCGATCAAGGTGCCGTTCAAACGGATGCGCTCGTGGAAGCGCGTCAGATGGGGCGAGGTATAGACGTGCACCCGCTGGCCGGCGGCCTCCAGCATGGCACGCAGATAAGCGATCACGGACCCCTTCCCGTTGGTGCCCGCGACATGCACGACCGGCGGCAGCTTGCGTTCGGGATTGCCCAGGCGCTGGAGCAGGCGCTCGATCCGCCCGAGCGACAGGTCGATGACCTTGGGGTGCAGCCGGGTGAGGCGGTCTAGGACCGCGTCACTCGGTCTCGGCGTCGTCCCCGGGATCCGGGTGGTGGCCGCTGGTGGGCTTGTCATAGGGTATTTCGATATCGACCGCGTTGAGGGACACCACCTCGGCCGTGGGAGTCTTGTCGCGCAGCAGGGATAGGACTCGGATCAGGGTCTCGCGCAGCTCGCCCCGCTCGACCACCATGTCGACCATGCCGTGCTCCAGCAGGTACTCGGCGCGCTGGAAGCCGTCGGGCAGCGTCTCGCGAATGGTCTCCTCGATGACCCGGGCACCGGCAAAACCGATGACCGCACCCGGCTCGGCGACTGCGATATCGCCCAGCATGGCGAAGGAAGCGGAAACTCCGCCGGTCGTGGGGTCGGTCAGCAGCACAATGTAGGGCAGGCCGGCTTCCTTGACCATTTCGACGGCGATGACGCTGCGCGGCATCTGCATGAGGGACAGGATCCCCTCCTGCATGCGCGCGCCGCCGGAAGACGGCACGACGATCAGGGGCGCCGCCTGTTCGACCGCGAGGCGCGCCGCCGCCAGGATGCCCTCGCCGACCGCAACCCCCATTGAGCCGCCCATGAAGGAGAAATTGAAGGCCGCGACAACGGTCGGATAGCCGCCCATATCGCCGTGAGCGATGACGATGGCGTCCTGCTCGCCGGTCTTGGAGAGGGCCTCGCGCAGGCGTTCGGAATAGCGCTTGCGGTCGCGGAACTTGAGTGGGTCGTGCGCGATGGCGGGCAGCTCGGCCCGGCTGTACTTGCCGTCGTCGAACAGCATGGCAAGGCGCGCCTTGGCTCCAATCCGCATGTGATAGGCGCAGTGCGGGCAGACCCGCAGAGCACTTTCCAGCTCGCGATGGAAGACCATCTGCCCGCAGTCCGGGCACTTCTCCCAGAGGTTATCCGGGACCTCGGTCTTCTTTACCAGGGCCCGTATTTTCGGGCGAACGTAGTTTGAGATCCAGTTCATGGGTTCCTGTCCGAAGACGGGTTCAAGCCGACCCGCCCCTGACACCCTCGGCCAGGGCGCCAACCGATTTGAGCACCGTCTCCACCAGTTCGGGCTTGGCCCGGCCTTCGGCGTCCAGATGACTCCTCACCTGCTCGACCAACGCGGAGCCGACCACGGCCGCCTCGGCCACTGCGGTGACCTCGGCGGCCTGGCCGGGCGTCTTGATGCCGAAACCGACGGCGATCGGCAGGTCGGTGTGCCGCTTGAGGCGTTCGACTGCGCTGCGCACGTCTACACCGGCCGCGGAGCGCGTGCCCGTGATGCCCATGATCGATACGTAATAAACGAAGCCGCTGGTATTCGCCAGAACCTTTGGCAAGCGCGCATCGTCGGTGGTCGGTGTCGCCAGGCGAATGAAGTTGACGCCCGCGGCCAGCGCCGGCAGGCAGAGTTCCCGATCCTCCTCGGGCGGCAGGTCGACCACGATGAGCCCGTCGACCCCGGCACCCTTGGCGTCGGCGAGGAATCGCTCGACGCCGTAACTGTAAATCGGATTGTAGTAGCCCATCAGGATGACCGGCGTATCCGCCTCGCTGTCACGAAAGGCCCGCACCATATCCAGGATCTCGGCCAGCTTGATGCCCGCCTTGAGCGCCCGCTGGCTCGAGGCCTGGATCGCCGGGCCGTCGGCCATGGGATCCGTGAAGGGCATGCCGAGCTCGATCAGGTCAGCGCCTGCGGCCGGCAGACCCCGGAGGATCCGCGACGAGGTCTCGCGGTCCGGATCGCCGGCGGTGAGGAAGGTGACGAGCCCGCCGCGCCCAGCCTCCTTCAACGCCTGGAAGCGTTCGCGGATACGCCCGGAATCTGGCGCTGTCCCGCCGTCCGCCGTCCTGGGCGCCGGAACGCTCACAGCGTTACTCCGAGAGCGTCGGCGACGGTGAAGACATCCTTGTCGCCGCGGCCACACATGTTCATGACCATGATATGGTCCCTGGGCAGCTCGGGCGCGATCCTGCTGACATGGGCCAGCGCATGGGACGGTTCGAGCGCCGGGATGATGCCTTCCATTCGTGAACAAAGTTGAAACGCCTCGAGCGCCTCGGCGTCGGTTGCCGAGACATATTCGACCCGCCCGACGTCGTGCAGCCAGGAATGCTCCGGCCCGATGCCGGGGTAGTCCAGGCCGGCGGATATCGAATGGGCCTCGAGGATCTGGCCGTCGTCGTCCTGCAGCAGGTAGGTGCGGTTGCCGTGCAGCACGCCCGGCCGCCCGCCGGTCAGCGAGGCGGCATGCGCTCCGGTCTCGACGCCGTGGCCCGCAGCTTCGACGCCGATGATGCGCACGTCCTGCTCGTCCAGGAAGGGGTGGAACAGGCCGAGCGCGTTGGAGCCGCCGCCGATGCAGGCGACAAGGCTGTCCGGCAGCCGGCCCTCGGCCTCGAGGATCTGCTCGCGGGTCTCGCGGCCGATCACCGACTGGAAGTCGCGCACCATCGCCGGATAGGGGTGCGGACCAGCCACCGTGCCGATGATGTAGAAGGTGCTCTCGACGTTGGCGACCCAGTCGCGCAGCGCCTCGTTCATGGCGTCCTTCAGCGTGCGCGAACCGCTCGAGACCGGCCGCACCTCGGCGCCCAGCAGCTTCATTCGG
>Ga0224504_10000087_pt1 | contig 36718 bp, 25 predicted proteins | sample SF_Oct11_sed_USG_3_FD_170160 | JGI IMG/M metagenome (GOLD analysis project Ga0224504, IMG submission 170160) | Sediment microbial communities from San Francisco Bay, California, United States - SF_Oct11_sed_USGS_24 | ecosystem: Environmental > Aquatic > Marine > Sediment | place: USA...
AGGGAAACAATCAGAATGACGATGAAAATCAGTGACTTCATTACATGCCCTGCAGGCCGCGCTTGGCCAGCGCTCGCGCAATAATCAGGCGTTGAATTTCACTGGCGCCCTCCCAGATGCGGTCTACGCGAATTTCGCGGCTAAACCGCTCGGCACAGTTTTCCCGCATGTAACCGCGGCCGCCGAAGATCTGCACTGCCCGGTCGGCGATGCGATAGGCGGCCTCGGAGGCATAGAGTTTCGCGATCGAGCAGCGGGCATGGAGCGACTTGACGTCTTCGCCACGGTCATGCGCCTCTGCCGCCTCGAAAGTGATCAGGCGTGCTGCCCATAACTCGGTTACGCTGTCAGCGAGCATCGCCTGCACCATTTGCTTGTCGATCAGCTTGCCGCCGTCCACTTCCCTTTCCTTCGCCCAGGCGGTTGCTTCCTCGATCAGCCTGGCGGCTGCGCCACAATCTCTTGCGGCGATCATTAATCGTTCGCGTCGGAACCAGCTGTGGGAGAAGGTCATGCCGTCACCCTCGGCGCCGATGCGGTTCGCTTCGGGAATCAGTACGTTGTTGAATCGCAACTCCGGGTGGTGATGGTCAAAAGTGTGACTGAACAACGGCACGCGGATTTCTTCGATTCCCGGGGTGTCTTTGTCGAGGAAAAACATCGCATCGCTGCCGGCATGCGGGCCATTGACCAGTTTGGCCTGCAGGAAGAAGTAATCGGCCAGGTTGGCGCTGGTCACGAACCATTTCTCGCCGTTGACGCGATATCCTTCATCGGTCAGTTCGGCCACTGTATTGACCACCACGTCAGAACCGGATTCGGCCTCGGTAATGGCGTAACATTCCTTTCGATTACCCGTCATCAGCGGCAGTACATAGCGTTGCAGCTGTTCCTCATTGCAGGCCTCGAACATCCATTCGTGCGGTTCTGAAAAACACCAGCACAGTGCATTGGTGACGCGACCCAGCTGTTCCCAGACGGCCACCTGGTCGATTGTGCGCAGTTGCAGACCGCCGTATTCCTTCGGCACATCCATGGAACTGAATCCCAGCTTCACCGCCATTTGCTTGTGCTGCCTGGCGACCTCCGCCGGTAAACGGCCCTCGTTCATTTCAGCCTCGAGCTCACAGGGGATCAATTCCTCCTCTGCAAATCTCCGGGCCTTGCCCTGCCATTCCCGGCTGGTCTGATCCAGGTTGAGTTTCAAGGCTGTTTACTCCTGCCGGGAAAATGACGGGGAAACGTGATGGCCAGGTAGCTCATGCAAATCCGCCTTGCATGTTCCCTGGTCATGCAACGCGGGTTGGTCAGCAAGTCCAGCCATAGGCCGGATGTCATTGCGGACAGAGATGCTGCGACGGATTTCGCGTCCAGGTTTTGGTAGCCACCCTGATCTACCAGGTCGTGGCAGGCCTGCTGCAATTCAGCGCGGTATTCCATGTCGCGCATCGCACAGATTTTGCGGTAGGTGGGACGCGATTTACTCTCCCCCCAGAAAGCAAACCACACCGCCAGCTTGTTGCGGTCGCATACGGGAGCCTTGAAGTCCATGGCGACCATCGCCGCCAGCCGGTCGGCCGGATCATCCCCTGCTTTGAATACGGCCTTTTCCCAGGTCTCACGGTACTGCTCCGACAGGAATCGTAAAGTTTCCACCAGCAGGCGGTCCTTACTCTGGAAATGCAGGTTGATGATTCCCTGGCTCAAGCCGGCTTCGCTTGAGACTGTCGCCATGGTGGTGTCGGACATGCCGTTTTTCGCCACGGAGCGGATGGTTGCCTGAATCAGTTGTTGCTGCCGTTCTTGCTTGGGAGCGGTCCTTTTCCGGGCCGGTGATTTGAGTGCTGCTTTGCCCAATGGATCCTCGCTTTGTCGCGATGCGGTTGCAGTAAAGGATATTCAATATAAAAGACTCCCGCTCCGTTTGCAATGAATGAACAATCATTCATTCGCTATGGACAAATGCACCCGTGGTATGAGAACCTAGACTCCGTCGAAAAACAGCAGAATCCCATGCCCCGCTCATTACAGAATTCCAACCGCCATCATCAAAAAGCTTTGCAAAAGCTTCCACTGGGCGTTTCCTCAAATTTCCGCTACTGGGGCGAAGACAAAACCATTTACATTGAAAAGGGTCGCGGCGGACGCCTGTGGGACATAGACGGCAACGAATACATCGATTACCGCATGGGCTACGGGCCGGGAATTCTCGGTTATGCCGACCCCAGGGTAGACCAGGCGGCCCGCGAGGGCATGGAGGTCGGTGGCGTATTCGCGCTTTCCACCGAGCTCGAATACGAGGTGGCGAACCGAATATCAAAGATGGTGCCCGCCGCCGAACTGATTCGGTTCTCGAATTCGGGCACCGAAGCGGTGATGGCCGCATTGAGGCTGGCCCGGGCTTATACCGGTAAAGACTCCCAAATAGTGGTAGAAGGTGGTTATCACGGGGTGTTCGATGCCGTGCTGTGGTACGCCGATATCGAGGAATGGGATCCGGCCACCGGCGACCCGCCGATCGAGGCGGACAGCGAGGGTATTCCAAGCCTGCTGAAGAAGCTGGCCCACTTCACGCCCCTGAACGACGCCAATTACCTGGAAGACCTGCTCAAGCGCCACCACCAGAGCATCGGCGCCTTCCTGATCGAGCCCATCATGGGCAATTGTTGCTCCATCACGGCCACGCGCGAGTACGTGCAGGCGGCCCGCGAACTCTGCGACCGTTACAACGTCGTGATGATCATCGACGAGGTCAAAACCGGCTTCCGCGTGGCCCGCGGCGGCGTGCAGGAATTGCTCGGAGTGCAAGCTGATCTGTGCACTTTCGCCAAGGCCGTGGGTAATGGCTACCCCATATCGGTAGTGGCTGGCCGGGAATACATCATGCGGAAAATCGGTGATGGGGTGATCCACGGCGGCACCTACACCTGCCATTCCGTTGCGCTGGCAGCGGCGAACCGGACCCTGCAGATTCTCGATGAGACAGATGCACTGGAAACGATCGCTGAATACGGCTCAGCCATGCAGAAGGGCATGAGCGAAATCCTGGGCAACCGCGGCATCCCTCACTCTTTTGTCGGGCACCCATCAATGGGGGGACTGTTCTTCAGGGATATGCCACCATCCAATTACCGTGACTGGCTGGATTCCGACTACACGTTTTATGACGCCCTGGCGCCGGAGTTGCACGATCTGGGTGTCCTGTGCGAGCCGGATTCCCGTGAGCCCTGGTTCATCTGCGAGGCGCACTCGAACGACGACAGTCTTGACGATACCCTGGCGGCATTTGCACAGGCCGTCGATACCACCATGAACAAGCTTGAATAATACGGAGTTGAAACCGTGACCAAAAAATATGACGCGATCGTCATCGGTGCAGGCCACAACGGCCTGACCAATGGCGCCTATCTCGCCAAGGCAGGGCTGAATACCCTGATGGTGGAGAAGAATGAGCATATCGGGGGCGCCACAACCAGCCTGCCCAGGTATAAAGATGACTGGATCTATTCGAATTGCTCATACGTATGCAGCCTGCTGCGGCCGGAGGTGTACCGCAGCCTGAACCTGGCGAAATATGGCCTGCAGGTGGTGCCCTATGGCGGCGCCGTGACCATCGCGGAAAACGGCGACTACATCGGCTCCTACGTGGACCCGGACAAGGCTCGTCGCGAGGTCGCCCGGCACAGCCACCGCGACGCCGACGCCACTGCGCGCTTCGACCGCGACATCATGCGCCAGTGCCGCTTCATCCGGCAGTTCCTGCTGCGCACGCCGCCCGACCCCACTTCGTTCAAACCGCGTGACCTGCTCGAGATGATGTACATGGGCAAGGAGGCACTGAAGCTGGGCGAGGACCTGATTTACGACACGATGCGTTTCTACACGATGAGCATCTCGGACTTTCTCGATGAATACTTCGAAAACCCGCTGGTCAAGGCGTCACATTCCGGCAGCGGCATCATCGGTTCCGCGTTGGGCGTCATGTCGCCTGGCACGGCATACATTCTGCTGCATCACGCCATGGGGGACGTGGACGGCAGCATGGGCGCCTGGGGCTTTGCCCGCGGCGGCATGGGTGCTATATCGAAAGCCATGTACGACTGCTTTACCGATTATGGCGGCGAGACCCTGACCGGTAACGGCGTCGACCAGATCATCGTCAAGAACGGCCGTGCGGTTGGTGTGGCCCTGGAAAATGGCGACGAACATTATGCCGATGTCATTGTGTCCAACATGACATTGCCCCGCACTTTCCTCGAATGCATGGATCCGAAAGACCTGGACCCGGGCTTCCTGAAGAAAGTGAAGAATTTCAAAATTCGCGGCTCCTCCGGCAAGATCAACATCGCCCTCGACGGCGTGCCAAAATTCACCGCCCTGCCCGAAAACAGCGAACTGGCCCGCGGCGACATGCACCTGATCGACTCGACCGAACGGCTCGAGCGTGCCTACGACGACTGGAAGGACGGTATCTGGTCGCAGGATCCGTACATTGACATGCTGATTCCTTCGCTAACCGATCCGACCATGACACCTCCGGGCAAACATTTCATGTCGTTATTCGTGCAGTACGTGCCACCGAGAATCAAGGGCAAGGACTGGACCGATCAACAGGTACAGCAGTTCGCTGACACCGTGATCAACCAGATCGAAGAATACGCGCCGGGATTCAAGGACCTGATCCTGCACATGGAAGTCCGCACCCCGCGCGAACTGGAGAACGAGGTTGGATTGACCGAGGGTAACATCTTCCAGGGTGAACTCACGCTGGACCAGTTGCTGTTCAACCGGCCGATACCGGGTTATGCCCAGTACCGGGGCCCGGTGAAGGGCATGTACATGTGTGGATCTTCCACCGCACCGGGTGGCGGCGTGATGTCCGCGCCGGGCGCCAACGCGGCCCGGGAAATTCTCGGTGACCTGAATAAAACCAACACGGTTCCGGAGGGCTGGCTCGATGACTAACACCAACAACATCGTCATCATTGGCGGCGGCCATAACGGCCTGGTATGCGCAGCCTACCTGGCCAAGGCCGGCAAGAACGTCACGGTATTGGAAGCATCAGAAGAAGTTGGCGGCCCGGCGGCCACCCGCGAATTTGCACCCGGCTACAAGGCTTCCTGCGCCCACTTGCTGAACCTGCTGGATGACGGCATCAGGGAAGAACTTGAGCTATCGTCCAACGGCCTGTCCATTGCGAAAGAGAACCTGACCACCATCGCACTGGCCAAGGATGGAAACCACATCACCATCACGCCAGACAGCGTGGAGGGTAGCGGCCTGACCGCTGAAGACAAGGCTGCCTACGCCGAGTACCGACGTTTCATGACGAAATTCGCCGGGATTATCGGCGCCATGCATAACCTGGTACCCCCCAGGATCACCACGGACAAGGAGAACCTGGTGCCGATGGCGAAGCTGGCCTGGAAAGTGCGCATGCTGGGACGCGATGACATGCGCGAACTGCTGCGGATCGGCGGTATCAACATCTATGACGTGCTAAAGGAGAACTTCGACAACCCGCTGCTGAAAGGCGCACTGAGCCTGGATGCAGTGCTCGGCACCTTCTCCGGCCCGCGCTCGAACAACAGCGTATTCACGGCTCTGCACCGGATGAGCGGCAACAACAGTGGAGCAGCAGGCGCAGCATCGATACCCGCCGGCGGCATGGGCGGCGTGATGCAGGCTATCGCGGGCGCCGCCTCCAGGGCAGGCGCCGAAATCCGCATCAGCAGCCCGGTCAAACGCATCCTGATGGACGGCATGGCGGTTTCCGGCGTGGAGTTGGAAAATGGCGAACAGATTTCAGCCTCAACCGTTATTTCCAATGCCGACGTCAGGACCACCATCCTGGACTTGCTGGGCGCACGCCACGTGGAGGCCGACTTCGCCCGCCGGGTCAGCAACATCCGCAGCAAGGGCAATGCCGCCAAGCTTCACCTGGCGCTGGACGGCTTGCCTTCCTTCGCAGGTTTGAACGAGTCCCAACTGGGAGAGCGGCTGGTCATCGCACCTTCCGTAGAATACGTGGAGCATGCTTTCAACCACTGTAAATACGGCGAGTTCTCGGCTCAACCGGTCGCGGAAATTACGCTTCCAAGCATTCATGACCGATCACTGGCTCCGGATGGAAAACACGTTCTGTCCGCAATTGTTCAATATGCGCCGCGCGAACTGGGAACCGGCTGGACCGAGGGCAAAGCCGCTTTCAGCAACGCCATCATGGATGTGCTGGAAACCTACGCCCCTGATGTTCGCGAAAGGACCGTTGCTACCGAACTGCTGACCCCGCAAGACATGGAAAAAGAGTTCGGTATGACCGGCGGCCACTGGCACCACGCGGAGCTGTCGCTTGACCAGTTCCTGATGCTGAGGCCGGTACCCAGGTCGGCCCAGTACAAAAGCCCGGTCGATGGCCTGTACCTGTGTGGCGCCGGTTGTCACCCGGGTGGCGGCATCATGGGTAGTGCCGGAAAGAATGCGGCAAACGTCATCCTGGCAGATCAGTAAAGGGACGGAACAGCATTATGAGAACAGTAAATTTCAGTAGCGACCACTACAAAGACGCGGTCTTCCCCAGCCCTTTCCATTCACGGCAGAAGCAACACAACCAGCTCAAGGAATGGACGCGCTGGGCGGATTACCTGTCGGTGCCCGCCTATTGGTGTGCCGACATGGAGTATTTTTCCGGCCGTAACGCCTGCGGTGTGTTCGATATCACGCCGATGGTCAAGCACCTGGTCACCGGGCCGGACGCCCTGCCCTACCTGAACCGCCTGATGACGCGCGACGTCAGCAAGATCAAGCCGGGCCGGGTCGGTTACAGCGTCTGGTGCAACGAGGCCGGGCGGGTCATCGATGACGGCACGATCTTCCACTTGAGAGAAGGCGTTTACCGCATCTGTTCGCAGGAGCACCAGATCGACTGGTTCATGACCAATATGCTGGGCTTCGACGTGGAAATCACCGAAGACACCCACGACGTCGCGGGCCTGGCTGTGCAGGGTCCCACCAGCTGCGCAATCCTCAAGGACATGGGACTGGAAGGCATCGAGAACCTGACGCCGTTCGGGCTGACCTATTTCGATTTCGAGGGCACTGAACTGATGGTGTCGCGCACGGGCTTCACCGGCGACCTCGGCTACGAGTTATTTATTGACCCTGACTACGCCGAAGTATTGTGGGATCGCCTGTTCGCCGCGGGTGAGTTACGCGGCATCAAGGCCATGGGCAGCGAAGCGCTGGACTTGTTGCGTATTGAAGCCGGATTCATCCTCGCAGGTGTCGATTTTCTGCCGGCGATGGAAGCGGTGCGCCCGACCCACACCCGTTCGCCTTTTGAATTGGGGCTGGGCTGGTTGGTGAGCTTCGACAAGGGCGTCTTCAACGGGCGGCAGGCTCTGCTGGAAGAAAAGGAAAAGGGTTCCCGCTATAACCTGGTCAAGCTGGACATCGACGGTAACAAGCCTGCCAAGGACTCCTTCGTTTACGTCAAGGGCGGCAAAAAAATTGCCGGTACCGTGACCTCGGCCATGTGGTCGCCTTCGGCCAAGGCCAGCATTGCTCTGGCGTCGCTGGAAGCTCCGCTGGGCCAACCCGGTGAGGAATTTGAAGTAGAGATCTATTACCAGCGTGAGCTGAAATGGAGCCGGGTCATGGCTCCTGCACGCGTGGTGAAAGACGTGTTCTGGAATCCACCGCGGAGACGGCAGACGCCGCCAGCGGATTTTTGAGATAGGCCAGACTATGGCAGTTGAGGTATCAGTCCAGAGCCCTGTTTACCGGACACGCTCGAGACGTCCCTGTTCGCTCTTCGGCTGCTCCCGACAGCCGAGGGTTCTGCAAACTGGGCTCTGGACTGATACCTCCGCCGATACCCTGGTCTAATTCTGATGAAGGGCAGGCACCACGTATTAGACCCCTTGCTTCGGCCGGCTTCCATCGCGGTGGTTGGCGCGAGTGAACGGCAGCATTCCGTGGGACGCCGAACCATCGAGAACCTGTTGACGGGCGAGTATCCGGGACGGCTGTATGCGGTCAATCCCGGCTACGAATCGGTGCTGGGTGTGCCGTGTTTTCCGAACCTGGAATCATTGCCTGAAACGGTCGAGCACGTGGTGCTTACGCTGGGAGATGCCCGCATCGAGGAGGCTCTGGATGCCGTTATTGAGCATGGCGCCACTGCTGCTACGATGATGTCTGCGCTGATGCTGGCGGAAGACAGCGAACCGCTGTTGCGTGACCGGATCGAAGCGAAAGTAAAGGCCTCCGGCCTGATCGTCTGCGGCGCTAATGGCATGGGTTTCTACAATTGCCTGGACGGGGTCTGGGTGTGTGGATTCGACACGCGTGAAAACCATGTCCGGGGCGGTAACGTCACGCTGATCAGTCATTCCGGTTCCGGCATGGCGGGCATCATGGACTGCGAAGAGCGCATCGATTTCAACCTGGCGGTGTCCACCGGGCAGGAACTCTGCGTTCGTATGGACCAGTACATGGACTGGGCGCTGGAACAGGATGGCACCCGCGCCATCGGCCTGTTCATGGAAACGGCACGTAGCCCGCAGGGAATGATCGCGGCTTTCGAGAAGGCCAACCAGAAGAACATCCCCGTCGTGGTTTTGAAGGTCGGGAGAACCGAGCTTGCAGCCCGACTCGCCGTGTCCCACTCGGGCGCCATCGCCGGCCGCGACGACACCTACCAGGCGCTGTTCGACCGCTACGGAGTTCAACGTGTCAATGACATGGACGAACTGGCGACCGCCCTGATCATGTTCGCGCAACCGCACCCGGTCGCGGACGGCTCGCTGGTCAGCATCCACGACTCAGGCGGCGAGCGGCAACTGCTGATCGACCTGGCCGCCGAGATGAATGTACCGCTGGCCCGCGTGCGACCCGGTACGGAAACCCGGCTCGAAGGACTACTCGATCCCGGGCTGCCGCCGGTCAACCCGCTGGATGCCTGGGGTGCCGGCGGGCCGGGGGCGGATCAGATCATGGAGGACTGCCTGGCCGCAATGATGAGCGATGACAACGCCGCGATTGGCGCAGTAATCCATGACCGTGGACCGTTGAGCAGCCTGTATGATGAGTACTTTGACTACATGCGGGCCGGACACGAAGCCTCCGGAAAACCGGTGTTCCTGGTTTCCAACCGCCAGGGCACCGGGACGGATTCCAGGGCGGTGACAATCACCCGGGAAGGCTTCCCCGTACTGGACGGCATAAGGCCTTTCCTCGCCGGCGCCCGTTGCCTGTTCGAATATCGGGATTTTCAATCGAGACAGACTGCCCCTCTCCCAGCCCCGGACAAAGATGCCGTTTTGCGCTGGCAATCGAGGCTGGCCAGCGGCGACACACTCGAAGAATATGAATCCACCCGACTACTTGGCGACTTTGGTGTGCCCGTCAACCCAGCGGAACTGGTATCCACCGAAGAATCCCTGCTCGATGCTGCGGAGCGTTTTGGTTATCCCCTCGTCCTGAAAACCGCTGAGCCAGGCATTTTGCACAAGACGGATTGTGGCGGAGTGGTTTTGAATATAGAAACCGGGGAACAGTTGCTGACCGCTTATGACGACCTGTCGGCGCGGCTCGGAGCGCAGGTCATACTGTGTCCCATGCTGCAGGTCAGCGGGGTCGAGATGGTGCTTGGCCTGGTGCGCGATGAACAGTTCGGTCCGTTGGTGATGCTGGGTTTCGGCGGCGTCAACGTGGAGACCATTCGCGACGTCGCCTATGCCCTGCCACCGTTTGACCGGACGGTAGCCATGCACCTGCTCGACAAGCTCCAATTGCGCCCCCTGCTGGACGGATTACGCGACCGGCCGGCCGTCGACGCCAGTGCTTTTTGTATCGCAGCGGAACGTTTCTCCATGATGGCCGCAGCGCTGGGAAACACGGTGAACGAGATCGACGTAAACCCTGTCATCGTCCATCCAAACGGGTGTGTAGCGGTGGATGCCCTGGTCATTGGGCACGTACCCGGATCGTGATAATGTGGAAGTATCCCTGACGCCCGCAATTCCAAAAGGAACTGCCATGAAATTTGAAACCATCAAGTACGAGAAAGACGGCCCACTTGCCTGGATCACCCTAAACCGGCCGGAAAAACTTAACGCAATCAGCCAGACCATGACTGCGGAAATACTTCTCGCCACGGATAAAGCCCAATGCGATGACGAAGTGAGCGTGATCCTGATCAAGGGAGAGGGCCGGGCCTTTTCGGCCGGCTTCGACCTGGAACCCGAACCCGAGGGTGACCTGGATGAAGACGAAAAGCTGCAGGCGCTGAAACTCGAATTACACCACGATTTCGACCTGATCATGCGCTTCTGGCACAGCCCCAAACCCACCATTGCCGCGGTGCACACTTATTGCCTCGGCGGCGCGATGGAACTGGCGGTCGCCTGTGACCTCACGATTGCAGCCGCCGGCTGTCGCTTTGGCGAGCCGGAAGTGAAATTTGGCAGCGGTGCGGTCGCCATGATCCTGCCTTATATTTGCGGCCCGAAGCGGGCGAAGGAAATCCTGCTGACCGGCAATGACCGGATCAGCGCCGAACAAGCCGAGGCCTGGGGCCTGATCAACCGTGTAGTAAGACCTGAAAATCTGGAGACCAGAGCCCGCGAACTGGCGCTGGAGATCGCCCGCAACGACCAGCATGCGGTGCGCATCACCAAGCAGGCGATCAACAAGACCTATGAATTCGGCAAGATGCGCAACGCCCTCAAACACGCCCTGGAACTCGATATCGCGATCGAAAGCACCGAAACGGAAGAGTCCCGCCGTTTCAATGAAATCCTCCGGGAAAAAGGCGCCAAGGCGGCCATCGAGTGGCGCGACGAGCGGCTGGGTTACACGGGGCAGGTGAAGCGTCATGACATCGGGTGACCTGAAGGCAGAGCTCGACCGCTACCTCGCGGAACACCCGGAAACGAGGTTCATGGAGCCGCTGATCACCGACATGAACGGTATCCTGAGGGGCAAGCGGGTCGGCGTGGAAGAACTGGGCAAAGCGTTCAAAAACGGCGTCAACATGTGCGCCGCGACGACCATCCTCGATACCCTGGGAAATACCTTTGAAAACGTGCCTTATGGCCTGAATGATGGCGACCCGGACGCAAAGGCTTTTGCCGTCCCGGGCAGCCTGGCGCCGGTGCCCTGGGCGACCTTGCCGACAGCCCAGGTACTGCTCGAACTGGTTGAACTGGACGGCAGCCCGAATGAGAACGACCCGCGCAATGTGCTGCGAAGAGCCATGCAGCCACTGTATGACCTGGGGTTGAGGCCGGTGCTGGCGCTGGAACTAGAGTTCTACCTGGTCGAATACGATGGCCAGCATTTCCAGCCGCGATGCCCCCGGATTCCGGGATCCGATCTACCGCAACCGGGCATGCAATACGAAGTGATGGAAGACCTTTACGAGGTCGATGATTTCCTGATGGATCTGAATGCCATCTGCAAGATACAGAACATCCCGGTCGGCGCGGCACTGTCTGAATTCTCACCCGGCCAGTTCGAAGTCAACCTGCATCACGTCGATGACCCGGTACTGGCCTGCGACCATGCCATGCTGCTCAAACGCGCTGTAAAAGCCGCGGCAAGGAAACACGACCTGGCTGCCACCTTCATGGCCAAACCTTTTGCCGACACGGCCGGCAGCGGCATGCATGTGCACGTAAGCCTGCTGGACGAAGACGGCAACAACGTCTTCGCCGGCGAGAGCACCGACGGTGATTTTTCTGATACGCTACGCCATGCCATCGGCGGACTCGGCGAAGCCATGCCGGAAAGCGTTGCGCTGTTCGCGCCCAATGCAAATTCATACCGCCGCCACGCCCCCGGCAATTTCGTTCCCGCCGCACCGGAATGGGGACCCAACCACCGCGGCGTGGCCTTGCGCCTGCCGTTGGCCGGACCCGGCAACAAGCGTTTCGAGCATCGCGTCGCCGGCGCTGATGCCAATCCCTACTTTGTTGTGTCGGCCATCCTGGCGGGCATCCACCACGGAATCTCCAACCGGATTGAGCCAAGGCCAATGACCCCGGAACGGGCCAAGCTGAACTACCGGGTGGAAATTCCGATCCGCTGGCCGCAGGCCCTGGATGCCTTCGATAATGGAGAAATCCTGCCCCGCTACCTCGGCAGCGACTATCATGGGCTATATTCCGACTGCCGGCGCGAAGAAGAGGCAAATTACAACGCGGAAATCCCGGCGAAAGACTTCGAGTGGTTTATGCGGGCTGTCTAAGCACCCTCGGATATAGTGGGTTTCTGAGTAAACCACCTTGATCCGTCTTATACTCTCCCAAACTGACTGATATTTAATCTATGGCAGACTCTGAATCACAACGTTATCAACTCGAAATCAACCATCTCAAGGAAACTATCAACGCGCTGCGCGAGGAGCTTGAGAAAAAACAAATGGAGATCAATCGACGCTTGCAGTCGTCAAAACAGGTCGCCAGTGAACAAATAAAGCAACTTGAGAAAACGATTGACCAGATGCGCCTGCGGCTCGAAGAGGAGCATGCCGCAAGAGAATCTGAAGTCCAGAAAGCAACCCGGTCTCTGAATGAACAGCTACAGCAGGCACGGCAAACAAACGAGGCCTTGAGACTCCAACTGGGCCAGGAAAAAGACAATGGCTGAAATAATAAGTAGCAGCAAAACTGCGGCCCATTCTGAAGTTGTCACTGATGAGCGCAGCACTGAACTGACCGAACTTTTGCTCACCCTTTCGAGGCAAATCGCAACGTTCACTAATTTGCCCTCGGCGCTTCGCCATATCGTGGAAGTCGCATCCAGGGAAATTCAGGCAGACAGGGCTTCTCTTTTCCTGAACGACCCGATGACCAATGAGCTTTACACACAATTTGCCCAGGGTGACCTGACTGAAGAGATCCGGATAATGAATGATACGGGAGTATCAGGAGCCGTATTTCAAAACGGTGAACCACTGATTATCCACGACCCGTATTCAGATCCACGTTTCAATCACAGGATCGACAAACATACCGGATATAAAACTGAAGATATTATCTGTGTTCCGGTCAAGACCGCACGCGGTCAAACCATTGGTGTTTTGCAGGCTTTGAACAAACATCGCGGCCTGTTCAACCAGGACGATCTGAACCTGTTGATGGAACTGACCGCACACGCGGCCTATGCGCTCGACAGCATGATCGAGTTGGAAAGAATCAAGAAACTGCGACGCCACGAAGTGGAGTTTCTCGAGGTTATCTCTGAAATTTCCTCCGACATCAACATCGAATCGCTGTTGAAAAAGGTGATGTCAGAAGCCACGCGCATGCTTGATGCCGAGCGTTCGACACTTTTCCTGAACGATGAAAAAACCAATGAACTCTGGTCCCAGGTTGGCGAGGGGCTGGGGCTGATGCAAATCAGGCTGCCCAACCACCTGGGTATCGCCGGTTCTGTGTTTACCACAGGAAAAAGCATCAATATTCCCCACGCCTATGCAGACCTGCGATTCAATCCGGCTTTCGATCGCAAAACAGGGTTTTTTACCCGCTCCATTTTGTGCGTTCCGATCATCAATAAGGACGGTAAAACAATCGGTGTGACGCAGGTACTGAACAAGAAGACCGGGAGTTTCACGGCAGAGGACGAGTCCAGGCTTAAGACATTCACAGCGCAGATCGCTATTTCGCTCGAAAACGCCAGCCTGTTTGCAGACGTTCAGAACATCAAGAATTATAACGAGGGCATTCTGCTGTCCATGACCAATGCCGTACTGACCTTTGATGAGGATGGAAAGCTAAAAACCTGCAATAAAGCCGGTGAAAATATTTTTGACGACCCGGATAGGCCCATCCGTGGTAAATCAGCGACCGAGATATTTTCAGAGTCCAATCCCTGGTTGCTGGAAAAAATTGAAGCGGTCCTTGAGGCGAAGCAGAATGATATGACCATCGATGCCGACCTCGAGGTCGGCGCAACCAAAATTTCAGCCAATGTCACTGTGATGCCGTTGCTGAGCGTAGACGGGAAATCGATGGGCTTTATTGTCATGATCGAAGACATTTCATCCGAAAAACGAATGAAATCGACCATGTCGCGCTATATCGACCCGTCAATCGCTGATCGTTTGATGGCGGACAAGTCAGATATTTTTGACGGCCAGAATGTTCGCGCCACTGTCCTGTTCAGCGACATCCGGGGTTTTACAACACTTACCGAGCAATTGGGACCGCAGGATACCGTTCATTTGTTGAACGAGTATTTTGAAATCATGGTGGACTGTATTTCCCGGGAAGGAGGCATCCTGGACAAGTTTATCGGTGATGCCATCATGGCCGGTTTTGGAATCCCGCAATCATTGGGAGACGACGAAGACCGGGGATTGCGAACCGCTTTGTCAATGATTCGCAGACTGGGCGCCTGGAATGAAAGTCGTATCTCCATTGGAAAGCTGCCTATCAACATTGGTATCGGACTGAATACTGACAACGTCATTTCAGGGAACATCGGCTCCATAAAGCGGATGGATTACACCATGATCGGAGACGGTGTCAACCTGGCTGCTCGCCTGGAATCGGCCTGCAAGCAATACAGAACCAGCATTCTTATCAGCGAATTTACCAAGGAGCGCCTGAAGGGCACTTACCGTATGCGCGAGGCTGATCGAGTGGTGGTCAAGGGCAAAACCGTGCCGGTAAGCATATTCGAGGTGCTGGACTACCACACCGAAGAATCATTTCCCAGGATGATGGAAGTGCTCAGCTTTTACCAGGAAGGAATCAAGCAGTACCGTGCCTTGGATTGGGATAATGCCATCAGCCATTTCCGGAATTGCCTGGAACTCCAGCCCCGGGATGCCTTATCGGAAATGTATATCAAACGGTGCGAATTCCTGCGCGGGAATCCTCCGCAAACCACCGACGGCCAATGGGATGGCGTCTGGGTACTGGATGGAAAATAGAGGCGGTCAGAAGGGAACACAGACCGCTTTAAGAATTAACGATCTTCAAAAAAGCTGTCAGTCAAATTCGACACCGGCTTAGTTGCCCCTTTCCCTGTGGCGCCGGTGCTTGCTTTATCGTACATTGCCTGTATGACCTTGCCCCCCCGTGAAACGCTGCTGCAAGCGGTCGAGAAACACGACTCCAAATACAATGGCGTCTTTTTCGCAACGCGCGGCAACAGCGGCGAATTCTGTAATCCCGGGTGCAGGGCACGCAAGTCCGATCCCAAGCGCATGCGGTTTTTCGAAACCACGCGCGAAGCACTGGCTGCCGGTTATCGGCCCTGCAAAAAGTGTAAGCCGCTCAAAATCGGATTGTCAGATCCTGATTGGATCGAAGCCCTGATGACGAATGTGGAATCCGACCCGGCCAGGCGCTGGCACGATTATGAACTCGAAAAGTTGGGCCTTGACCCTGCGGCCGTGCGCCGCTGGTTTATCGCCAATCATGGTCTGACGTTCCATGGATATACCCGCCTGAGACGACTGGGCCAGGCACTGAGACAAATTCAGCACGGCGAACCGGTCAGCCGGGCGGTGGTCGCCCACGGCTATGATTCAGAATCCGGCTTCCGTGAGTCGTTCTGCCAGGTTTTCAGTGCTCCACCATCTGCCGTCGACCGGGAATCCTCTATCTGGATCAACCGGGTGGCCACACCGTTGGGGTCAATGATCATGGGGGTTTCCGACCAGGGGCTGTGCCTGTTGGAGTTCGCCGAGCGCAGAATGCTGGATACCCAGCTGAAACGCTTGCGCCAACGCATGGGAAGGGTTTTCCTGCCGGGAGATCACCCCTTGATGCAGCAGGTGAAAAATGAACTGGACGCTTACTTCGAAGGCAGCCTGAGAAAATTTACCGTACCACTGCAGGCGCCCGGAACCGAGTTCCAGGAATCGGTCTGGCGGGCACTGGCCGATATTCCATACGGCGAAATCCGCAGCTACGGAGATATAGCCAACAAGATCGGCCAGGCCAGCGCCGTGCGGGCAGTCGGCCGCGCCAATGGTGACAATCGCATTGCCATCATCATCCCCTGCCACCGTGTTGTGGGCGCCGATGGCGAACTGACCGGTTACGGTGGTGGGCTCTGGCGCAAAGAGTACCTGCTCGCCATGGAACAGGCCCAGGCTTTTCACCTGACCTGACTTTTGCCACAGGCAACCAACTCGAAACTACGATAACTTTGCGACTGCTTTTCCTAAGGACTCCTCAGATATGAATTCGTTTTCAATGCGCCTGCTCGCGGGCATTTACCTGGCTTTCACTGGCCTGACCGCGATCGCGGCAGATGATTGGGTGGAAGAAAGTAACGCCAACACTCTGCAAGTGATGGAAGCCCAGGCCCGCATGTCACCTGAATCTTTTTCGTCGCTGGGGATCGAGTCAGTAGATGCCGAGGTCATGGATCTTGGACCGGAAATATACGAGCGTTCACAAGCCGCCTGGAAAGACCTGGTCGCAGTACTTGAAGAGCGTAAGAAAACAACCGAAAACCCGCGAGTTCTGCAGGATCTGGATATCCTGATCAAATCGCTCCATGACCAGATCCGGACCGATGAGCTTGAGCACAAGTACATGTTGCCGTATTACAACCTGTCGCAGACGTTGTACTTCGGATTCCGCTCCCTGCTGGATCCGCGAAATGATCCGGCGCGCTACCCCGCTGCGCTTGAACGCCTGAAAAAATACACCGGCCAGGCAGAAGGCTATCGTCCGCTGACCGACCTGGCTCGGGACAGAAGCTCAGAGCGCTTTTCGGTGCCAGGGCTGCTGGGGCCCTACCACGGAGAGCTGGAAAAACACCTGGGTAATGTCGAGCAATTCAAGGCAGGCCTGAACCAGGCATTCAGCGAATCGGGGCTGGAAGGCTGGGAGGAAAACCTTGCGCTGCTAACGGGCCAGCTGGATGACTATGCGGAGTGGGTGAAACAGGAAATCGTTCCGCGCGGGCGCGATGATTACCGGCTGCCGGAAGAGGTTTACGCCGATAACCTGAAAAACTTCGGCGTGGACATGGATCCGCATCAGTTGATCCGCATGGCGCAACTGGGCTTCGCCGATCTGCAGATGCAGATGCAGTCCATCTCGACCCAAATTGCGAAGGAACGCGGCTGGGAATCCGCCGATTATCGTGATGTGATGGCTGAATTGGGTAAAGAACGAATTCCCGAGGCTGAGGTGCTCGATTACTACCGCAACATCCTGAAGGAACTCGAAACCATCATCCGCGATAACGAGCTGGTGACCCTGCCTGACCGGGAAGCTGCCATCCGTCTGGCGACAGAGGCCGAGTCGGCGGCCGCCCCCGTTCCCTTCCTGAGCCCACCGCAACTGATCGGCAACACCGGGCAACAGGGCGAATTCGTGCTGGTCACCCATTCACCCAACGAGGAAGACGGTGGAGAAGTCAGCGATTTCGGCAGCCCGGCGTCCACCTGGTCGTTGACCGCGCATGAGGCGCGCCCCGGCCACGAGATGCAATTTGCCTCGATGGTCGAAAGCGGCATTTCCCAGGCCCGTGTCATCTACGCCTTCAACAGCGCAAACGTCGAGGGTTGGGGCCTGTATTCCGAGGCCATCATGCAGCAATACCTGAGCCCTGAGGCCCAGTTGTTCGGGCTGAAGGCACGCCTGATGCGGGCAGCGCGGGCTTTCCTGGATCCAATGTTGAACCTGGGCCTGATTGGAAAGGAAGAGGCGATGGAATTGATCACGCGGGATGTTGGGATATCAAAAGCGCTGGCCAACCAGGAAATTAACCGTTACACCTTCCGGGCACCAGGCCAGGCCACCTCCTACTATTACGGCTACATGAACCTGATGTCGCTACGTGCTGAAGTGGAACTGCGCATGCGCGACCGGTTCAACCAGCGTGCTTATCACGATTTCCTGTTGCAGCAGGGCTTGCTGCCACCGGATATCCTGCGACAGGCAGTGCTCAGCGAGTTTGTTTCGCAGTGAGCAACTACCAGCGGTAGCCGAAACTTGTCATGAACGAGTTTCGGGTTCCATTGACGCCGTAGAAGGCGTTGAAAGTCCAGTTTCGTCCGATGTCCTTGTTCACACCCAGCAGAAACAGGGTCTCCTCGATGTCGATGCCAATACCGAATTCGACCGGATCAGGCCTCCCTTCGGGGTATAGCCTGCCCACTACCATTCGGTCGGTTTTCTGATATTGAACACCGGTCAGTACCTGCATTCCAATGTCACCGAAGTCGTAGCCGACCATCCCGAGCAAAATCAGTGTGTTTAGTTTTGACTCAGTTTCATTAGTCAGCGCCCAGGCGTAAGTACCCGAGGCCGTGAAGATCAGATTCTCATACTGCAGTCCGGTCGTCAGACCAAAGCCCAGCGTACTCCCTGTCGTCGAAGATGGAAAATCAACGAACTCCGGTAAATCTTCGCCGGTTTTCAGCTTGTAAAGCTTCTGAAAAGTAGGGGTAAACCTCAGCGTCACATCTGTATCCGTTTCCAGATGGCCGCCAACGACGCTTAGATTCAGGAATGGCAAAATCCACATGTCGCCCCGGACTTGTAAGCTCGTAATTTTACTGCTGAATTCACTGCCCAGCGCATCAATCAACGGAATATCCTCGACCACGGAAATACCGCCAACGGTCACATCAAACAGGTCAATATCCGCATTCTGCCAGAGCCCGATCACACCAATACCATAGGTTTTCGGCAGTTCGAACCCTAGCTTGCGAACTTCATCTGCGTAGAAAGGTAACTTGCGGCGCAGATCCAGCCTCACGGTCTCGGCAGCATCGAATTCATCAGTGATTTCCTGCCGGGTCCGGCTGGTCACCACGATATTTTCCAACACGTCATCTTCGTCCAGTGGTGTCTGCCCATCCGGAGGAGTTGCCTCCCTTTCCGCCGGCGTTTTCAGACTTTCAGCATGTGCGATGGCTATCGGAGTGGCTGATGGCTTGTCCACGAATAATTCGTCTGGTGCGGCCCGCCAGGCAATTTCGCCGAACTCTGAATGGCTGTATTTCAGCATCCGGCCCCAGGTATGAAGCTGCACCCATTTGCGTTTGTAGCGCAAAGAAAACTGCTCTTCCATCCAGTCAATGACATATCCACCCGGCTCATCAACTGCGCCGAAGCCCACAATTGACTTGAAGTCCCGATTTCGCACGCCGTCCCGCTCGATGGTTTTTTCAGCTGTGAACTCGATCCGGTTCAGCACACCGTCGATAATGTGCACTTCCCCAACCAGGAAAATCAACCAGCGCAGGCTACTGGGCACCCGCTCCTTGTCATAACGAAATGAGATGACCTCGTGACCTTCTTTTATTTCGCGAACCCGGAAACTCGTCGGGTCATACAAACGACGTTTCTTGCGAACATAGTTATCCTTACCCATGGTCACTTCCAGTGAGCGCTTGTAGCGCTTCAGGGACTGCAGGGGTTGGTTTTCGAATTCAAAGTACAGGTCCCGGCCGTAATCCGTGTAGGGGTCGAATATCATCCGGAATCGTTCCGACCTCGGCACGCCTTCTTCGTCAATCGACTGGTAGTTCATCAGCATTTCCCAGTAGAGCCCCTGGCTCATCGGGAACAAGGCAATATCCAATACACGGGGACTGATCCCGCGGACCGTTAGCGGGTCGCTGTTGATGGGGCCAAGAAGTGGCGGCTCCGGCTCTTCCTGTGAAAAAACAGGGCACGATAAAATCACACTCAAGATGACAACAACAAACCGAAAATTTCTATTGGACATCAATCTTTTCCTAACCCGGATTTATTCAAGTAACAGTACAAGGCGGGAGTTAAATCCGCTACTGCTGTCCTGCACCCCGTACCTCGTATTCCAGATGTACCGATAATTCAGATTCACGTTGAAGAACGGAGTCAGCCACCAACTGATTCCTGCCGAGGCGATGTTCATATCTCCGCCTTCCACCAGGCCATCATTCAGATCCAGGTTGGACCAGCGCGCCGTGAGTTCCCAGGCCCCTTTCCCGCCCTGGTAAACGGAACGCGAAACCGGAATGTTACCAAACACACCGCTTTTCTTGTTGTAGGGTCGCATTTCACCGGTCAGGATCCAGGAGAGGCCGATCCAGTAGCCATCAAACCTCGGATTGTCCAGCTGCGGGTTGTCGACATAGGTCCGGGTGTATTCGGAACCCAGCCAGAACGGCCCCCGCCGCCAGGACAGCTCCCAGTTCAGGGTTTGTAGATCGTCTGCCGGCAGGAAGGTCGTGTCCTGATCAAAAGAAGTGTCCACGAATACCGGCGCCTTGTTGAATTCAGGTTCAGTCCGGTACCGGAATCCCTCTTTGGCGTTGGAATAGCGGTAGCCCATTCCCAGGTGCAACAAGCTGCTGTCGTCTTCTGTATGGAGCGGGGCCCAGGTCAGGCGCCCGACATACTGGGTGGCGCTCTCGTTGAAATCCTGGTCGGCATCGAACCAGTCATTGAACACGCCAATTCCCCACGAAGTGTGCCGCACGGGATCACTGCCGTTCCAGACGACGCCGACGTTGCGAGACGGCAGCATCGCATCGGAAACCGCACTGCGCTCTTGCATGTGGTTGAAGAGCATCGACTGCACCCGCTCGCCGGAGATCGGCTCTTTCTGCTTACCGATGCTCATCACCGAGTTTTTCAGGAAAGGGATATCCAGCCGCCAGTCGAACCAGGCGACATTGTCACTTTCCTCGGTATCAAAACCCTTGTCAAAAGCGTTTGTCGCGCCAAATATTGTATACACCCAGGGCCTTTCAAAATTCAGCGTGCCTACGATGCCAAACCGAAAACCACGAACTTCACCACCGTCGAATTCGTCCAGGTTGCCCACCCTGCTCTCGCTGATTTCATCCTGGTGCAGCCAGTTCATGCGATCCAGCACCACGCCCGCGATGAATATTCCTGACACGGCCCTGGTCTCCCAGCGGTTCCACTTGCTGGTATCGGCGTAATCCAGTGGAATGGCCAAAGGCGGCGGCGTGTAGGCGAGCCACCCGGTCTTCACCGGCTCATCTTCGGGCTCGTCATCGAACACTTCCAGCAAGCGGTTCTTCACTACAGCGCCATCGTGCACGGCAAACGTGGAGTACGATTTCGTATCCAGCATCACGTTGAAATTTTCGCGCGGGTCCTCGCGAAAAATCATGAAACTCGGAAGCTCGCCGAGATTCAGCTTACCGACAATAAATCCTCCGTTTGCGTTGACGACCTGTTGTGCTTCGTTTCGGGAAATCTTGTCCTCGGTCACCAATTCAAGCTTGCGATCACGGATCAGGATATTGACGACTTTGTCTTCGGATTCCCTGGCAGGGTCGATCAGGGTCACGTTGCGGACCAGGATGCTTTCGGGGCCCTGATTCTGCGCCATAGCCTGGGCTGCTACCAGCAGTAAACTTAACAGGGTAAGGATGAGACTGGCAGTGGTGGGTTTGATGATTCTCATTAACCAGGTCAAAGTCCCCGGCTTGCAGGCGCGACAATTCGTATTCTCTCCTGCATTCCCGTTTCAGCCATTCGTACTAGCTGACCGTACCGCCAGGCTTCATCCTGGGCCAGGCCATTAGATACCCATAGCACCAGGGAATAGCAGATTGATAAGCTCAATCTACGGTTTTTCATATCTCTTCATACAAAATTGCTAGAACGCTAAACGCGCCCTGAGTCCAAAGACCCAAAGTGAATCATCCTCCGGATTCAGGGCTGGCTTCCTGATGTATTGAATGTCCGGTGTTATCGCCAGTTCTTTCCACAACTGAATGCGGTAGAACATTTCCAGCGTGTGCTGGTTATCCAAATCAGGTCCCCAGGTACTTTCGTTAGGCTTGCCCCAGTTGTAAGCCACACCCAGCTGGTTGCCACCTGGAACCGTCTGGTAGCCGAAGCCGCCTACCAGGCTTGTTTCCAACAGGCTGCCACCATCGTCCGCATAGCCTGCGCGCAGAAAAGTAGTCCAGTGCTCGTTCACAAGCCGGCTGAATGATATGTTCGCACCCCAGCCGTCCGGCGTCGCCGCAGCCTTGCGCTCATCCGCGTGCCACAGAGTGAGGTGGACATTGTTCAGGAAAGCTGTTGCACGGGTCGAGTTCCAGCCAATCTCGAAATGGCTGAAATACTCGTGGTCATTGAAAAAAGTATCGAAGCCATCGCCCGGATTGGCGGGATCTGAATTGCTATCGGCAAAGCCTGCGATCATGTACAGATTGTCGTTCAGGTACCCGCCCAACCCCAGGCCCAGGCCTTCATTGGGTACCGGCATCGAAGCCGACCCGGTTGAAAATGCGAAGTTGAAAAAACCGGTCCACGGGCTGGCCAGCATATACACGTCGACGTAATCAGTGACATCGACAAAGCCCCCGACAAACACCAGGTTGCCTCCCTTCATGCGTTGACGCCAGTAAAGGTTAGTCAGGCGGGCGCCCTGGTCGCTGAACGGGGGAAGGAACAAGCCATCATAGCCCACTTCAAATCCGAGACTGGCTGGTGGAATATTGCTGCCATAAGCATGGCGGTGCTCAACTTTCCAGATCAGCGCGCCGGAATTTCCCTCACCGTCGCTGGTGACTTCCCAGGATCCGAAGAAACGGTACATGCCGCCAAACGCATCGTCTTCGCCGGGGCTTTCAGTGGCTTTCAGATATGCAAATGAGTAATCACCACCCAGGCTGACGCCGTGGTCTTCCCGGATACGGTCTTTCCAGTCGAAGTATCCGCGAGCGAAGCTGCTCGGGAACATGGGCGTGACCTGGTTGGAATCGATATGCAGGCGGTTTTCGACCTGTTCCGGGCCTGCCAGGCTGCCGGGCCGATCGACGTCGATGCGCTCCGCGTCTTCCTGTGCGGCAACCTGAAACGACATGACCAGCGCCAATAGACCGGATAATCTGCTAGCCAGCGAATACTGTTCTCTATCGGTCATGGGGTAGCGCGCGCCTGGCATACTCGCCGGCTAGTTCAGCGTATTTTTGTAAATCTTTCCATCCTTCATGATGACGCGGATCGTTTCCGGGCTCTCCGGCCTGGGCTCAGCATCGAACCACTTGTCACCGGTGCCGACTACCGAGAAATCTTCCAGCGGGTTTCCATCGATGATCAGGATATCGGCGTAAGCGCCCTCCTCGATAACTCCGAGTTTGCCCTCGGGATAAGGGTTTGTGAACTTGCCGGTCATGGCCGCTATTTCGCCACCGACCGAGGTCATTGCAACCAGCGATGTATGCGGACCGAAAAACTCATGATTCAGGTGCTTCTCATAGGCGATCTGAATATTGCAGGCAGCCACCGTTCCGACGCAGTCGGTATGAAACCCGCGCTTTGCCGGGCATTTCCGCATATTGTCGAGATAATCTTCGAAAGCCGCGCTGGCTGATTTTGCTTTGGCCAGGCTGGCAGGCACGTCCCTGACAGCCGGGATATCCAGCAATCCCGGGTCGAAAGCGGTCAGGTTGGTGGTGATGTAGGCGTTCTTTTCCTCCATCAGTTCCGAGATTTCACAATCAAACATGAAGCCATGCTCAATGGAGCGTACACCTGCATTCAGCGCGTTGATAATGGCTTCCTTCCGGTAGGAATGAGCCATCACATAGCTACCGTACTCGTTTGCAACCTGGACGGCCGCTTCGATTTCTGCCTGGGATCCGGCCAGCAATTGCCACGGATCGAAAGCCGAAACGACACCGCCTGACTGCATGAATTTGAGTTGTGTGGCACCCATCCGGAAATTATTGCGTCCATACTTTTGAACGTCAGCGACGCTGTCTACCTCCTGCGCCATGTTCAACCGACTGAAGTTGGATGACTGCCCGACCGGTGCCGTGTAATTCGCAAAATCCGCATGCCCGCCCCTGGTGCTCAGGAACGCACCCGAAGCATAGTGGCGCGGCCCGATGATTGTTCCGGCATCGATGGCGCGGCGTAGGCCGCCGTTAGCGCCTCCCGCATCACGAACGGTCGTGAAACCCTGCATCAGGTACATCTCGGCCATCTTGGCCCCGTGAATAGCCAGATCTTCCCAGGTGCTGTTCGCCTCCATCGCCGGCAGCGTCGGGCCAGGCAGCATCAAGTGTGCATGGTTCTCGATAAAGCCCGGTAGCAGGGTGCGGCCACCGCCGTCCACCACCATTGCGCCGGGTGCGTCAATATTTCGTCCGACTTTGGCAATGAGGTTACCCTCGACCAGCACGTTGCCATCCATCAATTTGTTTTGCTTACCATCAAAAATTTTGACGTTCGTAAACAGCGTCTGGCTGGGGGTCGAATTCTGGGCAAACAGGACTGCCGGCAACAACATGAGGATCAAGGCAAATGCCCTACTGATTTTGGCCATGTGTGGTTCTCTCCTTTCCGATGACTGCCAGATTGTATTCCACAAGGCTTCCGTTCCAGGTGAATAATCAGCCTCTAATTGATAATATGCGCCATATATCGGGTGAATTGGCGCATTATGTCAATATATGAAGGGCTGAATTTAACTGGGCAGACATACCTGCGGAGCGTCACTGAATGAAATACAGAAGACCCGCCACTCCCAGCTTGCCACTGGTCCGATTGAGCCTGGTGGGACCTCTGCTGCGATTGCTCGATCAACAGCACATTGATATCGAAAAACCGCTGGCTAAATTTTCACTCAAACGAGCCGAGGTCAGCAATCCCGATGTCTTCGTGCCGGCACCCAAGATGTACGAGATCGTGGAATCGCTGGCGGAATTATCAGGTAACCCATATTTTGGCATTCGTGCCGGCGAATCGCTCGACCCCTGGTCCTGGTCTCCACTGGCGGACATCGCCCACATATCCGCTACTTTGGGAGAGTTTCTGCTACGCTTCATGAAAAGCGCGCAACAGGATGCCTCCTCGGTAATATTTTCTCTCAACACTCAAAATGGCCGGTCTACTTTCCATGAAAAGCGTGTCACTGATGGCGGCATGATCCCGCGGCACAACGATGGCTTCACCATCGCCTACTTGCTGGCCATCCTCCGCCGCGCGCTTGGTCCCGATTGGGACGGTACCAGGGTAGTCGCCCGATGCTGCGACCCAGGCGTAATTCCCAGCAACTACATGGATATCAGGACGGCCAAATCGCATACATTCGGAGTCGCCATCAGCTTCCCCGCATCGTGGTTGTTGCGTCCCATTGCCATTGAGCAATCTTCGACCATACCGGCTATGCAACCGGTGGAGTCATCACCCAGTGGAGGCCTTACCGAAGATTTCCGCAGGCTGATTCAGCCATACCTGCACGAGCCTGATCTGAACGTGGACCGGGTGGCCGGCATCTGTGGTCTCAGTAGACGAACGTTGTCCCGCAGGTTGCAAACACATGGCACAACGGCGCAACGAGAAATTCTCACACTCCGCCGTGAAAAAGCCGAAACCGAGCTGCAGGATACAACACGGACCATTGGTGCCATCGCGACCCGCCTGGGTTATTCCGATCTGGCTGTTTTTTCCCGCGCTTTCAAACGCTGGACCGGCATGTCGCCCAGTCATTTCCGCAAAACCAGTCAAAGGTGACCAGGCAGCAAGCGGTAATGACCCGGGGCCAGTACGCTTCACATCCGCTTCACAGCAATCCGGTACAATCCCGGCATGGGAAATCGCTTATCAAAAATCTACACCCGCACGGGTGACAAGGGCACGACCGGCCTCGGCGACGGTGCGCGCGTGGACAAGGACAGCCTCAGGGTCGAAGCCTATGGCACAGTAGACGAGGTCAACAGCACAGTCGGGCTGGTTCTGGCAACCGAGTTGCCAGAAGCCGTCCGCGACTGCCTGGTCAACGTCCAGCACGAGCTGTTCGACCTGGGCGGCGAACTCTGCATGCCCGGCTACACGCTGGTGCCCGAATCTTACGTCGAGCGTCTGGAAAACTCGCTTGATGCCTTCAACGAGGACCTTCCTCCGCTGAAAGACTTCATCCTGCCCGGCGGCTCCGAAGCTGCGGCAAGATGCCACGTGGCCCGAACCGTGGCCCGCCGCGCCGAGCGCCGGGTGATCAGCCTTGCTCACAATGAGACGGTCAATGAGGCGAGCATACGGTACCTGAATCGGCTTTCGGATTTGCTGTTTGTTATTGCCCGGGTTCTGGCTCGGCATGAGGGTGGGTCGGAAGTTCTCTGGGTACACGGGGATAAGCGAACCTAACGCGTGCCTGCCAGGCAACATTGAACCGCAGGGTGGAAATGGGGTATTCGGATTCAGGACATGCTCTGAATCACCCCAATGGTTCACCGCTTTGGAAAAGGCACCAGGGGCAAGCCCGTTTCCTCGGCCAACGCCTGGACGCGCGGATCTTCGTGCAATGAGCGGGGGGCCGTAAACCAGGGGAACATGGCCAGGTACCAGGGAATTCGTGCGTCCCGTGCCTGTTCCATCCAATACACTGCCTGGTCGTTATCGTCCAGAGCGGAATAAATGATGATTAACGGCAAAGCGTAATGGGTAGTGTGCTCGAAAGCCTGGGCCACCTCCAGTGCCTTGTCAGTCTGGCCCGCCCAGGCGTAAGTCTGACCTAGCGCGAAAGACCAGAACGGCAGATGGGCGATTTTCTCGTGAGCGGTGATGGCTTCGTCATAGTGGCCCTGCTCGAGGCGGACATTGCCCAGGGCGTACAGCGCAAGGGGATCATTGGGATTGAAGTCGAGCACCGATTGAACCATGTTCATCGCCTTGTCGTACTCCCCGGCATCACGGTACTGTTCGGCCAGCCAACCCCGGTAGAAATTGTGCAGCGGACTCAACTCGACGGTCTTTTCACCAGCGACGATGGCCTCACCGTCATCGCCCCTCAGCTCGAGAAACCAGGCCCGATGGTACCAGGCGTCGGCCAGGCTTGGGTTGAGCTCGAGCGCCCGATCGATACTGGCTTCGGCCGCTTCGAAATTCCATTCGCCATACCATTGGTACAAGCCCCTCGCGAGGTGGGCCTCTGCCAGCGTGGGATCCAGCTCCAAGGCTTTTTCGGCGGCAACCATGGCCCGTGTTGCGGCTTCCGATTTCGGCAATACAGAATGCACAAGCTCCATATAGCCCTGCCCCAACGCGGCGTAGGCCAGTGCACTGGTGGGGTCGTTGGCCAAGGCCTCTTCCAGTATTTCAATACCCCGCTGGTAGCCCTCCTGTGTTTCCTTGTGGAACTGGAACATGGCTCGCAGGTAAGCCTCGAAGGTGGCAGGACGGATTTGCAGTGAGCGAGTCAGCTGCTCTTCGTCCACCGCGGTCAGGTGCGCCTCGATGACGCGGGCCACGGAACGGGCCACGCTGGCCTGTATGGCAATCACGTTGTCGAAGGGTTGTTCGTATGTCTCCGACCAGATGTGCTGATCGGACGCCGCATCGATCAGCTTGATCGAAATACGGACCAGGTTGCCGTCGCGAAAAACCGAACCTTCCACCACGCTTGCTACGCCCAGGGTACGGCCGACACGGGGAATTCCCTGACTCGTGTTGACCCTGCGTGCCGAGGTTCGGGACGTCACCTGGAGCGCGCTGACCCGGCCCAGGCTGCTGATCAGAGAATCGTGCATACCGGCCACGAAATACTGCTCGGTGGTTTCCGGATTCAGGTTCTCCAGTGGCAGCACGGCGACAGAAAGTGGATTTATGTCGCGGGTTTTCGGGGCGACATCTATCGCAGCCTGCTCATCGATCACGTGTTGGGTCACGGTCGAAACGGTGAACACTGCGATGGCCACCAGGATCAACAGCACGGCATAATCGGTTTTCCGCAAACTGAGGGATTCCGGGAGCGCATCGTCCGCAGGCGGTGTCCGGGTGATACCTTCCGGGCCGATATCGTAACGCCAACTAAAAAACACCGTCAGCGGAAAACCCGCAACGATGGCTATCCAGATATAACGCAAGGCACCCTCATCGATATCGAGTGCGGGAAACAGCAGGTCGGCTGCCTGCAGGGCAACCCAGGAGCCAATAATGTAGAAAGCCGTCATGCGGAATACACGGCGGCGGCGCAGTTCACTGATCAGTCGGCCAAACCAGTTCATGATCGCCTGCTTAAACCCGGGCCCCGCACTTAGAGCCCGTCTCGCTTGAGATTTTTACAAGAATACCCCGATAAAACCCCATTTGCGAGCATCCAGGTGATTGCACCTGATATTCGCCCTTTCGCCCCGGTCCTGATCAAAACTCAAGGACCATACTTCAGCGACCGCACCTTGCGGCCAATCGATGCAATACATTGGTATTGGACAAACACCGCAAGCGCAGGCAATGAAGCGCTACCAGAATGCCGTTGCACGTGACTGATTTAAATATCAACTCAGATTTGCGTTAATTTTTGTGAGTAATTGACTCCAAGTTCAGTTGACGCTCTTACAAATTGCCGAACTTTTGGAGCCAGGTCATTTACCGTGCGCGGAGAGCTTATGCCAGTTCAAGTGCCTCGGTGTATCCTAAAGTCCTCCCGGCACAAATTGGCACGGATTAGCAGCTCGGGGGTGGCTTGCCTGTTGTCGGGACCTTCGGCTGTCGGGAACAGCCGAAGAGCGCACAGGGATGTCTCGAGCGTGTCCTGACAACAGGCAAGCCACCCCCGAACTGCGGCCCCAAACATTAAGATTAACCGATGCCTTTAATTTCAGTTACTGCTGGGGAAAGTATATTGAGCCTTCTCCCGCACCCCACCCTTCGGCCAGCGCTGCGTAATCGTCTTGCGGCGGGTGTAAAACCGCACTGAATCAGGCCCATAGGCAAACAGGTCGCCGAACAGGGAGCGCTTCCAGCCACCGAAGCTGTGGTAGGCAACAGGCACCGGCAGCGGCACATTCACGCCCACCATGCCGACCTTGATGTTGTCACTGAAGTATCGGGCGGCCTCACCGTCACGCGTAAATATGCAGGTTCCGTTCCCGTACTCGTGGTTGTCGATCAGGTCCATGGCTTCCTGCATGTTCTGGGCGCGCACCACGCATAAAACCGGGCCGAAGATTTCGTCGTTGTAGATTTTCATCTCCTGCGTGACGCGGTCGAACAGCGTCCCGCCGAGGAAAAAGCCTTCTTCACAGCCTTCGACCACCAGGCCGCGGCCGTCGACGACCAGGTCGGCGCCCTCTTCCACGCCCAGGTCGATGTAGCCCTTGACCCTGTCACGGGCCTCGCCGGTGACCAGCGGACCCATGTTGTTCGAGTTGTCGTTGCCGTTGCCGACTTTCAGTTCAGCCAGTTCGTCTTTCAATTTACTTACCAGGGCGTCGGCCGTATCGTCGCCTACTGCCACTGCCACCGAGATGGCCATGCAGCGCTCGCCACAGGATCCATAGGCCGCCCCCATCAGTGCCGACACCGCGTTGTCCATGTCGGCGTCCGGCATCACGATGGCGTGGTTCTTGGCCCCGCCCAGCGCCTGCACCCGCTTACCGTTAGCGCTGCCGGTGCTGTAAATGTATTCCGCGATGGGAGTGGAGCCAACGAATGAAACGGCTTGCACCCGCGGGTCGGCCAGCAGGGTGTCGACCGCTTCCCTGTCGCCGTTGACCACGTTGAATACGCCGTCAGGCAGGCCAGCTTGCTGGAACAACTGGGCGATGAACAAAGGCGCCGATGGGTCCCGCTCAGATGGTTTTAACACGAACGTATTACCGCAAACGATGGCCATCGGGTACATCCACATCGGCACCATCGCCGGAAAGTTGAACGGGGTTATCCCTGCAACCACACCCAGCGGCTGGAATTCGCTCCAGCTGTCGATGGCCGGGCCGACGTTTTTGCTATGCTCCCCTTTCAGCAGTTCGGGTGCGCCGCAGGCGTATTCGACCACTTCGACACCGCGTTGGAATTCACCGAGTGCGTCATGCAGCACCTTGCCATGTTCCTCGGTGATCAACGCTGCAACTTTTTCAGCATTCTGTTCCAGCAGTTCCTTGAAGCGGAACATGATGCGGGCCCGCTTGATCGGCGGCGTGTTCCGCCACTCGGGAAACGCGGCTTCGGCCGCAGCAATGGCGTCTTCGACGGTGGACCTGGCCGCCAACGCTACCTTCCTCACAGCCTGGCCCGTTGCCGGGTTGAACACGTCCTGGCTGCGTCCACTGTCCGGGACGTTCTGCCCGTTGATGAAATGGCCGATGGTTTCGTTACTCATATCTGGTATTCCTGTCAGTCAATTTGATCGAGGACTTTGCGAACCTTCTCGAAAGTCATCGTAATGTCTTCGGGGCGGGAATTGAGGAACGGTGAGAACTGCAGAATGTCTCCGCCGTTGCGCACCATCAGGTCTTCTTCCCAGAAACACTTCTTGTGGGCCTCCAGTCCGCGGGCGCCAATTTCTCCGGGCCGGGCCACCAGGTCAATGCCACCCATCAGTCCAAAATTGCGGATGTCCGAGACCAGCGGATGACCTTTAAAGGCATGCAGTTCGTCCTCGAAATGCTGTTCCAGCGCTCGTGACTGCTCGAAGGTGCCCTCCTCGACGTAGGCATCCAGCGCAGCAATACCCGCCGCCGCCGCAACCGGGTGGCCTGAATAGGTATAGCCGTGGAACAGTTCGATCGCCTGTTTCGGACCGTGCATGAAGGCATCGTAAATCTCATCGCGCACCATCACGGCGCCCATTGGGATCACTCCGTTGGTCAGGCCCTTGGCCATGTTGATGATGTCCGGCATTACACCGAAGCGTTGAGCGCCAAACGGTTCACCGATCCGGCCGAACGCGGTAATGACCTCGTCGAAGATCAGCAAAATGCCATAGTGGTCACAGATCTCACGTAGCCGTTCCAGGTATCCCACCGGCGGAGGAATGATGCCGGCCGAACCGGAAACCGGCTCGACAATTACCGCGGCGATGTTGCCGCCATCGTGCAGCGCTGCCAGGCGCTCGAGATCATCCGCCAGGTGCGTGCCCCACTTGGGCTGGCCGCGGCTGAAGGCGTTGTGCTCCAGGTCCCAGGTATGTCGAAGATGATCCACGCACGGCAGCAGGCTGGCGCCAAAGGCCTTGCGGTTGGGCGTCATGCCGCCGACCGACATGCCGCCGAAATTCACACCGTGGTAACCCTTCTCCCGACCGATCAGGCGGGTGCGGTGTCCTTCCCCACGCGCGCGGTGATAGCCCAGCGCAATTTTAAGGGAGGTGTCCGCAGACTCTGAACCCGAATTGGTAAAGAAGATTTTGGAAAAACCTTCCGGTGCAATTGCCGTGACTTTTTCCGCCAGTTCGAAAACCTTGTCCGAACCTGCCTGGAAACCCAGCGAGTAATCCAGCATGGCAACCTGATGTTGAACAGCTTCCACAATTTTGGGATGACAATGCCCCAGGCCGCTGGTCCACAACCCGGAGAACGCATCGTATATTCTGCGCCCGTCTTCGGTTTTGTAGTGGTGACCTTCGGCGCCGACGATGATTCGGGGACTTTCCTTGAAATCCCGATTAGACGTAAAAGGCATCCAGTAGGAGTCGACTGCTGTGCGGCTGATACTCATTTGATTAAACCTCGGACTTTTCAACATGCAGACAATATGACGTCTATTATAATTAACATCCAACTCAAAAAGAAGGCATGAGAGGTCTTTTAATGGCTAAAACGTCAATTATTTTGGCAATCGGCATGCAGTCTCAACTGCAGATCATGACCTGTATCGCTATCTGATCCATCTCCTCGCCTTTGAGGATTCCAACTGAGATAAACTGTCGGCATGGCCATGAGTTTGCCATCGAGAATATTGCCACTGGGAGTTATCCTGTTGCTGTTCGTTACTCCACTATTGGCGCAAGACGGCATCGGCATGACCGTTGTATCGCGCGGAGATGTGGAGATCATTTCCGCCGGGCAGACCAATCCACTGGGCCGCGGGGACTTCATTTATGAACATGATGAGATCATTGTCGGCGAACGCAGCTTTGCCGTTCTTCAATTCATCGATGGAACGAAGCTAAGTCTGCGCCCTGATACCCATGTGATCATCGAGCAGTATCGTTTTCTCAGCCAGGATGACGACATGGCCTCGCTAAACCTGGCCAGTGGCGGCTTACGCGTCAATCTTGGCGCCATCTCAGGCCAGCACGGTAAATCGTACCGGATACAAACGCCATCAGGGTTATTATTGGTTTCGGATCAGCAGGGCTCTCTAACGCTTTGTGATGATCAGATTTGTGACCAGCAGGGCCTGAGCGAACTCCCCGACTGACCTTGTGCGCAATGATGAAGCATCGCGCTGCCTTTGTGCCCTCTTTTGATGCATAACAGAACGTCGGTTGTGCTTCCTTATCTATACAAAAGATTGATATTCATACATATTATACAGATGGCACGTTTCCTGCATCTACCCGTGTGAAAGACAATACCGCGCGCGGTATTGAAATATTGACCACCATTGGAGATGTCGCCATGTTAATGAAGAAAATATTTCTCGCCGCGCTTGTATTGGCGCCCCTTGCCAGTTTTACCGCCCCGGCCCATGCAGAAATCAGCGCCAATGTTGCCCTCGTTAGCGACTATCGCTTTCGCGGTATTTCACAGTCCAACAAAAACCCGGCCCTGCAGGGCGGTTTCGACTATGCGTTTGAAAACGGAATCTACCTCGGCACCTGGGGTTCCACCGTTGACTTTGACAGCTCAGGCGATTTCAACGGCAGTCTAGAACTGGATGTCTACGGCGGCTGGACGACGGAATTTGGCGAAAACTCCAGTATCGACCTCGGCTACATCTATTATGCTTACCCGGGTGATGACAACGGTCTTGATGGCGATTACCAGGAGTTCTACGCAAATTACGGCTGGCGCGGTCTGAACCTGGGTGTTGCCTATTCGGATGATTACTACGGCGGTTCAGGAGAGTTCTGGTACCTGCAGGCCAATTATGACTGGAGCTTTGCCGAAATCTGGACGCTTTCACTTCATGTTGGATACAACGATTTTGACGAAGACATTTTTCTGTCTTCAGACAAGGGGCATTACACGGATTACTCGGTTGGCCTGTCTGTCGCCGTGGTGGGGGTGGACATTGGCCTGGCCTGGGTAGGCACCAACCTTGACGAGGATGATGTGTTCGGAACCGAATGGGGTGACGACACGTTAGTGGTATCACTCTCCAAGAGTTTCTGAAATCAGGATAAGTTTAAGATATAGCTTTTCTGCGCCCGCTCGGCGGAAAGGAAAAACACCCCGCCGGCCGGGGTGTTTTTTTTACCCTGCACCAGAGTATCGGTGACTCACTGGCGCTGACCTCAGGTGCCACCACCTTGCCAGTAATGCCTGGCTCTCCTGTCATTTGCGTTTTTCATGGCGCAAAACCTCTGTACACTTGCCTGGATTGGGTTTGATGTGCTTCAGATAATCGGTGAGATGCGGACCATCCGGAAACGGATGTTGAACGGTGATGCAACCCTGACTGACAATGCACGGCTGGACCTGATCAACCTGACCACTTGCCTGGAGCAGACCGTTTGGATGTTACATAAATACCTGTGCGAAATGATGGAATACCCCTCGGAGGCCCAAGATGACTGACGGGGCAGGCAGCCACTATTTTGTAATGATGACGGCGCTTACCGTGGTATTCCTCGCGGTACTCGGCCTTGCGCTGGCGCGAATGCGGAAACGAACGGGGCAACAAAAACGTACCTTGATCCTGCTGATCCTGATGCTGCTGGCCAGTATCGCCGGTGGGCTATGGGTCCTGAAACTACTGGACCAGAACAACGATGCCTTCGCCTTCGCCAAGCAGCAACGCTACGATTCGCTGCAACTGGTTGACCTGGTGCGCCAGACCTCCGATGACCTGACCCGCATGGCCCGAACATTTGCAGCCACGGGTGACGAGCGATTCCTGGATTATTTTGAACACATCCTGTCGATCAGGAAGGGAGACGCGCCCCGCCCTATCGATTACCACCGGGTGTATTGGGACCTGGTCTCCGCTTCTGGTGACTATCCCCGCGCTGACGGACAACCCGAAGCAATATCGGCAGTGATGGAGCGATACGGGTTTACTGGAGAAGAACTTTTTCTTATGGAGCAGGCAGAACGGGCTTCAAATGAGCTGGCCGTGCTGGAGTCCGAGGCAATAAGTCTTGCCCAGGGCCTGTATCCGGACGATAACGGCTGGTTTACCGTGCCCGGCGAACAAGACCGATCCAAAGCCATATCCATTCTTCACAGCGAGCATTATCACCGGGACAAGGCGCGCATCATGTCTTACATCGACCAGGCCGCCAGTGCGGTCGATGCCAGGACGCAATCGGTGATGGACGCACTGGAACTGCGCCGCCAGGAACTTTCCACAGTAGCGATTCTCCTTGGCCTGGCGGCGCTGGTGATCGTGGCGGTGCTGTTCTTTTTCTCTGTTCGCCTGATAGCGCAGGACAAGGTTGACAGTGAACAATCCAAGGCGCCCCGGGCACGCCGTTCTGTCATTCGGGAAGTTCTGTTTAATTCCTGGGTCCTGTTTCTTGCCGTCGGCCTGGCCGCCATTTTCACTTCCGGCCTGATCTGGAGAAACATGCTCCAACTCGAGTTGGCGGAACGGGAAGGCATGAACGATTCATTCAGTACTGTTTTGAATTCGACTTCAAGGGCCATCCAGCACTGGTTTGATAAACAACAGGGTGAAGCCCGCGCCTGGGCGGGCTTGCTGTCCGTTGCAGATCCTGACCAGGAAATTGAGACGCTGATGCAACCGCTGCTCGGCGAAAATATTTACGTCGCTTTCCTGATTATCGACCGGAAAGGACAGGTGTCCGCAAGCGACAACAGTAGCTGGGTCGGGCGGCAACTGGGCAGTCTCACTGGCAAGAAATTCATCAAGCAGACTTTTGTCGCGCCTGGTTTCTCTTCGGTTTCCTTGCCGGGAAAATGGGGCATTAAGCAAGGCGACAACAGCGACCAGGTCCTGATGGCGGTCAGTGCAGCCATCCGGGGCAGCGATGGTGAGTCAACGTCTGCCGTCGTTTTGTTGATAGATCCCGAACAGGAATTCACAGAAATACTGCAACGTGGACGATTGGGTGATTCCGGTGAAAGTTACGCTTTCAATCGCTCCGGCCAACTGATCAGTGAAAGCCGATTTGACAAAGATTTGCGGGAAATCGGTCTGATCGGGAAAGACCAGCGCGGCATCCTCAACATCGAAATCCGGAATCCGGGCGGCAACATGGTCGAAGGGTTCCGGCCATCCGCCAATCGTCAGGAACAGCCCCTGACCCTGATGGCTGCCAGTGCGATTGCCGGCAATAATGGCTTCGACCATGAAGGCTACAACGACTACCGGGGCGTTCCGGTAGTGGGCAACTGGACCTGGATCGAAGAACTCGGCCTTGGCATCGCGACTGAAATGGATGTTTCCGAAGCGACGGAGTCCATGGCGCGGATCAGGCAGCAGGCCGTTACGACAATCTCATTCATCCTTCTTTTGCTGTCCGGAATCACGATTACCTTTCTCTGGAACCGTGTAAACGCAGCCGTTGCCCAGCGGGAGCGGGAAAAATACGTGAAACAGACGAATCTGATCCTGAAAAACGCCACGGACGGGATTCTGACCATTGATGACGATCAGCGGATCATCCGTTTCAACCCGGCAGCGGAACAAATCTGGGGATACAGCGCAGAAGAAGTTCTTGGGCAGGAAATAACGATGCTGATTCCGGAGTATGCACGAAAGGGGCACCTGGCGAATGTGCATTGGTTCAGAGATTCGCAGATAGGCGGCGTGCATATGGAGGACCGTGGTCTTAATCTCGCAGGACAGAGAAAGGATGGGACCGTTTTTCCTGCCGAGGTCGGTATTTCCATGAGCGAAACGGATGGTGAGTACTTTTATTCGGCATTCATCAAGGACGTTACGGAACGCAGGAAAGCCGAGCAAGAACTCTTTGAGGCGAAGGAAGCGGCTGAAGTGGCCACCAAGGCCAAAGGAGATTTTCTGGCCAATATGAGCCATGAAATCCGGACACCGATGAATGCGGTTATCGGGCTCAGCGACCTGGCCTTAAGAACAGAATTGAACGACAAGCAGAAAGACTACCTCTCCAAAATCCACGCCTCAGCAGAATCCTTGCTGGGCATCATCAACGACATCCTGGATTTCTCCAAGATCGAAGCCGGCAGGCTGGATATTGAAGACATCGATTTCGAGATCGACCAGGTGCTGGATAACCTGGCAACCGTTGCCACCGTCAAGACGCGTGAAAAAGGTATTGAACTGCTGTTCAGGCGCGACCCACAGGTGCCCACGGTGTTGGTGGGCGACCCTCTGAGACTGGGCCAGGTTCTGATCAATCTGACCAACAATGCGGTCAAGTTTACTGAACATGGTGAAATCGTCGTATCCATAGACCTGGTGAAATTCAAACAGGAAAAAGTAAGACTGAACTTTGCCGTCAGGGATACCGGTATCGGCATGACAAAAGAGCAACTAGGCAAGCTGTTCCAGTCCTTCTCACAGGCAGATACATCAACCACGAGGAAGTATGGCGGCACCGGGCTGGGCCTGGCCATCAGCAAACAACTGGTCGAGATGATGGATGGCGAAATCAGTGTGGAGAGTGAGCCGGGTGTGGGCAGTGTTTTCAAGTTCGACGTCCTGCTTGGCGTCGGCAAAGATGCACATGAACACACATTTGAAATCGTACCTGACCTGAGAGGATTGCGGGCCATTGTGCTGGATGATAATCCTACCGCCCGGGAAATCCTCCGCACCTACCTGGAGTCCTTTTCATTCCAAGTGGCCGAAGCCGCGGACGCCGAAGACCTGTTCCGGCAATTGCGTGAAGCAGAAACGCCCTACGACCTCCTCG
>Ga0224504_10000088_pt1 | contig 36187 bp, 31 predicted proteins | sample SF_Oct11_sed_USG_3_FD_170160 | JGI IMG/M metagenome (GOLD analysis project Ga0224504, IMG submission 170160) | Sediment microbial communities from San Francisco Bay, California, United States - SF_Oct11_sed_USGS_24 | ecosystem: Environmental > Aquatic > Marine > Sediment | place: USA...
CGATCAGGTTCTGTTCCAGCGTCAGACCCTCGGGCCAGCCGGGGCCCCAGATATCATTCAGGTGTTGCTTGCTGCTCATCACGGCATCGTAATCTTTGACCACGTCGTTGACCGTCAGCATGCGCAGGCGGAAGCGCTCTGTTTCCAGGGTTTTGGGCACATTGAAGTCCGTGTCCACGAACGGAAAAGCAGATTGTGCGTAACTGGCAGTAGAAAGACTCATGATCGCAATTCCAGTAATTAATAACAGTGTACGGCAGATCGTTGATGATCGGTCAGTCACTTGCAGTCCTCGAAGCACAGCGTGTCTCCTTTCGCGGGGATTACCCCGGTCTTGTCAAAAATCCCTGACATGCGAAGGTTGGCGATAGCCACGCCATCATCCGCCACCGTCACCAGGGTCACGTGATCAATGGCCATGGCCTTGGACGCGTTCTGAACACCACCGGTCGTTCCCAGCAGGATGTAGTCGCGTTCGCGCCGCAGTTCATGCTGATAGTCGTGCTCGTGACCGGCAAACACCGTGTACGGGCGGCCGTTAAGTGCATCCTCGACGGCGGCGAAATTTTCTTCGTCCGCACGTCTCCAGGCCGGTTTGTGCAGCAGCACAAAAGTATGTTTGACTTCCGTATTAGCGTCGATGACCCTGGTGAAATAGGCGGCTTGTTCCGCACTGACCTGTCCTGTTTGGCGTAAGGTGGACTTGCCATAAGCAGTTGCAGGAAAAGCACCCCATCCTTTTTCCTTGACCACCACCATCGATTCGTCCCGGATGCGTGACAACTCCCACTGGACTTCGGGGGTGTTGTCCTCGGTATCCATCACCAGAAACAAGGTGTCCTTGTAAACGAAATGATAGTAGCGCCGGCCATAGCGTTCATCCCACACTGCCCACATCTCGGGATTTGTCAGGTCGTGGTTGCCGCCGGTGTAGAAAACCGGCGCCCGGGTACCTCTGGCGCGTTGATCAAATGAATTCCATTCACGCTCAAGTTGCGCCCGGTCCCGGGTGCCGCCTTCGATCAGGTCACCCACATTCAGAATCAGTTCGGGCCGCAACAGGTTGAGTTGCTCCACGGCAACGGCAAATATGCCCTCACGTTCGCCACCGGTCAGGTCAGAAAACAGCGCAAAAGTGAATGTGTCTTCGTTATTATCGAAATTCGAATGGGTCCAGGGCTTGGCGCCGGTGCTGATATCGTGGCGAAACTCCGAAGATTGCGGGTCAGCCGGAACGCTCCCTTGCTGATGGCTGGCACAGGCCAGCGACAGAAAGAGAACTGCCAGCAAGCCGGCGGCATTCAATCGCCTCACGCAAAGGCCTCTTTGATCTTCAATCGCCAGGTTTCAGGGCCCGATTTATGGACGGCGTCGCCATTGACATCCACGGCCACGGTGACTGGCATGTCCCTGACGTCAAATTCGTAGATCGCTTCCATGCCCAGTTCCGGGAAGCCCAGCACCCTGGCCGACTTGATCGCCTTCGCGACCAGGTATGCGGCGCCACCGACGGCCATCAGGTACACGGCCTGGTTGTCGCGGATGGCTTCAATGGCGGCCGGGCCACGCTCAGCCTTACCCACCATGCCCATCAGGCCGGTTTCCTCCAGCATGGTACGGGTAAACTTGTCCATCCGGGTGGCAGTGGTTGGACCGGCCGGGCCGACCACCTCATCCCGCACGGGATCGACCGGGCCGACGTAATAGATGAAACGCCCGGCCAGATCGACGGGCAGTTCCTCGCCGGCGGCCAACATATCGGTCATGCGCTTGTGCGCCGCGTCGCGGCCGGTCAGCATCTTGCCGTTCAGTAACAGGGTATCACCCGGCTTCCAGTCTTTTATCTCTTCGCGGGTGATGGTGTCCAGGTTGACCTGTTTCACGTTGCCACCACCTTCGCGAGCCACTTCAGGCCAGTCGGACAGGCTGGGTGCTTCGAGTCGGGCCGGCCCGCTGCCGTCCAGCATGAAGTGCGTGTGGCGGGTGGCTGCACAGTTGGGAATGATCGCGACCGCCTTGTTGGCGGCATGGGTGGGGAAGTCTTTTACCTTGACGTCCAGCACCGTGGTCAGTCCGCCCAGGCCCTGGGCGCCAATGCCCAGCCGATTGATCTGGTCGAACAGCTCCAGGCGCAGTTCCTCGGCCCGGTCGCCGGCGCCCCGTTGCTTCAACTCATGAATATCGATCGGGTCGAGCAGGGCCTCCTTGGCCAGCAGCATGGCTTTTTCCGCCGTGCCGCCAATGCCGATGCCCAGCATGCCGGGGGGACACCAGCCGGCGCCCATCAGGGGCACCATGCTCAGCACCCAGTCCACCACCGAATCGGAGGGATTGAGCATGGCAAACTTGGTCTTGGCTTCCGAACCGCCACCCTTGGCCGCCAGGTGCACTTCCAGCGTATCGCCGGGCACCATGTCGTAATGGATCACGCAGGGTGTATTGTCGCCGGTGTTGCGGCGGGCGCCATCCGGATCTTCCAGGATGGAGGCCCGCAGCATATTGTCCGGGTTCATATAGGCCCGGCGCACGCCTTCGTTAACCATCTCTGCGACGCTGAGGTCTCCCTCCCACTGCACGCCCATGCCGATACGGAGAAACGCGGTAACGATGCCTGTGTCCTGGCAGATCGGGCGGTGCCCCTCGGCGCACATGCGCGAGTTGATCAGGATCTGGGCCATGGCGTCTTTGGCTGCCGGATTGGCTTCCTTTTCATAGGCTTCGTTCATGGCGTGGATAAAATCCAACGGGTGGTAGTACGAGATGAACTGCAGTGCGTCGGCGACACTTTCGATGAGGTCCTGCTGGCGAATAACGGTGCTCATGACGGGTGTTCCCTGTCTGGTTTAAGAGTAAGCATTCCACCCTCAATTTTACACCAATAATCCCGCCGGAAGCCGGTATGGAAAAGAGCTTTTTACCAGTCTTTCAACGGGAAATTGATTGGCGATTCGGGTGGCCAGGGCTGGCTGGTGGATCTGACCATGTCTGCAAAATTTGGAGTTGCTTCCAAATCCCACGGAGATCCGCAGGCACACCACCAGAAAAGCAGGGAAAGTGCAGGATTGCCGAACACATGCTGGTCGACTCTCGCCGCCAGGCGATTGGTCGTCTCCCTGTCACCTCGCCAGGCTGATCCCAGCATGTTCCAGAACCCGTTGTCAGAGGTCATCGCCATCAGCTCTGCGAAATGCCGGTCCGCCTGCTGCCGGTCGCCCCGGCCTGCCGCTACGGCAACCCGGGCCACTAGTTGATAAGCGGGAACCTGGAACCGGGAATCGATTTCAACTTCTGCCGCGTCAAACTGACCGTTGGCGATGTGGGCAAGCACCAGCGCCAGGCTGATCCACTCACTGGGCGCCTGGTCGGCGGCCCGGGAAGCGACCTCCAGGGATTTAACGGGGTCGCCTGACCAGATCCAGGCCCTGGTTTCGCCCAGCCACGAACTGGGCGCCAGCGGATTGCACTGGCGGGTCGCCTCCAGCTTCATGGCCAGCCGTTCCCTGTATCCGAGCACCAGCGCCATCGGATCGATCCAGATGAACGAGTCGCAGCCTTCTGATCCCAGCCACCGCTCGATCCGCGCCGGGACTCCCCGCCAATTGCCCGTTACAAAGGCCTGGTCGATCTCGAGGATATTACGCTCCGTAGGTGTCCGCGCATGCTCGATGGCTGCGCGAAAATCGGCGACCAGCCTGTCAGACGCATCCGACACCATTTCCGGAGACACACCATCCATCGGCTGGCCTGTCGCATCATTCAGCAAGATATGAAGATAGGCGTCCGAGTGTCGCCAGTAGGCCGGGGAGAAGTCCGGCACCCGTTGCTGAACAAATTCAAACTGTTCGTTGGCCAACAACAATGTGCCAACCTGGTCGTCCGCGCCGTGCGCTTTTTCATACAAATCAACTCCTTTCTGGTACGCAATGAAAGCCTCGACATCCCTTAGCCCCGCTTTACGCATCGAGGCTCGCTTGCTCTCGTCAAGAACTACGTCCATGGCCACGGCAATCTGCTCTGCGATGCTTTCCTGCAACAGGATGGTGTCGCCGGAAGTGCCGTCGAAATTATCTGACCACAAGTGGAAACCGTCCTCGGCCCGAATCAGCTGTGCCGTTACTCTCAACCGCTCACCCGATCGGCGGACAGAGCCTTCAACGATGTGCCTGACTCCCAGCTTCGTTGCGATTTCCTGGACCGGGACATCCTGCCCCTTGAACGCAAACGACGAGGTTCGGGCAGTAACCAGGAGTTCCGGCAGTTGGGCCAGCGAGTTCAGTATTTCTTCGGTGACTCCATCGGCGAAATATTCATCGTCGATACCCTGGCTCATTGCGACAAAAGGCAGTACGGCGACCGATTTGGCGGCAAGGCTCATGGGGCTGGCCGCTGCGGTTGGAGGGGGCGGTGATTCCATCATTGGCTGCTGGACGATTGCGGCTGATTGGCCAGCCGGAGTGACCGTTGGTGTCAACACGAATTTGTCCACCAGCAGGAACACCACTGCAACCGCCAGGGAGGCGATGATCACCCGGTCCAGCTTGTGACCGGTCTGCGGCGTGATGGACTGGCTGCGGTCGATTTGAGATTCGCGCTTGATGCCTTCGGGCGTCATTTCAAACACCCAGGCGATAATCAGCACCATGGGTAATCCCACCGCGGCCGCCAATACGAACACCTGCAGGATCCAATCGGGTGCCACGATGACTTCCAGCACAAAGTCAACGATTTGCAGAATCACCCAGGCAGCCAGCACATAGGCCAGGCCTACGCGAATGACGTTACGTCGTTTGAGTTCCTGGAATAGTCCCATGGTTAGAAGGTCGGCCCCTGCCTCTGATGGATGGCGGGCCTATTCTGCCACAGGATGAAGCGGCCAGTGGGGCTGGCTGCTGCTGTGGTTATTCCTGATCCTGCTTTTTACCGTGCCGTTCTGCCTGGTGCACGGCAAATTCCTCGGCATTGATGCAACCGTCGCCATCCAGGTCCAGGTCACCGAAAGTAGGCATCTTCATGCCCTTGCCATGATGCCCGTGCGCCCCCTGACCGTCGCCACCTTTGTGCATCTCATGCATTTTCTGCCGCTGCGCTTTCTGTCCGGCCACCAGTTCCGCTTCGCTCAGGACGCCGTCACCGTCCGTATCCAGATCGCTGAATGCGGGTGCATACCTGGCGCCTTTCATCGGCTTGCCGGCTTCCGCCATGGCCGCCATGCGGGCGCTACGGAAGGTGTTGAATTCTTCTTCGCTGACCGTGCCGTCACCATTGGCATCAAATTCCGAGAATGCCGGCGGGCTATGTTGCATGTGCGAATCTGCTTTTGCCACGAAGGGCAACATGGCTACAGCAATGATCATGGTAACGATCATAATGCTTTTGAACGCGGCCTGGTCCGGGCTTTTCATAACAATACTCCGCCGAAAATATCCTGCTATGATCGCGGTACATTCAGCGGACGACATTGACCTGGGACAACATTCCGGTGGCGTCGGCTGATCGTGCCAGGGCAACGCTTTATCATCCCGGGTGCAATAGACCGGCGTTAATTTCGTTCATTATCTAAAGCACACGCATTCCCCGGAGCCAAAAACCATGTTCGGAAACCTCCTGCCTTTTCTGATGTTCGGTATCCTGCTGGCTGCGGTTCTGAGCAAGCCTCTTTCGCGGCTACCCTGGATTTCGCTGCCGGTCGCGCTCGTCATCATTGGCTTCGTGTCGTCGGAAATCTGGGTGGGATTGGGCATGGACACGGGCCTGCGCTGGCAGATTCTTCGCGACCTGGTGTTCTACCTGTTATTGCCTATCCTGATTTTCGAAGCCGCTATTAATGTCGATACACGCTGGCTGAAACGCGAAGCGGTACTGATCGGCATGCTGTCGGTTCCACTGCTACTGGCGGCCGCAGTGATCGCCGCGGGAATCATCCTCTACCTGATGGGCGATTCGCTGGGTGGCAGCTGGGCGCTGGCCGTGCTGATCGGTTCGATGATCAGCGCTACCGACCCGGCCATGATTGCCGGCGTGCTGGGGCGCAATGGCAATGCCAGGCGTGTGGAACAAATCCTTGAGGGCGAAAGCCTGATCAACGATGCAACCACCATCACTCTGTTCGTGATGATCTCAGGCCTGCTGATCATGCCGGGCGCCGAGATCTCAGCCTGGTCGGTGGCCGGCCGGTTTGCGCTGACCTTGCTGGGCGGCGCCGCCATTGGCGTGGTCCTGGGTTGGTTGCTGGACCTGGTGATCGCTCCTGCGGACGACAAGGTTCTTTCGACTTCAGCCACCCTGGTGCTGGCCTTTTCCAGTTTCTGGATCGGTGAACACCTGCTGGGTTTTAGCGGCGTGGTGGCCACCCTGGCCGCAGGGCTGACCGTTGCCTGGCGGCAGCGGAAGCACCGTTCCGAAGAAGACATCGCGTTCGCGCTTGATTCCTGGCAGATTCTCGGTTTCTGCGCCAACGCAATGCTGTTTTTTGCCGTCGGCATGAGCATTACGATCCAGATGTTCCAGGATCACTGGCTGGCGATGCTGGTGGGAATCCTGGCAGCCCTGGTTTCGCGCGCCGTCATCGTTTTTTTCGGGCTGGGACCGATATCGCTGCTACCCGGCGTCGGAAAACTCGGGTTTTCCCAGCAGAACCTCATACTCTGGGGCGGTATCAGGGGGGCGGTTGCAATCGCGCTGGCCCTGTCCCTCAGTATGGACATCCCTTACTGGTACACGATTCAGAGCACGGTGTACGGTGTCGCCTTGTTCAGCCTGGTGGCGCAGACGCCTTTGTTGCCCTTCCTGGCGGCGGACAAGAAGAAATTATCGGCCGCTGCAGAAAAAGCCTGACCACCAGAAGCAGGCGCTCAGCAATGAAGGTAGAGATGGCCCTGGTTCCTGAGCAACGCTTTGGCTTCCCTCCAGGCAGGGTATAGCTGTTCCTGCAGGACGTAAAAAGCCCGGCCATGATTATGTTCCTTTAAGTGGCAGATTTCGTGCGCTATCACGTAGTCCATACATTCCGCCGGCGCTTTGACCAGGTGTGGATTCAGCGTGATCACACCCCTGGACGAACAGCTGCCCCAGGTTCGCTTCATGCGGCGCAACCTCATCGGCGGCGTCTTGTCTCCCGTCCAGCAGGCCAATGAGCTGTAATGTTCCAGCCGTCCGCTAAACTGCTGCTGCGCTTGCTGGCGATACCAGCGCGCCAGCAGGCGACTCACGCGCCCTGGCGCCAGGTCCGGAACCTCGACATGAAGCTGCCCATCGTCCACCCGGACACTGCTTCGTTGGCCGGGCTGTTCATCGACTGCCAAACGCAGTTTCACACCCATAAAAAAGTGTTCCTCACCACTCGACCAGGTGAGCACTTTTAAATCCTGCTGCCTTGACCGCGCCTGTTCCAGAAACCGGGCCACGTAGACGGCCCTGGCCTGCAGCGCGCGGTGGATAGTGCGGCGGCTCATGCGTTTCGGCGCAACCACCCGCAGGCCGCCCCGGGGATCAATTTCCAGGTGGATGCGCCGCGTCACCCGTGGCCGGTGGATGACCTCGTAACGGACGGTTTCACTGTTCAATTGAAGGGAGTCATGTTTCACGCCGGGGCATTGTACTTTAGAATCATCGCCATCATGCCGGCTCATCTCGCGGACACCCTGATCATCGGCGCCGGCGCCGCCGGACTGATGTGCGCGATTACCGCGGCACAGCGCGGACGCAGGGTCACGGTGCTGGACCGATCCAACAAGGTGGGCAAAAAAATCCTGATGTCCGGCGGTGGCAGGTGCAATTTCACCAACCTTCATATCAGCCCTGACCGGTTCCTGTCGGCCAACCCACATTTCTGCAAAAGCGCCCTCAGCCGGTACACCCAGTGGGACTTTATTGAACTGGTGGAGCGGCATGAAATTGAGTACTTCGAGAAACAAACGGTCAATGGCCTGAGTGGGCAGCTGTTTTGCAGGCAGTCTTCGAAACTTATCGTGGCGGCATTGCTTGAAGAGTGTCGCCGCGCGGGTGTCGAAGTGATCACTCAGTGCGAGACGACCTCTGTCCGCCATAACGATGGCTTCCACCTGGCCGGCAACCTGGGAAGGTTCTCAGCTGAAACCCTGGTGGTAGCCAGTGGTGGCCTGTCGGTCCCCAGCCTGGGAGGATCGGGCTTTGGTTACCAACTGGCGGAGCAGTTTGGCCTGCGGCAGCTGCCATTGGTGGCCGGGTTGGTCCCACTGACCTTCACCGGCGCCCTGAATGAAGTCTTTGCACGTCTTTCCGGAATTTCCTGTGAAGTCATTGTTACGAACCCCCGGGCTGCGTTTCGCGAGGACCTTTTGTTCACCCATCGCGGACTGAGCGGGCCGGCGGTGCTGCAGATCTCCAGTTATTGGAGACCCGGTGAAAGTATCGACCTCAACTTCCTGCCCGGCCTGGACGCACCGGCATTATTCACAAGCTGGAAAGCAGAACACCCGCGTGCCCTGCTGCGGACACAACTGGCTTCACGACTGCCGGGCAAACTGGTCGGGGAACTGGAGGCGCTGTTCTGGCCGGATAACCGGGACCGGCAACTGGCCGACTGGCCGGACCGTCAGCTGAAGGCCGTCGCCGCTGAACTGCAAGCGTGGCAGGTCAAGCCTGCTGCCACCGAGGGCTATCGAACGGCCGAGGTTACCCTTGGGGGCGTGGACACCAGGGACCTGTCATCCAAAACCATGGAGTCTGCGACCAGTGGCTTGTTTTTCATCGGCGAAGTGGTCGATGTCACCGGACATCTCGGGGGGTTCAACTTTCAATGGGCCTGGTCTTCGGGTTATGCCGCCGGCCAGGAAGTGTAGGGGCGAACCCGGTATCCGAAATCGCACTTCCGAATACCGGGCCCGCCCCCACGGGGCACTCGGTGGTGATTACAGGCTTATGGCGCGTTCAGCAGCGTCCGGCTCGGTTAATGGCACGCTGACCAGTCTCTTTACCCTGGCCCTGGAGTCGACCACGCAGTCGGCCCTCGCCACGACTTCATTGCTGGCGGGGTCACGGGCATCGAGGTGAATGGTCTCGCGCACTCTTAACCGTGCTTTTGAAGTATCACTGTCCGGACTTACGCTGTAGTCCAGGGGAGCGTCACTGCCGCTGGCAAGCACGGTGACCATTGCGTCGGCACACGCGTCCAGCCCGTCTTGCAGGGAAGCCGCAGTTACACTGCAGGGCGCCAGGGCCAGGGCCACGGCGCAACCAACTGTCAGAATCTTGCTGTTGTTCATCGCTACTCTCCTTTGTTGATGAATGTTTCAGAACACGGTTGCAAGATTAGAAATCCGGTGGCCTGCTGACAAACGCTGTTTAATTGCCTATGACATAATTTTTTTCATGCATCGGCCTGGAACTCCTCCAGCAGCCAATCAATAATGCCCATGACCTCCGGCCGTTCTTCCTCCTCCGGGCGATGAGCCATGAAAAACTGCTCGCCGGTATCCACTTCGTCATTAAATGCACACACCAGGGCGCCGGATTCGAACAGGCGTTCGCTGAGCGGCCAGGACACCAGCGCCACACCCAGCCCTTCGGATGCCGCCAGCACGACAGCGGCCATCGAATCAAATCGGAAAATCTTCCCGGCCCTGGGTGGCTTGATGTCAATGGCCTGGGCCCAGTTGACCCAGGAGTGCGGCCGGTTCTCATGCACGATCAGGGTCTGACCGTCCAGGTCGGAATACTTCGAGAACATCGCCTTCTTCTTCAAGGCCGGCGAACAGGCCGCCACGATCCGCCGGGGAAACAGGGGATAAGTGACCAGTTCCGGCCATTCACCGCTACCCAACAGAATGGAAAGATCGGCATCCGGCGGATGCTCTTTCATCAGGCTGGGCTGGGTAACGACCCGGATGTCGGTATCGGGCATCAGGGACTGAAAAGATTTCAGCCGGGGCAGCAACAACTCCCTGGCGAAAAAAGGAGGCACACACAAACGGATGATGCGCCGCCCATACTCGGTCAGCAACTGGTGCGTTTCGGCTTCCAGGCGTGCAAACATCCCGTCCAGGAATTCATGGTACTTGTGGCCTGCACCGGTGAGTTCCAGGGCCCTGGTTTTTCTGAAGAACAGGTCAATGCCCAGGAAAGACTCGAGATTCCTGACCTGGTGGCTGACCGCGGAGGGCGTAATGAACAGCTCATCTGCAGCCAGCTTGAAGCTGAGGTGGCGTCCGGCAACCTGGAAAGCCCGCAGCGCCCGCAACGACGGCATTCGGGTACTTGGTTTCATAGACAACCTGCTGCAAGGAACATGCCAGTAGTCAAGATACTGTTTTTGATGGACTATTTAGAATTCGGCAGGTGGAAACTGCACCGGACTGGTGCCCTCCAGGCAGGCTTGCACGAGATTGGGCTACTGGTAGCCCGCCGCCTGTAGCTGGAAGAGGCGGGCGTAATGACCGTCCAGAGCCATCAGTTGCTCATGGCTGCCACGCTCGATGATCCGTCCATTTTCGATCACAACGATCTGGCTGGCCATGCGCACGGTGGAAAACCGATGTGAAATCAGGATCGCGATCCTGCTTTGAGTGAGCTTCCTGAAATGTTCGAAAATAGTGGCTTCCGCTGCCGCATCCATCGCGGCAGTCGGCTCGTCCAGCACCAGGATGTCCGCCTCACTGCGCATGAAAGCGCGCGCCAGCGCAATTTTCTGCCATTGCCCGCCGGAAAGTTCCTGGCCGCCCTTGAACCATTTACCCAGCTGGGTCTGGTAACCCTCGGGCAGGTCCGCGACGATGTCGTCGGCCATGCCTTTTTCTGCGGCTTCCTGCCACTGCTCTTCATCATCGAAAAACCGTACGTCTCCAGCGCCGATGTTTTCACCAACCAGCAACTGGTAGCGGGCAAAGTCCTGGAAAATCACGCCGATCCGCTGGCGCAACGCGTCTTCCGGCCACTGTTCCAGCTCCATGCCATCCAGCAGAATGCGGCCGGAATCGGGCCGGTAGAGCCGGGTCATCAGCTTGATCAGCGTGGTTTTGCCGGAGCCGTTTTCACCCACCAGCGCCAGCGACTCGCCCGGGCGGATATGCAGATCGATATCCTGCAACGCAGGCCGGGAAGCGCCGGGATAGGTAAATGATACGGCTTCGAACCGGATTCCATCCTGCGGCTCGGGACCGCGGGCCACCTCGCCCTGCGGCTGGACTGCCGGCCGGCTGGAGGGCGTCTCCAGGTATTCATAGAGCGTCGACAGGTAGAGATTGTCCTCGTACATACCACCGATGGCTGTCAGGATCGCGGACACGGCAGACTGGCCCTGCCGGAACAGCATCAGGTACATCGTCATCTGCCCAAGCGTGATTCGGCTGAGCACGGCGGCGGCGGCAATCCATGCATAAGCACCGTACAAAGCGGCTGTTCCGATCAAGCCCAGCAGAAAGCCCCAGCCATCACGGCGAATTGCCAGCGATCGATCACGGGCATACAGGCGTTCGAAAATATTGCGGTATCGCTGCAGCAGCAGGGGCCCCAGGCCAAACAGCTTGACCTCTTTGACGTTATCCTCACGCGCCAAAACCGTTTCCAGGTAGATCTGCATGCGGGTATCCGGAGAGCGCCAGCGAAACAGGGTAAACGCCTCACCTGAGAAACGCGTCTCGGCCACAAAGCTCGGCAACCCTGCCAGGATCAGCACGAGCACCGCCCAGGGAGAAAACTGGATAAGCAGCACGCCGTAACTGACCAGTGAAACCAGGTTCTGCCCCAAACCGAAGGTCCGGTTCACGAGCGAAAGAGGGCGGCTGGATGCTTCACGCCGGGCGCGTGTCAGCTTGTCGTAAAACTCTGAATCCTCGAACTGGGCCAGCTCCAGGGTCAGCGCTTTTTCCAGGATCATCACGTTGACCCGTTGGCCAAGCTGGGCGCGTAACAGTGCCTGGCACAGGGAAATACCCCTTTGTGCGCCGGCCAGCACGGCGACGACAGCCGCTTCCAGCGCCACCAGTCCGAAAACCGTCGTGAACTCCGCCTCTCCGGTTACGCGGTAAGTCTCTGCTGCCGCCACCACTGAATCAATAATCAGCGCACCAACCCAGGCAACCGCCGCCGGCAGGATACCGGCCACCAGGGTCAAAAAGCCCAGCGCCACGGTCAGGCGCCGGTTGGTTTGCCAAACCAGCCCCAGGGCGCGGCGGCTGTAGCGAAAAACCCCCAGGAAGCTGCGACCTTGCGCTTCGGGCGGTGTGTCGGATGAATTGGGGTGAGCAGAAGGGGCCATTGGCGTATAACATGGTGACGTAAAACCGGAAGCAAAAGCCCCGGGGGAAACGATGCTCAAAGCAATGCAGAATCTGCTGATCGTTCTTTGCCTGGTGCCGGCCTGCCTGTATGCCGGCGATCTCGAAGAGCTGCTGGCCCGCAACGAAGCGGCTGTAGGCGGCGCCGAAAACTGGGCGAAAATTGACAACGTCAGGGTTCAGCTGACGATTGAAGAACCCGATTTCGAGGTAGACGCCACCTACGTAGCGAGCCGGGAAGGCCGAATGCGCATCGACATCCTGATGAACGGCAAGCGGGTTTTCAGCGAGGGACTGGATGATAACGGCCGGGCCTGGCAATGGACGCAGGCGGATGGCATCAAGCTTCAAAATGAGCAGTCAGCCGCCGCATTGCGCCACGGCATCCAGTTTCCGGGCCGGTTTTTTACCTTGATGGACCTGTATCGCAGCGGCACATCGGTGACACTGGAGGGGCAGGTGCTGGAGGAAGACAACACCCAGTGGCGCGTTCGCGTCACGCTGGCCGATGATTTCAGCCGGGATTATTTTGTCGATGACGCGACCGCATTGATCGTCCGCGAGCACGACCGGCGGGCCTTTCACCCAGCGGCAGACCCGACAGCCGTTCTGATCGAAACCCGAAAAGAGGAGCCGGACTGGCTGAATGGGGTCCTTTTGTACCAGGTCAGCAAGAATAGCAACCTGGCGACCGGCGAATGGCTGGCCACCACCCGGGTGCGTTCTACCGAGCACAATATCGAACTACCGGACGACTATTTCCAGCCGCAATAAAAAAGGGCCCCGGTCGGGGCCCTTTTTTATTCAACTCAAGGTGCGAATACCGACTTACTTGATCCGGCGAACGGTCACTTTCGCCACCGGGCTGCGCCAGTCGTGCAGCATCGGGATGGTATCGCCGATGCCATGGACTCCGTTGGCGACGTGGACATAACCTTCACCACTGTCATCAGGCATGTTGGCGCCCTCGCAGAAAGCCCCTGGTGGGCCCGGGATGCTGACACACAGTTCATCGTTGTATTCAGTGCCGGCGTCATAGGCTATCGCCGTCTCCGTGCGTTCATTGCGCGGCAGGTAGACCGAGTTCAAAGCGACAAAGGAGTCATTGGTCGGCAACATCATGGCCGCAAAACTCAGCCGGTTGTATTGGTTGCTACCCGAAATCGTGAATGTCACCGATGCGCCGGGCATGATCGGGCCCGTGTCGGCCGTATCCTGGACCAGCTCGGGAACGGAGAGCAGCAGGTCACTCAATGGCTCGATATTGCCATCTTCTGCCAGTAATTCCAGCTGTGGAAGGGCGGGCATTCCCGCCTCGAAAAAAGCAATGTCGCTCTTGTGCGTCGCCGCAAGCACCGGCGTAAAAATCTGTCCCTTGGTCACGTTGGTGATGGTGACCTCATAGGTTCTGTTTTCACCTGCGAAGAGCGATCCGCTGAACATCAATGCGGCACTCAGGATTAAAGCTGTCTTTTTCATGTGATTAAACTCCTGTCTGTTTCGAAATCTTGGTTTTGGGTGCTGTCTCACGTCCCGATACCTATTCTCCAAAACAGTGTTCACAGGCCTATCACGAATTATTGATTCTGTATGTTCATGGAATAAAAGGGTTTTTTATCGAAAAAATAATTCGCCGTGATACTTTCGTTAGATTTCTGGTCTATTTTTTCGAACAGGAATGACAACGGGAAAGAATATGAACAAGCGAAAGGTACTGGTGGTCGAGGACGAAAAGGACATTGCCGAACTGCTCGCCCTGCATCTGCATGACCTTGATTGCAAGGTCACCCTGGCAGCCGATGGACATGCAGGGATGCGCCATGCGTTCGCCCAAAACTGGGACCTGGTGATCCTTGACCTGCGCCTGCCGGGACCCGACGGATTGAGCATCTGCCGCACACTGCGGCGCGAGTCGCATTATGTACCTATCCTGATGCTGACTTCGAAATCGTCCGAGCTCGACCGGGTGCTGGGCCTGGAACTGGGCGCTGACGATTACGTGACCAAACCTTTCAGCATCTCCGAACTGATGGCCAGGGTGAAAGCCATTTTCCGGCGCATCGAGTCGCTGGAGAAACGCTTTCCGGGGGGCGCGGAAACCCTGACCATTGGACCCATTACCATCGACACCAGTGGGCGGCAGGTACTGGTTAACAACGAGCCCATGCCCTTGACCGCTCGCGAATTTGACCTGCTACTGCATTTTGCCCGGCACCCGGGGCATGTTTTCAGCCGGGCACAATTGCTGGACAGCGTCTGGGGATATGGCCATGACGGCTATGAACATACGGTCAACTCCCACATCAACCGCCTGCGTTCCAAGATTGAACCGGACCCGGCCCAGCCCGAGGTCATCGTCACTGTGTGGGGTGTGGGTTACAAGCTCGACGCACAATCGGGAATGCAAGCCGCATGAGGACGCTATTCGCGCGACTCAGTGCCGCATTGTTCCTCGTGGTTGCCATTATAGGTGGCGGTTTCTTCATGGTGGAGCAGGTCAGCACGCGCCTCTACTACGAGGAGATCACGCAGCGCCTGAACGCCTCTATCGCGATGTATGTCACCGGCGAGATGCAGCTGATCGAAGACGGCGCAGTCAATGCAGATGCTCTCACCTTGCTGGCGCAAAGAGCAATGATCATCAATCCCACGGTCGAGGTGTATTTGCTGGACACCGAGGGCCGGATCCTGGCCCATGCGATGCCACCGGAATCCATCCAGTCCACCACGGTGGAACTTGAACCGGTCAGGAAGCTGATGGGGGGCGAAACGGAAATGCCGCTGCGAGGCACCGACCCCCGCAACACCGAGCGCCAAAAAATCTTTTCCGCCCACCCGGTGATGCACAACGACCAGTTGCAGGGCTACCTGTACGCGATACTTGGCGGACAGAAATACGATGAGCTGGCCGACAGCGTGCGTGGTAGCTATGTGCAGAAACTCAGCCTCGGTGCATTGGTAGCCATTGTCCTGACCGCCTTCCTGGTGGGATTGCTGGTCTTTGGCCTGCTCACCCGGCGACTCGCCCGCCTGACCTCAGATGTGCAGCGTTTCACCGACTCCGGCTTCGATCCGGAACGGGTTGAATTCCTGGCATTGAATGACACGAACTCCGGAAAACAGGACGAAATCGGCCAGCTTCGCGAGGCATTCTCCGGCATGGCCAACAAAATCCGGGAACAGTTCGAAGGCCTGAAAGAAACCGATCGCCTGCGCCGTGAACTGGTCAGCAATGTGTCGCATGACCTGCGCACTCCGCTGGCTTCCATGCACGGTTACGTGGAAACCCTGTTGCTGAAGAACGACACGCTGAACGAATCCGAGCGCCGGCGTTACCTGGAAATCACCCGCAAGCATTCGCTGCGCCTGGGGCAACTGATCGGTGACCTGTTCGAACTGTCCAAGCTGGACTCGGCGAGCATCAAGCCCACGCTGGAGACGTTTTCCCTGGCCGAACTGTTGCAGGATGTGACCCAGGAATTTGAACTGCAGGCTGAACAGAAGGGTATCGACATCGAGGTCAACGCGCAGGATGGCTCGTCGATGGTGCATGCAGATATTGGCCTGATGCAACGGGTGCTGGAAAACCTGCTGCGCAATGCCGTGCGTTACACCCCGCAAGGGGGCACGATCTCGATCAGCCTCGACAGGAAACCCGGTTGCGTGGCCGTGGCGGTCGCCGATACCGGTTGCGGGATCGCAGAACACGAACTGGACCGCATCTTCGACCGCTTCTACCGTTCAGAACAGGGTGAGGAAGAGCGCACCAACTCGGCCGGACTCGGCCTGGCAATTGTTAAGCGCATCCTGGACCTGCACGGCAGTCGCATCACCGTCGACAGCATCGTCAACCAGGGCACCCGTTTCGAGTTTGATGTGCCGGCGCGAGCCGCCTGATCAGGTCACGTAGATCTGCATGCTGCCGATCTCCTTGTAGATGATCGCCAGCGGTTTCTTGCTGGAGAAAGTGATAATCTTGCTGCCGCTGTACAGCAAGTGCGAAGTCAGGAACACGTGGACTTCCACGCTGTCTTCGAGAATCTTGGTAATTTCATTGCGGGCCAGTTTCTGATGTTTTTTTTCGATGGGTATTTCCAGCGACCCGATTTCGATGAACTTGCGGCGGAATTTCACCGAAGGCGCCTGCTCATGCAACAGCACCTCGCGATAGAGCTCCTTGATCAATGGCGTGGGCAGAACCAGCCCCAGTTGGGTTGGGGCCGTCAACCAGTTGATACCGCTATTGTCCCGGTAGATACTTTCATGCTCGCCAAAGGCCTGGCACCAGCCTCTGAAATAGGCGGCATAACGTTTGAGATCACGCTCGAGCATTTTCAGCAAAACACCAGGCATCAGGATCACCTCGAATGTATCCTTTTTCGCCCGCATGTGCCAGAAATGAGAAAAAGGGGGTCAGGTTAACTTAATTGGGGCAGAGTGCTTGCTCTGCCCCAATTAAGTTAACCTGACCCCCTTTTTCACCTAGATTATTGCTGACCTCCCACAGTTGATGCGCTTTTGTAACCGATCGCTTTCTTCACGTCTTCGGGGCTGGCAACCCGGGGGCTGTGCGCACCCACCAGCTTTGTATATTCAAGATTCAGCTCATCCAGCCGCCTGGCAAAAGCCGCAGTGGCCGGGACCGCCGGCGGGATCATGCCATTGGCAGGCTGCGGGAAGTGATCGGCTTCGAAAATGATGCCTTGATCCGGCAGATAGGCGATCAGGATATTCTCCGCATGGGGCGTCGGGCCAATGTTGTAAAGCTCGATCGTCCTGTCGCCGTCCGTCAGGGTCATACGGTCTTCAACAAACTCCAGTTTGGCCTGGTCATTACCGGCTGCTTTGAGCACGACTTGCCGGTTCTCTTCAAATGTGATGATGGTCGCGCCTTCTTCAGCATAAGCCGCCGCGCCCGGTACGTGGTCGCTATGATGATGTGTCAATACACCGTACTTGATGGGCTTGTCAGCAATTTCCTTGCGCATTTCCTTGATGCTGGCCGGTACAGTCTGGGTTCCGCCAATAGCCACTACATGATCTTCCATCTCCACGAAAAGGGAGTAAGTGCCGTTACCGCCGATCAGGAATACACCCTCGTCAATCTCCTGTGACCCGAACTCGGCAGGCGTTATCGCCGCTACCTTGTCGAGATTCGAAGGGACCTGCAGATAATCATCCAGCGGCACATTGACCTGGGTGTCCTTGATGTCGATGATCAGGTTGTCATCACCATTGACGTAAAGCTGAAACTTCTGGTTGAAGGCGATGCCATCTACCATGGTGTAGTCCAGGAAGCGGTACTCGACCTGCCCAAATGGCGGCAATACCCGCTCCATGCGGGTCAGCATGTGGCTTTCCTGGTCGATGTAAAGAGCTAGCGCCGGGCCGACTTCCATCACCAGCGTGATGACGTCATGCTTGCGGCCGTCCAGGTCTGCTTCGCCGAGCCAATTGGACGTATTTCGACGCGACTGCAATTGTCGCATCAGTAACACAGGGGTGACCCGAACAAAAGGTCCGGACTGGGTGTTGAAATCAGGTTCTGCGATCGGTGCGGCAGTGCCCGCACGGTAGTCCAATTGCCAGCTGTTCTGGCCGTTGATGACCGTTCCCTGTTTGAATACGTAACCACCACCTTCACCCTTGTTTTTGGCGACGAAAATATCTTTCTCCAGGTCAATGGCATTGAAATTCCAGGCCTGATTACGGTCGTAAGGAGGGCCGGGCTTACGGCTCTGGCCAGTTGCGATATTGGTGAAATCGGACTTTCTGACCACGGTCTTGAGATTGGAAATGTTCTCCGCCCCGCCATGCGCCGCGATCGCGGCATCGATCACTGCACCGGCCTTGTTGACCGACTTGAGAGGAAGGGTTTCTGCAAACAGCGCGCTGCTGCTGAGTGCGAGAACAATAAAGGAAACTATACTTTTGGAATGCACGTTTTTCTCTCCGTTTGGATACGTGACTTTCAGTCTGTGCTTGAAGCTCCGCGCTGTCTGTAACATTTCGATAACCTGACCGCATGCTGCGATGAAAGAAGGGAAAAGGAAAAAAGGGGTCAGGTTAACTTAATTGGCGAGAGCAGCAGCTCCGCCAATTAAGTTAACCTGACCCCTTTTTTTTCTGCATCCAAATTGGCGAGGAAGGGACTCTTAGGGGTAAGAACAACATTTATTGATTGATCAGGAGAACCAAAATGTCTGGAGAAATGGTACCCGTCGTTTTATTCATCGTTATTGGCATTGCCGTGCTGGGCTACTTTTACTGGAATCACAAGAATCGTGCCTCCATCATGGAAACCGTGCAAAAGGCCATCGACCAGGGTGGCGAGCTGAGCCCCGATCTGCTCAAACAGCTGGGTGCCTCGGCTGATCCCAAATTTCGGGATATGCGCAGAGGCATCGTGTTCCTGTTCCTGGGGGTCGCCGGATTACTGTGCAGCCTGTTTTTCAACGACGCCGACGTCGTTAACGGAATCCGTGCCGGATCGGTGTTCCCGACCATGCTGGGACTGGGCTTCCTGCTAGTATGGAAGCTGAACAAGGACTAGGTAAAGCAGGTGACGATTTCCGACAGTGAGCTGGTCCTACGGGTCACCAGCTCCAACGACCAGGTCGCGTTCCAGCAGTTGGTGGAACGGCATCAAGCCGCCATTCGCGGCTTTTTGCGACGACTCGCTGCGGGCGACTGCGGCACGGCCGATGACCTGGCGCAGGAGACTTTTTTGATGGCTTACCGGAAACTTCACACCTTCAAGTCCAGCGGCAGCCTGCTGTCCTGGCTGCATACCATCGCCTACCGGCAGTTCCTGCAGCACACCCGAAAACACGCCAGGCAACAGGTGATGGCCGAGCCGCCGGACCAGGGACACGACCCGCGCCAGTCGATGGACTCGGAAATTCTTGCCCAACGGCTGCTGGGCTTCGTCAGCCCGGAAGAACGCGCCTGCCTGACACTGGCGTACTCGGCCGGCATGAGTCACCCGGAAATTGGCAAAGTCACCGGGTTTCCGCTGGGAACCGTGAAGTCACATATTCAACGAGGCAAACAGAAACTACAACGTTGGCTGAAAGACCATGATCATTCCATTTCCAAACACAAGGAGGCACACGGTGCCTGAATCACCACTAGACCGGGAATTAGGGCAACTGCTGGCTTATCATGATGAGCCCGATAGCTCGGAATTCGTTGCGAACGTCATGCACGACGTGAAACGTGAACGCCTGCTACGCAGAGTCATTCTCTGGGGTTTTGGCCTGGTGGGTGCACTGTTCGGACTGGCCGGTGCAGCTATGCTATCCGACAGCATTACCCGGCTGTTTACGTTTTCAATCTCACTGCCAGCCATCGAAACAGCGCAGGTTGCGTTGGTGGTGGTGGCCGCCGCGGCATTTTACTCGTGGTTCATGAACGATGAGATGAGCCTGGGAAGCTGACCGCGGCTTAAGCTGCCACAAGTGCGCGATCCGTACAGCTTTGCAGGTTATGATTGCGGAATGAAAAAACTGACCCTGCTGAGCCTGTTCGTCGTTTCCTTTGCAGTTCATGCCAAGGCGCCCTTCGTTGATCCCGCCAAAGACATGGAAATACTGGGTCCGCCCGACCGGTTCCTGTTCTGGACCCCTGAGCAGCAGGTCGCTGGTTACCGGAATATCGACAAGGTCTTCCCAACCCGCTCAATCTCAGCATCCACTGTTACTCTCGAGCTGCCGCCGGCGCCCGTCGACCTGGGCGGCGTGATCATCAAAACAGATTCCAGCTCGATAACGGTCGATGAGTACTTTACCCGGCAGAATGTAGCTGGCCTGCTGGTGCTGAAGGATGGCCAGATCGCTTTTGAGCGCTATGGCCTGGGCAACAAGCCGGAAAGCCGTTGGATTTCCTTCTCGGTCACCAAGTCTGTGGTCTCCATGCTGGTAGGTGCCGCCATTCGGGACGGCTACATAGAAAGCGTTGATGAAAAAGTCAGTGACTACCTGCCAAGGCTGAACGGCACGCCTTACGATGATTCTACCCTCCGTAACATCCTGCAGATGGCTTCTGGTGTGCAATGGGACGAGGATTATGCGGACCCGTCCTCAGACGTGAACAGCGCCAGCTGGCAGACCGTCGCCCTTTACGGATACCTGGGCCAGAAAGAGCGGGCAGCACCACCCGGTGAACTGTTCAACTACAACACGGCGGAAACCAACCTGGTCGGCACATTGTTGCGTTCCGCCATCGGCAACAACCTGTCGACTTACCTTGAAGAAAAAATCTGGCATCCGTTTGGCATGGAACACGACGCTGTCTGGTCGCTGAGTGAGCCCGGCGGCGGTGAATTCGGCGGCTGCTGCATCAGTGCAACACTGCGTGATTATGGCAGGCTTGGTTTGTTTGCCCTTGCCGATGGCCGTCTGCCGAATGGCACCGAAGTACTGGCTGATGGCTGGATGGGTGCGGCAACGAAACCTTCGGCCGCCTACCCGGGATATGGCTATCTCTGGTGGCTGGACGGAAGCGATGCTTTTAGCGCCTCAGGAATTTTCGGGCAGGGGATCTGCATCCACCCGGAGCAGAATGTGGTAGTGGCGCTGCAGAGCGCCAGAGCAACGGCCAGCAACGATGAGGACTGGGCCCTGCAGGACGCTTTATGTGAGGCTGTCGCCAAGGCATTTGACAAAAATTAGGCCTATAATCAAATAGACCATGCGCCGGAAAATCCTAATTTCCCTGATCACGCTGGCCGTGCTGTTTGCCGGCATCATCGGCTTCGCATGGTATCAGTTGGAAAATGAGTCTTTCCTGAAATCACAGCTGAGCAAATATGCATTGAAGTACACCGGGCGTGAGCTCCGCTTTGATGGGCCGCTGGTATTCAACCTGGGCGGCACTACCACGCTCGAAGGCCGTGATATTCACTTTGCGAATGCCGCATGGTCCGAGCACCCGGAAATGGTCAGCATAGGCCGGATTTTCATCAGTTTCGAACTGTCCACCCTGTTTGACGATCGCCCTGTTTTCCCGGATGCCCAGCTGGAGGATTGCAGCGTTTATGTCGAAAGAAACGACTCCGGAGAACTCAATTGGGCTGTCGGCCCGGAACCCGCCCCCGGGGACGAACCCGAAGACCCACCTGAACCGGAAAAAGATAATTCTGGATCGCGCAAACTGCCGATCTGGATAAAAGACCTTGTCATCAGAAACTGCGGAGTGTATGTGAGCAGTTTTAAAATCGAAGAACCTCTGAACCTGCACCTGGCCAGCCTGGAAATGCAACACCATGATAACACCCGCTGGGAGGGCCAGGTTTCGGGCAGTCTCAATGACATGCCACTGTCCATCGACGGCTGGTTTGCGCCCTTCGATTCCATAATTTACGGCGGCCCGATGGAACAGGAGCTCCAGTTCACACTCGGGAAAATCTCGCTGAACACCTCCGGCACAATGCAGGACGTCAGAACCGGGACAGGTGCCAATCTTTCCGCCCAGCTGCAAGGACCAGCGATCGAGAACATCCTGAATGAATTAAAAATTCCCTTGTTCGCCGACGGTGATTTTGACTTCAGCCTGAAACTGAATACCGAAGGAGACATGACCGAAATTGACCTCGATGGAGATCTGGGCAGCCTCAAAGCGACCGCTAAAGGTGAACTCGATCGTCTGATCAGGCCCTCCATGGGTCAAGTCAAGTTCTCGATGGACGGGCCCAACCTGGGCGCGCTGGCGAAAGTTTTCGGTCTAGAAGGCCTGGTTGAAGAAGCGTTCAGTCACCAGGCCCACGCGGCCTTTGACGGTAACAAAATCAAAATAAAGGCCGGCTCTCTGAAAACATCCAGCGACCATCTGCAAATCGGCGGTCATTTCAGCCTGGCTGAGAGGCTCGCCGGAACGGAGCTTGACATCAAGTTCCAAACCAGCGAAACCGGCCGCTGGACTCGTCCGCTGAGCGAGGATGAACACGTGCTGGGGGCTTTTAGCCTCGACAGCACAGTGAGCGTTGACACCCAGGGGTTGATCGCAATCCAGGGTCAGGCAGAACAGGAACAGACTACCCTGGCAGTCAACGGCACGCTGGGCAGCCTGCCGGATGACTTGAACGCCGATCTGAACATTTCATTGAACTCGCCCGATCCGGGCCCCCTGGCTGCAGTTTTTGGCGTTCCGGATTTGCCCGCTTATCCCCTGAGCATCAATGGCCAGTTCGGCTTGCAGGGCAAACGTCTCAAGCTCGGCAAAGTCGACATCAAATTGGCGGAAGGCCGGGCCAGCGTGGATGGAACCCTGAACCTTGCCGACCGTTTTGCCGGTAGCGACATCGTTCTGGACGTGAATATCATCAATGCAGAGCGCTTCGGTCAGCTGTTCGGCCATGAAGGCCTGCCCAACCAGCCGATTCAACTGTCCGCCGAGATCAAACCGGACGGCAAAGGACTGGCGTTCGTGGTGAAAGACGGCAACCTGGGACAAATTCAGCTGGATGCGGATGGCCGGATCGCGGACCTGGAGCAGCCATTGGGTATCACGGGCAATTTCAATCTCTTCCTGCCTCGTCTTGGCGACCTTTCCTTCCTGGCGGGCATGGATCTGCCGAACGCCCCCTTTACGGCCCGGGGAGAGCTGGTCACCGAACAGGATCTGGTCAATCTCAAGGGGGTTTACGTCGACCTGGCAGGCAACCACGCCACCATTGATGGGCATATCAACCTGGTCAAACGTTATGCAGGCAGCAAACTTAAATTTGACCTTGATATCAAGAATGCCAACCAACTGGGCATGCTGTTTGGTCATGAGGGACTGCCCGATCAACCGATAAAACTGTCCGCCTCTGTGGAACCGGTGGGCAAGGGCCTGGCATTCAGGATGAACGATGGAAACCTGGGTGACATACAGCTGGACCTGGACGGCAAAATTGCCGACCTCGACCAACCCTCGGGCGTGGATGCAGAATTCGACATCAAGCTGCGCAAGCTCAGCGATATCGATTTCCTGGTGCCGGACCGGGACCTGCCGCAAGTGCCTTTTAGCGCCAGCGGGCGCCTGGTGAACGAGAAAACCCGCACCAAATTTGACGAGGTTCAGCTGTCACTCGGTGAAATCAAGGCCTACGTGGACGGAAACCTGCTGCCGGACAATTCGTTTGACCTGGCGATCAGGGCTGCTGGACCGGATGCGTCAAAACTCGATCAACTGGCTGGCACGCCTTTGCCGGCGGAACCATTTTCCGTGGCCACCGGGTTGAAAGGCAATACAAAAGAGTTTGAGCTTCAAAACGCGGATGTCGTTCTCGGCCGCAGCAAGGTCCATGGCAACCTTTCAATCGGGCTGGGTGACAAAACGACGCTCAAGGGAAATATTGAAGCTCCCATCGTGGATGCCAGCCACTGGTATCCTGGAGATGACTCACAGGAAGAACAACCTGCTGAAAGCAGTAGCAAGCCCAAAGAATGGGTATTCGATGAAACTCCCGTGATGGCGCTGGACCAGCACAACCTGGACATCAACCTGGACCTGAAAGTCGATCTGCTGGTTCTTGGCAATACCTCCATTGAAGATATCGATCTTGTTTTCGTCCTGGCCGAACGGCTGATCAAGCTCAGTCCGTTCTCCATGAGAGGCACCGAGGGCGGCATCTACCGCGGTGAGTTCAGCATGGATGGGCGAACCGGCACACCAACGCTCAAAGTAGACGCAAACGGCGAAAACCTCCGAATTGGGATTTCTGCGGCACCGGGGCAGGATCCACAAACCTATCCGCCCACGGATATTGAAGTGAACCTGGTTGGCTCCGGCGCAACCCGCCGCGCCATGGCCAGTTCACTGGATGGGAAAATTCGCGTATACCAGGGCTCGGGGCAGCTGGCCAATGCGGGTATGGACCTGCTTTTCTCAGACTTCCTCACGCAGCTGTTTACACAACTCAACCCATTTGCCGAGAACAGCGAATACACCGAACTTGATTGTTCGGTTTTTGCGGTGACCGCCGAGTCAGGATTGATCACGGCATTTCCACTGATTGTGCAGACGCGCGAACTGACCATACTCAGTGAAGGTACGGTGGACATGAACACCGAGAAGATCGACCTCTCCTTTAACACCAAACCCCGGACCGGCATTGGCCTCAGCACCGGCATGATCATCAATCCATTAATCAAGGTGGGCGGCAAGCTGGCTGCCCCGGCCGTTGAGATCGACCCGGCCGGCACACTGAAAAGCGGCGGGCTGGCGGTTGCCACGATCGGTATTTCGCTGTTGGCCAAGTCTTTATCAGACCGGTTCCTGAGCAGCCCGGATCCGTGTGGCGATGCGCGCAAGGAAATCCTGAAATACGACGCGGAGAACCAGTAGCCATCCTGCTCCCATCTCTGACATAATCGCCGCTCCTGAATATATCCTTGAGGTGGGAGTTTCGCCATGCGCCACTGGAGCGAAGACGATGGACGCTATGCAGACATCGTGACGGCGGCGACCGATTTGCAAGGCCGGTTGACGGGCATTGAAGAAACGATTTACCCAACGAAGATGGAAGACCGTCAGGACCCACTGAACTATCCGATCCGATTGAATGATAAACTGGCCGGGATCATGTGGTCGGCGTCTTTAGGCGACCACCCGCCATCGGCCTCAATCTTGGCCGTGCGCGATGAATTAACAGCCGCGATCGACAAACAACTGACCAAGCTGGATGCCTTGTTGGGCTCCGGCTTGATGACATTCAATGGACTCGTAGCCAGCTACAGCCTGCCGGCTGTGGCAGCGGAAAAAAAGAGTTAAAGGAGCAGTACATATCATGTCTCGATTAGCAACATTTATCCTGGTCGCATCTTTTTTGCTGGCGTTCTCTGACACACTGGAAGCGCAAGGGCCACCCCCTTCACAGGGCCCGGTCTCATTCAACTTTGATGGCGGTTTTTTGCTGCAATCCAATGCAGACCTGGATGAAGGTGACGGCGGCTTCTCCGTCAACCGCTGGTTCCTCGGCCTGGGTGTCACTTATGCCTGGGACCGTCGAAATTCAATTGGATTGTCTGTCGGCGGCGGCAGCGCTTCTTATGACTTCGACGATACGCCAGCCTTTGGACCTGACGGACCCTGGGAGAAAATTGAGGACAGCCGCATTTCTGTCGTCGGCCGGATCGGCTTTGGTGAAACCGGCCAGTTATTTATCATCCCATCCTTTCGCTACAACGGTGAAGACGACGCCAAGACCAGCGATGGCCGCACCTGGGGCATTCTTGCAGCGGCCTTTTGGCGGATTAATCCCGACCTCAACCTAGGTCCGGGTATTGGCGTATTTTCCCGGCTGGAGGATGGCACCCGGGTGTTCCCGATCCTGGCGATCGACTGGAATATTACTGAGAAGTGGAACCTGGGGACCGGACGTGGCCTGGCTGCCTCGCAGGGTCCTGGACTGACGCTCAGTTACAAATTCAATAACCGGTGGTCCATGGGGCTCGCCGGTCGTTATGAACGAATTGAGTTTCGCCTCAACGAAGAAGGCGCCACTCCTGGCGGAGTAGGCGAGGACAGGAGCTTTCCCCTGGTCCTGACAGCCAACTGGCAACCCAATCCCATCGTCGGGCTGAACCTGTTCGCCGGAATTGAACTGGGCGGCAAACTGAAACTGAAGAACGAATTCGACGAATTGCTGGCGGAAAGTGATTACGATCCAGCTGCGATATTCGGTGGCACTTTCGAGCTTCGTTTTTGAAGGATGCAACCCGGCAAGGGGCTTAACAATCGCTATCGCGGTTTGTGGGTGTTTCCGCGGAACTGACCAGACCGCTTAACCGGTCCTGCTCGATTTTTTCCGGGTCTCGATTTTCCGGAGCTCCACGGCCGCCGCCTCCGGCCGTCTCGAGGACCATGCTCTGACCCGCCGGAATGACTTCACGCCCGAGGCCACGCAATTTCACCCCGTCACTGGTGTAGACACGCGCTGCCTGACCTGCCTCGCCCCCCGCCCGGCCCCTGGGCGGGTGTTTGACCCGATCAAACATCTTGGAGACAGAGAACGCTTCACCCCTCGCATGGGCAAACTCCATGATCTGTCCGACACCACCGCGAAATTCGCCCTTGCCTCCTGAATCAGGACGATATTCCTTGCGCCAGACGATGAGGGGCGCCGTGCTTTCGGTGATCTCGACAGGCGTGCAGCGAACCCCGGATGGAAAAGCCGTGCAATCCAGCCCGTCTTTACCGGGCCGGCCGCCGGTCCCGCCAGCGTAGAATGCGTTGATGACGAACGGCTGACTTTCGCTGCCCTGTATCATCCCGCGACCACCCAGGAACACCGGGCCGAACAGGCATGATGCGCCCTCAGCGGGAACTTGCCCATTCAGTGGCTCCTCAAGGCACCCCAGCACGACGTCTGGCAACATCTGCCCAATGACGTGACGCGCGGAAACCGCCGACGGCCGCGGCGCATTCAAAATGCAGCCCTCGGGCGCCGTCACCCTGACCACGTCGAGCGAACCGGCGTTGTTCGGTACATCGTTACCTACCACGCAACGGACTCCAAACGAGGCATAGGCCTGGGTATAGGTCAGCGGTACATTGATGCCGTGGCCGCAAACCGGGGATGTTCCGGTGAAATCCACGTCGATCCCTGTTTCAGAGACGGTTAACGCGCAGACCAGGTCGACCGGCTCATCGTAACCGTCGATTCTCATCGAATTGCGCCAGCTGCCAAACGGCAGTTGGCGAATTTCCTCCAGCATGGCCTCGCGGGAATTGTCGACAATCATCAGTCCGGCACTATCCAGCTCTGTCATACCGAACTCTCTCATCGTGGCGACCAGGCTGGAAGCACCCGCTTCGTTGCAGGCCGCGAGGGAGTAAAGATCACCTTCCGCCGAACGGGGGTCCCGTACGTTGGCCCTGATAATATCCAGCAGCGTCTGGTTGAGTTCCCCGGACCTGAACAGGTAACCCATTGGAATATTGAGCCCTTCCTCGAACACCTGGCGGCCGTCCGGGCCGAAGCCCAGGCCTCCTACATCGGCTACATGTGACGTCGATGCAAACAACGCCACGGCTCTGTCATCGAGGAAAACCGGTGTAACGACGGTGAAGTCATTCAGATGCCCGGTCCCGTACCAGGGATCGTTGGTCAACAGAACATCGCCGGGCTGCAGGGAATCAACCGGGTATTTTTGCAGGAAAAAGCCGACACTCGCGGCCATTGCATTGACGTGGCCCGGCGTACCGGTCACCGCCTGCGCCAGCATCCGCCCCCGGGTATCGAAGACGCCGGCGGAAAGGTCACCCGCTTCGCGCACGGTGGTGGAAAATGCCGTTCTGATCAGAATCTGCGCCTGTTCTTCCACCACGGCCAACAGGCGGTTCCAGAGAATCTGTGACTGGATCCGGCCCAGCGCTTCCTTACCCATGATCAGCAACCTCCGGTCGGCTCATGACGATGTGACCCTGCCCACTGATGCGTGCCTCGTAATTAGAAGTGACAACGGTCGTGGTCTGGCTCTCGGTAATCAGCACCGGGCCCGCCAGGCAATCGCCGGGCTGCAGCTGGTCACGCAGGTACACCCGTGCATCAACATGCTTCTGCAATGAGGGGTCGAACACGGCTTGCTTGCCGATGGAATCCGGCAAAGTATCCCTGGCATTCGTTTGCACAGGCTCAACTGCTTGATCTGCGATGGTTGCACTAATGGTCAGTGTCCAGCTTAAAACTTCGATCTCCACGCCCTCGATGATCCGGCCATACAGCTGTCGGTAAGCAGACTCGAACGCCTGGCGGAAAATGTCGCGATGAGCCGCCGTGCAGGCTTCCACCTGCAGGCTCACGGGGATTTCATGGCCCTGTCCGACATAGCGCATATAGGCGTGCCGGGCTTCCTGCAGCCCGGCTTCACCGGCCCCCTGCCGGACCACGGCCAGCGCCTCCGCCTGCATGTCATCCCACAAGCCATTAACCAGGTCCGTCTGCAGTTCAGCCAACAGTTGATGGCGACTGCGCACGACTTCGAACGCCACCGGCGCCAACAGGAATCCCACAGCGGAGCCAACACCGGCTTCGGTTGGAATAATGATCCGGTGAACACCCAGCTTCTCACCAAGGCGCGCGGCGTGCAGAGGCGCTGCTCCGCCAAATGCCACCATGTCGCGCCGGCCCAGGTCCATACCGAACTCGGCCGCATGGGCACGGGCGGCTGCCGCCATGTTTTCATCGACGACCTCGCTGACACCCAGCGCCGCTGCATCCAGCCCAATGTCCAGCGGTTCGCAGATCGCCGCAGTCAACGCCAGGTCCGACGCCTGCGAGTCCAATGCAAAGGTGCCGCCGGCAAAAGTGTCCGGGTAAATTCGTCCGAGGCGCACATCGGCGTCGGTGACCGCCGGTTTCTTGCCGCCGCGCCCATAAGCGGCCGGCCCTGGCTCTGACCCCGCACTCTCAGGCCCGACCTGGATCCTTTGCAGCCGGTCCACTTGCGCGATCGAACCTCCGCCCGCCCCGATTTCCACCATTTCGATCACCGGGATGCGAACCGGCAGGCCGCTGCCTTTTTTGAACCGGTAAACCCGGTCCACTTCGAAACTGCGCGAAGTCAGCGGTTCGAAATCATCGATCAGGCAAAGCTTGGCGGTGGTTCCGCCCATGTCGAACGATAATACGCGGTCCAGTCCGGACTGCCTGGCGACCTGGCGCGCCAGGATCGCCCCGCCCGCGGGACCGGATTCGACCAGCCTGATCGGAAATTTTGCCGCGGTCTCCAGCGTGGTCAGCCCGCCGCCGGAGGTCATCAGCAGAAAGGGGCAATCGAATCCCTGTTCGAGGAGTTCGGCAGCCAGTCGTCGCAGGTACCGCGACATCAGAGGCCTGACGTAAGCATTGGCGCAGGCGGTTGACAATCGCTCGAATTCCCGGATTTCCGGGCAGACTTCGGAGGCCAGGGTGATCGACAGGTCTGGCCGGGCGGATCGCAGGAGGTCTGCCGTGCGCTGTTCATGCTCCGGGTTCACGAAGGCATGCAGGTAGCCGATGGCGACGCTCTTCACCCCGTGTTGATCCAGGATCGGCAGGCTATCTGCCACGCTGGATTCATCCAACGCGATCAGCACCCGGCCGTCGCGGTCCATCCGCTCCCGCACCGGAATCCGGAGATGACGCGGCACCAGTGGCTGCGGCCGGTCGATCATCACGTCATATTGCTCGAAACGGTCCTCATGCGCCATCGCCAGGGCATCGCGGTGGCCCTGCGTGGTCAGCAGTGCAGTTACTGCGCCGCTGCGCTCGATCAGTGCATTGGTGGCAAGCGTGGTCCCGTGAATGATCAGCCCGATATCGGCAGGCTTTGTGCCAGCCTGCTGCAGAACCTGCGTAATGCCCTGCATGACCGCTTCGCCCGGACGGGCATACGTCGTCAGCAGCTTGGTAGTGACCCGGCCACCGGACGGCAGCTCGAGCACGACGTCGGTAAAGGTTCCGCCGATATCGACTGCCAGGCGCGCTTTGGCCGCTGTTCCCACTTTTCCTTACCTGTTCTGCCCGTTAGCTGGAACAATGTAGTTTAATGTATCCGGGCAACAGGCGAATACCACGATGTCACTTTTGATCATCCGCGCGGCGGAAATCCGTGAACTGGTCTCCATGGCTGAATGTATCGAAGTCATGGAGCGGGCGATGAAGGCTTACTCCGCGAATGAAGTGACCCTTCCACCGCGCACCATCGCTCCCCTGTCGGACGATCGCAGTTTCTTTATCCTGATGCCCGGTGAAATGCAGTCGCCTGCTATCTACGGCGCAAAAATCCTGGGGCTGCACCCCGATAACCCTCAGCAGGGCCGGCCCGCCGTGCAGGGCTTTGTTGCATTGTTCGATAGCCGGACCGGCAACCCGGTGGCGTTGGCTGATGGCGCGGAAATTACCGCGGTACGAACAGCAGCAGCTTCTGCCCTGGCAACCCGGGTGCTGGCAAGACCGGACGCTGCCAGTCACGGCATCCTGGGCACCGGCGTACAGGCCGCCAGCCACCTGGATGCTATTTGCTGCGTGCGGACTATACGCTCAGTCAGCGTGTGGGGCCGTGACCAAAAAAAGGCTGAGCATTTCGCTGAACAGCACACCGGCAGGCTGGACGTGAACATCACCGCTGTTGCTGATCCTGCCGAAGCGGGTGCCTGCGACATTGTCAGCGTCGTTACCAACTCACCGAAGCCGGTACTGGCCGGTTCTTGGCTGCAACCAGGCGCCCACGTTAACCTGGTCGGCGCCCACGAACCTCATGAGCGGGAAGCCGATACCGAAGCAGTGACCAGGTCCGCCGTATACGTTGACTCACTGAAGGGCGCCCTGGCCGAAGCCGGTGATATCCTGATCCCGATCGCTGAAGGGACGATCACCCGGGACCACATCGTGGGTGCGATCGGCGATGTGCTGCTGGGCAATGCGCCCGGCAGGCGAGACCAGCAGCAAATAACCCTGTACAAATCACTTGGATTGTTTGCCCAGGACCTTTATGCCAGTGAGTTCCTGCTGGAAAAAGCATTGAGAACCGGTAAGGGCCTGTCAGTAGAGTTTCCCTGACTGACGGTTGTTTGGCAGTGGATGTTCGATGTGTTCCTGTGTCAGGATGTGATCGTTCCAACTGGAGTTAATCTATGAAAATTTCCGTACTCGGAGCCGGCGCCGGTGGCACCACCGTCGCGTATGACTGCGCCGCCCACGGCCACCAAGTCCGGCTGTTCGACTTCCCGCAGTTCCCGGACAATATTGCGGCCATTGCAGACCAGGGGGGCATCCATGCCGAAGGCGATATCGAGGGTTTTGCTCCCATTGCTTACTCGGGTCACGATATCGGCCAGGCACTGGCAGATGCGGAGCTTATCTGGGTAGTCGGCCCGGCATTCAGTACGGAGCCCTTTGGCGAGGCGGTGAAAGGCAAACTGCGGAGTGGGCAAACGGTGATCATCAGCCCCGGATCCTGTGGCGGTGCGCTGGCGTTCAAGAAAGCTGCCGGCCTGGCCGTGGGCGATGACTCCATCCGGCTCGCCGAAACCCATACCCTGCATTACGCCGTGCGCCTGATCCAGCCGGGCCGGGTCCGTGTTTTCCTGAAACTGAAGGCCGGCAATCTGCTGGCAGCCCTGCCTGGCCGCCACACGGATGAGATCCTGCAAATGATCGGCGATGTCTATCCCAGCATGGAAGCCGCCAAAAATGTCATCCAGACCAGCCTGCAGAACGCCAACCCGGTGATTCACCCGGCCGTAACGCTGGCCAACGCGGCCCGCATAGAGGACACCGGTGGAGATTTCCTGTTTTACGAAGAAGGTGTGACCGACTCGGTGGGCAGACTGATCGAAGCGGTCGACAAGGAGCGGATAGCCATCGGTGATCGGCTGGGAATCAACGTTGTTTCAGACCCTGCAATGGGGATGCGCCAGGGCTACATGCTGGCTGACAACTACGGCTCGCATACCGCGAGGCCCCGGGGTTTCTGGGGATCGGCGCCCAGCCTCAGCTCGATCACCGCTACCTGAATGAAGACGTGGGATACGGCCTGGTATTCATGTCCTGCCTGGCCCGCCAAATCGGTGTCGAAACGCCGACGATAAACGCGATCATCCAGTTGGCCTCGGTGCTGATGAATCGAGACTATGCCGCCGAAGCAATGCGCACTCCTGAGTCACTGGGGATAGCAGACCTGTCCGCATCCGCGCTGGTGGACCTTTAATTCCCGGTCATGCGTTTTTCGATTCCGAAAGGACTGTAATCAGAGCCATGGCTGAAAGAAAAAAAGCCAGCATCGCCCTCGTTCTGGGAAGCGGAGCGGCGCGCGGCTGGGCCCACATCGGCGTCATTCATGAATTGGCCGAACGGGGGATCATACCGGACATGGTGGTCGGCTCATCGGTCGGCGCAGTAGTGGCCGGTGCCTATGCTTCGGGTAATCTGGACCAGTTCGAGGATTGGATATCGAGCCTGGGACGGGTCGATATCATCCGGTTGCTGGATGCCAAGATGACCGGCGGTGGTTTCCTCCAGGGAAAAAGCCTGATGAGTGCCATCGAGAAGCGGATTGGAAATCCGCGGATCGAGGACCTGCCGATTCCCTATGCCTGTGTCGCCACCGAACTGGGCACTGGTCGCGAGGTCTGGTTGCGGGAAGGCTCGCTGCTGGACGCCTGCCGCGCCTCGATCGCTCTGCCGGGTATGTTCGCGCCTTCACGATTCAGCGACGACCAGTTGCTGGTCGATGGCGGCCTGGTCAACCCGGTTCCGGTTTCGCTGGCGCGCGCAATGGGCGGCGACATCGTGATTGCGGTCAACCTCAATGGTGACCTGATTGGCCGCCATTTTTTCGTGCATGAGCGTGATGAATCGGCCAGTGACGAGGAAAGCGAGAGGCTGTTGTTGGAATACGAAGAAAAAGACACGGTGGTGGCCAAGTGGGCCGCCAAAATGAAAGCCGGTTTTGGCATCCGCCTGGACTCCTACATTTCATCGCTGCGAAGGAAGGAAAGTCCCGACCCGGGCCTGTTCGATGTCATGGCCGGATCCATCGACATCATGCAGGACAGGATCACCCGATCACGCATGGCTGGCGAACCGCCGGATGTCCATATCACCCCGAAGCTGAGCCATGTCGGCCTGATGGATTTTGACCGCGCAGCTGAAAGTATCCGGGAAGGACGCGACGCAATCCGCCGTCAGCATCTGGAACTCGAAAAGTTAGCCGGGTTTAACCGGGCTCATGACAAGCAGAAACCGTCACGGGATTGAATTCGAGGTCAAGATCAAACCATTTGCCATGATGCTGACTCAACTCATGGGCCCGTTTGCTGAAAGCGACTAAAATATTTATTGATCAGGGCCTTTGTGCCCGGTCGGTGCCAGAACATGGAACAGGCTCGCTCGCAACGACAGGTGAATAGCCGGACCGGTTTCGCCATCGAAGGTTCACGGGCGACTTGTGTTGGGAATTGGCAGGCGCAGGAACTTCACGACGTCGAAAAACTAATGTCCCAGGTGAAGTGGCCGGCGGATGCCGTTGAGTTTGATCTGGGCGGGATTACGTCACTGGACACGGTTGGCGCCTGGTTGCTTTTTCGCACGATCAGGGAAATTGATGACGGTAATCGGCAGTTGTCCGTGCTGAACGTCAACGAGCAACATCAGAAGCTTCTGGACCTGGTTGAAGACCGCAGTGAATCGATTAGAAAGCCGCCTAAACCTTACGTCCCCGGGGTACTCGAAAGCATCGGCCGCCACACCAGCAGTCAGTTTCTGCAGTATTTTGAATTCCTGAATTTCATCGGCAAGCTGGCCATCGTCTTCAGCAAGCTGTTTCTCAGACCTTGGCGCTTGCGCTGGGGCCTGGTGGTCAAAGAGTTACAAAGCGCCGGTGTCAACGCATTGCCTATCGTCGGTCTGCTGGCGTTTCTGATCGGCATCGTGATCGCCTACCAGGGCGGGATCGTGCTGAGAGATTATGGCGCCAATATTTATGTGGCCGATATCGTTGGACTGTCCATGGTCAGGGAACTGGCGCCGCTGATCACTGCAATCATTGTCGCGGGGCGTACCGGTTCGGCCTATACCGCTCAGATTGGCACCATGATGGTCACTGAAGAAGTGGATGCATTGCGCAGCATCGGTGTTGCCCCGCTGGAAATACTGGTTCTGCCAAAGCTGGTTGCGCTGGTCATTGCCCTGCCACTGTTGACGGTCTTTGCCGATGCGATGGGATTGTTTGGCGGAATGATCATGGCGAGCAGCATGCTGGATTTGAACTCATCGACGTTTATCAACCGGCTCACCGAGGCAATGACAATGAACTCCTATCTGAGCGGCATTGGCAAGGCCCCGGTATTCGCCGCCATTATCGCTGTCGTCGGCTGCTTCCAGGGTTTCAGGGTCTACGGTAGTGCGGAAAGCGTGGGGCGCCAGACGACGATCAGCGTGGTTGAGTCCATATTCCTGGTCATCATTGTCGATGCTGCTTTCTCCGTGGCCTTCAGTAAGCTGGGGATTTGAATCATGGCAGAGCACATTCTGCAAGCGCACGACCTGGTCATGAAATTTGGCCGTAAATGCGTGCTGGATCGTATCAGCATGCAACTGGAGCGCGGCGAAATTCTGGCCATCGTGGGCGGTAGCGGCAGCGGCAAATCAACCCTGATGCGACAACTGGCCCTGTTACAAACGCCAACTTCCGGATCGATAGAGTTGTTTGGCGAGCGGGTTCTGGAGATGAGCGAATTTCGAACGCTCCCGCTGCGCCGCCGGATGGGCGTCATGTTCCAGAATGGCGCCTTATTTGGCGATCTGACCGTGCTCGAGAACATCAGCATGCCATTGCGTGAGCATACCAGCATCAGCCTGGAGACCATCGAGCAGATCGCCATGTTGAAACTTGCGCTGGCCGGGCTCGAGCCTGAAGCGGCTGCGCTATTTCCGAGCCAGTTAAGTGGCGGCATGCGAAAACGCGCGGCGGTTGCGCGGGGCATTGCCATGGACCCCGAAATCCTGTTCCTGGATGAGCCCGGATCCGGCCTGGACCCGGTCAGTGCGGATGCAATGGACGACCTGGTGCTGCATCTGAAGCGCACGCTTGGTCTGACTGTCGTGCTGGTCACTCACGATATGGACTCGCTGTGGCGGGTCGCTGATCGAATAGTGTTGCTGGCGGATACCCGAATTGCCGCCGAAGGGACGCTGCAGGAGGTGCTTGAATCGGGCCATGCTGCTGCGCACAAATTTTTCCATGGCCGCCGCGGCCGTGTGGTGGGAGCAACCTATGATCAGTAAAACCAGCTATGCCCTGGTTGGTGCGTTTGTATTGATTCTGAGTGCGGCGTTGATTTGGGGGGTGCTCTGGATCAGCTCCGGCGGGCCGCCACAGGACTACGACAGCTACCTGGTATATATGACCGATTCGGTATCCGGGCTGAATGTGGATGCACCGGTGAAATTCAAGGGCGTCGATGTTGGCAAAGTCCAGCAGATTTCGATCGACGCGGAAAATCCGGATCGCGTTCGGCTGGTACTGCTGGTGCGCCGGGGCACGCCCATCACGGAGGACACGGTGGCCAACCTGGAATACCAGGGCCTGACTGGAATCGCTAACGTCAATTTGAGCGGCGGATGGGGCGATTCCCTGCCGCTCGGGCGAAGGGAAAGCGACGAGCTCCCCGTTATTCCCTCGCGTTCGTCAATATTCTCCCACCTGGATCTGACGCTCTCCGACCTGTTATATAACCTGATTGAGACCTCCGCCAGCCTCAATGACCTGCTCAATGAGGAAAATCGGGCAAATGTCTCACGTTCTATTGAGAATATCGCGAACCTTACCGAAAAATTTGCGGATCAGTCCAGGCAGCTGGATGGCATCATCGAAGATCTCGCCGCTACCCTGGAAAATACCCGCGCCGCGAGCGTCGGCCTTCCGGAGCTGATCCTTCAATTCTCCCGCAGCGCAGAATCTATTTCCGAGATGGCGGATCAGATTGGTGCGGTCAGCGAAAACTTTGCCACCGACATCAATACCACTACTCTGCCCGAAATAGGTGCCATGGTTCATGAATTGCGGTTGGCAGCGGAAAACCTGCGGCGAATGAGTGAGGCGCTGGTCGAGAATCCCAGTGTCTTGATTTACGGCAGTCCGGAACCCAGGCCCGGGCCGGGCGAGTCAGGAGAGACACCGAGGAATAAACAATGAACAGCCTGGCCAGGAACAGTGTTATTTTCTCAGTCACTATCATTACCCTGCTGATCACCGCTTGCGGCCTTCCCGGCTCGTCGAAGGCCACCGTCAAGCAGGCGTATGTTCTGCAAGGAGCACAACCTTCTTCGATTCCCGATCGCCTTGTCCCGAAGCCCTGCTTGTCGTTGCGGGTCAGCCAGCCGGAATCTGCACCAGGATTCAACACGGTGCGCATGGCGTATCGCATCGAACCCAATCGCATGGACTATTTTGCCTACCACGAAT
>Ga0224504_10000089_pt1 | contig 35642 bp, 30 predicted proteins | sample SF_Oct11_sed_USG_3_FD_170160 | JGI IMG/M metagenome (GOLD analysis project Ga0224504, IMG submission 170160) | Sediment microbial communities from San Francisco Bay, California, United States - SF_Oct11_sed_USGS_24 | ecosystem: Environmental > Aquatic > Marine > Sediment | place: USA...
GCTGTTGGCGTTGCCCTGGATAACGGCGACGAGGTTCATGCGAACGTCGTGGTGTCAGCCATGGATGTAAAAAGGACCTTCCTGACCTGCATGGACAAGAGCGATCTCCCGGAAAAATTTCACCAACGTGTTGAGAATTTCAAGATTCGCGGCTCGTCAGGCAAGATCAACATCGCTCTTGATGGCCTGCCGACATTCCCGGCGCTCCCGAAAAACAGTCCGCTGTATCTCGCGGACATGCATTTCACGGACTCGATGGAGCGCATGGAACGCGCCTATGACGACTGGAAGGATGGTACCTGGTCCAAGGATCCCTACCTGGACATGACGATCCCGACGACCAACGATCCGACCATGGCGCCGCCAGGCAAGCACTTCATGAGCTGTTTCATTCAGTATTGTCCGCGCCAGATTAACGGACGAGACTGGACGCAGGAAGACAAGGATGGATTCCAGAAGTCCGTCTTCGACCAGATTTCCAACTACAGCCCGGACTTCAAGGACCTGGTTCTTCACGCCGAAGTGCGTACGCCACAGGATATCGAGAACGAAATCGGGATCACCGAAGGCAATATCTTCCACGGCGAACTGACCATGGACCAGCTGATGTTCAACCGGCCGGTCCCGGGATACGCACAGTACCGCAGCCCGATTGGTGGCTTGTACATGTGTGGATCGAGTAATCACCCGGGTGGCGGAATCATGGGCGCGCCCGGAGCAAATGCGGCACGTGAGATTCTGATGGATCTCAAACGTCCGAACACCGTACCGGAGAACTTCGGCGATGACTGATAGATACGATGCCATTGTAGTAGGCGCTGGCCATAACGGCCTCGTGTGTTCTGCGTTGCTGGCCAAGGCGGGCAAAAGCGTACTGGTGCTCGAAGCTAACGACCAGGTCGGGGGCGCAGCCGTCACGCGCGAGTTCACCGACGGTTACTCGGTGTCAGCCTGTGCGCACCTCCTGTATCAACTGCAACCGGAAGTTCGCAAGGAACTGAAACTTGCGCCGCGACTGGTCTCTGAAGACATGACGACCATTGCGCTTGGCGAGGATGGTAATCACATTCGCCTGAAAACGGACAGCGTGGAAGGTGTTTCCGACAAAGATGTCGAGCAGTACCGCAATTTCCGCAAGCGCATGACGCGTTTCTCGAGTCTCTTGCGCAGGTTTTTCAACAAGACGCCCCCGCGCCTGGGCAGCACGGACTTCAAGGACCTCGTAACGCTGGGTCAGTTGGGCCTTGATGTGCGCATGCTCGGCAAGGCCGAGATGGAAGCTTTCATGCGACTGATCTTCATGAACATTCATGATGAGGTCACAGAACGTTTTGAGAGCTCGATGCTTAGAGGCGCGATCAGCCTGGATGCGGTATTGGGCACGCACCTCGGGCCGCGGTCTCCGAATACGATGATGACCTACCTGTACCGCATGGCCGGCGACAATGGCCGGACCGGAACACCGGCTGGCGGCATGGGCAGCGTGAGCAATGAGTTGGCGCATGCGGCGCGAACGGCCGGTGCAACGATACGTACAGGCATGCCCGTCAAACGCATCATTATCGAAAACGGCCGTGCGACCGGTGTCGAAACTGAAGCCGGCGAGCGATTCGACAGCCTGATGGTCATATCGAACGCCGATCCCAAGACGACGTTGATGAAGTTGATCGGCGCCAAACATGCCGAGACAGGGTTCGCTCGCCGGGTTTCGCATCTGCGAGCGAAAGGCAATGCCGCGAAACTTCACCTGGCACTGAACGGGCTGCCGGCAATCGCAGGGCTGTCCAGGAAGGACTATGCAGAGCGACTCGTCATTGCACCCGATGAGCACTACGTCGAGCGGGCGTTCAACCCGGCCAAGTACGGCGAGAGTTCGCCGCACCCGGTTATCGAAATGACGTTTCCCAGCTTTCGCGACGAGACGCTGGCGCCGGCGGGCAAGCATGTCATGTCAGCCGTCGTGCAATACGCACCGTATGCGCTGAAGGGCGGCTGGACCGAGGAAGCCAAAGCCACTTTCCTGAAAGCGATTATCGATACCCTGGCGAAGTACATGCCGGACATCGAGCAGCGCATCACGGCAAGCGAATTGCTGACGCCGGTTGACATTGAAAGTGAATTCCACATGACGGGGGGTCACTGGCATCACGCTGAGCTGACGCTGGATCAATTCCTGTTTGTACGCCCTGTGAACGGTGCGGCGCAGTACAAGTTGCCAATTGACGGTGTGTATTTGTGTGGTGCGGGAACGCACCCCGGCGGCGGCGTCAGCGGCGCGGCGGGCCGCAATGCGGCGCGGTCCATCCTGCGTCGGGAGAAAGCAGCATGACGATTCGAGAGCCCGTCCCCCAGGGACCGTTGAAAACACCTTTCTACCCACGCGTCGCAAAGGTCGACACGGTCAATCAATGGCACCAATGGAAGGGGTATTCCAGTCCGAATGCGCTGTATTGTGAGGATCTCGAATATTTCGCGATTCGCAACGGGACGGCAGTATTCGATCTGTCGCCGATGACGAAGTACCGGATTACCGGGCCCGACGCGCTGGATTACCTCAATCGCCTGGTAACCCGCGACATGGCCAAGGTTAAGCCCGGCCGCGTTGCGTATGCTGTGTGGTGTGATGACCAGGGCCAGGTCATTGACGATGGCACGATCTTCCACCTTCGCGAAGGCGAGTACCGTCTCTGCTGCCAGGAACGCCACTTTGCCTGGTTCCAGGACGCGACGATCGGCTTCGATGTCAACGTTGTGCACGAGACTGACGACATCGCGGGGTTGGCTGTGCAGGGTCCGACATCGTACAGCGTGCTGAGCACGATGGGGGTAAAGGGTCTCGAGGAGCTCAAGCCATTTGGACTGATACATGTCGATTTTCAGGGTACGGAGATGATGGTCTCGCGAACCGGATTCACCGCGGATCTCGGATACGAGCTGTGGATCGATCCGGACAAAGCGCTGGATTTGTGGGACGCATTGTTCGAGGCAGGTAAGGACTACAAGATCCGTCCCATCGGAACGCATGCATTGGACCTGGCCCGCATCGAAGCGGGCTACCTCGCACCCTATGCCGAATTCCTGCCTGGCGATGAGACGGTTCGAACGGGTCGTTCGAGGTCGCCGCTCGAGTTGGGCCTGGAGTGGCTTGTGGATTTCAAGAAGCCAAACTTCAATGGCCGTCGAGCCCTTGCAGAGGAAAAACGTAACGGGTCGACATGGCGCCTGGTCAAGCTCGATATCGACGGCAACAAGGCGGCACACAATTCGTACATCTTCTCGAATTCGAAGACCAGCGGCGGCAACATCGGCTTTGTTACGTCAGCGGCCTGGTCACCGGTGTGTAAGCAGAATATTGCGCTCGGTACCGTGCGAACGCCGCACGGCAAACCTGGCGATACGGTATGGGTTGAAATTTATTACCAGCGCGAAATGCACTGGAATCGGGAGATGGCGAAAGCGACGGTTGTGGACAAGCCGTTCTGGTTCCCTGCGCGTCGCGGGGCAACGCCACCCGGGCGTTACTAACGGGCGTGCAGAAGCTAGCGATTTACCAATCACTATGGGGCATGCAGCTCCGCAACCCGCATTGTCCCGAACGCAGTGACGATGAGTCATTCGCAATGGTCGCGGAAGCGGGTTTTAACGGAATGTGCCTCGATCCGTCGGTGCCGGAAATAGCGGAAAACCTGGAGAAGAAATCGCTGTTCGAGGCGCATGGCCTGGGGTGCATGGTTAATGCGTTTCCCTACGCACCCGGTGACATGGAGCCGTTGCTCGACTTCGCCAATGACATGAATGCCTGCATGGTGAATGTCATCAGCGGCGTCATGCCTATCAAGCCGGATGATGCGGTTCCCGTTGTGTGCGACTGGATTGGAACCGCCGAACGCAAGCGCCTGCCGTTGTTGTTTGAAACACATCGTGACGGCCTGCTGAACGATCTCTACTTCACGCTGCAACTCATGGACCTCGTGCCGGAGATGCGCTTATGTTCCGATTTATCGCACTTCGTCGTCGACCGTGAGCTGCGCGCGCCCGTACCCGAACGGGACGAACAGTTCATACAGTCCGTCCTCGAGCGGTCCGATTGTTTCCAGGGACGGATCGCCAACCGCGAGCAGGTGCAGATACAGATCGACTTTCCGCAGCACCAGCAGTGGGTCGAGATATTCAAATCGTGGTGGAAGGACGGCATGCGCATGTGGCGTGATCGTAATGACGATGATGCGACGCTCGTGTTTCTTTGTGAGTTGGGGCCGCCGCCCTATGCAATCACCGATGCAAACCAGGAAGAATTGTCAGATCGATGGCAGGAGTCGTTGCAGATTCGCGACTGGGCTCGCCAGATCTGGGCAGAACTGGAGGAAGAATGACAGATCAATTCCCGGGACCAAAGACACGTCAGGCACTTGAAAGAGGCATTCCGCTATTTCGTAATGGCCTTCGTTTCGAGGAAGAACTCGAGAAAGCAGGCCGCCGCGGATTTCGCACCGCCAACCAGATCGTTATTGATCACGTTGCAGGCGATTTCATCTGGGACCTGGATGGCAGGCGCTACATTGACTTTCAAAACGGCTGGGCGACGAACCCGATTGGCAACGCTCACCCGGAGATTCTCGAGGCGGTCGATGCGGCGCATCGGCGTTACGGATTTCATTACGATCACCCGCTGCGATACGACCTTGCGGAGATGCTTGCCGAGATCATGCCCGGCAGAGCGCTGCCACGATTCAACTACGAAGTATCGGGAACTGAAGCAGCCGAGGCGGCCGTGCACCTTGCGCTAACACATACGAAACGCCGCTACATCATCACGTTCAGTGCGGCATACCATGGAATGGGCATTGGCACCAAGCTGCTCGACGGGCTCGACGGTGAGATGAACCGCTACCTCGAAGCGTGGACCGGAGGTGTCATCAAGGCACCGTATCCCTATAGCGATCAGTCGCCTGCCGGCATGAGCCAGGAGCAGTACGTCGATTATTGCCTGTGGTATCTCGACAATCACATTCCCGGCTGCATCGCGCCGCGCGACAATATTGCGGCGATACTCGTCGAGCCCGGGCTTGCCGAGGGCGGCAACTGGATTCCGCCGACCAATTTCCTGCAAGGCATTCGTGAGATCTGCGACAGGAATGACTGGCTGATGATCGCTGATGAAGTGCTGACTGGCCTGGGCCGGACCGGCAAGATGTGGGCGGTAGAACACTACGACGTCGTTCCCGACATTCTCGTCGTGGGCAAGAATCTGTCGGGCGGTATCGCGCCGTGTGCCGGCATCGCGTCGAAAGACGAGATCCTCGGCGACACCAATGGTTTCTTGTCAGGTTCGACGTTTGCGGGAACGCCTGCCGGCTGTGCGGCCGGTATCAAGACGCTCGAAATCTACGAGCGCGACAAGGTCGTCGAGCATGCCGCAAAGCTCGGTGAGCTGGCTGCAGAAGCGATGCTGCAGTGGGAAGAGCACGACATCGTCAGGCAGGTACGTGGCAACGGCCTGCTTCTGGGCGTCAGCTTCGAGAGTCCGGATCCGGCGGAGAAGAACTGGTGGTACGCACGCTCTGTGCGTAACCGCATGCTTAACCATGGTGTCTGGGCGATCAGCGACCGCGAAGACACCATCAGGATGTATCCGGCGCTCAACATGAACGAGCAGACCTTGCTGGAAGGCCTCGAGATCATGCACGAGGCAATTCGTTATGTGAGCGAGCACGGCCAGCAAGAGGGCGATAGCCCCGGCTGGCCGACGGGTGTAGCCGGATTCTAGCTGTGATCTCCCAGAAGGTTGGTCACAGGGAATTTCCCGCTGACGCTCGCTAACAGGCACGGACGAAGCCGGGGCGGGACAGGCAGCCGAACACGCCTCGCGAGTTCCGTCCTCACCACGTATTTTTATCGAACTGCCAGCTCGGCTATGGATTCGGCTACCTGTCCCGCCCCGTCTTGATCACGGCATGGGGTCGGCGCACGAACCTTTGCTCCGCGTGCCTTATCTCAGCTGGCTGACACACGATGTGACCAACCTGCTGAGAGGTTACATCTAGCTACAGCTCACTGGGCTTGCCGTATACGGGTTTTCCGCCAAACAGCGTAAGTAGGACCTTCGTATCCGAAATCGCCTGCGGCTCGATCTTGAACAGGTTCTGGTCGATGACGATCAGATCTGCCAGTTTGCCAACCTCGACAGAGCCGGTTTTTGTTTCCTGGTGATTGACGAAAGCTGACCCCATGGTAAATGCCTCGATTGCCTGCTCCAGCGTGATCGCTTGTTCAGGGTTCAGAGGGTCGGTTGCGTGCGTCTCGGCATCGACCCGCGTTACTGCATGCTCTATCTGGTAGAAAGGATCGGCCGTCGATACTGACCAATCGCTGCCAAAAGCCAGGCGTCCGCCCGCGTCGGCAACCGACCGTATCGGGTACATCCAAGTCGCGACTTCGGGCTTGATGAACGGCAGTGTCAGGTCGACGACATAGTCATCCGCGTATGCCCAGGCCGGCTGGAAGTTGGCAACGGCGCCGAGTTCGGCGAAGCGCGGAATGTCGTCGGGATGAATGACCTGCAGATGCGACAGGTGATGCCGCCGGTCGGAGTCACCATTGTCCTCCCGTGCTTTCTCCACGGCATCAAGTGCGTGGCGCACGGCGCCGTCACCCAGCGCATGAAAATGGACCTGGAAACCGTCTGCATCGAGCATCGATACGACATCTGCCATGTACTCGGGATCGATCATCGGGATACCACGCGTACCACTCTCGACGAGGTAAGGTTCCACCATGACTGCCGTGTAGTTCTCCATCACACCGTCGACGAAGATTTTCACGCTCGTCGCGCGAATGTTGCCACGCGTGTACCGTTCGCGTTGTGCCTGGAAGGTGGCTATTTGCTCCTCGTTTTTATCCGTGTCCCACAGGAGTGCGGCGACCACGCGAAGGTTCAACTTGCCCTGCTTGTCGAGGGTCTCGTAGGTTTCAAGGTCAGCGTCAAATGCGTAAGCCTCCTGAACTGAAGTGATGCCGAATGCATGCAGCATGTCGCGCGCGTACTCCAGCGCCGCGATGCGTTCCTCCAGGTCTGGCTTCGGAATGTGTTTCGTAACGAGGCGCATGGCACCTTCCTGCAGGCTGCCAATGGCTTCACCGGTGTCAGGATCGCGATCAATAAACCCATCCTCCGGATCCGGCGTGTTCCTGGTGATGCCGGCCTTTTTCAGTGCAAGGCTGTTGGCCCAACCCGTGTGTCCGTCCGCAGACGAAAAGTACGCGGGCCGATCGGGAACCAGTTCATCGAGAATATCCTTGCCCGCTTGCGCTCCAGGCCCGAATGCGGCCATTGACCAGCCGCCGCCCGTAATCCACTCCTTCTCGGGGTGCTGTTCCACACAACCGGGGATGACTGCCCGGTAACCCGCCACGGAATCGGCCTGTCCCAGGTCACACGCGAGCATTTCCAGACCGCTGTATATCGGATGTATGTGCGCGTCCTGAAATCCCGGCAGCATCATGCGGCCCTTCAGGTCGTAAACTTTGGTCGCCGGGCCGATGCGCGCACGCACCGAGTCGTCGGAGCCGACAAACGTGATTTCGCCATTGCGAATAGCGACTGCCTGCGCCCAGGGCTTCGCGGGGTTGAGCGTGTAAATCTTGCCAGTGTGATAAACGGAATCGGCAAACCGGGCAGCTTTTGGTGGAACATTCTTGACGACTGTGCCGCCCTTGATAACGACCGGAATATCCTGCAGCAATGTCACGTCATTGAGAGGATTGCCGCGGACAGCGATGAGATCGCCATAGCGTCCAGCTTCAATTGCACCGACGTCTGCAGACATCCCCATATGCTCAGCTGCGACCGAGGTCGCGCTTTTCAGGGCCTCCATCGGTGTCATGCCGCGGCGGACCATGACCTCGAACTGCCTGGCGTTCAACCCATGCTGAAGTACGCCGGCATCGGTTCCATAGAGGATCGGCACTCCGGCGGCATGGGCCTTCTCAAAAACGACACGCTGCGCTTCGGTGGTTTCGTCGTTCTTGCGCATGAATTCTTCGGGGTAGCCCAGTACTTCGCCGACTTCGGCAGTGAACGTTCCGTTGTAGACATCCATGGAAAACGCAACACCGTGCTCTGCGGCCAATGCCACGGCCTCGTCGTCACCGAGTGACGCATGCTCGATGGAATCGACGCCGGCAAGTATGGCGTCCTTGATTGACTGGGCACCGTGCGCATGCGCGGTGACCTTAACGCCCGCTGCATGGGCGACCTCAACAACGGCAGCGATTTCCTGCGGCGTCATTTCCGGGGCGCCAGGAACCCCGCCAATGGCAAACACGGCGCCCGATGCAATGATCTTGATCATGTCAGCCCCGTTATCGAGAACCTTCTGTGTTGCGGCAGCGAAGGCTTCGGGCCCTCGGGCAACACCGATACGCACGCCCGGTGGTATCTCGCTTTCATCGTGGCCGGGTACGACGAGGTCACCACCGCCGCCAGGAATCGTCAGAAAAGAGCCTGCGGTCTGGATGCGCGGCCCGGGAATTTCGCCCGCACGAATTTTCTTCCGCGCTTCAATTATTGTTTCCGGGAAATAGTCTCCGACATTGCGAATGGTCGTAAAACCCGCCTTGAGGGTCACGTCTGCATTAGCGACTGTGATGGCCATATTGTCAGCCATTGTGCGTCGGTAATAGACCGTCAGGTCGCTGGAGTTGTCGTGGTTCAGTGCGATGTGCGTGTGCGTATCGATCAGCCCGGGCAGGCAAGTGGAGTCGGACAGATCGACTAGTTCCGCATCTTCGGACACCGGTGCATCGAGTGGCTGCAGAGCAACAATACGTTCGCTCTCGACGACGACGGTGCGACCGCCAAGGGCCTCGTCGGCCAGACCATCGATAAGGTTGCCACATCGTATTACCAGGATCTGGTTCGTCTGTTCATGTGGTTGCCCACATGCTGACAAGAGCAGGGCGGCGAGCACCGCCAGAAGAAGTTTAGGCATGCACGGTCTCCGGGAGCTTACGGCCTACAGTAACAAGCACAATGCCGACTTGTGAAGTAAGCTTGCGCACATGATGAGCAAGCAGGCATTCGTACGAGCGCTGGAACGAGAAGCCCCCTTGATTCTCGACGGTGGGCTGGCGACACAGCTGGAGGCGCAAGGCTGCGACATTGGCAATGCTCTCTGGTCGGCGTCACTGTTGCAGAGCAATCCAGAGGCCATCTTTAAGGCGATGCGTGCCTACCTCGATGCGGGTGCGGAGTGTATCGCGACGGCGAGCTACCAGGCGAGTCGCGAGGGTTTCGCAAGCGTTGGCCTGTCGGGCGAGGAAGCAGATGAGCTGATGTTGTTGTCAGTGGATCTCGCCGAACGAGCCCGAGACGAATACCTTGCGGCAAATCCCGGTGTCGACTTCACGCCTCTCGTTGCAGCCAGCATTGGGCCCTATGGCGCCATGTTGCATGACGGTTCGGAATATAGAGGCAACTACGGCGTATCTGCCGATACGTTGCGGGACTTTCACGCGCCCCGCCTGCAGCTGTTCGATGCCAGCAATGCGGATGTGCTGGCGATCGAGACAATTCCCTCCGTCGTCGAGGCAAGGGTGCTGGCCGAACTGCTCGCGGATTGCGATCTACCAGCCTGGATAAGCTTTTCCTGCAAAGACGAAACACATCTCGTCGACGGCACGCCCGTAGCGGAAGTTGCCGGGCAATTCAGAAATCATCCGGCGGTGGTGGCGGTTGGTATCAACTGCACGCCGCCGCAGTTTGCGCCCGAGTTGATTCGCAAGATCAGGGTGGCTGTTCCCGACAAGGCTGTCGTGGTCTATCCGAATTCCGGGGAGACATACAGTGCCGAGGACAACGCTTGGTTCGGAACCGTGACGCCGGGTGATTGTGCCAGCGCGGCGCGTACATGGATCGATGCTGGCGCCAGGATCGTCGGTGGATGTTGCCGCATGGGTCCCGAGCATATCCGGGCCATGCGACGCGCGCTTACCTGAGCAACCCGGGCAGTTCCGCAGGCGACATGGCAATCTCGGCGGCCCCGGCCTTCTCGAGCTCTTCGACCGAGCCGTAGCCATAGGCCACGCCAATCGGAATCATGTCGTTCGTGACGGCACCAATCAGGTCATGCCGACGATCACCGACCATGAAGTGGCGCCGGGCCCCCGGGTTCTTGTGGATCGCGAAATCCAGCAGCTCGGATTTCGTTGCGCGCGTACCGTCGAGTTCGCTGCCGTAGACGTTGTGTATGAAGTCGCCCATACCGAAGTGCTCGATGATGCGTGCTGCGTGCATGTGGGGTTTGGCCGTCGCGACGAGAAGAGTGTGTCCGGCCAATGCAACCGCATCCAGCATGTCGAGCACGCCTTCGTACAGCTTGTTTTCCCGCCAACCGACATCAACGAAGCGTTCTCGATAAAGGTCAACAGCTTTACGCGTCAGTTCCTCGCCGACCATCTCCGGAAACGTGTCCCACAGCGGCGGGCCGATACAGCCGTAAAGGTAGTCGTCGTCGGGATGCGGGAAGCCGAGTTCGTCGAGTGCGTACAGGATGCACTTCGTGATGCCTTCATACGGGTCGGTCAGCGTGCCGTCGAGATCGAAGTAAACGTGGGTGGTCATCGGCGTAGCATAACAGCGGTCGCCGGATGCAGGTCTATCAGAAGTGAATCCCGACGGAGAATATCGCGGCGCCAGACATCACATCATAGATCGGGTCGAATTGGTCCTCAGTGAGGCCGAGAATGTCAACTTGCAGGTCGAATGTCAGGTGCGGGGACGAACGAAATCGCAGTCCGTATCCGGAGGATTTCAGGCGCAGGATATCGGTCATGTAGGCGAGGTCCAGGTCTTCGTAAATACGGTGCCGGGGACGAAAGAGCTCCCAGTCGCTGTCATCCAGGGATATGACCATGTTGTTGGCCAATGGATGGCTCTGGTCGCCGGGCGTCTCTGCACTCGCGTGGGAAGCGAGTAACCCGAGTAGCAATGCAATGAGTGCGACGCGTTTCGACATAATCCGTCCTGGAGTCGTCGGCGAGAGTCTGCAAGACTAGTCGAGGCCACCGTGAAAGGCGCGAACGACCGTCACAGTTTAGCTTCGTAGCACGGTAACCGAGCGTCTCATTCAGGCCACACCAGCTGCCGGCTGACTTTTTGAGTAGACGCGCGCAGTGCGAACAACCACTATAAAGAGAATTTGCGGGGTTTGGTGCGTGACTCACGATAAGAGTGCAGTTTCTTCGACCTGGAGTGGGCCGCTGACATCGCCGACCAGTGTGCCGAACAGCGCGGAAGTGCTTGTCATTGGCGGTGGCATCGTCGGCGTTTCGACAGCGTGGTTTCTCGCCAGGCAGGGCGTCAACGTGGTCCTTTGCGAAAAAGGACATATTGCCGGCGAGCAGTCGGGACGCAACTGGGGCTGGGTTCGCATCCAGGGCCGCGATACCCGTGAGATCCCGATGATGCAGGCAGCCCTGGACATCTGGGACGGTTTGCAGGAGGCGACCGGTGAGGATGTCGGTTTCGTGCGGCGTGGGTGTCTCTTCACCGCGGACAGCGAAAAAGAAATGGCATCGTTTGAAAACTGGGTGAAAATTGCCAGGGACTATGGCATCGACTCGCGACTCATAGCCGCGTCCGAGCTTAAACAGCATGTGCAGAGCCCGATGAATGCCTGGGCTGGCGCGCTCTATACGGAGACTGACGGCCGTGCGGAACCGCAACGAGCAGGACCAGCGATCGCCCGGGCGGCGCAACGCGAGGGCGCGACAGTACTTACTTCATGCGCAGTGCGAGGAGTAGAGACCAGCGGCGGCAAGGTTTCAGCCGTTGTCACAGAGCACGGCACGATCAGGACGTCCACGGTTCTCTGTGCGGCGGGCGCATGGACCTCATTGTTCTGCCGTTCACTAGGTATCGCAGTACCGCAACTAAAGGTGCGCGGCACCGTTGTTCGAACAGCCGCCTGTGACAGCGTACTGGACGGCAATGTCTTCGATAAGCGTCTCGGCATTCGGCGGCGCGCGGACGGAGGCTATAGCGTCGCGCACGGCTCAATCCTGCAGCACTCGATTACACCAGCGACGTTTCGCTGGAGCTTTAAATTCGTTCCCGCTCTCATGCAGGAACTGAAAGTCCTTCGCTTATCGTTCGGCAAGGAGTTCTTCGACGAATGGAGAATGCCGAAGAGCTGGGCGCTGGATGAGGTATCGCCCTTCGAGAAATCTCGTGTTCTCGATCCTGAACCGAGTCAAAGGGTGGTCAAAGGTATTCGTCGCAATATCGATGCGATGTTCCCGCAGTTGGCCACGACGCCGATTGTCGAAAGCTGGGCGGGAATGGTCGAAACCTCGCCCGACGTCGTGCCGATGATTGGTGCGATTGATGCACTCCCAGGCCTTCATATCGCGACCGGTTTCAGTGGCCACGGGTTTGGCCTGGGGCCGGGTGCCGGCAAAGCTATTGCAGGCATGTTGACAGGTACCGATACGGGCATCGATATTGTCCCGTTTCGCCTTGGGCGCTTTTTTGACGGCAGCCCGATCAGGCCGCAGTCGACTATTTAGGAAGAGTAGAGATGGCAGAACCCAACGGTCCAGGACATCCCGATAGTTACTACGTTGCTACGGCAATCGGCATGGAAGACCGGCCCACGCTGAAGGGCGAGATAACGGCCGACGTTTGCGTCATTGGTGGCGGGTTCACAGGCCTGTCGGCAGCGCTTAACCTGGCGGAACAGGGCATGGATGTAGTCCTGCTGGAGGCCGAGCGCATTGGTTTTGGTGCTTCGGGACGCTGTGGCGGGCTGGTCGGTAGCGGCCAGCGCAAGGATGTGCTGGAAACAGAGGAGCAGTTCGGCCTCGAACGCTCAAAGCAGTTCTGGGAATTCGCCGAACGCGCCAAGGACGAGATACGTAGTCGGGTCGAGAAACACGATATCGACTGCGACCTGCAGAAAGGCCAGGTCCTGGGGATACACAAGAAAAGCTATCTCGGCTATGCGCAGGAATTGACGGACGTGCTAACTGAGCGCTACGACTATCCGTTTTGTCGCGCCCTCAGTGCTGAAGAAGCGCGGGGCTACGTCGCGACCGACACGTTTCTTGAGGGTTTGTACGATTCTGATGCCCTGGTTGTCCACCCGCTCAATTATGTTCTCGGCGTCGCGCGCGCAGCCTCGGAAGCGGGCGTGCGCATTTTCGAAAACTCAAGAGTCGAAGGCTATTCGAAGACAGATCCGGCGGTCGTTCGAACCGCGACAGGAACCGTCAAGGCATCGTTCATCGTGCTGGGCTGCAATGGCTATCTCGGCAAACTCGAGTCACGCTCGGCAGGCAAGATCATGCCAATCAACAATTTCATGATTGCGACGGAGCCATTGGGTGAGGAGCGCGCAAAGGCCCTGATCAGCGGGCGTTTCGGAGTACATGATACGCGCTTTGTCGTGAACTACTTCCGGATGTCGGATGACGGAAGACTGTTATTCGGCGGTGGCGAAAATTACCGTCCGGGCTTTCCTCGCGACATAGCCAGATTCGTGCGGCCCTACATGCTTAATCTGTTCCCGCAGTTGCGAGACGTGAAGATTGACTACGCGTGGGGCGGGACGTTGTCGGTAACAGTCAATCGATTGCCGCACCTCGGCAAACTTCGGCCGAACGTGTACTTCGGCCAGGGATACTCGGGCCATGGCATATCAACAGCCACGTTTGCCGGAAAGATCATTGCGGAGGCTATTGGCGGAGATTCAGATCGATTCGACGTGTTTGCCAGTCTGCCTATTCACACGTTCCCTGGCGGCACGTTGCTACGCTACCCCGGGATGGTCCTGGGCATGCTGTATTACGGATTAAAGGACCGCATTTAGAGGAAGGACATGCAATTCAGAATCCCTATCGCGGGCCTCGCACTCACGTTACTGGCTGTGGCGGCGTGGGCAGACGCGACAAAAGATGGGCCACGAACCGGTTATTTCCGCAAGAACATGACAACCGCTGAATTGTTGGGCACGGATGGCGCGAAATCTGTGGCCAACGTTCTCGAGCCGGACGAGAAGCTCGAATGGCAGTTCTACGTGCCGCACAGTTATGACGCGTCCAGGCCTGCCGGCGTGCTGGTATTCATCAGCCACAAGGGAAACTGGGGTGGGAGCCGCAAGTCGTATAATGATCTGCTCGAAGAAAAGAACCTGATCTGGGCCGGCGTACTGGGTGCAGGCGATGTTACCCCCCTGAATGTGCGGATGATGAAGTCGCTAATGACGCCAACGGTGCTATCCAGGGACTATGCTCTCGATCCCAATCGCATCTACGTTGGTGGTTTCTCGGGCGGGGCCCATGTTGCGACGCTTCTCTCCACGGGCAAGCCCGGTCTGTTCAAGGGTGGAATGTTTGTGGGCGGAGCGATTTTCTGGGGCGACAAGATCCCACCTGAGGTAGACGTCATTCGGCAGAATCGTTACGTATTCATTGCCGGGTCGAATGATGTGGCCCTGAAGACTGTGCGACGCACCGCCGGTTCATACAAGGGTGCGGGTGTCGTGAACACAAAGTTGATTATCATGCCAAATGAAAAGCAGGAGATGCCGGGCCCGCTTTACCTGCGCGAAGCGGTCGAGCACCTCGATCAGCGCGGCAATGTTGCGGAGAGCGCCGAGTAACGGCGAGCAGAAAAAGGTCAGGGCGACCCACTTGCCTGCCACAGCACGGAAGAGCGCTGCCCCGAGCGGCAATACAAAAACACCGGCCCTTCGCTCTCCGATACCGCCTGCTGAAATTTCTCGACCATCTCCATGGTCAGGCCGTTACGATCAATCGGTAAAAAGTGAAACGCGATACCGTGTGTTTCGCACTCGGCGGCGACATCACTGGCGGCGGGCTGGCCAAACTCTTCGTTGTCGGGGCGGTTACAGACTATCGTCGTGAAACCGCCTGCTGCGATGTCGGCAACATCGGATGGTCGTATCTGAGAGGAAACAGCGCATGTCTCGCTGAGTCGGTATGCAGTCATAGTGTCAGTCCTAGTGCAGCTGGTCCCGATCTGGCGAGGATATAGATTCCCATGGCGATCAGGAAGTAACCAAACCAGCGTTTGAGTGTGCCCTGCGGCAATCGCCGGGCAATGCCGGATTGGAGTCCATCAAGGGGTTCCCGCAATCAGACCGCGTTGAGCGGGATCTTCAGGTAACGGATGTCGTTGTCTTCGGGTTCGGGGAGACGACCGGCGCACAGATTCACCTGCAGGGAAGGCAGGATGAGCTTCGGCATGCCAAGCTGACTGTCTCGTCCTTCGCGCATTTCGACGAATGCCTCTCGTGAAACCGTGTCATTGATATGAATGTTGCTTGCGCGTTGCTCAGCGACACTCGTTTCCCAGGCGTAGACATCGCGGCCAGGTGCCTTGTAGTCGTGGCACATGAAGAGACGCGTTTCGTCAGGCAAGGAAAGGATCTTTTGTACCGACTCGTAGAGCTGTGTTGCATCGCCGCCGGGAAAGTCGGTGCGCGCACTGCCGAAGTCAGGCATGAACAACGTGTCGCCGACAAAGGCGGCATCGCCAATGACATAGGTAATGCATGCTGGCGTGTGGCCCGGCGTTGCGATGACGCGTCCGGCAATAGCGCCGATGTCAAAGGACTCATCATCTGCGAACAGATGATCGAACTGGCTCCCGTCCGTAGCGAGATCCTTGAGATTGAATACGCCTTTGAATGTTTTCTGCACAGCCGTTACGTTGGCGCCGATAGCCGTTTTGCCGCCCAGCTGTTCCCGTATGTAAGGCGTACCACTGAGGTGATCCGCGTGCACGTGTGTTTCGAGGATCCAGTCGATTTCCAGGTTTTCGCCTTTTACAAACTCGATCACCTTGTCTGCTGACGTCGTCGATGTACGGCCTGACGCCGGATCGAAGTCGAGTACCGGATCGACTACGGCTGCTCGTCCTGTGGTGGGATCAGCGACGACATAAGTAATCGTGAATGTGGCTTCGTCAAAGAATGCGTTTACGTTGGGCTTGGACATTGGGTTCGCCAGATACAAAACTATCTTTATATTATAAAAGCCTAATATATTGCTGTCAATGCGCGGTGGCGAGCGACCGTCTAGACGTTGACCAGAGCCTCGCAAATCTGATCAATCTGCGGTCTGGGTTGTGGCTGTGCCTTGCCGAGGCAATGTTTGTCCCGGGGGCAATTGGAACTGCGCTGACAAATTATCGTCGCGTCTTTCGATGCGCCTTCTCCAATCCAGCCTATATTAAGAATCTTGCCGATACTCTCGAGTTGCTTGCGCGCCTCGGTCGGGATCGGCGCCGAACCTCCGCCCTGGTTGCAGCTTGTCTCGATGATGTCGATCGTATCGCTCGGATCAATGCCCTGTGATCTGAGCGCGGGTGAAAGATCAACGCCTGCACACAGGACGTGAGGATTTCCGGCGGCGTCTTTGCTGCGTATGGATTCACAGCAATACAGGCGCTTGTCATCGCCGGAACGCAACACCGATATTTGTGCGGACGGCCGGTTCGACCGTGAATTCAACATGCGGAACACGGCCCAGTGCTGACAGGGGTCCGATACGAGGCGCATATTGCCCCAGGGAAGCGGGATGCCGTTGCCACGATAAACGGCTCGCAAGTTACCTGGTGGGTAAGCGTCGAAGTAGTGCCAGAAGCGATACGGCGAGACGCTCGACATGCGGCGCATTACGAGTGTGTTCGTCAACTCGGCCTTGTCGCCCGAATCGATTGCATACGCATTGCGTGCGAGGAACTGCCTGAAAGGTGTCTTGGGCGCGAGCAGTGCCGCGGCAAAATAGCTGCATTCGAAATCACGCCACGCATAGAGAATATCCTTGGCGTCGACGTTGAGTGAGTCGGAGTCGTGGCGGCGACCGGAAACATGTCCACCGGATACCTGGGGAGCACGGGCGCCATCGCCATCGTGCAGCACCTTGTGACCAATCTGGTTGGCCAAATCAAACTTGAGGCGCGATGGGCTGCTCTGGAGTTCGCGGTTCAGGTAAATCTTGTTCGGGGCATCGAAGAAGGAGCGTACGAGCGTATGGAGTGGTTTGTCGAAATCGCCCTTGTCCCTGAATGCAGAGTTATCGAACCACCGGGTCTCCAACCCAAGGTTGTTCGCTATGGCAAACACGTCATCGACGCGCATCGGGAAGTGTTTCTTACCCACACGTTCTGCAGCGCGCTCTATGTCGGGAAAACGATTCTGGTTCTGCTCCTGGTGTGTCCGAATTAGGAGATGCGCAAACTGCCTGCCGGTCGTACCCGTCTGGGCGAGCAGTTCGGGAATGGCGAGTTGCAGGAGTGACTCGGAAAAAAGGAAGCCCGGCTCGAGCGGCATACCGCTGACAGCGGACGTTGGTGCGGTGTCGATCACGTCGTCTTCGAGGGATTCGTCGAAAAACCAGTTGGTGTCTTTCTGGAAAATTTCCGCGATGATTTCGAGCAGGCGCTCGGACGGCACGCGCTTGCCATTCTCGATCATCGACAGGTAAGAGACGGATGGGCCTGCCTCGGCGTCGATCTGCACGCACCGCACGGACAGGTCTTCGAGTGTCAGGTGATTACGCTTCCTGAGGCTCTTGATTTTTGTCCCGAGGAAATGTGCCTTGCGCCGGATGCCCTGTTGAGCGGTCATGAGTGAGCCTGTTGTGTAATTAACACTGTGAAATTTCTTTTGTAAAATTTCAATGAATTGAGGATTAGTATAGCGCGACTGCGCGGATGCGCAATAACCCGTTGCACAGGCGATTGACAAGACCCCGATGGCAGGAGTAATGCTCATGTCATTGGCCACTATTGATGAAACAGGCATGAATGAGCGAACACAATCCTGCACCCTGACGGTATCACCGGTATTCGCACAATTTGTAGAAAACGACCTCCTGCCGACTATCGGTGTCAGCCCGGACGATTTCTGGCTCGGGCTTGAGTCGATCATTAATGACCTGACGCCCGTCAACCGGGCACTTCTCGAAAAACGCGACGAGATCCAGAGACAGATTGACCAGTGGCACATCGCACGTCGTGACCAGGCCTGGGATCATGATGAGTACCTTGCGTTCCTCAAGAGCATCGGCTACCTGGTAGCCGCCGGCGAGCCGTTCAAGATCAAGACCCGGAACGTCGATCGGGAAATTGCCGAGGTAGCCGGGCCACAGCTTGTTGTTCCTGTATCCAATGCTCGATTTGCACTCAACGCCGCGAATGCGCGCTGGGGCAGTCTGTACGATGCCCTGTACGGAACCGACGCTATCAGTGAAGAAAACGGGCAGGAGCGAGGCGGCGAGTACAATCCCGCACGAGGAGCTGCCGTCATTCGCTACGCGACCGAGTTTCTCGACAACACTATTCCGCTCGACGGCGTGAGCCACGCCGACGTTAATGCATATGGGCTGGACCATTCTGACGACGGCGACATATTCGTTGCGTCAAATGCGAATGGTGAAGCAGTCGGACTTGTCGATCCGAAAAAATTTGCGGGCCATCGCGGCGAGTCCGGCCGCTGCGTTTACCTGTTCTGCAACCATGGCCTGCATATCGAATTAATCGTTGATCCGGAACATCCGGTGGGCAAATCGGCAACGGCCAATCTCGCTGATGTCGTGCTCGAGTCCGCCGTCACGACGATTCAGGATTGCGAGGATTCCGTCGCGGCCGTCGATGCGGCCGACAAGGTGGGGGTGTATCGCAACTGGCTTGGCCTGATGCAGGCCGACCTCGAAGCCACGCTTCAGAAGGGCGGCAAGATGATGACGCGCGTGCTCGAACGCGATCGCCATTACACCGCCCCGAATGGTGAGGATATTGCGCTGACAGGTCGCAGTCTCATGCTCGTGCGTAACGTAGGTCATCTCATGACGACCGATGCGGTACTCGATGCCAATGGAGACGAGGTATTTGAAGGCATACTCGATGCAGTAATCACCACCGCCTGTGCAATGAACGATCGGCGCCGCAAGAACATGCAGGCTAACAGCCGAGAGGGCAGCATTTATATCGTGAAACCGAAAATGCACGGGCCACATGAGGCGGCATTTACCGATACCCTGTTTGGTCGAGTCGAGGAACTGTTCAAGCTTAAATCGAATACGCTCAAGGTTGGCGTAATGGATGAAGAGCGGCGCACGTCGGTAAATCTCGCCGAGTGTATTCGTGCTGTCCGTAATCGCATCGTGTTCATCAACACTGGCTTCCTCGATCGCACTGGCGATGAAATCTACACGAGCATGCAGGCTGGCACGGTGTTCCGAAAAGAAACGATCAAGGAGCAGCCATGGATCCTGGCCTATGAAGATCGCAACGTGGATGTGGGTATCCAGTGCGGACTGCCGGGCAAGGCCCAGATCGGCAAAGGCATGTGGCCCAAGCCCGACGAGATGCGGCAGATGCTTGACACGAAGCAGGCACATCCGGAAGCAGGTGCCAACTGTGCCTGGGTACCTTCTCCCACGGCCGCGACGCTCCACGCGATGCACTATCACGCGGTCGACGTACGAGCTCGCCAGAAAAAACTCGCAAAGAGGGAAATGGCCAGCCTCGACCACATCCTGACACCACCGCTCGCAGACGTCAGCGGTCTGACGGCAGAAGAAATTCAGGCCGAACTCGACAACAACGCGCAAGGTATCCTCGGCTACGTCGTACGGTGGATCGATCAGGGCGTTGGTTGTTCGAAAGTGCCTGATATTAACGATGTCGGCCTGATGGAAGATCGCGCGACGTTACGAATCTCCAGTCAGCACATGGCGAATTGGCTGTTACACGGCGTCGTTACGAAGGAGCAGGTTCTCGAGACGTTCACACGCATGGCGAAAGTCGTCGACAGGCAGAATGAGGGTGATGCATCATACGAACGCATGAGTGACGACTATGGCACAAGCATTGCTTTCCAGGCCGCGTGCGCGCTGGTGTTCGAGGGGTGCGACCAGCCCAGCGGTTACACCGAACCCCTGCTGCACCAGTATCGGCGGCGCAAGAAAGCTCAGCTTGTGGCCTGACAAAGGCCGTCTGTGCGCACTCGCGCATTCCTTATACTCCTGCTACTGGTTTCCGGGCCTGCGCCTGCCGGGGACGAGCTCACGGTTGCCGTAGCCAGCAATTTTTCTAGGGCTGCGGCCGAGCTTTCTGCAAAATTTGCCGGCGAGACGGGTATTACCGTGCGCATCAGCAACGGATCAACAGGAAAGCTCTATGCGCAGATCCTGAACGGCGCACCATTCGATGTCTTCCTTGCAGCCGACGCCGAACGTCCGATCCTTCTCGAGCGGTCGGGGCATGCTGTCGCCGGCTCACGAACCACTTACGCTGAGGGCGCGCTCGTGCTGTGGTCGGGCGCGGCGAATGACTGTCTTGCCGCTCTCGGAGACGAACACGGTGGACGCGTCGCGTTGGCCAATCCGCAAACGGCGCCTTACGGCAAAGCCGCGATCGAGTACTTGTCTGCAGAGGGGCTCTGGGACTCGGTGTCGCGTCGGGCCGTTTATGGCGAGAACATCAACCAGGCGCTGCAATTTGTCGCCACGGGAAATGCGGCCATCGGTTTCATTGCGAAATCGCAATTGTCAGCACCGCAATTGCCGAAGGCCGCCTGCACCTGGGAATTGCCGGCCTCGTCACACTCGAGCCTCGAACAGCAGGCCGTGCTGTTGGCGCGTGCCGCGGACAATAAGGACGCGCGGCGCTTTCTCGACTACCTGGGTTCCGAGGCGGCACACGAAGTCCTGGCTCGTCACGGCTACGGGGTGTCGCGGTGAACATCTTCGGGCCAATGTGGCTGTCAGTTCAGCTGGCACTGGTAACGACCCTTGTCCTGGTCCTGATTGGCACGCCCATCGCATGGTGGCTGTCGCAAACGAAGTTGAAACTCAAGCCTGCCGTTCAGGCGATTGTCGCCATGCCGATTGTGCTGCCGCCAACGGTGCTCGGGTTTTACCTGCTGATTCTTCTCGGGCCGGATGGTGCGATTGGCGGTTGGTGGGTACAGCTTACGGGCAGCGCGCTGACGTTTTCATTCACGGGACTCGTCGTTGCGTCCTGTGTCTACAGTCTGCCGTTTGCCGTGCAGCCAATGCAAAATGCGTTCGAATCGTTGCCAAAACAACATCTCGAGCGCGCATGGACACTCGGTGCATCGCGTCTCGACGCGTTTTTCTCGGTTGCCGTGCCGTTGTCGGTGCGCGGTTTCGTCAGTGGCATTGTCCTCAGTTTCGCGCACACGCTGGGTGAATTCGGGGTCGTCCTCATGGTGGGTGGCAATATTCCGGGTGAGACCCGGGTTGTCTCAATTGCGATCTACGATCATGTCGAATCGCTGAACTATGCCGCTGCCCACCAGATGTCTTTACTGCTGATCGGTTTCGCATTCGTCGTCCTGGCGGCCATGTTTGTGATCAATCGACGCTGGAGTGAAGGATGATTCATCTCCGGCACAAATTATCGAGGAAAGACTTCGTGCTCGACATTGACGTCCAGGTACCGGATATCGGCATAACGGGTGTCTTTGGCGAATCCGGATCAGGAAAGACGACGTTGCTAAGGTGTATTGCCGGGTTGGATCAAGAAGGCGGTCTTCCCGTCCACAAGCGCAACATCGGTTACGTGTTCCAGAAGCCAGGCTTGTTCCCGCATCTTACCGTGCGCGGCAATATTGAATATGGCGCGCGTCGTGCGGCGACAAGCAGGGTCGATAGCGCATCTGTCATCGACATGCTGGGTATAGGTGGCCTGCTGGATCGAAAACCGGATTCGCTGTCCGGCGGCGAAGCGCAGCGCGTTGCAATCGCGGCAGCACTGCTGCGCTCACCGGACCTCGTGCTGATGGACGAACCGCTCGCATCGCTTGACGGGAAGCGCAAGGACGAATTGTTGCCGTACTTCGATCGCTTGCATGACGAGTTGTCGGTCCCGGTTATTTACGTCAGTCACGATATCGAGGAGATCAGTCGGCTTTGCGATCACCTGGTGCTCCTCGACGATGGCAAGGTCGTGGCCAGCGGGGGCCTCCTCGACGTCGTGTCCCGCGTCGATGTGCCGGTCTTGTCCGGACGAAATGCCGGTGTGGTTCTTTGGGCAACCCCAGTGGATCATGAAGACGGGCTGACAAAATTCGATTTCGGCGATGGCGACATCTGGGTAGCCGGGAAATTCGAAGCGAGCAAGAGCCCGCTCCGGTTACGAATCGCGGCAAACGACGTCAGCATTACGCGCGACAGACCAGCGTCTACGACGATACTCAATATCCTGCGCGCCACCGTCGAGGAAGTGCGTTCTGTCGATACGGCGATCGCGCTTGTCCGCCTCGGCGCAGGCAACCAGGACCTGCTGGCGCGTGTTACGAACCGGTCCGTGCGGCGCCTCGGCCTGAAACCGGGTGACCGTGTGTTTGCACAGGTCAAGTCGGTGACGGTTCGGCACTAGTTATTGGGCCAGGCGGCGACAAGGGCCGGAATATGTCCAGTTCCGCGTTTTCACGGTGTGAAGTTCACACTGTCAAATTTTTTCTGTGAAATTCTTCACCTAGCAGGCGTAAACTTCGCGGAGCGGGCACGACATTGGCCCGCAAAACTGCTTTTCGACACGAGGATCTGTCATGTCCCAGTACTCCGACGATATCCAGGCCGCTGCAGGGCTGATTGCCAGCCATGGCAGTGCCTGGGATGCTATTGAGCCCGAATCCGTTGCGCGCATGAAGGCGCAGAATCGTTTCCAGACAGGCCTGGACATCGCCAGGTACACGGCGAAGATCATGCGTGAGGATATGGCCCGCTACGACGCCGATCCGTCGCAGTACACGCAGTCACTGGGTTGCTGGCACGGCTTCATCGGCCAGCAGAAGATGATTTCGATCAAGAAGCACTTCGGGACTACCGACCGGCGCTACCTGTATCTTTCCGGCTGGATGGTCGCCGCCCTGCGGTCGAAATTCGGTCCGCTACCCGACCAGTCGATGCACGAAAAAACGACGGTGGCTGAGTTGATCGAGGAGCTTTATACCTTCCTGCGCCAGGCTGATGCCCGCGAGCTGGGTGGCCTGTTCCGTGACCTGGACAAGGCGCGTGACGAGGGTAATTCCATTAAAGAGCAGGACATCAAGAACCAGATCGAGAATTTCCAGACGCATGTCGTGCCGATAATCGCCGACATTGACGCCGGGTTTGGCAACGCTGAGGCGACCTATCTGCTCGCCAAGAAGATGATTGAAGCGGGTGCCTGTGCCCTGCAGATCGAGAACCAGGTATCCGATGAGAAACAATGCGGTCACCAGGATGGCAAAGTCACGGTTCCGCATGAGGACTTCCTGGCGAAGATCCGTGCGCTTCGCTACGCCTTCCTGGAGCTCGGTGTCGATGATGGCATCATTGTGGCTCGTACCGATTCGCTGGGCGCCGGACTGACCAAGCAGATCGCCGTGACGCATGAGGAAGGTGATCTTGGTGATCTCTACAACTCGTTCCTCGATTGCGACGAGGTTACGCCAGACGATCTGAAAAATGGCGACGTCCTGATGAAGCGCGACGGCCGCTTCGTTCATCCGAAGCGCCTGCCGAGCAACCTGTTCCAGTTCCGGCCCGGCACCGGTGAAGACCGCTGCGTGCTGGACTGCATCACTTCACTGCAGAATGGCGCAGACCTTCTCTGGATCGAGACCGAGAAGCCGCACATCGGGCAGATTGGCGGTATGGTCAACCGCATTCGCGAAGTCATCCCGAACGCGAAGCTGGTCTACAACAACAGCCCGTCATTCAACTGGACACTGAACTTCCGTCAACAGGTTTACGATGCGTGGATGGAAGAAGGTAAGGACGTTTCGGCGTACGATCGCGATCACCTTATGAGCGTCGATTATGACGGCACAGAGCTTTCCGACGTAGCGGACGAAAAGATCCGGACCTTCCAGGCTGATGCGGCCCGCGAGGCGGGTATTTTCCATCACCTGATCACGCTGCCGACTTATCATACTGCGGCTCTGTCGACCGATACGCTGTCGAAAGAGTACTTCGGTGATCTGGGCATGCTGGGCTACGTTCTTCATGTCCAGCGCGAGGAGATCCGCAACGGTATCGCCTGTGTCAAGCACCAGAACATGTCGGGGTCGGATATTGGCGATGACCACAAGGAATACTTCGCCGGCGATGCTGCTCTCAAGGCAGGCGGTGAGCACAATACGATGAACCAGTTTTCCTGAGCGAAAACGATTGGAGTTGAGTAAAGGGCGCAACGAATGTTGCGCCCTTTTTCTATGAGCGGAACGCGGTTTCCGTCACGGCCTGCGGAAGCTGCTCCCTGACATGTTCGTCGAGTTCCAGTCCCCAGGTGTTTATCAGGCAACCAAGCGTCTGGTACATGCCGTGCAGCAGGATAATGTCCAGTATTTGTTGATTGGTGAAATGCTCCTGGAGGCGAGTGCGAGTCACCTCGCTGATGCAGTTGTTGGCGGTGATGTCGTCGATCGCCCGCAGCAGGGCAGCATCCGCATCGCCCCATTCACCGTCGCCCGAGCGAACGTTCTGGATTTCGTCGAACGTCAATCCACTGTCAATTCCCCGGACGACGTGCGAGGCCCATTCGTACCAACTCTTCATGTGTACGGCGATGCGCAGGATCGCCAGTTCACAATGGCGCTGCGTCAGGTCACCACCATTAACGAGATACATGCGCAGGTCCCACCATGCGTTTAGTAGTCGGGGATGATTGGCCATCAATGCGTGAATATTGAGCGGGCGTCCGTGCATGTCGTCCACGACGTGCTGCAGCGAGGGATCCCAGGCGGAAATTGGCAGGGGCTTCATAGACGACTCCAGTCGCAGTCACTGGTCTGACCAGCAAAAATGTGAACTAATTCAGGCACATCATCTTTGATCTGTGCGCCACGTCAAGTCGAAATCTGTGACTTCCGTGCAATAGTAAGGCAGGACTAGCAAGCACAGCGTCATCTCGGTATGGGATCACCGTATTTCTACATTATCTTCTCGCTGATGATCAGTAGCGCCGCTCTGTCCGTCGTGTTCTACATGGCCTGGCTCAACTTCGGCCGAAAACAGCACGCCCTGACCTGGTCGCTTGCATTCCTTGCAGGATCGCTGCAGTGGCTCTGCGCCCTCAATGAGAACCTGTTTCCGACAAGGGAAACCTACTTGCTGGTGGAGAGCGCGTTGTCGATGACGCTGGTTACGCTCTGCGTGCGCGGCCACTGTCAGCGAACTCGCTGCAAGCGCTTGCCGAGGAACCTCTTGCCAGTGGCGATGGTTGTCTACGCGATGATAGCGTGGCACATAGTTGTGAACCCCCATGTCGGTATCAAGGTGGCGATTGTCCCGATGTATGCGGCAGTCACCCTGTTCCTGTCTGCCTGGATGATCGTGAGATATCGGGAGAGAACGCGTCCGCCGGAGTGGGCCACAGCTATTTTCATCACTGTTTTTGGGTTGACACAAATCGTGTCTGCCGGCCTTGCCTACCAGCAGGGGCCCTTGGGCGAATCAGCGCTCACTGACCTGTACCTTCATTTCGAATTCCTGACCTTGCCGGCAGGCTATATGACAATGTCGATGTTCATCATTCTTATGATGGCGTCGGACATCTCGGCGAAGATGAAGAAGCTTGCAACGCGTGATCAGCTCACCGGCGTCCTGAATCGTCGTGGCTTTCATGAGTACGGTGAGCGCGCATTCGCAGCGGCAAAACGTGCTGGTTCGCCATTGTCCGTGATCATGACTGACATCGATCGCTTTAAGAACATTAACGACAAATTCGGTCACGCTGCAGGCGATACGGCGCTGGTTCATTTCGCGAAAATGGTTTCCGAGTCGAGGCGCAGCGAAGACGTCATTGCGCGAGTTGGCGGTGAAGAATTTGCGTTGCTCTTGCCCGGGACCGAGCTAAGGGATGCAATGGCACTGGCCGACCAGCTGTGCTCGAAAGTGGGATCGACGCCGATGGATGTTACGGGCGTCGGCATGCCTATGACATCGAGCTTTGGCGTGTCGTCGATCTCGAAAAAAGACAAATCGCTTGACGACATGGTGCTGCGTGCCGACCGGGCTCTGTACCGGTCCAAGAGGGCCGGGCGCAACCAGGTGGACCTCGAATCGTCACAATTGATGCTCACTGCGGATGGCACGCTGAAACCCGTTTCTTCGGCATAGCCGGACTCGCGTTGCGGTAGAATGGTCAACAGGCCTGCCGTTACCGAGGAAGGACGAGCACATGTTGTTGACCAATTTCCCTCGAGTCGCGTTGGCGCACTTGCCAACGCGACTCGAGTTTCTGCCGCGACTTAGCGAGCACCTGGAAGGGCCGCGGATCTGGGTGAAGCGCGACGACTGCACCGGTCTGGCGACAGGCGGCAACAAGACGCGCAAGCTCGAGTTCTCAATGGGTGAGGCACTGAAAAAAGGTGCCGATACGATCATCACGGTTGGTGCCGTGCAGTCCAACCATGTTCGCCAGACAGCGGCGGCGGCGTGCAAACTCGGCATGAAGTGCGAAGTGCTGCTCGAGCACCGGGTGGCCGACCCGACGGAACTCTACAGGAACTCAGGTAACGTGCTCCTCGACCGGATCTTCGGCGCGAATCTTCGCGAGTATGCCAAGGGCACCGACTTCGACGCAGCAATGGACGAAATTGCCGATCAGGTCAGGGCCGAAGGCGGTACGCCGTACATCGTACCGGGCGGGGCCTCGAATTCTGTTGGCGCACTGGGCTACGTTGGCTGCGGCGAAGAGCTGCTGCAACAATGCCGTGAGCATGAAATCGAGTTCGATCACCTCGTTACCGCAACCGGCAGCGCCGGCACCCATGCCGGCCTGGCAGTGGGCCTGAGAGCAAGCGGCAGTGACCTGCCCATGCTCGGCATCGGCGTCAATGCCCCACAGGATGTGCAGGAGGAGCGTGTTTTCAAGCTTGCCTGTGAAACCGCCGAGCTCGTCGGCAAGCCGGGCTGCGTCAGCCGCGAGGATATTGTTGCCGACTGCAACTACATCGGTCCCGGCTATGGTGAGCCAACCGATGCCATGAACGAAGCCGTACTGATGCTTGCGCGTCTCGAGGGCCTGTTGTTCGACCCGGTCTACAGCGGCAAAGCGCTTGCGGGCATGATTGACTACGTTCGCAAGGGACGATTTGCAAAAGATAGCGACATCGTCTTTCTTCACACGGGCGGTGCGGCGGGGTTGTTTGCCTACGCAGACAACCTGACGTTGACGTAGGCCCTAGCTGCCCTGGTCCAGCTTCCGGTATCACAGAAGTATCAGGAAATTGTCAGAGTTTCATCAGGTAGCTTGACGCCTGAGGGATTAGCCTGAACGCGTACCAAAGTATGTCTGAATTCAGGAGGTAAGGCTGATGACCAAGAACACGCGATCATTATGTGGCGCAATGCTGATGTTGATGATCATTCCGATTTTTGCCGGGCTCCTGGCATGTATGCCGGTCCCGATCGGTGACCCGGAACGCAGTCGCATCGACCCGGACCTGAGCGGCCCATGGGTGATGGATGACGGTGGCGACGTTGACCTGTACCTGTTCCAACCGTACGACAAACGAACCTGGCTGGTTGTCGGTGCGCAGATCGAGGAGGGCAGCGAAGCCGAAATCGTTGATCTGGACATCCAAACGGCAGGGGATGTCTTTGCCGCGTTGCGGGCTTATCCAATCGGCGAAGACGGCATTACTTCGAGAACGACAATCGCGTTCAAAGCGTGGCTAACCAGGCTTGGAGGCGTGCAGTTCATGACGTGGGAGCCGGTTGGTGGCATGAACAGCGACGGTTCGTTCACGCCGGAGTACTGGTTTGTATTCAAGGTCGTCAAGGAAACCGAGGACCGGGTCAATCTCTATGCGGTGAACCCGGATTACGAGGCTTTTGCAGGCATCACTACTCCCGATGACTATGAAGGCGATGACTACGCGGGCGACATGCGGCGGACATGGGAAAGGGCTCTGAAGAGACACGCCAAAGACCCTGCGCTATTCGGCGACGATCCGTGGATCATGTACAGAGTTCCTGCGTCCGCTGTAGAAAAAGCCGCGGAGCTGCTCCAGGAAGTCATCGAGTTCGACTAGGAACTGCCATGTACTCACACTTTGCTTCCAACGACTGGGTTACGCCATTCGGCCTGATATTCATCGCCGCGATTTTCGTTGCATGGTTTTTCGCACGACGTAACGCGTCCTCGACCTACATCGATCCATCGCACATCGACCTGCTTATGCCGGTCACAATCATCGTCGGTGTTGCAGGCGGTACGCTCGTTGCGATGCTCATGCCCGCCGATCACATGGTTGCGGGTGAGGCCATGAATCATGGCATCCGTCTGCGCCTGTTTGGCATGCTTGGAACAGGCGCCGTGGCCATGTTCATCTACAGCCGCATGACCAAACTGTCTTTCAGGCGCCTGCTCGACATTTTTGCATTGCCAACGCTTGCGGGCCTGATGGTTCACCGCGTCGGCTGCTTCCTGGCGGGCTGCTGCTGGGGTGATGTTATTTCGCATGAACACCCGAGCGCATTCTCATCGCAGGTGCAAACAACGTCCTTTCTTGAAGGCGTAGTGGCCGGCGTTCAGTATCCTCCCGGCAGCCTGCCCTATGAGCAGCATCTCGCCATGGGGATGATCGAGCCCGGCGCCCTGGCGTCGTTGCCGGTATACCCCGTACAACTCTACGAGGCCGGGCTGTTGCTCGTATTGATTATTGTCCTGACGCGGGTACGGTGGCGGCGTTGTCCACGCGGTGCGCTCGCAGTTCTTACCGTATGCGCCTATGCGGTCATGCGGTATTTCATCGAGTTCCTGCGCGCGGACGGTCATGTCGTGTTGGGTAACCTGACCATAACGCAGCTGCAATGCATCATTTTGATGGCGAGTGTCGTATTGCTTCCGCGAATGAGCAGGTCCGTCGTATCATAAGATACATGCACCCTGTGATTTCGATAACTGGTCTAACCAAGACCTACGCCGGAGGATTCCGCGCACTCGACGATGTTGACCTCGAGATCAACAAGGGTGAGATATTCGGGCTGCTCGGGCCAAATGGAGCCGGCAAGACCACGCTGATCAACATCGTCTGCGGCATCGTCACGCCGACTGGTGGTGAGGTGCTGATCGACGGTGACAGCATCATTGCCGACTTTCGACAGACGCGCTCGAAGATCGGTCTCGTGCCGCAGGAGCTTCCCACCGAAACATTCGAGACCGTGCGCAACACGCTGCGCTTCAGTCGTGGGCTGTACGGCAAGCCGCCGAATGATGACCACATCGATAAGGTCCTGAAGTCGCTATCGCTCTGGGACAAGCGCGATACGATGATCATGATGTTGTCTGGCGGAATGAAGCGACGCGTACTGATTGCCAAAGCCCTGTCACACGAACCCGAAATTCTGTTTCTTGATGAGCCCACCGCCGGTGTGGACGTCGAGTTGCGTCAGGACATGTGGAACGTCGTCGAGTCACTGCAGCAAGAGGGCGTAACGGTCATTCTGACGACACACTACATCGAAGAGGCTGAACGTCTGGCGGACCGGATCGGCGTCATCAATCATGGCGAGATCATCATCGTCGAAGAGAAAGACAAGCTCATGCGGGATCTCGGCAAGAAACAGTTGATGCTGCGCCTGTATGAGGCGCTCGAATCAATTCCTCCTGAGTTCGAACGGTACGCGTTGGAGCTGAGTGAAGATCGATGCGAGCTCACGTATACGTATGACACAAAGGGCGAGCATACGGGTATTACCGACCTGATCCATGAGCTGCGCGGTGCCGGTATTCGCTTCAATGACCTGCGGACGACACAGAGTTCGCTTGAAGATATTTTCGTAGACCTGGTGAACAAGGGACGATGAACTTCCACGCCGTGAAAGCGATTTACCGGTTCGAGATGGCACGCATGTTCAGGACTGTCGTGCAGAGCATTGTTGCACCCGTGTTATCAACGTCCCTGTATTTCGTTATTTTTGGTTCAGCGATTGGATCACGGATCACCGAGATCGACGGCGTCAGCTATGGATCCTTCATTGTTCCCGGATTGATTATGCTCTCGGTTATGACCGAGAGCATTTCGAATTCGTCCTTTGCCATCTATTTCCCTAAGTTCACCGGTACGATTTTCGAAGTCCTGTCTGCGCCCGTGTCCTACGGTGAAGTGGTGCTGGGTTATGTCGGTGCGGCGGCGACGAAGTCGATTATCATCGGCACCATCATTCTTGCGACCGCGAGCTTCTTCGTCGATATCGAGATTGCGCATCCGGTGATCATGGTCACTTTTCTCGTGCTGACCTGCGTGTCGTTCTGCCTGTTCGGTTTTATTCTCGGGATCTGGGCCGACGGCTGGGAAAAGCTGACGATCGTGCCGATCCTCGTGATCATGCCACTGACGTTTCTTGGCGGGACCTTCTACTCGATCAGCATGCTGCCACCAATCTGGCAGACCATCAGCCTTTTTAACCCGGTTGTGTACCTGATCAGCGGTTTTCGCTGGAGTTTTTACGAGAACGCTGATGTCAGCGTCTCACTGAGCATCGGTATGACAATCATGTTCCTGCTCATATGCCTCGGCTTAGTGCGCTGGGTGTTCAAGACGGGTTACCGACTCCGCAACTAACTGGTTGCTCATATCAGAGTTTGAAAACACTAATCCGACAACCCGTTGAGCGCCGGAATCCGGCCAATACTAATCGCTCGACATTCCGCGGTGATCCCAAAACTTGCCCCTGGTGAACGACTGGTATGCACCCGAAAGCCGACATTTCGGGTGATACAGTGTCGATGGCTGCTACCGACCAATTCCAGGCTCTATCGTTTTTCGGCGTTTCCCCGCGATGCCTCGATAGTGTATCGAGTAGCGTTTTTGTCTATCTTGTTATTGATGGCTGCTTCGACGTCAATCTCTAGCTTGTCTGCCAATCGTAAGGCATAGATAAACACATCGGCCAATTCATCAGCCGCTGAAGACAGCTGTTGACTAGTCAGCGACTCCCGTCTCGATTGCTCTTGCGTAAGCCATTGGAACACCTCCAGTAACTCGCCAGCCTCTCCAGCAAGTGCCATAGAGAGATTCTTCGGACTATGAAATTGCTCCCAGTCGCGCGCGTCTGCAAATGCTGCTAACTTGGCTTGAATGCCCACAATATTCATGTGATTTCCAGCTCTTAGTTTTTTTGGGTGTCGTCTTCGGTCAAACCGGCCGAATACCCTGAAGAGTATACTCGAATGCACTGACTTGACGCCGATAACGCGCCCCCGCTACCAGGAAACCGAAAGCCCGGCCTTGTGCCGGGATTTTTTGTGCCTGCAAGCAACTCGTTGGTTGACCGCTTTACCTCTGAAAGCGGACATTAGGCTAGTATTGGTCTGAAGGGCTGCTACTGACCCTAGGCGGAGATTTGAACGCAGCGTCTCTCGACTGCTGAAATCCTGCCAACAATATGCAACCCTCGAGAGTCGAATTGGTGAGTAGTTACAGGAGCGGCCCGCCCAGTTTGGGCGTGAAGAATATTTCTGTCGACACACGGTAAGTTAGTCTGAAAAATGCAATGCCCAAGATGTAGAAATAGCCTCTCGACCGTTCGAGCCGGATCCCTTGAGACGGACATTTGTCACAGCTGTGCAGGTATCTGGTTCGATCGCTTTGAGCTAAGTAAGGTTGACGAAGCGCACGAACTGCTCGGGGAGTTCTTAGTCGACGAGCTGGTGCCCCGTGACCGCCTACTGGTCGCCACATCTCCGAGAATGCATTGCCCAAGAGATACGGATGTCGTAATGATGCGACGAAAATTCAGCCCTAAGCAGCCGATCATGATTGATGAATGCCCAGCCTGCGGTGGAGTATGGCTTGATGCGGATGAGTTGACTGCGATCCGTGCCCTGTCTGGAAGCTGACCGTCCGTTAACCTCCCCAAAGCTGCCGTTCGTGGAAATTAGGCTAAACTGTTTGCTAATGACCTAAAGCGGATGTTGCCGGCAGGTTCCCACGGCCACAACCCGGTTGAAGAAATACCGGCGCGCAAAGCGCTACAAACAATGCAAATTGTGGTGCCCCGGAGGCAGGAATGACCATAGATCGGAGAACATTTCTCAAAGGGGGAACATCGTTCCTTGCTGCAGCGAGCAGTGGTGCGATCGCGTACGAACCAGTCCGGTATCCACCCTCAGACCTCGTACGGCTGGATTCGGATTTTTCAGGTTTTCTGTATCAAGCGCCGATCCGCCGGCTGTATACAAACCCAGATATGTACTGGGCCGAAGGCCCGGCCTGGAATGGATGGGGAAATTACCTGATCTGGAGCGATATTCCGAACGACGTGCAGTATCGGTGGCTAAATGAAGACGGGCACGTAAGCGTTCTTCGCAAGCCATGCAACTACTCCAACGGCAATACATTTGATCTGACCGGACGGCAAATTTCATTCGAACATTATCCCCCTAAGGTGCGACGATATGAGCCTGATGGGACGCAAACCGTTTTGGCAGAAAGCTTTAACGGCAAATCTTTAAACGGCCCCAATGACGGCGTAATTCATCCGAATGGTGACTTGTGGTTCAGCGATCCGGGATACGGTGGTCTGTCAGATTATGAGGGGCGCGCAGCTGACACGGGTTCGGTACAACCACATCAAAAAGAAGCCATCTACCGAATCGATATGAAATCTGGCGAAACTCACAAAGTAAGCGATGAATCCTATAAGCCGAACGGGATTTGTTTTTCTCCAGACTACAAGAAACTCTATGCGGCAGACACTGGAGCGTCGCACTATGGCACACAAGCTGCGTCTGTCATTCGGGTCTGGGACGTAGTCGACGAATCGCGGCTTGCTAACGGACGCGTGTTTACGAGCATGCAGTTGGAAATGGATGGAGAGGTCAAAACAGGATTCGCTGATGGTATTCGATGTGATATAGACGGCTTCATTTGGGCCGGTGCCGGTTGGGTTGGGGCCGGCTATGATGGCGTCCACGTATTTGATCCCGATGGTAAGCGCGTAGCACAGATTCTGTTGCCGGAAATCTGCGCGAACGTGTGTTTTGGTGGGCCGCTCAGGAATCGGCTATTCATGACTTCGAGTCAATCGCTCTTTTCTGTCTATACAAATACCAAGGGAGCTCACTTCTGCTAAGTGAAGCGTTTGAAAGAGTTGCGTTGGCAGAGTGAGTCGGGTGACTGCAATTGGCCATATCGGAGGTCAAGTTATGATCAGATTTGGACTCGTTATTCTATTGTCAGCGGTAATCATTTTCCCTACGACATCGCTTGCAGAAGATCGAGAGAAAATTGCCGTGATTGGTACAGGTGACATGGGCAATTCGTTAGGCCCAAAACTGGCCGCAAGCGGATATTCTGTGATTTACGGCAGTCGGGACCCGTCGAAAGCTTCGGTCCGGGAGCTGCTCAAGAAGACGGGGCCACATTCGACAGCGACAACCCAAAGAGAAGCAGCACAAGCTGCCAATATAGTCTTGCTGGCCGTGCCATGGCCGCCGATGGAACAGGTTGCCCAAAGTCTGGGGAGCCTGGATGGCAAAATCATTGTCGATGTGTCATTTCCGATTCGACAGGCGGAAGATGGCTATCCGGAAAGTGGAGTCGCCACGTCAAGCGCCGAGCTGATTCAGGGCTGGAATCCCGAGGCTAAAGTCGTCAAGTGGAGCCTGCCAACGGCCTATTACATAGACAATCCGTCGGAACTTGGGGCGCAAGGTCCCACCAATTTGATTGCCGCCGATGATCGGCGTGCCAAAGAAGTCGTAGCAAAGATGTCCTATGAGATAGGCCAAAACCCAATTGACGCGGGACCGTTACGAATGTCGCGCGAGATAGAGGGACTCATACGTCTTTTCATGGTTCCCATTTATCAGCGTCGTGACTTTTCGTGGGAGGTCATGCTGCGCCGAACGGATTTCTGGCCCTGTGTTTGGCAAGACGATTGGTCGGAACCGGTTTCTGACAACGACAATCTCGCAGATTTTCCGACGCGGGAGCCGCCCCGCGATCGATGCAACGAATACGAGAATCCTTGGCAGTGATCCATGTTTGGAAGTCCAAGACTTAAAGGTCCGCTCCTGGCCGTTAGCTGCCGTTCGTGGAAATTTGGCTAAACTGTCTGCTAATGACCCGTAGCGGATATTGGTCTATTTCACTCTAGAATCAGACCAGTTTAAGTACATTGCAAAATTGACGCCGCCCTCAATACACAGAAAATACATACTGCGACAAAGGCAAAACGGGCGAAAGCCCAGGATGCAACGCCACGGGTCCTCGCCGACGCCCTCTTCAGCGCCACGAAGGGCCCCAAGATCGGGGCTGATAATGGACGTGGCAATGATGATGAGCGCACTGAGAAATCGAGCGTGTTAAGGGTAGCCACCTTTACGATAGATTTATTGAGAGTTTATCCTTGACATTCGTAACCTGAAATTTGATCTAAAAAGGGACCGGATCATTCTTGACGATGCCTGTATGTGGGTTTTTCCAAACTGACAAACGAATGATTGATAAATGGTTCTCAATCCTCTCTTGCATCATCGCTTTTCTATGTTCTTTACACGGTTGCGCCTCGACCGATGATAACTATGGGAGTGCCGACGACGCGGCGGTGATCAGGGGCAATGATTGCGTCTCGGAAAAGATTATTCGGAGCTATGAGATCTTGGATGATCAGAATCTGATCATCGAGGTTGCGGGCCGCGGCAATTACCTCGTGGGGCTGCGGACAAGAGCCCGTGGACTGGATGAGCATAGGTCGATCCACTTCTTAAGCCCAGCCGGCATCTGCAAGGGATCGCAATTAATTGTCTATGGGTCGGGTGGTGGCCGAGAAATGATCAGGCTGTCCTCGATCAGAAAGATTACACCAGAAGAACTGGACGGGTTGCTGATCCATTACGGCAAAAAGGCCCCGGACTATAATCAATCCATGAAGGCTGAAGAAGGCTATGGCGCTGAGATAGAAGAGTTGGACTGAGGATGCAAAACATAGCATCCAGGATATGGCCAACTGATCTACATTACACGCCTCTTATCCCTGCATGAAGAATTTAAGCCGCTACAATTTCTCGGGATCAGCTGCGCTCTATTGCTTCCGAAATCCAATTTCAGTATTTATCCGAGGTCTTTTGGACAGCTCTTGGCCGTTAGCTGCCGTTGAGTTTAGGGCTTTTCCTCCTGGTTCAATGTCCGCTATCGGTAAGACCGGGCATTCAGGCTGGTCCGATGTCCGCTTTACGCTCGGAACCGGACATTAGGCTACACTAGTCCTTAAGGGCCGCTAATGACCCTTTCCAGACCTCGAGACCACGATCAGGGAGCCCTGCCGGCATATCAGACCGCGGCCAGAGCAGCACTCGACTGCTGCAGAAGCCGCGACCCGCTCTCGCCGATTAACGCTATCAATCGGTGACGTAATTACCTTCGAATCTTCCTAGCGTAATGCCGTCCGCATGCTCGGCGATCGCATTGTTGACACCGCTCATGGCCAGCCCCTCGTACTTGCCTGTGCCTGCCGTAATTGTCCAGCGGATCGGAGCATTGGGTGCCATTTCAATCGCAATCCACCACACGTCGCCATCGGGGTCGATGCCGTCGCAAGCACCATGACCCTCAACAATTGAGCCTTCGGCATCGCTGATAATG
>Ga0224504_10000090_pt1 | contig 34741 bp, 38 predicted proteins | sample SF_Oct11_sed_USG_3_FD_170160 | JGI IMG/M metagenome (GOLD analysis project Ga0224504, IMG submission 170160) | Sediment microbial communities from San Francisco Bay, California, United States - SF_Oct11_sed_USGS_24 | ecosystem: Environmental > Aquatic > Marine > Sediment | place: USA...
AATACAACAATAAGAATATTGCCTTTGTAAGTATTTCAGTAGATAAAGAAAAAGATTATGATAAGTGGAAAGCTATGGTTAAAGACAAAAACATGTCTGGAGTACAATTAATTGCCCCGCGCGATTTTAGATCAACATTTGTAAAAGCATACGAAATTCATAGCATCCCACGATTTATTTTTATCGACCCTAAGGGTAACATTGTTAATTATGATGCACCAAGACCAATGGAAAAAGAAAAAATACAAAGGCTGTTTTCATCAATAAATAATTTGAATTAAATATTTATTGCATAATCCCTGTTAGGACTCCTTACTAACAGGGATTTATTTAGGTACTTTACACATTCAAAATATATGTAAGGTAATGCTTTCAACACTTTATAATTCTAATTTAAGACAGAGATTTATAAAAACCATTGTACACTACAATTTAAGTTTTTATGATAAATGGTTAAAAACACAATGCTCCTAATTTGGGAGAAAAGGGCGCAAATTTGCACTATAAAAGAACTAAAACCATATTTATATAAAATGGTTTACAAGGCTTCAATTGATTTTTTAAAAGCTAAAAAGAAAATAATTCCCTTGGACACTAATTTATATGACTCTATTAGCTATTTTGATAAATAATAAAATATTAGTTTAGTTCAACATCTAATAACTGTAACCCTTCATATTGCTGCAAATAGGCTTCATTTAAATTTGGTGGTAGTGCTTTATCTTTTGCGCTCCCCAAACCTACACCTGCAAACAATACCTTAGCCTGTTGCGAACGTGCGTGATTTTTAAAGGTCTCCATCCAAATAACATCAAAAGATATTGGCGTATCTGATATCAATCCTACTTGTACAATTACAAAAAAGCGTTGTTTATTTTTATCAATACAAACAAATTGAGGATGCCTTTTTAACTGGCTATTTACAGCCAAAAATTCAAACCCACGCTTTTCTAAATCTTTTCCAACAATATTCATGGCTAAATTGTGCTGCTCTTGTTTTGTAAGCGGTCTACTCATTATAAAAAGGGTATAAAAAAATCCGATACAAAGATATCGGATTTTTATTTATTTTAAACACTTCAGCAAGTGTAGTGTTACTTTTTTAAGTTACTAAGATTAGCCTCCAAAATCATCAAAACGAATATTTTCATCTGCCAAACCAAAGTCTTCACCCATTTTTTGTACTGCTTTGTTCATTAACGGAGGTCCACAGAAATACAATTCTAAGTCTTCTGGCGATTCGTGTTTTGTTAAATACTCATCTATCACGGCTTGATGTACAAAACCTGTAAAACCATCTCCATTTGTATCGTTAGCATCCTCTTTATTCACCCAATTGTCTTCAGGTGCAGGTTCTGATAATACCAAATAAAACTTAAAGTTAGGAAAATCCTTTTCTAAAGCGTAGAAATGTTCTAAGTAAAACAATTCACGTTTTGAACGTCCACCATACCAATAAGTAACGGTTCTTCCGGTTTTTAATGTTTTGAAAAGGTGATATAAATGTGAACGCATTGGTGCCATTCCAGCACCCCCTCCAACATATAACATTTCAGCATCAGAATCATTGATAAAGAATTCACCATAAGGTCCAGATATTATTACCTTATCTCCTTTTTTACGAGAGAAAATATAAGATGAAGCAACCCCTGGGTTTACAGACATCCAACCATTTTTTGCTCTATCCCAAGGCGGTGTTGCAATACGAACATTCAACATAATTTCTTTCCCTTCAGCAGGGTAAGAAGCCATGGAATACGCACGTTCAACCAATTCAGAATTTTTCATTTTTAAATCCCATAAACCAAATTTATCCCATTCCATTTGAAATTTATCTGGAGTCTCATGCTCTTCAGGATGTGCCGTAATATCAATGTCTTTAAAGTCAACTTCACAATCTGGAATTTCAATTTGAATGTATCCACCAGCTTTATATCCCATATCTTCAGGAATCTCTACCACAAATTCTTTAATAAAAGATGCTACATTGTAGTTTCTTATAACCGTGGCTTCCCATTTTTTAATTCCGAAAATTTCTTCAGGAATAGAAATATCCATGTCCTGTTTTACTTTTACCTGACAGGCTAAACGCACCCCATCTTTTAATTGTTTACGGGTAAAGTGAGGTGTTTCAGTTGGTAAGGCTTCCCCTCCACCTGAATTTACATGACACTCACATTGAATACATGTTCCACCACCACCACAAGCAGATGGTAAAAATATTTTTGCGTTTCCTAAAGTTGTTAATAAGGAATCACCTGAACCTACTTCAATCTCTTTTTCTCCATTGATTCTGATTTTCACAGGACCCGATGGTGATAATTTTTGTTTTACAAATAATAATAGTGCAACCAATAATAGTGTTAAAACTAAAAATGCGACTACAGTTGCTACAATTGTACCTAAGGTATTTGCTGCTAATATCATCATTATTCTATAATTTCTTTTTCGTTAATAGTTTCCTCTTGGTTGCCTTCAATCACCGCAACATCGTCTACTTCATCAACCTTTATTAGAGCCGTTTGCTCGGTAGCTTCTTCCTCTTCTCCGCCAGTAAGCATTCCTCCAAAACTCATAAAACCAATAGCCATTAAACCAGTAATAATAAAGGTAATTCCCAATCCTCTTAAAGGAGCAGGTATATTTGAATATCTAATTTTTTCACGAATAGCTGCAATCGCTAAAATGGCTAAAAAGAAACCAATACCTGAACTAACGCCATAATTAAAAGCTAAATCTAACGATGGTATTTCTCGTGATTGCATAAATAATGAGCCTCCTAAGATGGCACAGTTAACGGCAATAAGTGGTAAAAAGATACCTAATGAATTGTACAACGCTGGCGCAAATTTTTCAACAATAATTTCAACCAATTGTACCATCGTTGCAATGGTTGCAATGAACATAATAAATGACAAGAAACTTAAATCGTAACTTGCATATTCTTCACCTAACCACTTTAAGGCCCCTTCTTGTAAAATATATTGATCTAACAACCAGTTTAAAGGAACTGTTATAGCCATTACAAAAATAACGGCTGCTCCTAAACCAACTGCTGTTGACACTTTTTTAGATACCGCAAGGTATGAACACATTCCTAGGAATGTGGCAAACACCATGTTATCAACAAATATTGACTTAAAAAATAATTCTAAATGTTCCATAGTCTAGTTCTCTTCAATTAATGAGTTATTTCTTGAACGTTGTACCCAGATAATAATACCTACTGTAACCAATGCCATAGGTGCTAATAACATAAAACCGTTATTTTCGTAACCAAAAGCATAAACGCCCGTTTTTTCTATAGGGTCTCCCAATACTTTAAATCCTAATAAAGTTCCTGAACCTAATAGCTCTCTAAAAAATCCTACAATAATAAGTATTACTGCATATCCTAATGCATTTCCAACACCATCAATAAATGATCTAATTGGTCCATTGGCCAAGGCAAAAGCCTCAAAACGCCCCATAATAATACAGTTGGTAATAATTAACCCAACAAACACAGAAAGTGTTTTACTTAATTCATATGCAAATGCTTTAAGTACTAAATCAACAATAATTACCAGCGTTGCAACAACAATAAGTTGAACAATAATTCTAATTTTAGAAGGAATAATATTTCGCATTAACGAAATAGTTAAGTTTCCTAATCCCATTACAAAAAGTACTGCAACAGACATTACTATTGATGCTTTTAATTCAGCTGTAATTGCTAATGCCGAGCAGATACCTAATACTTGAATAGTAATAGGGTTGTTATCTGCTAAAGGATCTGTGATTAATTTTAAATCTTTTTTTGATAAACTTCCCATAATCTATTTCTTTAAATTTTGTAAATAAGGTATGTACAATTTCAGGTCCTTTTTAAGCATTGCTGCTAAACCATCACCTGTAATTGTTGAGCCTGAAATTGCATCAACCGCAAAATCAGTTTTTCTCAAATTTTTAGGATCAGCATTTCCTTTTGAAACGGCTACGCCTTTAAAAGTATCACCATCCATAATGTGTTCTCCTGTAAAATCATCCATAAAGAAACGCTCTTTAATGTTTGATCCTAAACCAGGTGTTTCACCGGCGTGATCAAAATAAACACCTTGTATAACCAATTGATTATCTAAAGCTACATACCCCCATATAGCATCCCATAAACCTTTACCTCTTACTGGAACAATGTAATATTCTTTATTATCTTTCTCTCCAATAAATAAAGGTAATTTTCTCACGTAAGAAGGATCTTTAGCTGCTGCAGCCTCCTTTTTAATATCAATTAAATAGGCTTTATCATTTTCAGTTTCTTTCTCACCTTCTATTACAATTTGCTTAACAATATAGGTTGAGAAATCACTTTCTACATCTTTTTTCGAAACAAATTCAACGCTGGTTTCGTCGTTATTATTAACGCCCATGGCGTACAATATGTTTTGTTGTTTTTCAATACGTTTATTTTCAGCTATTTTTTCTTTTAAAGAAGAAGCCATAAATGCTAATAATGTACCTACTATAAGTACCATAGCCGTTGCGAAAACTATAGTATATCCGTTACTGTCAGTATTTTTTGCCATTTGTTATACTGTTTTTGCTTTTAAACGTTTCAACCTTTTGTTAACGTTTCCTTGAACCACATAATGGTCAATGGTAGGTGAAAATACGTTCATTAATAATATTGCTAACATTACCCCTTCTGGGTAAGCTGGATTGAAAACACGAATCATAATAGATATAAACCCTACTAAAAACCCGTAAATCCATTTCCCTTTATTTGTTTGAGACGCCGTTACCGGATCAGTGGCCATAAATACTACACCAAAAGCAAAACCTCCAATAAGTAAATGATGCCAGTATACCGTATTCATTAAAGAATAAAAAGAACTTCCTTCGCCAATCCATCCAAAGCTAACTACAGCATTAAATAGTAGTCCCATAACCAAGGCACCAATTACCGATGACAACATAATTCTCCAGCTAGCAACTTTGGTATATATTAAATACAAACCACCTAACAATATTAAGAATGTTGATGTTTCACCAACCGATCCTGGAATAAAGCCCCAGAACATATCCCAAATACTATAAGCAACTTCATTGCCTTGCGCTAAACTTCCTAAGATGGTTTCTCCAGAAATAGCATCTAGATTTGCACCTGCTGCAATTTCTTTGGTTCTTTCTACAGCACCTGTTACCCATACCTTATCACCACTCATCCAAGTAGGATAAGCAAAAAACAAAAAGGCACGAATTGTTAAAGCTGGATTCAGAATATTCATCCCTGTACCTCCAAAAATTTCTTTTCCAATTACTACACCAAATATTACTGCTACTGTAAGCATCCATAACGGTGTGTCAATTGGTATAATTAACGGCACCAACATACCTGTTACAAAATAACCTTCTTCAACCTCGTGGTTGTTAATGGTGGCAAAAAATATTTCAATACCCAATCCAACAACATATGAAACCAATACAAGTGGCAACAACTTTGTTGCTCCAAGTAATAAGTTATCTAGATTCCAAAATTCAGGGCTAAAAAAGCTCATTCCTGCCGGAAAACCATTAATTGCTACATTGTGCTGAAAACCAACATTAAACATCCCAAAAATTAAAATTGGAATTAATGGTAATACAACATTTACCATGATACGTTTTAAATCATCTGCCGCTCTTAAATGCCCTCCCGAATGGGTAGTTTCATTTGGGGTGTAAAAAAGTGAGTGAACAGCACCAAACATTGTTTGCCATTTTGTGCCCTTTACCTGCCCCTTTATATTATGTAATTTTTCTTTTAATCCCATAATTAACCTATTTCTTTTAACATTAAGTCCAAACCTTTTCTTATAATTTCTTGATGTGGCTGTTTAGAAACACATACAAATTCAGTCAACGCAAAATCTTCAGGAGCTACTTCGTACATCCCTAACTGTTCCATTTCATCTAAATCCTTATACATACAAGCTTTTAAAATTTGCATTGGATAAATATCTAGTGGAAAAACTTTTTCGTAAGTACCAGTTACTACAAATGCTCTGTGCTCACCGTTGGTATTGGTATTTAAATCGAATTTTTTATTTGGGAATAACCAAGAAAATGTAATAGCTCTTGAAACTGATATTTTATTAAAAACTGGTAGTGTCCAACCAAAAAACTCATAATCGTTTCCTTCTGGCACAACAGTTATCATATTGTCGTAAAAACCTAAATTCTCTTTTATTTTTTTAGCGCGCCCCGTTAAAACGTTTCCACTAATAATTCTACTGTTCTCAGCTTTCAACTTGCCATCAACCAATGAATTGATGCTTGCACCAATCTTAGTTTTATAGTATTTAGGAGCCTCAACTTCAGAACCCGCCAAAGCAATAATACGCTCGGCATTAAATTTACCCTCTAATAGCAACGTTCCTATTATTACCAAATCTTGTGGGGAAATAGTCCAAACAACTTCACCTTTATTAATAGGATCTATTTTTGCAATTTGAGTTCCAACGTTTCCTGATGGATGTGGCCCAGAAACTTTGTGCAAAACAATGTTGTTTAACCCAATTAAAGGCGAATTAGCTTTTTTACCAACTGACACGTTTACATCTCCGGCAGTAAGCTTGCTTAATGCCGTAACTGCAGCCTGCAACTCGTTTTCTTTACCTGCCAATACATAATCGTAATCAGCTGCTAAAGGAGCACTTGCATAAGCAGAAACAAAAATTGCTTTTGGCGCAATAGCAGGATTTGCAATTACATCATAAGGACGTTGTTTAATAAACGACCAGCATCCTGAAGCCAATAAAAGACTTTTAATTTCATCAGCCTTCAAAGCTTTTGGGTCTTTTACTTCAAAATCTACAAATTGTTGTTCGCTATCAGCTTGAATTTTAATTGCTAATATCTTTCTTTTTTCACCACGTATTATATCAACTACTTCACCACTAACTGGTGATGTAAATTTCATGTCTTCATTAGCCTTGTTATAAAAAACTGCTTCACCAGCTTTTACTTTTGCGCCAACTTTAACTGATAATTTTGGAATAATACTGTGGAAATCTTCAGGCTTCAACGTGTAAACATTTGAATACGATGCTTTTTCGGTAACCTTTTCAGCCTCACCTATTAGCTTAATGTCTAAACCTTTTTTAATTCGAATGTCTTGTGACATATTTTAAGTTTATTTAATAGTCTATAAAAACGATGCAAAAGTAATACTTTCAGAAATAGTTTTAGCCTTTTTTTTTGCAATTTTTTACGCAAACGCAATAATCTTAAAATTTACCATTTAGTTTTCTTACTTTTACCCCTAGCGTACCAGTTTTTATTAGGTATACTGTTTATTATTAAGCACTATAAAATCAATACATTGAAAAATAAAATCCTTATTATTTGTTTATTTTTGAGTCAATTTAATTATTCGCAATCTAATTTTGAAGATGCCAGCTATATTAAATCGGTTATTTTTAAATCAAACAATACCAATACCTACATTCCTTTTATTAAACTAGGAGAAGAACTACTTTTAATATTTGACGATTTAAATGCTGATGAGCGCAATTATTATTACAATATTGAACATTGTAATATTGACTGGACTTCTTCCAATTTATCAACCATAGAGTATATCAATGGTTTTAATAATGAAAAAATTAGAGAGGTTCAAAATTCGTTTAACACCTATATACCATACACAAATTACCAAGTTAAAATTCCAAACCTCAGCACTAAATTTAAAATTTCAGGAAATTACCTTATTTCAATATATAATGATGATGATCAAATTGTTCTAAAACGTCGTTTTATTGTTTACGAACCCAAAACAACGGTAGCGGTTTCATTACACAGAAGCCGTAATATTTCGTTAATAGATACACACCAAACGGTTCAATTTACCATTAACAATAACGGGCTTAGAATTAACAATCCCAGTGAAGAAATTATGCCTGTTATTCTTCAAAACAATAATTGGCAAACCGCTATAACCAACTTAAAACCACAGTTCTACAGAGGTAAGCAACTAATGTACCTATACGACAAAGAAACTAGTTATTGGGGTGGAAATGAATTTTGGCGCTTTGACACCAAAGAAATAAGATTGGGTAATATAGACATTGCAAAAGTTCAATTAGGAACAGATACTTACAATTCTTATTTATATACCAATGAAGAAAAAATTGGGCAGGCCTATACTTTAAACCCAGACATTAACGGTAATTTTGTAATTAGAACCTTGAACGGAGAATACAACAATATTGATGCAGATTATAGCTGGGTGCACTTTTCATTAAACTGCCTGGAAGACCTTCGTGGGAAAGACGTTTTTGTGAGTGGAAATTTTAATAATTGGGCCTTAAACAATCTAAACAAACTGGTTTACAACCATGAAACATCCCTATACGAAGTGTCTATTTTAATGAAGCAAGGGTTTTACAATTATCAATTTGTTACCTTAGATAAACAAGGAAATATTAGCAACCATGATATTGATGGCTCTCATTATCAAACCGAGAATGATTATACAGTACTAGTATATTATCGTCCGTTTGGAGCTAGATATACTAAAATAGTTGGTGTTGGATTTGGAAACTCTAAAGTTTTGTTAAACTAACACCTTCTCTTAATTATTTAGTATATTTGAGATATAAAAACTCAGTAAGTTGTTATGGTACAACAAGTAACAAATGGAATTAAAATTTCGGTTTCCTCTAGTTTTAAAGGTACAAGCTATCGGAATTATATACGTCGATATGCTTTTGGCTATCAAGTTACTATTGAAAATCAAAGCAACGAAACGGTACAGCTTTTAGCACGCCATTGGAATATTTACGATTCTTTAAACAACACTGAAATTGTAGAAGGGTCAGGAGTTATTGGCAAAAAACCGGTATTAAATCCATCAGAAAAACACACCTATCATTCTAATTGTTTTTTAACATCTCCAATTGGAGCTATGGATGGCTTTTATAAAATGATTACCTTTTCAACCTCAAAAACGTTTAAAGTGTACATCCCTAATTTTCAATTAATGGTTTCAAGTATTTATAATTAATTATGAAATTTGGACTTCAAATATTTAAACCGAAAAAACTAAAAATTGAAAATCCTGCCTGCCTAAATTGCGGGCAACCATTTACAGGACATGAAAGGTTTTGTTCTTTTTGCGGGCAAAAAAATAGCTCAAAAAAATTATCTTTTGGCTTATTTGTCAACAATCTTATTTCTGGTTTTTTTTCGTACGATTCCCGATTTTGGACCACTTTTATTCCTTTATTAACAAAACCAGGGCAAGTTTCAAAACAATATATTGAAGGTAAACGCGCCAGATTTGTAAACCCTTTTCAACTATACCTAAATGTTTCTATTATTTTCTTTTTGATTTTAGGAATTTCAAATAGAAATAGCCAAGATATTATTCCTTATGATGACGTTGCTATGGCCACGCAAAATTTAGACTCTTTAAAGCAAGTAAATCCGCAACACATAGATTCTATTGTTAACAGCATACAAAAAGAAGTTGCAAATAACACCCCCAATGATACCACTTCAACAAAAGTAATAACCAATATTGGAGATATATTAAAGTTAACACGTACCGAAAATATAGATTCCATCAATACAAATAGCTCCTATGAATACCATATTAATAAAACTACTACAGGTAAAGTTAGCCTTTTAAACAAGATTAAAGATTTTCAACATTTCATCTCCATATCACCCAATGTACCTTACCAAAAAGCATTGGATAGTTTGGGTTATAAAAAAACATTTTGGAACACTTTTTACTATCAACAAATAGTAAATATTAACATGAATATAGCGCAAATAAAAAAGGATGGAGGAGAACAATATGTGAATAAATTGTTTTCCTATTTATCAATTTCACTTTTTGTGTTTCTACCTATTTTCACCTTCTTTTTAATGTTCTTGTATTTCCGTAGAAGATATACTTATATTGAGCATCTGGTTTTTGTTTTTAATACACAAACTGTTTTCTTTTTACTACTATTAATTTTCTATGTGCTTAACTTTATGATAGACATGAAAAATACCGCCTGGGTTTTTATTGTAATTTTCTTAATATATTTATACAAAGCACTTCGAAATTTCTATAATCAGGGTCGCTTAAAAACAATTGTTAAATATTTTATTGCAAATACTTTCTATCTGTTTTTAGCATTTATAGGATTTATTATTGTAGCGGCCATTTCATTTGTTTCCAACTAAATTTTTAATACTGTGTTTTGCGAATTCACTAAATCTTCGTACCGTATTTCAACAAATTTATTTTCTTTTTTAATGGACGTAATACTTACTGTTTCAGCATAAGAACGCTTCATTAATACAGATTGTTCTTTGTTACCAATTTCTGAATGGTGAAATGCTAATATCTGCTCAGAATTAAACTCATGATTCATTACCCAGTGCTTAAACCATTTTTTACGAACCTTTTTTATATCATCTGAATATAAAGTGGAAGAAGACCAAATGTGAGGTTCATTTTTCAACTTTTTAAAGTGTTTTTGACTATCATCCCAAATCAATTCATATACATCTAACCCCTTACTCCAATCAACAACTAACATGGTAAAAGGTTCAATATTAATTAAATCTAATTGCTGTATGTACGGTTGAATTTTATTTGCTTTCAACACTTCTTTAGCTAAAATCCCCCTGCTTTTTTTGTAGTATTTTTTTCTAACATGTTTTTTATATGCGCCATTTAACACACAAACCAACCTCTTTTTATCACTTGTCCCTATCCAAGTGCCACCAGCTGTTTTATCCATTGGGAAAACCATTTCAACACCATCCTCCACATATTTTTTAGGAGGATTGGTTTGTCGCTCATTTTGCTCATCTCTATTTGATGTTAAAATGAAATTATTGTTTGGTAAAGGCAAAAAAGTAACGGTACACATGCTATTAAAATTGGTTTATCCAGTATTAGTTTACAAGTATAAAAGTAAACCGATTTTTGTAACTTTGAGTCAAAATTAATCAAAAAACTTATAACTATGGCGACCGGATTTTACAATATACCAAAAGCAGTAAACGAACCTATAAATTCATACGCTCCTGGCACTCCAGAACGAAAAGCTTTATTAGATACATACAAAAAAATGTACAATGAAAAAGTTGATATTCCATTTTATATTGGAGGAAAAGAATATAGAACAGGAAACACAATTAATATTCACCCCCCTCATGACCATCATCACTCCGTTGGACAATACCACACCGCAAATAAAGAACATATTGAATTGGCTGTAAAAGCAGCGGCTGAGGCACGTATAAAATGGGCGGCTACTAGCTGGGAACACAGAGCTGCCATTTTCTTAAAAGCAGCAGATTTATTAGCGGGACCATTCCGCTACAAAATGAATGCAGCAACTATGATTGCACAATCTAAAAATGTATTTCAAGCTGAAATTGATTCCGCCTGTGAATTAATTGATTTTTTACGATTCAACGTAGAATTTATGACCGAAATTTACACCAACCAACCCATCTCTTCGCGTGGAATTTGGAACCGTATGGAATATAGACCATTAGAAGGATTTATATATGCAATCACCCCTTTTAACTTTACTGCTATTGCAGGGAATTTACCTGCTGCTCCAGCTTTAATGGGTAATGTTGTAATATGGAAACCTGCAAGATCTCAAGTGTATTCTGCACAAGTAATTATGGAATTATTTAAAGCTGCTGGCTTACCTGATGGTGTTATTAATATGGTAACCGGAAACTCAGCAACCATTACAGATGTTTTATTAAACAGTTCAGATTTTTCTGGTGTTCACTTCACCGGATCAACACCTGTATTTAACAGCTTCTGGGAAACCATTGGTAAAAATATTGGTAAGTACAAAACATATCCAAGAATAGTAGGTGAAACCGGTGGAAAAGATTTTATTTGGGCACACCCAACTGCAGTTGCACAAGAAGTTGCTACTGCAATTTCAAGAGGTGCTTTTGAATATCAAGGTCAAAAATGCTCTGCCGCTTCACGTGCTTATTTACCAAAAAGCCTGTGGCCATCAATTAAAGAAGCTGCTTTAAAAGATATTGCCACCTTCAAAATGGGAAGCCCTGAAGACACTACAAACTTTATCAATTCAGTAATTGACGATAGAGCGTTCAAAAAACTATCTAGTTATATAGAACAAGCAAAAGACGATAATGATGCTGAAATTATTGCCGGTGGTGGTTACGACGATTCTGTAGGTTATTTTATTGAACCTACCATTATTGTAACAACAAACCCTCAATACAAAACAATGTATACAGAGCTATTTGGCCCTATAATTACTATTTACGTTTATGAAGATGAGCAATGGGAAGAAATTTTAGATGTAATTGATCAAACAAGTGAATTTGCCCTAACAGGCGCTATTTTTAGCGGAGACCGATATGTAATTGACATTGCAACAAATAAACTAGAAAATGCGGCTGGCAACTTTTATATTAACGACAAACCTACTGGCGCTGTGGTTGGCCAACAACCTTTTGGAGGCGCTCGTGGATCTGGTACAAATGATAAAGCTGGATCTGTATGGAATTTATTGCGTTGGGTTAGCAACCGTACAATTAAAGAAACCTTTGTAACACCTACAGATTACAGATACCCATTTTTAGGTGAAACTACCATAGAAACAGTTGAAAAAGAAGTTGAAAATGCCGTTGAAAAACTAAAAGAGTTTGGAAAAGATTTAAAAGATAAATTTAACAAATAAGGTACAATTAAAGCATAAAAAAAGCGCCAAATGGCGCTTTTTTTATGCTTTAATTTAAAATTTATTAAACCGCTTCAAAATTATCAGCTCCATCTAATAACCCAACCAATTGTTGTGGATTGTGAATAATAGTAGGCATATGTTGTGGACAGATATAAAATTCACTTTCTTGATAATAAAATTTAGTCACTGGTATTTCAGCTGACGATTTTTTACAAACCAAACATTCTTTTACGTTACTCATAGTTTTATATTTTAATTTAAGACAAAATTACCTTTTATTACATCGATAAACCATAACATATGTCATACTATCTTTTTTTTAACGGAATATGCACCACTTTTTTTGTTTCAAAAAATTCATCTTCAAAATAATCAGACAAATCAAACGTGGAAGCTTTAGGGAAATTCACCAATTCCTCAGTTAAATCACCTCCCTTTAAATATAAAATCCCATTTTTAATTTCGTGCTGTTGTTTTTTAGCAATTTTACCTTTGGTCCATTTTACAAAATCATCCATTTTTGTAACAGCCCTACTCACAATAAAATCAAATTCACCCTTCACCTTTTCTGCTCTCATATGCTTTGCTTTCACGTTTTTTAAGCCCAAAGATTCCACTACTTCATTCACTACTTTTATTTTTTTTCCAATAGAATCAACCAAATAAAAATTTGATTCAGGAAACATTATAGCCAAAGGAATTCCAGGAAAACCACCACCGGTACCAATATCTAAAATCTTAGATTTTGGATTAAATGGCTGCACTTTTGCAATTCCAAGAGAATGTAAAACATGGCGGGTATACAAATCCTCAATATCCTTTCGTGAAATCACATTAATTTGTGCGTTCCAAAAAGTATATAATTCAGCTAATTTTGAAAACTGTTGAATTTGATTATTCGTTAAATTCGGAAAAAGCTTTAAGATATTATCCATAGTATCTATATTGAATCTGCGAAATTAACATTTCTAATTTGAAATTAACAACTTTTCAATAATTGTTATATTTTTCTTAAAAATACTGCTACATAACAAAAATGGCTTAAATTTGGGCTAATCATGCCATTGCATAGATAAATTATATAATGACAAAAAATACAATAACTTTTTCTACAACAGACAAAGCTAAATTTTTTAGAACCCTTAACAAAAGGGTCAATGCTTATTTTAAAGAGCATAAAATTAAGCGAACAGGCAATTGGAAATTATATTCCAAGGCAATTGTTATGTTTAGTATTTTTTTAATACCCCTAGTTTTAATACTTACTGTTTCTATGCCACAATGGACCTTACTTTTGCTAGCAGTGGTTATAGGAATTGGTATGGCAGGTGTAGGAATGAATGTAATGCACGACAGTAATCACGAATCATTTTCAAGTAAAAAGTGGGTGAATAAATTAATGGGAAGTAGCATTTATATTTTAGCTGGTAACGTGTACAACTGGAAAGTACAACACAATGTTTTACACCACACATTTACCAATATAAAAGGATATGATGAAGATATTGATGCTGGTAGAATTATTCGTTTTTCAAAAAATGCCAAATGGTTCCCAATTCATAAATTTCAAAAATTTTACTCTATATTTCTGTATGGCTTGTTAACCATTAATTGGGCCATTACAACCGATTTTAAACAAATGCGCAAGTATTTAAAACGTAAGCTTTCCTATGGCAAGTTTCCAAACCCAGCAACTGAATGGACGATTTTAGTAATTACTAAAATTATCTATTATTCACTTTGGATTATGTTACCATTACTGGTATTAGACATTGCATGGTGGAAAATTTTAATCGGTTTCTTTGTAATGCATTATACAGCTGGAATGATTTTAAGCGTTGTCTTTCAGCTGGCACATGTAGTACCAAATACCAATATGCCTTTGCCTGATAAAGAAGGGAATTTAGAACACACTTGGGCCATTCATCAACTGTATACAACTTCTAACTTTGCTCCTTCCAATAAATTTGTTTCATATTATACTGGTGGATTAAATCACCAAGTAGAACATCATATATTTCCACATATTTCTCATGTTCATTACACAGAAATAGCAACAATAGTAAAAGAAACCGCCATTGAATTTAACTTACCTTATAACGAGTACAAAACAATGCGGAAAGCTTTAATTGAACATTTTAATCAACTAAAAACGCTTGGTAAAAAACCAGCATATGCTTAATCAACTTTCATGAAAGATCAATTATCAAAAAGAATTAACAGTTTACCTGTTTCGGCTACTTTAGCCATGGCTGCAAAAGCGCGTGAATTAAAAGCACAAGGAAAAGATATTATAAGCTTAAGTTTAGGTGAACCAGACTTTAATACTCCCGATTTTATTAAAGAAGCGGCGGTTAAGGCAATTCAGGACAATTACAACTCCTATACTCCGGTAGATGGATATGCCGACTTAAAAAATGCAATAATTACTAAATTTAAACGCGACAATGGTTTGGTTTATACGCCAAATCAAATTGTTGTTTCAACAGGGGCCAAACAATCTATCGCAAACATTGCAATGGTGTTATTAAATAAAGGTGACGAAGTTTTATTACCTGCTCCTTATTGGGTTAGTTATGCTGCCATTTCAATTTTGGGAGAAGCAACTCCAGTAGAAATTCCATCTTCAATTGACACCGATTTTAAAATTACACCTGAACAATTAGAAGCTGCTATTACTCCTAAAACAAAATTAATCTTCTTTAACTCACCTAACAACCCTAGCGGGGTTATTTATAGCGAAGCTGAATACAGAGCCTTGGCTAAAGTTTTAGAAAAACACCCAAATATTTATGTAGTTTCTGATGAAATATACGAACACATTTGCTATGGTGAAAAAATATTTAGTTTTGCTGCCATTGAAAGCATGTACGATAGAACAATTACGGTAAACGGGGTAGCTAAAGCCTTTGCCATGACCGGATGGAGAATTGGTTATATTGGTGGTCCAGCTTGGATTGCTAGAGCTTGTAACAAACTACAAGGGCAAATAACATCAGGTGCAAATTGTATTGCACAAAGAGCAACCATTAGCGCCTTGGAAGCGCCTGTTTCAAAAATTCAATATATGGTTGATGAATTCCATAAGCGCCGAGATATGGTATTGGAATTATTAGGAAATATTGAAGGATTCAAATTAAATATTCCTGGTGGTGCATTTTATGTTTTCCCTGATATTTCAGCTTTCTTTGGAAAAGAAATTAAAGGTCATAAAATTAAAAACGCTGCAGATTTTTCATTATTCTTACTTTCTGAAGCCAACGTTGCCACAGTAACCGGAGAAGCATTTGGATCTCCTAATTGTATTAGAATTTCATATGCAGCTTCCGAAGATCAATTAAGAGAAGCTATTTCAAGAATTGAAATAGCATTAAGCTAAAATTATTTTAATCAATAGATATAAAAAAACCGTGTAAATGCACGGTTTTTTTGTGGATAAATATTTATTTCCAGAATTTCTTCTTAGTGAAATCAAAATCATATGTAAATATCACATGCAGTACGTTGTCTCCCCAAAAATCCGGAATTTTATAGTAGTTTCTTTGATAGCCAGCATAAATTTTTGAATTGTCTAATAATTGATAGCCCAAAAATACACCGAAATTATTTTGATCAAACTCGGGTTCATTATAACCTGGCCTAGATCGAATTCTTATTTCTTCAGAAATTTTCCCTAAAATATATTTATCATTCTTTAATTTAAATAAATTAAAATCTAAATTTAACCTATATCTAAAACGATTCTGATAAAATTCAGAACCATTTCGTCTTGATAAAAATCGCTGCTCTAACATAAATCTTTGCTTCATTTTAATTTTCCATATAGATGATGAAAATGATACGGCTTCCCAAATTCTATTTTCTAAATCTACTCCTGGAACTCTTATTCCTTCTTCATTAAAATTTAAATACATATAACCTGCACTGGCAGTTACCACTTTCCCCAATTTATAATTTACCCCTGGTGCCAATAAAAAAATACGGGAGTCTTCAATAAAATTAACCAATCTAATTTGGGTTATGTTTGAAACGCTCAGCTTATCAGTAATTTTAAATTTATTGACTAAAGTAAACCAAGATCCTGCTTCATTGGTTTTATTTTCCTGGGCATTTATATTTTGAAATATTATTGAAAATAAACAGATTAAAAAATATTTTTTCATGATTTCCTTTTTTAAAGAGAGCAAATATAGCAGTTAAACAGATCTAATTATTATGAGTTTTATCATATTTTTAGCAAATAAATGCTTCTCCTTTTTACGAAATCGTTGTAATTATCTTAAACAAAACCTTATTTTAATATTGAACTCCTTATCTTTAACATTACAAAATGTAATTTAATGACCCGAACAGTATTGTCACTTTTATAATCTCTATTGTAAGTTGTAAAAATCAAATTGAAAAAACAATGTCTGAACATAAATTTACAAATGACTTAATTCACGAAACAAGCCCATACTTATTGCAACACGCTCACAATCCAGTAGATTGGAAAGCGTGGAATAACGAAACTTTAGCCCTGGCTAAAAAAGAGCATAAATTACTATTAATTTCTATTGGCTACTCCTCGTGCCATTGGTGCCATGTAATGGAACATGAAAGTTTTGAGAACGATTCTGTTGCTACTATAATGAATAAACATTTTATTAATATTAAGGTAGATAGAGAGGAAAGACCCGATATAGACCAAGTATATATGAATGCCGTCCAATTAATGACCGGAAGAGGTGGCTGGCCTCTTAACTGCATTGCATTACCCGATGGTAGACCCGTATGGGGAGGCACCTATTTTCCAAAAGAAAATTGGATAAGTGCCTTAGAACAATTAAGCAAAATGTATCAGGGAAAACCTGAAGACATGATTTCATATGCCGAAAAATTAACTGAAGGCATCATTAATTCAGATTTGGTAACACTTAATAAAAATGACATTAATTTTAATGTTTCCGATATAGATTTTGCCGTTTTAGAATGGAAACAATATATGGATATTGATTTAGGAGGAAGAAGAGGAGCTCCAAAGTTTCCTATGCCAAGCAACTACGCGTTTTTACTTCGTTATGGCATTCAATCGAACAATACAGACATACAAGATTATGTAAACACTACTCTTACAAACATGGCTTTTGGTGGCATCTACGACCAAATTGGCGGTGGTTTTTCACGGTATGCTGTTGATAAAAAATGGCATGTTCCTCACTTTGAAAAAATGCTATATGATAACGGGCAACTAGTGAGTTTATATTCAAAAGCATATCAAGCAACCAACAACCAATTGTATAAAAACACTGTTTATCAAACATTGGCATTTATTGAGCGAGAATTAACAGCTAAAGAGGGTGCTTTTTATTCTTCATTAGATGCAGACAGCATCAATGAGAACGGAGAATTAGAAGAAGGTGCTTTTTACGTTTGGACTTCCTTAGAGCTTCAAGCTATATTAAAAGATGGTTATAAATTATTTTCAGATTATTATAACATCAACAATTACGGCTACTGGGATCATAATAATTATGTTCTTATACGAAAAGAAAAAGACCATGAAATTGCAGAAAAACATGCTATTTCAGTTAAAGAACTAGCAACCATAGTAGCCAATTGGAAAAAAATATTACTAAATGAACGCAATAAAAAAGACAAGCCAAGACTAGACGATAAATCTTTAACCTCATGGAATGCACTTATGTTAAAAGGATATATTGATGCCTACACAACTTTTAACGATCCTCATTTTTTAGAAATCGCCATAAAAAACGCACATTTTATTAATTCAAAACTACTACAGGAAAGCGGAAACCTAAACCACACATACAAAAATGGAAAAAGTTCAATAAATGGCTATTTAGAAGATTATGCTACTGTAATTGACGCCTTTATTACTCTTTACCAGGCGACTTTAAACCATTTATGGTTAAATACAGCCAAACAATTAACAGACTATACATTTGATCATTTTTTTAACGTTGAGACCTCCATGTTTTATTTCACTTCAGATGAAGATAAAGATTTAATAACACGAAAAATGGAAATTGAAGACAATGTAATTCCGGCTTCCAATTCCATTATGGCAAAAAACTTATTTAAATTAAGCCATTATTATTCAAATAACTACTATTTAAAAGTAAGTAAGCAAATGTTACATAATGTAAAGGATAAAACCACCCAATATGGTTCTGGCTATTCGAATTGGTTGCAATTGATGTGCGATTTTTCTGGTAATTATTATAAAGTGGCTATTTCAGGTATAAATGCAAAAGAAAAATTACAAGAAATCAATCAGTTTTATATTCCCAATAAATTAATTGCTGGTAGCGAAAAACAAAGTAATATTCCATTAATGGAGGGGCGATTCAACAAGGATGAAACTTATATTTATATTTGTGTTGATGGTGCTTGTAAACTCCCTGAAACAGATACTAAAAAAGCTATTGAACAATTAAAAATAAATTTCTAACACAACACCGCTACAAATTGCTTTATTCTTGTTAATTTATGTTACAGTTGTAGGTATTTAAGGAGCCTACACATCTAAAAAAATAAAATTGTTTATATTTATCCCTTCCCAACAATTATCAGAATATTAATCAAATATATATAAAATAAAAAACGATGGAATATCAAAAGTACACAGATTTATTAATTAGTTTAATTGAAAAATATGCTTTTAAAGTAATTGCCGCAATTCTCATTTTAATTATTGGAATGTGGCTTGTAAAAAAGGTGGTTAAACTATCACAGAAATTAATGGAACTAAGAGGTATTGATATTACGCTTCAAAAGTTTTTAGGAGACCTTCTAAGTTGGACATTAAAAGTGCTGGTTTTTATCACTGCAATTTCACAGGTTGGAGTTCAAACAACTTCGTTTATAGCTATTTTAGGAGCTGCTGGTTTGGCCGTAGGCCTGGCCCTTCAGGGGTCACTTGCCAATTTTGCAGGAGGTGCATTAATTATGATTTTTAAACCCTTTAAAGTTGGTGATTTAATTGAAGCCCAAGGAGAATTAGGTAGCGTTCAGGAAATTCAAATTTTTGTTACTAAAATAATTTCTCCAGGAAATAAACTCGTTATTATTCCGAATGGAACACTTTCTAATGGCAACATTAAAAACTATACACAACTTGGAATGCTACGTGTTGATTTAACCATTGGTGTAAGCTATGACGCAGACATTAAAAAAACGAAAGATGTTTTAATGAACGTTTTATCGGAAAACACAAAGGTTTTAAAAGATCCAGCTCCAACGGTAAATGTTTCGGAACTGGCCGATAGTTCGGTTAATTTTTCCGTACGCCCTTGGGCAACTCCAGCAAATTATTGGGATGTTTATTTTGAAACCATTGAAGCAACTAAACTTGCATTAGATGCTGCTGGCATTGAAATTCCTTATCCACATAGAGTGCATATTCAGAAATAATTGAAAAATTATTTTTTGGATTTTATAACTACAAAATCTTTCAAATAAAAAGGTTCAAAATAAGCGACATCTTCGATGTCGTTTTTTTTGTATTTATCATACGAAAGCATTCCCATATCATTGGCTGATGGAAATTTATTATCTATAAATTCAGCATTTGGATGCTTCATAATACCTTTACACTTATCCGCGCCATCACCTAAAAAGTGAACTTTGTTTTTTTCTAAATAATATTCAAATGAATTTTCAGCAATTATTTCAGCAAGTACTTCTCTACAACTTTCATGTTTTTCATTATAAACAGCACTATAAACTTCCATTCTACGCGCATCTAAAAGGGGAATAATATAACCTTCTTGAATTGAAATTGATTGCGCTAACGATTGTAAAGTATTGATTGAAATTAATGGAATGTCCAATGCAAAACACAAACCTTTGGCCGCTGAAACACCAATTCTTAACCCTGTATAAGAACCAGGGCCTTTACTCACTGCTACCGCACTTAGATCCGATAATTTAATGTTTGCTACAACAGCAACCTCTTTGATAAATTCGTGCAACTTTTCTGCGTGAGAATACCCGCCATCATTCAACTCTTTTAAAGCAACAATGTTTCCATCTTTCGCAATGCTTACTGAACAATTTTTTGTTGCTGTTTCTATGTTTAATATAAATGCCAACTTTCAATAATTTAAAAAGCAAATATACTTAATTTGACCACTATAAAACAAAACATCCAGCACAAAAGGCTGGATGTTAATCTTTATCTTTTAACAAATATTATTGCATTACTATTGGAATACCATAGTAATATTCTAATAATTTAGTTCTAAAAACAAAATTGTATTTGGCATTTATCATGGTAGATTGTGCGTTTACTAAACGATTTCTAACTTGGTCAAAATCGAAAGATGTCATAACCCCTGAATTAAAACTTTCCTGAGCATTTCTAAATAACTCTTCTTGGGCAACCAATGATTTTTCAGAAGAAACAAATTGATCTAAAGCGGCCTTTGCATCGGCATACGCTTGCTCAATACTTTCTCTTAATTTAATTTCCTTATCAAGCAATTGTAACTCTGCTCTTTTGAGGTTTATTAAAGCTCTTGATACATTTGATTGGGTTTGAAATCTATTAAAAATTGGTACACTTAACGAAAAGCCAAGATTATATCCCATATTATTTTTTAACTGTTCACCAAAACCATTGGAAATATTAATAATATTTCCCGGATCATTTGGATCCTCTATTGATAGTTCATCTTTAAAGCCTTTAATATGCTGATATGAAGTTCCAAGTCCGGCACCAAAAGATAATGAAGGTTGGAAAGCTGCTTTTGCTATTTTTACATTCAATTCAGAAGTTTCAACAGCTATTTCTGCACTTTTTATTTCGGGTAATATACTCACGGCTTTATTGAAAATATCATCGGTATCATTATACTCTAAACCCACCGATGACATATCTAACAATACGTCTTCAACATCAAATCCTTTATGCGACAATTGTAATAGCTGTGCCAAACTTAACAACGAAAGATCTAGGGCATTTTGTGCAGCCGTTAACTGTTGCTGATTGGTAGCTAAGGTTGCTTCAGCTTCTAATAACACCGCTTTTGCTTTTGAACCAGATTCTACAAGCCCTATGGATTTTTCAACCTGATTTTGACTTATTATTATTTGATCTTCGGAAATTTTTAAACTTTCTTTGTTTAACAGTACGTTTAAATAGGAATTTACAATATACAACATTATTGTATTTTTATTCTCCTCTAAATCATAACCAGCAGCTTCTAAACTTTTTTTAGCCCTTAACAGCGTATTTCTATTTCTTAATCCGCTATAAATATTTACTCCTGAATTTAACCCAAAACTATTTCCTCGAGAATCTCTAGAAATACGAGTACCTCTCTGACCTATATAAGATCCAAAATTCCAATTTTGAGATGCTGAACCATTTAATGAAGGGTAAAAATTTCCTCTTGCAGTTAAAATATCCTCTTCAACTAATTCTTGGTTAAGTTCTTGTTGCTTAATAGAAATGTTATTGTCTAATGCGTATTGAACACATGCTTCTAATGACCACTTTTTATCTTGTGCATTTCCTGCTATTAAAAACATAAATGCCAAAACACTAACAATTTTTATTCTCATTATTATGTTTGAGTTTGATTAATTTTTAAACCAGATAATAACCCAATTTTGGGCAATCATAAAATTACACTTCACTGATTTTTGTTATATGACGACTAAATTTATTATTTGTTACACATTAAAACTCTTATAGAAACGTTAAATTTTGTTGTTCCTTCTATTTTTAATAATAAAGTATAGCAACAATCCTATCAGAATATACGGAAATACCATTAAATATAAAATTCCGGTATTTAAACCTTCAGCTTCAGATAAGTTACCACTCTCAACAACGGCCTTACACATGGCGCATTGTGCACTTGAAATGTTAAAACACAAAATAAAAACGACGAAGAGATTTTTTTTTCTCATTTTAATAATAAGGTGAAATCATTAAATAAACCACAACTCCACTTATGGTAACATACAACCATAAAGGAAACGTAAACCGCGCTATTTTTTTATGCTGCTCAATATTATTTGTAAGCGCCCTAACAAAAGTAATCAACACAAATGGAATCACTGCAATAGACAATACTATATGAGATATTAAAATAACAAAATAAATTGTTTTAATCGCTCCATCTCCACCAAATTTCGTGGAGTTTGAAGTGATGTGATACGCCACATATAAAACCAAAAACAAGGCCGAAAAAACAATTGCTGTTTTCATGAGCTTTTCATGTAATTTAATCTTATTGTTTTTAACTGCCCAAAAGGCTACAATTAGCAATACCGATGTAAAGGCATTAATAGTTGCATATACCGGTGGTAAAAATACAGGAAGTGTTACATCAATTTTCACTCCAAATAAAATAGCAACCACCAACGGTATGGCGATAGATAAAACCACCACCCACATATTGTATTTTTTAGCTTCAGTTGTCATTATTCTTTTAATAAAATTGCAATATCTTCTTTTATCATTTGCACGCCTTTTGGATCCAATCCATCATAAAATGCAATAGGGTTTCCATAGTCATCTAGTCTTGACCTAATATATCCTTCCTTATCAATTAAAGCAAACATACCCGAATGTTCAAACCCACCTTCAGCATCACTATTTTCACCAGCAAAAAGTGTAAATCCAGTATTTGCCAATTCATAAATTTTTTCTTGATCACCTGTTAAAAAATTCCAGTTTTTTAATGTTGCACCATGCCTTTTGGCATATTCTTTTAAAATCGCTGGTGTATCGTATTTTGGATTAATGCTGAAAGAAGCAATTCCAAAATCAATATTGGCATAAAAATTATTCTGAATCTTCACCATATTTTCATTCATTCTAGGGCAAATTGTTGGACAGGTAGTAAAAAAGAATTCTACTACCCAAACTTTATTGTTGTAGAATGAATTAGAAATCACATTTCCATCTTGATTTATAAATTCAAATGTAGGTACTTTTGCAATTGTTACCAGTTCTGGCGTTTTAAGTTTAGCTACAATTTTTGGAACGGCATAAATTCCAAAAATCAATACAATAAAAGCAACACCTATGTATGAATATTTTTTCATGATTTTTAAATTTCTCTTTTTCTTCGTTTTTCTTTTTCAGCAGATTTTTTTAGCTGATAATAAATAATGGCAATATCGTCTTTCATTTTATTTTTCAACACTGAAATACGCTTCATATTATAACCATACAACTTACCACCTTCAATATCTTCATCATCTTTTCTTCCACGTAAACGCAAATCCATATCAACTATGTAAGCATTCGAGGAATACAAGTTTGAATTCAATTGAAAAGGGGTGTTAAGGCTACTAAATAAGTGGTGAATTTCAGCCTCATTTAAATAAACAAAATGCCAGTTACTAATATCTGTATATACTGAAAGTTCTTCAATAGCTTTTTCATATTCATCTTGTGTTCCTTCAGGAAGAATGGCTACAATTTGAAAAAATGGCTTCAAGTAATAACGCTTATATATTGTTTGATTTAAATTAAATAAGCTTCCTTTACCGGTATCTATGTTGTTCCCTAAAAAACAAACTACAGAAAGTTGATTCTCAAAAGAAACATTTTGCTGTGTAAATTCGCTCACATCCAATACATGTTCTGTTAAAATAGGCAAATTCGAATATTTATAAATCCCTTTAGAAAGAAATATATAAAATACCAATGGTAAAATAAATAAACTGAAAAGGACCCAGAATTTTTTCATACAGTAAAGTTAGAACAAAAAAGGTGGTTAAAAAACCACCCTTTCTTATATTAAAATTTTTTATTACGTATTAGTAATTCCATTTTACCAATGGCCCCAATACTTCGTTTAAATAAGCTCCTTCAATTAATAACAAGGTAGCTAAATAAATAATTAAGAAAACAGCTGTCCAAACAACTGCACGTCTTAAACTCTTTGTTTCATCAGCCATATGCATAAAAAACCAAGTAATATAATAGGCTTTTACCAATGTTAATACAAGAAAGATAATATTTAACGGACTTGTTCCAAGTATTTTAGTTAAATAAAGTACATCTGGTTTAGCAATACCCAATGCAACTTCAACTATTGTAATAACCGAAAGTATTCCAAATACTTTCCATATTAATTTTGTATGTGACGTATGTTCTTTATCGTGTGCCATTATAATTTCTTTTAATAATTTAAACTAAGTAGAAGAAGGTGAATACAAATACCCAAACTAAATCAACAAAGTGCCAATACAGGCCTACCTTTTCAACCATCTCGTAGCTTTTTCTTTTTTCGTAGGTTCCAATAATGACATTGAAAAAGATAATAATGTTTATAATTACACCCGATAAAACGTGAAAACCATGAAAACCTGTAATAAAGAAAAAGAAATCAGCAAAAAGAGTATTTCCATATTCATTCACTTTTAAGTTTGCGCCAACAACAACTGCTTTGGCTTTATTTAAATATAACATGGCTTGCTCTCTTGGAACAATTGTTTTTGATTTAGTTTCTAAATCAACCTTCTCTGTTCTTATTGTCAATTCTGGATGCGCTTCAAACCCTGCTATAACTTCACTTATTGTGAACGCAGGTAAGGCAGCTTCCTCAACAAACCACAATCCTTTACTTTTTGTATGCTGCACCCTTTCAGAATGGTCATCTATTGCAAAACTTTCTAATGCAACTTGATGCCCATCCTCATCAACAAACTGAATTATTTTCCCATCCTGTAATTGAACCGCCCCATAAGAACCACCAATAAAATTTTTCCATTCCCAAGCTTGTGACCCTAAAAATATTACCCCACCAATGATAGTTAAAAACATATAAAAGGTGACCTTGGCTTTATTCAATTGATGACCTGCATCAACGGCCAACACCATTGTTACTGAAGAAAATATTAAAATAAAGGTCATTAAAGCCACATAAAACATGGGGGCGTGTACCCCGTGCATAAATGGAAAATGTGTAAAAACTTCGTCGGCTATCGGCCAAGAATCAATAAATTTAAAACGCATAAGTCCATATGCGCCTAAAAAGCCTGAAAAAGTGAGGGCGTCAGATAAAATGAAAAACCACATCATCATTTTACCATAACTTGAACCTAAAGGGTTGTTGTCTCCTCCACCCCAATTTGGGCCATTAGTTTTAGTAGCAATAGTTGCTTCCATAAAGTTTGAATTTGATTTTTTTAGTTATAGTTGAGTCAAAAATACATTTTTTTTTACTATCTAACCAAATAGAAAAATAAAAACAGATAAATCCATAAAACATCAACAAAATGCCAAAAAATGGCACCCAATTCCAACCCTAAAGAATTAGCTGATGAATACTTTTTATTAAAATTATTGTAAATCACTACTAAAAGCACCATAAGTCCCGCAACAATATGAGCCATATGCGCCAAGGTAATTCCATATATAAAAGAAGATTTTACAGTACTTTTAGCGCCAGCAAAAACAAAACCTTGATCAAACATTTCGTTAAACCCTTCAACCTGAAAGAACAAAAAACCAATTCCTAACAACAAGGTAAACACTAAATTTAAGCTTGTTAAATTAATTTTGTTTCTCTTAATAAAGTATTTGGCCAACATAAAAGTAATACTGCTTACAACAATTAATATTGTACTTGTATAGAATGCCGAAGGCAAATCAAAAGCAACCCAATCGCTTCTTTTTCTACTTACTACATAGGCGCTTGTTAAACCAGCAAACATCATAGACATACTAACCAATGAAACCCACAACATAGGTTTTGCCGATTTTTTCTTTGCTAATTTATACTCTTGTTCTAAAGTTTGTTTCATTTTATTTAATGTAAAAATTTATCTATAACGTAGATTACCTGAATTAACGTAATATACAAAACGCTTGAAAGCATTAATTGTCTCGCTTCTTTATTTGTTTGATATTTGTACAGTTTAACTGTGTAATAGAGCATTACCCCACCTAATGCAACCAAAATTACAGCTGTTAAAGGATAAATATAAAAACTTCCTGTAAATTTAAACACCGGAATTACTGAAACTATAATTAAACAAATAGTGTAAATACCTATTTGAATTACGGCCTTTTTATTTTTTTGCCCCATAGGCATTAAATTAAATCCTGCTTTTTTATATTCGTCAAATTGTAACCAGGCAATAGCCCAAAAATGTGGAAACTGCCAAAAAAACTGTATTAAAAATAACATACCAGGCTCTATAGAAAATTGGTTTGTTGCTGCAACCCAACCAAGCATAAAAGGAATGGCCCCGGGAATGGCACCCACAAAAACAGATAAAGGTGTTACGGCTTTTAAAGGCGTATAAACACTTGTATATAAAAATATTGAAACAGCGCCAAACAAGGCACTTTTAGGATTGATACTATATAAAATAACCAACCCTATAACAGTAAACGAAACGGCAATAACCATAGCCATTGAAACGTTCATTCTTCCGGCTGGCAATGGACGAGTTTTGGTTCGTTTCATTAAAGCATCGGTATCCTTTTCAATAATTTGATTGAAAGCATTTGAGGCACCAACCATTAAATAACCACCAACGGCTAACATAAACAAAACTGAATATTGAATTTTGTCAACAGCCAGTAAATACCCAGCCAAGGAAGAAAACACAACACTTAGAGATAAACCAATTTTGGTCAATTGCTTAAAATCATTAAACACAATTGAAAAATTCATTTTTTGAGAAAAAGGTCTGGAAGATATTTGCATTAAATTTAGTTAGATAGCTACAAAGATATTTTTTTATTAGACATTTACAACCTTAAAATTAGGGGATTAAAAAATTCTTTTAAAATTTTTCGAAAAAGTCTTTGTCGTTAATATAAATATCTTAAATTTGCACTCGCATTTAAGCATAACAAATGCCACGTTCATTAAAATGACTGCGAAAGTAGCTCAGGGGTAGAGCATCACCTTGCCAAGGTGAGGGTCGCGGGTTCAAATCCCGTCTTTCGCTCTACAACTTATAAAATACCAATGCTCGAGTGGTGGAATTGGTAGACACGCTGGACTTAAAATCCAGTGGACTGTAAGGTCCGTATGGGTTCAAGTCCCATCTCGAGTACATAGAAAATCCGTAATTGACTTATTATTAAGTTATTACGGATTTCTTGTTTTATATCTTGACAACATATTGACTACATTTACTCAATTACTGCATTATTAAGGTGTTTTTTGCTCTAATATTCAGTATTAAAATTAATCGAATACTTATCTAAACACCATCCACTTTTAAAACTTCTTACCTCTATTTTTTTATTTTTGTCAACGTCATAAACCAGTTCAACAAAAAACATATCAATAGCCTAACAACTTAACGTTTCTGTTTTTGAAATATGATTGTCTAAAATTACTAGGCCAATAATTGGTCCATTTCCATCCATAATCATTCATCCAATAGCACCTAGTAAAATAACCAGCATTGGCATATCTATACCTTTTCCCATTGGTAAGAATTGAATTCAAACTAATACTAAAAAATAAAGTTAGGATTATTAAAGTACCTGCAGAGGCTGAAGGTGAACTCCTTTATATAAGTAATGTGTTGTTTTTAAAGTCAATATTCCACTTTTATTCCACTTTTTGGTATTGATGTCTTCATAAACATTTCACAATTTTCAAGACTAAAATTAACTTAAAACTTATGAAATTAAAACTACTACTAGTTGGCACCTTTTTTTGTGTAATTTATCACACCAATGCACAACAAGATACATCTGATAAGGATGCAGAAAATTTAATTTTTTCTTATTATAACGATAATTTTAATCCATTTAAAAAAGGGAACTGGTTAGTTACATTACAAATGTCCTTGCAAAATGAAAATTATACAAATGTGAAACAACTCTTGCAAACTGTTGTGGATGGGAAAAGCAACGATATGGCCATACTAGTTGGAACAGGATATTATTTTAGCGATTTTTTTGCTGCAACACTTGGGTTTTCTTATGAAGAATCTCGTTTTGAAGGTATTATAAACCAAGGGTTGCAAGAAATTAACCAAAACAGTTTAACTACGTTATATGGAATAGAGCCAAACATACGAGCTTCAATTCCTGTAGTGCCAAACCAACGTTTAAACTTGTTCGTAGATGTAGGATTCGATTTTGGTTGGGGGAACACCGTTTCTAGAGATAAAAGGGATGGGGAAACTTTGGCAAAATCATATGCTGAGAATTACGAATTTGGTGTTGGAATTTCACCTGGGATTACTTTTTTCGTTATGGAAAATTTTTCATTGGAAATAGGTGTAGATGTTATTGGGTATAATTACTCAAAAAGCACTATTACTGATGACGATAGAGATCCCCAAATTGATGAAATTCACTCTATTGATTTTAAATTAAGTATTATAAGTCTTGGGTTAGGATTAACCTATTATATTGGAACAAAAAAATAAATAAATGAAAGTATTTAAATATAGATTTATTATTCTAGTAATGCTCTTAATTTCTTTGGTTAGTTGTTTAAGCGACGACCATTTTGGTCAATCTTCTTTAGGTTTAATTACTGAATTTGGAGTTCTTGGTCAAGTTGGTGATACTGAGATTCATTTAGAAACTAAGACTATAAAAGTTACAGTGTTAGGAAATAAAGATGCAGTTTTAGTAACTAAAATGAAAATCTCGCCATTTGCTAGCTCAGATGTTGGGTTTGGAAGCGTTATAAATTTAACAACTTCCTTTAATATTAATGTAATTGCAGAGGATGGTACAGTGGTTACTTGGTTGGTAAACCCTTAAATACAGTTATACGTTTAGAAAAAGTATGTTTATTTTATCTACAATTTTCCTCATTTTTATTACTTGTAGAATCTAAACTTCAAAATAGGTTTAATTGATCTGTATTTTTTTCTAATGAAGTAGCCACCAAATTAAAGCTATAAGGAAAAGCAATTTTATTATAGTCATTACCGTTTAACCAGCCTTGTTCAGCTTCCTTTTTCAATATTATTGGCATGCGTTGTTTGGTATTATGACCCGTCCTGAATAAAGGCTACATAATTTAACACAATTATGTATAAAAACGACAGAGTAACCAGACGTTACAGTGAACCTTTCAAATTAAAATTTTTAGCCGAACTTAGTACTGGAAAGTACAATAAGTATCAACTTGGTAAACTTTATGGGATTGCTCCTACTACCTTTAATGAATGGATTAAAAACTATGAACGTAAAGACCTTATGAACACAAGAGTTATGGTAGAAACTAAAGATGAAATCACATGTATTAAAGCCCTTCAAAAAGAGATAGAGCAACTTAAAAAACTCTTATTAAAAAAGGAGTATTTAAGACAAGTGAAAGCTTTTATTATTCTGACACAAATTATTTACTATTAGCTATTTTAATTGAAGAATTAACAAACAAAACATATTATGAAGTACTTGAAGAAAGAATATTAAATCCACTCCCGCTTAATGATACTTATTTAGAATTTCATCAAAATATAAAAGGCACTACTCCAATTATATTGCCATATCATGGTACATATTCATTAAAAGATGTAAACACATCATTTGATTGGGGAGGTGGTGACTTAATATCATCAACAAGCGACTTGAATATTTTCATAAGATCGCTTTTAACTGGTAAATTATTTAATGATAGTAAAACACTCCAGCAAATGGTTAATTTTGAAGATGACTCAATTAATACAACTCCAAAAAAAAGGAAAATAGCCTATGGGATGGGGCTTCAACAAAAGAAAATAGGACAGCATAATTTTATTGGACATATTAGTGCGTATGGAGGCATGTATTTTATAGTTTGAAAACTGATTCTAGTTTTATTCTTAGTATAAATCAAGTTTTAGCACCCCATAAAGCTCAATGGCTTCTAAAAAAAAACAGTTGAAGCTTTTTTCCTTTATTAATAGCGTAAATAATTATAAAAGAAATGCCAACAACGCACATAAAAATCGCTGATTTTAGTAAAATAGAATATTTCTAAATCTTAAAATTATTATATCTATAAACGCAAAATCGCGTTTTAAAACAACAACTTTTCATGTCCAAAACCGCTGCCATTCATTGGCGGAACAGTGATTTTCTCTTCGAGGTTTATAAAAAAGCCATCTCAGTTAAGAAATGGCTTGTATTAAAAATGCATGTTGTTTACAAATAAAAAAAGGTTCTCAAATTATTGAAAGCCTGATTTAAATAGTTTTAATTTATTTATTCTTCTATGGCCTCACATCCTTCAGGTAAGTTCGCTGCATATTCAAAAAAAAGTTCAAAAGCTTCTTCAGGAGAATCTACTGCTTCTAATTTAAGTTCCCATCTCGCATTATATTCTTCGCAAGTTTCTTCATCAAAGTCATCATCATTATTGCACGAAACCGATACCATAACGGTTAAAACTATCATTAATAAATACTTAATTTTCTTCATAATATTTTTTTTAGTTAGAAGTTGGATAAATGTAGTGTAATTTATCGTACTGAAAGAGGGGAGATTAACCCTTTCTACTAATAACAAAAACAAAGCCACCTAAAAGCATGAAAGCCCTATTGTATTAGTTAGTTTTATTCAATATAAATCCCTTGACAACCTCCTTATTGATAGCAACACCATACTCCATGTAGAAAGTCCTAAAAAATATCGTATCCTTTAATCTTATCACAATAAGGCTATATGCCGTAGATAAAAATCTTTAATCCTGCTTCGGTGGGACTTTTTTTATATTTTTTTAAAAGCCTTTAAAACGTTATCTTTATTATCAAAATTGCAAAATACCATGAAAATATTTTCATTTTTTTGTGTGTGTATTATTTTAATTTCTTGTGAAGAAAAAACCCCGTCACAAGCCCAGCAGCTTCCCAAAATTGAAATAACAAACAAGGATCGAATAATTTCAATCGACTCCTCCAGAATAAACTACATCAAAGATTCAAGTATTGTTGCTTTTTACAACGCCATAGAAAACAACACTTTCTGGCTTGAAAATAGCAATCGTAAAAATCTAATTTCATTATTTAATTCCGCAGACAAGGAAGGTTTGTTTTTAAAAGATTTCGACCTAATTGACATACAACATTCAGAAAAAAACATAGATAACTTAACAAACAATAGTTTAATTGATTACGATATTTTACTTACAAAAAACCTAAATCGTTATATTCAAAAAGTAAGCATAGGAACTCTCAACCCAAATACACTTTACACCAATTGGGATTTAAAAATAAATAAAGTTGACCCTAAGAAACTACTCCTTAATTTTCAAAAAAAGGATTCTTTCAACTTTGCTTTAAAAGAAATTATACCTAACCATATTGTCTATAAGAAACTAAAATCTGCACTTGCTATTATCAACTCACTACCAAAATACACCTTTAATAAAACTGAAATAAAACACAAAATTGTTCTAAATGATACCAACCTCAATATTATTGATATTAAAAAAAAGCTTGTGTATTGGAAAGATTTAAAACCTCTAGACTCTTTAAACTCAATATACGATGCAAGCACTGAACTAGCCGTAAAAAAATTTCAAATGCGCCATGGCTTAGCAACGGACGGTATAATAGGTATTGAAACCGTACAAGCCTTAAATTACACCAAAGAAGAACGAAAAAAAGAAATTATAATAAACATGGAACGTTGGCGATGGTACCCAAGAATATTTGAAGCTGAATATCTAATTATTAACATTCCCAATTACACTTTACAAGTAATTAAAAACAACGACACCGTTAGAACACATAAAGTTATTATTGGAAAAGCAGCCAGAAAAACACCTGTTTTATCGTCTAAATTATCATTGTTAGTTTTTAACCCCACCTGGACAATCCCTCCAACTATTCTAAAAAACGATGTTATACCTACCGCAAAAAGAGACCCAAATTACTTCAAAAACAAAAACATAACCATCTTTAATTCAAGTAACAAGGCAATAAACCCACGTAATTGGAATATCAAAAAGGCGCTAAATTACCGGTACGTTCAAAGTCCCGGCTTAACAAACGCACTTGGATTAGTGAAATTTATTTTCCCCAATCGCTTTTCAATATACCTTCACGACACTAATAGCAGAGGATATTTTGACAATGAAATTAGAGCTTTGAGTTCTGGATGCATAAGAGTTCAACACCCTTTTGAGCTTGCCGAATACCTTTTAAATAATCCGGAAAAATGGAATATAGAAAAAATAAACCTTATACTAAAAACCAATAAACCTATACAAGTGCTTTTTAAAAAAGCAATATATATTCACATATTTTACTGGACATCCTGGAGTGAAAATGGCTCTTTACAATTTAGAGATGACCTTTATAATTATAATGTAGGATTATATGAAAAGTTACACAACTTTTAAGATGGGTAATAAACAAACAAACAAGTATTACCTTTAATAACATCTATAATGTCTTTTGAAATATTTGGAGATAATGCTAAGCAGCCTAAACTCCTGCCTAATCTTCCATGCTTTTCAATAAAAGATTCCGACACATAATCTGCCCCATGAATCACAATAGCCCTATTTCTTGCATGGTTATTAACATCTTTTTCCATACCATCTAAACGCAAGGAATACCCATGCTTACCAAAATAAGTTTCCGCCGCTATATAAAACCCTAAACTACTTTTATAAGAACCGGGTAAATTAGAAAAATTTTGGGCAAATTCATCACCAGAATTTCTCCCATGTGACACCAGCGATTGATATAAAATACTATTGTTTTCTATATCAATTACCCATAGTCGATTTTGCTTAGACGATAAAGTATAGTCAACAATGGTTAAAATCTCCTTTTGAACAATACCCTTTTGTTTCAATTCCAAATAACCGTTCATTGCCTCCATGAATGCCTTCTTATTTGGCAGTGAAAAATTATTGGTTGATATATTATTATAAATAGACGCAATATAAGCATCCGTTCCACTTTTTTCTGAAAGTACTATTTCAGAACTTTTAGATTCAGCAAAAAAGGGAGTGTTTATTAAACCTAAAGAAACACCAATCATTATCACAGCAACAGCCTTATAAATCATATATATATTATTATAAAAGCCGCAAATTAAAAATATTACTAACGGAACACAAAATTTTATGCAATATTTAACATTCTGATTTTCAATACCTAGAAGCCATCATGTTAAAATAAATGTTATGATATTTGGTTATTACCCCTAAAATACAAAAAAAACCAATTACTAATAAATATCAATTAAAAAACAACCTAAAAACACCTTAAAACTGCTCTAATTGTTTCATTATTCTATATTTTACAGTTTTTGAAAACCTTGAATTCATTTTGCAAACAGGTCTTTTGTGATAAACAGCTCGGGACGAAAAAATAGTATCGGCAATTGCCATATTTGGATTAAGAATATCTTCTTGGAGAGACGCAAAATATTTCAACCAAGTTTTTACATATTCCTTTTTATTTTTCTTCCTAAACGTAAACCCATTGGATTTCATTGATTCTTTAATTAACTGCCTCGCTAACTCTTGAAAAGTTTCAATATCCTTATAAAAAACTCCATCAACCCAAAATTTGTGTGGAATAAATTTACCTTTTTTCATTTTATTTTTATGAATCTATTTGTACAAAAATACAACTCTTAATAAAAAAAACAAACAAACCGCCTCGTAACACAAAAAAATAGCTACACATCTCTTTCATTAAATTATCTCCATTTTCAAATTACAAACAACACCCCATCAGTAAATTTTAAATTAAATTTATAACTCACCTAAAATAAAACGATCCTACCTTAATCTATACAATTAATCCCTAATATTAAGTTTACTTGCAACACCATTAAATATAACTCCAAATTCACATTGTAAAAAAACCTATTAAATATTTCTACCTAATAGGTTTTTCTCAATTAACCAAACAGTGTTAACCAACACTCTCTTATCAACTTTGTTAGTCAACTCAAATATTATCAACCTCGCTAACCAACACCAAATAAATTATTAGCCAACTCAATTGATCAGCAAAGTAAGCATACCATGTAAAAATATCAACTACATCAAGATGTAGTTAACAAAACATAAAAACTTGTTTTAATTAATAAGTTTACCTTTTTTTTTGATTGTACA
>Ga0224504_10000091_pt1 | contig 34692 bp, 28 predicted proteins | sample SF_Oct11_sed_USG_3_FD_170160 | JGI IMG/M metagenome (GOLD analysis project Ga0224504, IMG submission 170160) | Sediment microbial communities from San Francisco Bay, California, United States - SF_Oct11_sed_USGS_24 | ecosystem: Environmental > Aquatic > Marine > Sediment | place: USA...
GTCGCCAGCCGTGACATCAAGGTACTGGTGGTCGGCAACCCGGCCAACACCAACGCCCTGATCGCCCAGTCAGCTGCTCCGGATCTCAATCCACGTAATTTCACCGCAATGACCCGCCTGGACCATAATCGCGCACTGGCACAGCTTTCAGACAAGCTGGGTGCGCACCACTCGAATCTGTCCAACATGGTGATCTGGGGTAATCATTCGTCCACGCAGTATCCCGATGTCCGCTTTGCTGAACTCAATGGCAACACCGTAGCCGCTGGTCTGGACCAGGATTGGTATCGCAATACCTTTATTCCAGACGTGCAGCAGCGCGGTGCAGCAATCATCAAGGCGCGCGGGGCATCCAGTGCGGCCTCTGCAGCTTCTGCTGCCATTGATCACATCAGGAGCTGGGCCTTGGGGACGCCGGACGGTGACTGGGTATCCATGGCTGTACCGGCCGATGGCAGCTATGGCATTGAGCCCGGCATCATCTATTCCTTCCCCTGCGTGTGCGAAAATGGCGACTACCGGATTGTGCAAGGCCTGGAGGTCGACGAGTTCAGCCGGGGCCGTATGAATGCCACCGAGGCAGAGTTGCGGGAAGAAAGGGCGGCAGTGGAAAACCTGCTTTAATCCGGAGGCCGGTCAGCCGATCGGCGAACCCGGTGGTACAGGCTCCGGCGCAAAGGTTTCGCCGGACGCCTGCGCGTCCAGGAACTTACGGATTTCATGGCGTAATGCGCTGGCCTGCCGGTCGCCTTTACGCGCCCTGGACTGCAGGTCATCGGCGATGGATATCAAAGTGGCGGTTCCTTCTCCGCGAATCACGTCACCTGCCGTGCTGTTCGAAGACAAGGCCATCAGTCCACGGATGACGCGCCACTGAACTTCAGCCAGGACGGCTGCGAAGTAGGGATTCCTGGGCTGCGGCGCATCTGTGCTGACCCCCAGCAATGAATCAAACACCACGCCGGTTCCCGGCAGGTTGGGGTCCAGCGCGTTCTGCTCAGCCAACCGGGCCAGCCTTTGTGGTTGCAATAACTCCGAGATCACCAGGTCTGCACCCGCACGAGCGGGAGACAGGTGATCAAAGCTGACGCCCGTCTGGCCGCTGAAAAACTCCCGGTCCCGGGAAAAGCCGCTGACCGGCGGAGGCACCAGGTAGCGCAGGTTTTCGGGCAGCGCCAGGCGTTCGGGACGCAGCAGGTCAATCATTGATTTGAGCGCATCCAGCTGAACCTCGGAGCTGACCGGTTCCAGCGATCCCGGATCGTCACCTTTCAGCGCCGGGTAGTAAAAGAGTCCGCCCAGCAGCTTGGCAGTGGCCTCAAGCTGGTAACGGTGCAACAGGTAGACGGGTACCAGTCGCCGCTCCATTTCGAACAGAGGCATGCCGTCGGCAATCACCGAGTCCGAAAAGTTCGCGAGCCCCGCTTGTCGGATCGCCAGTAGCTCGTCCAGTCGTTGCATCGCGTCGCTGCCGTTATCCCAGAGGTGGGCGCCGGGATGGGAACTGCCCGCAACCCTCGCGTCCTGATCATTGACAAAGGCAATTCCCTGCTGCCGGGCCTGGTCCAGGATTGCCGCCAGGCCGGTGGCTTCTTCGCCGGCAACGAACTTCTTGTATCCGTATTGAACGGCCAGGCGATCCCATGGGCTGATTCCGGTCTCGTAGGCTCTGTCCAGCCGCACTTGCCCGTTATCATCCAGGTATAAATTCGGATGCGGATAATCCATCACCGAGGCGTCTCCCGATGAAGAGGCCGCGAAATTATGATCAATGCCCAGGGTGTGCCCGACTTCGTGGGCGGATAACTGGCGCAGCCTGGCCAGGGCCATCTTCTGTGCCGCCGCTGGCCGGGACTCTGCGGATGTAAAAGGAGCAGTCAATGCTTCGGCGATCAGTTGGTCTTGCCTCACCCGCAGCGATCCCAGGCTGACATGGCCTTTCAGGATCTGCCCGGTGCGAGGGTCTGCAACGCTCATGCCATAGGACCAGCCACGGGTCGAACGATGAACCCACTGGATCACGTTGTAGCGCACGTCCAGCGGATCAATTCCTTCGGGCAGCACGTCCACGGCAAACCCGTTTTCGAATCCGGCGGCTTCGAAAGCATCTTTCCACCAGGAGGCGCCCTCGATCAAAGCACTGCGGATGGGTTCAGGTGTGCCGTTGTCCACGTAATACTGCAGCGTTTCACCCGGTTCGAGTGCGTGCCGGTAAATCAGCCGCTTATCCATCGGCTGGCCCAGCGGTGCCGCGTAGTCGCGATATAAGAGGTCGAAATAACCAGACCTGGGATGGAACGGCCTGGGCGAATAGCCGTCATCCGGAAGCTTTACGAATTGGTGCGTGACACGCACGGTAAGCGAGTCTGGTGTGGGCGTCACATCGCTGATGAAAGGTCCTGGTTTGGAGCCTTTCAGGGTGACGACCACCGGAATCAGGGTATTGCGCGGGAAGTTCCGGATATCCGCCGTGTCGATCACGGTCCGTTCAGGGTCCAGTTCAAAGGTACCCTGTTCCAGTTCGGTGATCAGGTCCGCAATCCGGGTAATGTCGGAAAGGAGCAGGGGAGACAGGTCAATCCTGTCGGCGCCATTGTCGTCCTGTTCTATTGGAAAACCGGCCAGCACCGATTGGGCAAAGGCTTCGTTGACAGCCCGGCGTTCTGACAGGTTGGCGGTCTCGGCCCGGAATTTCAAGTTGGGTTCAAGCAACAACATCCGGTTGCCGTAGCGTTCAAATCGCAGCAGGCGGGTATGATCTATTCGCCCGCGATCCAGGCCCAGGTCATTCGATCCGACGCCGGACTGTAATCCGGGTACATACAGGAACTCGGCGGGAAAGGATTCGAGACTCAGGTATACTTTGCCGCTACCTTCATCGATGCTGAGGTCCAGCAGTCCGTCGTTCTGCGCCCAAAGCTGCGCGGAACACAGGACCAGCAGAGCAGCGGCCAGTAGCCGCCGGGGATTCCCAAAAACAAAACTCACCGCTTCATGAAGTTAAAGAATTCGTCGTTGGTCTTGGTGGATTTCAGTTTGTCCAGCATGAACTCGATTGCCTGTGCCTCATCCATCGGATGCAACAGCTTGCGGAGGATCCACATTTTCTGCAATTGCGTCGGGTCGATCATAAGTTCTTCGCGGCGCGTGCCGGAACGGTTGATATCGATGGCCGGATAGGTTCTGCGCTCTGCAATACGGCGGTTCAGGTGGACTTCCATGTTGCCGGTACCCTTGAACTCCTCGTAAATGACTTCGTCCATTTTCGAGCCGGTTTCCACCAGCGCGGTAGCAATAATGGTCAAAGAGCCCCCTTCAGAGACATTACGGGCTGCGCCAAAGAAACGCTTGGGCCGCTGCAATGCGTTCGCGTCCACGCCACCGGTCAACACCTTGCCCGATGACGGGGCAACCGTATTGTAAGCACGCGCCAGGCGCGTGATGGAGTCCAGCAGGATGACCACGTCGTGTTTGTGTTCGACCAAACGCTTGGCGCGCTCAATGACCATTTCGGCGACCTGGACGTGACGCGAGGCGGGCTCGTCAAAGGTGCTGGAAATCACTTCTGCATCCACCGAGCGTTTCATTTCGGTCACTTCTTCAGGGCGCTCATCGATCAGCAGGATGATCATCTTGCAGTCTTCATGGTTGGCGCGAATGCTGGTGGCGATGTTCTGCAGCATGATCGTCTTACCCGCCTTGGGCGGAGACACGACCAGGCCACGCTGGCCCCTGCCGATGGGTGACACCAGGTCGATGATCCGGGCGGTTATGTCTTCGGTGCTGCCGTTGCCTCTTTCCAGCGTGTACTGCTGGGTCGGAAATTCCGGGGTCAGGTTTTCAAACAGAATTTTGCGCTTCGCGGCTTCCGGCGACTCGTAGTTGATTTCTTCGACCTTGAGCAGCGCGAAATAACGCTCGCTGTCCTTGGGCGGCCTGATCTTGCCTGCAAGCATGTCGCCTGTGCGCAAGGCAAAGCGCCTGATCTGGCTGGGTGACACGTAAATATCATCCGGCCCCGCCAGGTAGGAACTGTCCTCGGAGCGCAGAAAGCCAAAGCCATCTTGCAGGATTTCGAGGACGCCGTTGCCGAAAATGCTTTCGCCATTCTTGGCATGTGCCTTCAGAATGGAAAATATGAGTCCTGTTTGCGAGAGCGCGCGACGCCCTCCAGGCCCATTTCATCAGCGATTTGCTGGAGCTTGGAGATAGGTTTTTGTTTAAGGTCTGTAAGGTTCATAGATGGGTTTTGGTTTTAGGGCAATGTGCCTGTTAAGTGTCCAAGTGATCTTAATTGGTAGATCGATATGACGTTCAATCCGGCAAACTTGCCGGTAGTAAAATAGGGAAGCGTGTTCACCGGACGGGGAGACCCGGCTACAGATTGAGTAAAATTACCACGATTGGGACAGAGCGTCCAGTCCTTCACGTTTGAAAGGGCAACGGGGGGCCGCCCTGGACAGGGCAGGCCCCCGAAAACGATTAAACGACTTCGTCGACAAAAGCCTTTAACTGGCCCTTGGTCATTGCGCCGACTTTGGTGGCTTGCACTTTGCCATCACGAAAAATCATCAGCGTGGGAATCCCCCTGATGCTGTACTGCTGAGGTGTCGCCATGTTGCTGTCAATGTCCATCTTGGCTACCGTGAGCCGGCCTCCGTATTCTTCAGCCAGCTCTTCAATAATGGGTGCAATCATTTTGCAGGGGCCGCACCATTCCGCCCAATAATCGACCAATACAGGGCCCTCGGCACTCAGGACATCCTGGTCAAAACTGCCGTCGGTCACGTGTTTAATCTTGTCACTCACAATACTTCTCCAGAATTCACGCAGCTCTGTTACTGGAACATGCCAGGCGGCGCGGTTAATATGGTTATCTCAAGGGCCCGGAAGATCCTATAATCGGGACCAACATTTCAACTGAACTGTTCAACGATTTCAAGGCGCCTGCAGCAATTTTCAAGCCCTCGGTTACCAGAACACTAAAATAATCAGCCCATGCCCGGTCAAAACCGCCGCATCAACAAAGTGAACCCTATATGTCTGACCACAATTCCAGCAACGCCCTGAGTGAAGTTAATTTCTCTTCCCTGGACCTTTTTCCCGAAGTCAGGAGTGGGCTGGTAACGGCCGGCTTCACTTATTGTACTCCGATCCAGGCGCTGACCTTGCCAACGGCCCTCAAGGGCAACGATGTGGCCGGCCAGGCGCAGACCGGAACCGGAAAAACGGCTGCGTTCCTGCTGGTGATCTTTCAGCGCCTGTTGGAGAAAAATACCGGCCAGGACGGACGCCATCCCCGGGCGCTGGTGCTGGCGCCGACCCGGGAACTTGCTCTGCAGATCCACAAGGATGCGTTGCTTCTGGGCGGCGATACCGGCCTCAAGTTCGGCTTAGCCTATGGCGGCGTCGATTACGAAAAGCAACGCAACACCCTTGAAAGCGGTGTCGATGTTCTGATCGGCACACCGGGCCGGTTGATCGATTATTTCAAGCAGCATGTGTTTAATCTCAAGCAGATTGACGTGATGGTGCTGGATGAAGCGGACCGGATGTTCGACCTGGGTTTTATCAAGGACATCCGCTACGTCCTCAGGCGGCTCCCCCCGCGCGAGGAACGGCAGTGCCTGATGTTCTCGGCGACCTTGTCGCAGCGCGTGCTGGAACTCGCCTATGAGCATATGAACGAGCCCGACCTGCTCAAGGTAGAAGCTGACCAGGTGACGGCGGACAACGTGAAGCAATCGGTTTATTACCCGGCCAACGAAGAGAAACTTTCTTTGCTGATCGGCCTGTTGCGCGGTATTGAAGATGGCAGGGTGATGGTCTTCGCCAACACCAGGGCTGCGACCGACCTGGTTGAACGCACCCTCAATGCCAATGATATCCACGCTGCCGCCATGTCTGGGCAGGTGCCGCAGAAAAAACGGCAGACTTTACTGAAAAAGTTTCATGACGGTGAGCTGCCGGTACTGGTCGCTACCGACGTGGCTGCACGTGGCCTGCATATCCCGGATGTGACCCATGTGATTAATTTTGATTTGCCGCAGGATGCCGAAGACTATGTACACCGGATCGGCCGGACAGCCCGGTTGGGCGCAAAGGGCGAAGCGATCAGTTTCGCCTGCGAGAACTATGCGTTCCACTTGCCGGAAATTGAGGATTTTATCGGCTACCCGATCGCGATGGAGCAGGCCGATGCGGAGCAGATGCCGGAGATCAAGCGGGCAGCGCCAAAACCGAAGCGTAAGGATCACCGGCATGGCCGGCCTCATCGATCTAAGGGGGGGCATTCCAATGGCGGACAGGGTAATCGGGGAGGGCAGCGCCGCAGGCGCAGATAGGCTGGTTATGTTTCCAGATGATCACCTTTGAACGTGTAACCAAGCAATACGAAGGCGGCTCAACCGCTCTTCGGGATGTCAGTTTTCACCTGGATTCGGGTGAAATGGTTTTCCTGACCGGCCATTCCGGCGCCGGCAAAAGCACGCTGCTGAGGCTGGTGCTGATGCTGGAACAGGCAACCCGTGGCCAGGTGCTGGTCGACGGCCACAACCTAAGCCGCATGCCGATGCGACAGGCTCCACGGATTCGTCGGAACGTGGGTATGATCTTCCAGGATCACAAGCTGCTGAAAGACAAGACGGTCTTCGACAACGTGTCTTTACCGCTGATGATCGCCGGTTTGCGGTACCAGGACATACGCAAACGCGTGCGCGCGGCGCTCGACAAGGTCGGCCTTTTGAGCAAGGAGAAATCCTGGCCATTGACGCTGTCAGGGGGCGAACAGCAGCGCGTCGGGATTGCACGTGCCATCGTCGGGATGCCCCCGGTGCTGCTGGCCGATGAACCAACCGGCAACCTCGACCCGGAACTTTCCAGGGAATTGTTCGGACTGTTCCGACAACTGAATGAGCAGGGTGTCACCGTGCTGATTGCCAGCCACGACCTCGCCCTGATCCGGTCGATGGGGCAGCGGGTCCTGGTGTTGTCACAGGGCATGCTGGTTGATGACATTCCGGGTGCGGACATCGCGGGAGCCCGGGCATGAGCCTCTCTGGTGTCCGCAGGCGATCGCGATCCTGGGGGCGGCGCCAGTTGTTCAGCCTGTTTTCCAGCCTGGGTACGCTGCTCAGTCACCGCGTGGGCACATTGATGACGGTGATGGTGCTTGGCATCGCGATGGCCTTACCCATTGGTCTGTATATCACCGTGAAGAACCTGCACGCGCTGGATCTGCAGCAGGAGCAGTGGGGCAACCTGACGGTGTTCCTGAAGACGAATGTGGGGGAACAACAGGCCCGGGCTCTGCAGCGAACCATCGACCAGGAACCCGGCGCCCGCGCCGAAGCGATTTCACCCGAAGCGGGCATGGAACAATTTCGCCAGGCATCGGGCTTCGGACAGGCGCTGGACATGTTCGAAGAAAATCCCTTGCCGTGGGTAATCGTGGTGACACCCGAGCCAGCCGAGGGTGAGGAACTGCAAACCGTGGTCCTGCGTCTCGAGGCCTGGTTGCAGCAAAGGGAGGAGACAGACCTGGTGCAGGTCGATTTCAAGTGGCTGCAGCGCCTGGCGGGGCTGCTGGAACTCGGGGATGCATTGGTATCCGTGCTCACGGTCCTGTTTTCCCTGGCCGCCGTGGTGGTGATTTCCAATACCATCCGGATGGATGTGGCCAACCGCTCGGAGGAAATCCAGGTGTTGAGCCTGGTCGGCGCGGGCAACGGCTTCATCCGTCAGCCGTTCCTGTACTCGGGGTTCTGGTACGGCCTGCTCGGCGCACTGTTGGCATTGCTGCTGTTCAACCTGTGCCTGTACTTCATCAGCCAGCCCCTGGAACGCCTGCTGGACGCCTACGGAAACAGCTTCACAGTGGTGAACCTGGGTGTTGGCGGATTCCTGTTCGTGTTGCTGTGCGGCGGCCTTCTGGGGTTCATCGGCGCCTGGATCTCGGTCCAACGCTACCTTAATCAGATCAATTCCAGCGGTTCACTCGCGCGATTCTGAGAATCTGATTTCCGGTGCATCCTGAGCAGCGGAGTTTAATTCTCAGGTCGACCAACAAGTGATATTTAAAGACAGGACCCATTCAGCTTCTGCGCGTTTTCTTTTCTGACAAAACCGACTTGATCATTTTGCCGAATCGCTTGTCTTTGGCACGTTTTTCAGCCAGCGTAGCGCTGTTGAACTGCTGCTCACGCAGAAGTTTTTGATAACTGGATAATCGTCTTGCGTTCAGTTTGCCCTGGCTGATGGCCCTCTGCACCGCACACCCCGGCTCCTTATCATGTTGGCAGTTGCTGAAGCGACATTGATTGACCAGGGCAGTGATTTCGGCAAACGTCGAGTTCACACCTTGGTCGCACTCGGTCAACTGCAACTCGCGCAAACCGGGCGTGTCCAGCAGCAGTCCTCCTTCCTTCATTTGGTGCAACGATCGCCCGGTGGTGACGTGCCGTCCCTTACTGTCTTTCTCGCGGATTGAACCAGTGGCCAGGACCGCATCACCCAGTAAGGTGTTCACCAGCGTGGATTTACCGACGCCGGACGAACCCATCACGGCAATCGTCTTGCCAACCGCACACCATGGCAGTAACTTTTCGATCTCGCTGGACTCCAGGCAATTGATGGTTTCGACCATCAGTAGCGGGCTCAGGTCTTGAACCTCGCGTTGAAAGCGACCCGGGTCCGCACAGAGATCCGACTTGGATAGAATAATCACCGGTTCCACTCCTGCTTCATTGGCCAGGCTCAGATATCGCTCGATGCGGTTAAGACTGAAGTCCTCGTTGAGCGACGTAACGATAAACAAGGTGTCGATGTTTGCCGCAATGAGTTGCTCCTCGATCTTTCTGCCAGGAGCCTTACGGCGGAAAAGGCTTTGGCGCTCCAGCAAAAGAAAGAATTGCCCTTCGGGATTGAGCAATAACCAGTCACCGACTGTAATCGCCGGCATGCCCGGAGAAACAGCAAGCTCCATCGGACCGGCTTCGGAAAGAAGTTCAAGACGATTTCGATGTTGGGCGCACACCCGGCAGGCGGGAAAGTCCCAGTGTTCCAGATCGATCTGTTGCTGGAAGAAGGGTCGCCAGCCGAGTTGTGCCAGTTTGGGGGGTGCCATGGCATCCATTTTGGCACATCCGAACTTCCATCCGTGACTGAATTTGCCGGGAACATTTCATCAAAAACCCTGTCGAACACCGCAGTAGAGAAAATTTAATGGCAGGCTGGTCGAGAGCATTTCCAATGACTCCCGCAAGGGACTCGTTTGGTTTTAATTGTGTAAAAATGTGCTAAACTAGTGCGTTGCCCAGGAGGATTAATGAGCAAAGAACTCGTACCAAGTCATCTTTTGGTTCCCGCGGGAACCGGCAGCCTGGATTCCTATATCCAGGAAGTTAACAAGATACCCGTGCTCACGCTTGAGGAAGAGCAGGATTATGCTCGCCGCTATCGCGATAACGACGATATTGAAGCAGCGCGCAGAATGGTGCTTGCACACCTGAGATTCGTGGTACATGTAGCCAAGGGCTATACGGGTTACGGCCTTGCGCTGGGTGACCTCATCCAGGAAGGCAATATCGGCCTGATGAAAGCGGTCAAGCGATTCGATCCCGATCATGGTGTTCGGCTCGTTTCCTTCGCTGTGCACTGGATCCGCGCGGAAATGCATGAGTTTATTCTGCGAAACTGGCGCATTGTAAAAGTGGCAACCACCAAGGCGCAGCGGAAGTTGTTTTTTAATCTTCGTAAGTCCAAGAAACGCCTGGGCTGGCTGAATTACGAAGAAGTACACGCAGTTGCTAAAGATCTGGGCGTCAAACCCGAGGTGGTTCTGGAGATGGAATCGCGACTGTCGGGCCAGGATGTCGGGTTCGATTTGCCGCCAAACGCGGACGATGAAATCCCATACGTGGCGCCGGTCGCTTACCTGGAGAGTAAATCCAGGAATCCAGAAATGGAACTGGAGTCATCGGACTTGACCAACCACAACAATACCCTTTTGTATGCGGGTCTTGATCAATTGGATGAGCGGAGCCAGGACATCATTCGCTGCCGCTGGCTGCAGGATGCCAAGATGACCCTGCAGGAACTGGCAAATCGCTATGGCGTCTCAGCCGAGCGTATCCGTCAGCTCGAAGCCAATGCACTGCGAAAGATGAGGGCGTCAATCACCGCCTGATTCCGCAGCGTGCCAAGCTATAATTTCAACGGCCTCCCTTGCGGAGGCCGTTTTCATTGGGAGGCAATGAAATGCAGCAGGATATGACCCGGGAATGGGTGGTCATGAAGTTCGGCGGAACCAGTGTCAGTTCGGCCGAATGCTGGGAGACGATTTGCGACCAGGCGCGCCACCAGCTGCAGCAGGGCAGGTACGTGATGGTGGTAGTCTCCGCTCTGTCCGGGGTCACGAATCTACTGACCCGCCTCACTCAAAGCCAATCGGCTGCAGACGCCGAAGACATCCTGGAGGCAATCAGGGAAACGCACCTGCAGCTGTTCGATGCGCTCGGCTTGAAGCGTTCTGCCCGATTTGACGATCACTGGCAAGGACTGATCGGTCTGCTGTCCAACCGGGAGGCTGAGCTGACGCCGGAGAGAACGGCCCAGATCATGGCCCACGGCGAGCTTTTGTCGAGTTCTGTCGGCCAGCAGGTCATGCAGGCAGCCGGGCTGGACTCAACCTGGCAGGATGCACGCAAGCTGTTACATGCCGCTGCCGATTCGACAGATGACGTCTTGTCTGTGCGCTGTGATGTCCAGCCTGACCCTGAACAGGAGAAATTACTGGCCGGCCAGGGCAGGGTGCACATTACCCAGGGGTTTATTGCCGCCGGACCGGGCGGCGTCACCTGTCTGCTGGGCCGGGGCGGTTCCGATACGTCGGCTGCTTACCTGGCGGCGAGGCTGGCTGCGGCCCGGCTGGAAATCTGGACGGACGTTCCCGGCATCTTCAGTGCCGATCCACGGCTGGTTCCGGAAGCGCGCCTGCTGCGCCGCCTGGACTACAGTGAAGCCCAGGAGCTGGCTTCGATGGGGGCGAAGGTGCTGCATCCCCCCAGCATTCAACCGGCCCAGCGGCAAGGCGTTCCGGTCTGTATCAAGGACACCAATCGGCCCACTGAACCGGGCACACTGATCGGCAGCTGTATTTCGAGCGAGGAGGCACAGGTCAAGGGCGTGGTCAGCCGGGGAGACATCACGCTGATCAGCATGGACAACCCTTCCATGTGGCGCCAATCCGGGTTCCTGGCGGACGCGTTTGCCGTGTTCAAGCGGCATGGTTATTCAGTCGACCTGGTTTCAACCTCGGAGTCCACAGTGACCGTCAGTCTGGACCCGCAGGTTCCGGCGCATTATGACGCTCAGAAAATGGCGGTGTTCATTGACGACCTGGAGCAATTGTGCCGGGTCAGGGTGCACAAGGGCTGTGTTTCGATCAGCCTGGTCGGTAACTCGATCCGGACCATCCTGGGGCGGCTTTCAGCGGCGCTGGATGTGTTCCAGGACCGCCATGTGCACATGGTGACCCAATCGGCAAACGATCTGAACCTGACGCTGGTAGTGGACCCGGAGCATGCGCTGAGCCTGGTGCGCAAGCTGCACCAGTTGTTGATCGCTTCGGCAGCCGATAATCGCCCCGAGTTTGGGCCCAGTTGGCGTGAATTGACGCGTTTGCAGCAGGCCCCGACCAGTGTCGACCCGTGGTGGATCAGCAAGGCCGGCCAGTTGCAGGAACTGATGGCGGGCCGGGATTCTGCCTATGTCTATGACCTTGAAACAGCGCGCCTGGCGGCGCGCCGCCTCACCAGCCTGGGTTCGGTCGGGCGGGTGTTCTATGCGGTCAAAGCCAATGATCACGCCGGCCTGCTGCAGGCGCTTGCCGGCGAGGGCCTGGGGCTGGAGTGCGTCTCGCTGCAGGAGGTCCGCCACGTATTGCAGAGCGTTCCCGGAGTGCAGGCGGAGGATATCCTGTTCACTCCCAATTTTGCGCCGCGTGAGGAATACGAAGCAGCGTTGCAGCAGGGAATTAGACTGACGGTGGATAATTCATGGGCTATACAGCAATGGCCGGAGGTTTTCGCCGGGCAGGATATCTTCCTGCGGCTGGACCTGGATACGGGTTACGGACACCACAAGAAAGTCATCACTTCGGGAGCAGATTCCAAGTTTGGAATTTCGCTGGAGCACATCGAGCAGTGCCTCGAGACGCTGAAAGCCAACGGTACGCGGGTGACAGGACTGCACGCACATACCGGCAGCGGAGTGCACAACGCCGACGTCTGGCGTGAACAGCTGGAGCGTTTCCTGGAAGTGCTGCCGATGTTTCCGGACGCACGAATTCTGGACCTGGGTGGCGGGCTGGGCGTTCCCGACCGTCGCGGCCAGGCCGGCTTCGATCTTGCCAGGTTGGACGAATTGCTGGCCACAGCGATCGAAGGCCGTGATGTTGAAATCTGGCTGGAGCCGGGGCGCTACCTGGCGGCGGAGTGCGGCATCCTGTTAGCGCGCGTGACCCAGCTCAAGAGCAAGGGCCAATATCATTACCTGGGAATCAGTACGGGCATGAATGCCCTGATCAGGCCGGCCCTTTACGGCGCCTACCATGACATCGTCAACCTCAGCCGCCTGCAGCAACCCCCCGAAAGGGTGTATCGGGTAGTCGGCCCGATCTGCGAATCCGGCGACGTGGTCGGAGAAAGCCGCTTGCTGCCGGTCAGCGCGGAAGGCGACATCGTCCTGATCGCCACAACCGGCGCTTACGGGCGCGTTATGTCCTCTGGCTATAACCGCCGTTTCCCACCCGAAGAACTGACCCTTTAAGCGGGTCAGTCCTCGTCAGGATCGACGATCCAGGCTTCCGGAGGCGGGCAGGAACAAATCAGGTTGCGGTCACCAAAAACGTTGTCTACGCGGCTTACCGGCGCCCAGAACTTGTTCAGGTACAGGTCGGGGACCGGGTAGGCGGCCTGCGCCCTCGTGTAAGCATGGTTCCACTCCCCCGCGAGGTCAGCCGGCGTGTGCGGAGCATTTTTCAGTGGGTTGTCCAGTGCGTCCTGCTGACCGTTTTCCACGGCGCGTATCTCCTCCCGAATGCTCAGCATGGCGTCACAGAAGCGATCGATTTCAGCCAGTGATTCACTCTCAGTCGGCTCGATCATCAATGTACCCGGTACCGGAAATGACATGGTCGGGGAATGAAATCCATAGTCGATCAGTCGCTTCGCGACGTCTTCCTCCGAGACACCACAGGCCTCTTTGAACGGCCGTATATCAATGATGCACTCGTGCGCAACGCGGCCGTTCCTGCCCTTGTACAGCACCGGGTAGGCGTCATTGAGCCGGCTGGCAATGTAATTCGCGTTCAGGATGGCCACCTGGGTAGCCTTCTTCATTCCGTCACGCCCCATCATGGTGATATAGGCCCAGGAAATCGGCAGAATGCCGGCGCTGCCCCAGGGCGCTGCCGCGATCGCGCGATTCTTCCCGAACTCACTGTCCATGGCCACGACGGAGTGCCCCGGCAGGAAGGGTTGCAGGTGCTTACCCACGCAAATCGGACCGACGCCGGGACCACCGCCACCGTGTGGAATGCAGAAGGTCTTGTGCAGATTGAGGTGCGACACATCAGCGCCGAACTTGCCGGGCGCCGCGCAACCCACCAGGGCATTGAGATTCGCGCCATCGAGATAGACCTGTCCGCCGTGCTGGTGAACCACTTCGCAGATTTCCCGGATGTCCTCTTCGAACACACCGTGGGTTGAAGGATAGGTGATCATCAACGCACCCAGGCGGTCGCTGTGCTCCTGGGCGCGGGCCTGCAGGTCGTTGAGGTCGACATTGCCTTTATCATCGCACTTGACGACTATAATCTTCATTCCGGCCATCGCGGCACTGGCCGGATTGGTGCCGTGAGCAGACGATGGAATCAGGCAGATATCCCGGTGCTCGTCGCCCCTGGATTCGTGGTAGGCCTTGATTGCCAGCAGGCCTGCGTATTCCCCCTGGGAACCCGCATTAGGTTGCAGGGACACGGCGTCATAACCGGTACAAACGACCAGCATTTTTTCCAACTCGCCGATCAGTTGCCGGTAACCTTCAACCTGGTCTGGCGGTGCGAACGGGTGGATATCACTGAAGCCGGGCCAGGTGATCGGGATCATCTCCGTAGTGGCATTCAGCTTCATCGTGCATGAACCCAGCGAGATCATCGCATGCGCCAGTGACAAGTCCTTGTTTTCCAGCCTTTTGAGGTACCGCAGCATTTCGGTCTCGGAATGATAGGCATAAAACACCGGGTGCTGCAGAAAATCGCTTGCTCTTTGCAGGGCGGGTGGAATGGCTGTCCAGTCGGCATCCATTTGCAGGTCAATTTCAGTCACAGACCGGGGTGGCTCGCCACCGGCGAAGGCGCGCAATAAAAGGTCAATATGCGCCCTGGTGGTTTTTTCATTGACGCTCATGCCCAGCTCATCCGGGCCGATTCTGCGCAGGTTGATACCGCTGTCCAGTGCCCGCTGATAGACCGCTTCGGCGGTGTCCGCATCCAACACTGCCGTCAGGGTGTCAAACCAGTGATCACTTTGACTGGCATAACCGAGATCCCGCAGGCCGGTCGCCAGGATGCCACTCAGGCGGTGGATCCTGCGGGCTATTTTTTTCAGCCTCTCGCGCCCGTGCCAAACCCCGTAAAGACCGCTGATGACAGCCAGCAGAGCCTGTGCGGTACAGATGTTACTGGTCGCCTTGTCCCTGCGGATATGCTGCTCGCGGGTCTGCAGGGCCATGCGCAGGGCTGTGCGTCCCTTGCTATCTTGTGATACTCCGATGATGCGCCCGGGCATGGACCGCTTATAGGCCTCACGCGTTGCGAAAAATGCTGCATGCGGGCCACCATAGCCCATCGGCACACCGAAGCGCTGGGCCGAGCCGACCACCACATCAGCATCCATTTCGCCCGGGGGGGTCAGTAACACCAGGCTCATCAGGTCGGTAGCCACGGTGACCAGGGCGCCGTTGTCATGCGCCCTGGCAATGACTGCACGGTAATCGGACAAACCGCCATCACAACCCGGGTATTGCAGCAAAACGCCAAAGTACTCACCGTCGCTGATCGCCTCTTCAGGCCTGCCGACCACGACCTCGATGCCAAAGTAAAGCGCGCGGTTCTCCACCACGTCCAGGGTCTGTGGCAATACGTTGCTGTCGACCAGGAAACGCGGCGATTTTGACTTCCGGTTCATGCGCTGCAACATGGTCATCGCTTCAGCGGCAGCGGTCGCCTCGTCCAGCAGGGAGGCATTGGCAATCGGCATGCCGGTCAGGTCGCAGACCATCTGCTGGAAGTTCAGCAGCGCTTCGAGCCTGCCCTGGGAAATTTCGGCCTGGTAGGGCGTATAGGCCGTATACCAGCCGGGATTTTCCAGCACGTTTCGCTGGATCACCGCGGGCAGGATGGTTTCGTGGTAGCCCATGCCGATCATGCTGTGCAGCACCCGGTTTTGTGCAGCCATTTCGTGCAGGGTGACCAGTGTCTCCTGTTCTGTCTTCGATGGCGGCAGGTCCAGTGGCTGATTGATCTGGATGGAAGGCGGCAAGGTGCCGCTGATCAACTCGTCCAGTGACGAAACACCGATTTCATTCAGCATATGGGCGACGTGTTCATCGCGCGGGCCGATGTGCCGCATGATAAATTCGTCGTGGTCTTCCAGTCCGGACAATGGCATGTCGGTGGTGTCGGGTGAATCGTGTTTACTCATGTTGCAATATCTCAGTTCGGGCCTTGTTCAGGGTCTCAAATTTGGCTATGCCTGGCTACCTCAGGATCATTTGCAGGAAGTGGTCGCTGAGCAGAAATACGAACAATACCATCAGGTAGATAATGGAGTAACCGAATGTCTGCATGGGCAGCCGATCATCATTGTCCTGCAGCAGTCTCAATGCATACCACAGGAATCCCAGGTTCAGCACCGTTACGCCGGCCAGGTACAGCAGCCCGCTCATGCCGGTCAGGTAGGGCAACGTGGTGACGATGACCAGCAGAATTGTATAAAACAGGATATGCCAGCGGGTAAACCGGAGACCATGAGTGACCGGCAGCATCGGTATGTCGACCGCCGCGTAATCGTCCCGGCGATGAATTGCCAGTGCCCAGAAATGGGGCGGTGTCCAGACGTAGATGATCAGAAACAGGATCAGGGCGTTGGGGTCAATGGACGCTGTGACCGCGGTCCACCCCAACACCGGAGGCGCGGCGCCGGCGGCACCGCCGATGACGATGTTCTGCGGTGTCGCCCGCTTCAGCCAGACCGTGTAAATAATGGCGTACCCGATCAGGGACAGAAAGGTCAGCACCGCTGTCAACGTGTTGACCCATACAACCAGCATCACCATCGAAAGGGTGCCCAGTACCAGCGCAAAGATCAGAACCTGGGAAATTCCCAATTGTCCGGACGGCAACGGTCGGTTGCGGGTACGGGCCATCACAGCATCGATTCTCTGGTCAAGGAGATGGTTGATGGCGGCAGCCGAGGATGCGGCGAGGCCGATTCCGAGCGTGCCGAATACCAGGGCGTTCAACGGTGGCCAGCCAGGCACGGCCAGCAACATGCCCACAACCGCGGTAAAGACGATCAGGTAGACCACTTTGGGCTTGCAAAGCTGCAGATACTGTTGGGCAGTGGCCGTCATCGTCGTCAAACAGCTTTATGATCCGACTGGTAAACCAGCCAGAGCATCGAAGCCAGCAACAATGCGCCCACCCCGTTGTGTGCGACGGCATTAGCCAGCGGCAGGTGCAGCAGAATATTCTGAATGCCCAGCACGACCTGGAAAATCAGCAAAGCGCCCAGGATGGCGCCGGATTTTTTGCAGGGCTCTCGCAACAGCAAGCGAATCGCCAGGGCGCCCAGCAACAGGAAGGTGATCAGTGCACCCAGCCGGTGCGTCATGTGAATGGCCATACGTGAGCGTAAGTCGAGCACGCCCCCCTCGTAATCCACCCCGATTCCACGGGACAGTACGAAGCCGTCCCGAAAATTCATTTCCGGCCAGAGTTCTCCGTGGCAACCCGGGAATTCGGTGCACACCATGGCCGAATAATTGGCGCTGGTCCAGCCCCCCAGCGCGATCTGGAGGATGAGCACCAGCACACTGGTGATGATCATCGGGCGCAGCGGCCGGAATGCCTTTTCCCTGGGCGTGCCGTGGGGCGGACGAGCCCGCCAGGCCAGCCACAACAGCAGGCTGAACGTGGCGAAACCACCCAGTAAGTGCCCCATCACCACAATCGGCCAAAGCTTTAAGGTGACGGTCCACATGCCCAGTGCTGCCTGGAACAGGATCAGGCCGAGTAGGGACACCGCCAGGATTCTTAAGCCACGCGCGGCGTTATCTTTCCAGGCAAGGACATTGATGGCCAGCACCAGCAGCACCAGCGCGCCCGCAAGGTAACGATGGACCATTTCCCTCCAGGCCTTGCCGGTTTCAACCGGGCGCTCCGGGAAGGCTGCGTTGGCCTGCTTGATTTCCTCGGTTTGCACGGGCCAGGTCAACTGGCCGTAACAGCCAGGCCAGTCGGGGCAGCCCAGTCCGGCATGCGACAGCCGCACATAAGCCCCCAGCACGATAACCACAAGTGCGAAAAGGGCGGCGACCAGCGCCAGGCGGTGTAAGACAGAGTTCATGCTTATTCGTCCAGTTTTGACCAGGTCAGGAGCCGTTTCAGATCGGTCTTCAGATGGTTGGGATCGGCCCCGGTTGCGTAAACCATCATAATATTCCCAAGCGGGTCGATCAGGTATGTTGCCATATCATCGTCCGTCGATCGGGCCATGGCTGCTTGCAGTGCGTCATCTTTGCTGCGGATAATCCTGAATTCATCGTAGGTATTCTGCAATCGGGCGAGGGTCGTTGCCTCAGCTGCTTCAGGCAGCAATGCAATGCGCACGCGCGACTGGTTCCGGCCGGCGGCCCGGTGAATCTGTCGCAATGACGTCACCTGTTCAATGCAGGCGACATCGCAGCCGGCCGGCAAGGGTTGCAGAATCACCCAGTGTTCAGCGAGGTCGTCGACGGCATCGCCGGCGGTCACGCCGGTGCTGCTGATGATTTCGATACTCTCCCAGGAGATCGGCTGCGGTGGCTCAACCAGTTGGCCCAGGTTGCGGGTGGAACCGGGCCGGTATTCGATGGTGCCGGTGTACATGAACCACGCCAGTAGTAGTGGCAGCACAAACAGGGCTGTAATGATGATCAAGGATAGCCGCGGTGATAGTCGCATTTTCATTCTTCTGCCTTGGTTCGGGCCTGTAGGGCCCTGGCGCGATTGACGCCCAGGATAATCCAGATGACTATTGCCGCGCTCGCCAGGGAAAACCACTGCACGGCATAACCGCCGTGTATTTCCGGCGCCATCACGGCGGCCTGCCACTGCCTGTCTTCGAAACCACTGTCATCACCGGCGTCCAGTTGCAGCAGCCAGGGCTCAAATTGCAGTTGCATGGCCTGGCCAACGTTATCCAGATCCAGGTAAGTAACCAACTGCGGCCATTCGTCCGGTTTTACAATGTCTGCTTCGCCCAGGCGTTTGCCGCCGCTGGAAAAGCGGTTGAGAATGCCGCTGATGGTGCGCTGCCGGCCATCTGTTTCAACCACGGGAAGTGAACGCCGGTCTGCAGCGAGCGGCAGCCAGCCCCGGTTGACCAGGATTTGTCCACCCTCTTCGAGCATGAACGGGGTCAGTACATGCACGCCGGCCCGGCCCCGGTGAATCCTGTTGTCCAACAGGATGTGCCGTTCGCTATCGTACCGCCCGACGGCCTCGACCCGGGCAAACAGTTCCTGCCGTTGCAGCGCTGTATCGAGACGAAGCGCCGGTGCATTCTCGAACGTCTCGAACAGAACTTGTTTTTCCGCCTTGCGTTCGGTCTGCCACAGCCCCAGGCGGATAAATATCAGCGCCAGTGCAAACAGCACGAGAGTCAACTTGATCGAAGGTTTGAAAGACATGTTGATATAATCAGGATTCGTCCAGCTATCCGGCAGAAACCGCCATGGTTATGAAAATTGTCATCATTATTTTCTTGCTCACCATTCTATACAGTCTGGGCTCATCCCTGATTTTCCTGGTCAAGGACCACGGTGAGGGGAACCGCACGGTTAACCGCCTGAGTTGGCGGATCGGTTTGTCGCTGGTGCTGTTCCTGTTTTTGTGGGTTGCTTACCAGTTGGGTTGGATCGAACCCAACAGCGGCCCGGTCAGATACCCTGCCACGGAACAGGCCGCCGAACCCGAATAACGCAAAGCCCGCCAATCGGCGGGCTTTGCCGATGTTCATGCCGGTTGATGCCTAGTAGACGTAAACAAAGATAAACAGGCCCAGCCAGACCACGTCTACGAAGTGCCAATACCAGGCTACGGCTTCAAAACCGAAATGATGCTTTGGACTGAAGTGCCCCCGCATGCAGCGAATTGCAATAACCAGCAGCATGATGGCGCCCAGCGTCACGTGCATTCCGTGAAAACCCGTCAGCATGAAAAAGGTCGATCCATAGATTCCAGAGCCCAGCGTCAGACCGAGGTCCTGGTAGGCATGAATGTATTCATATGCCTGGTAGTAGACGAACACGAATCCAAGGATAACGGTAGCGAGCAGCCAGGTCACCAGCTTGCCGCGCTGATCCTTCTTCAATGCGTGGTGGGCCATCGTGACAGTAAATCCGGACGTCAACAGAATCAAGGTATTCAGAAATGGAATGCCGAATGCCGGAATGGTCTGGAAAGGCCCGCCGACCTCGGCCGGACCGCCAGTAGGCCAGACCGCATCATAGCCCTGCCAGAGGATTTCGTTGGTGAAAGCGCCCGTGCCTTCACCGCCCAGCCAGGGTACGGAAAAGTTACGGACATAGAACAGCACGCCGAAAAAGCAGGCGAAAAACATGACCTCGGAAAAAATGAACCACATCATACCCATGCGGAACGAAGTGTCCACCTGCGCGTTGTACATGCCCGCTTCACTTTCCCTGATGACTTCGCCAAACCAGCCGAACATCATGTAAATCAGGATCATCGCTCCCACCAGGAAGGTCCAGGGCGCGGTGACTGAACCATTGACCCAGAAAGCCGCGCTGGCCATCAACGTGATCATTCCCAGTGAGCCGATGATCGGCCACTTGGTTCCGTGGGGTACGTAGTAACTGTCGTCTGCGTGGTGTGCCATTGATGGTAAGCCTCGTTAGTCCTCAGGCTGTCCGCACTTCATTCCGGTGATGAATCCGAACCGGCTGCCTGGGCGACAGCGGTGGAGTTTTCATCCCGGTAAAAAGTATAGGACAGCGTTATTTCCTTTATGTGCTCAGGCAGATCCGGTTGTATGAAGTAGTACACCGGCATTTCTTTGGTTTCATTGGCCTGCAATACCTGCTCGGTGAAACAAAAACACTCGGTTTTCACGAAATACAGGCTGGCCTCGGGCGGGGTCACGTTGTAAATCGCATGTCCCGCTATGGCCTGGTCAGCCGGGTTCATGGCCAGGTACCAGGCTTCCGTCATTTCTCCCAGTGTGACCCAGGATGACTTGTCTTTGGCTTCGAAAACCCAGGGCAAGCCGGAATTGACGGTCGCGTCAAAGCGGATTTTGACGTGGCGGTCGGATTTCTGCACGTCACCGGCACTTTCTGCCACCTTAACGCCGCGCCCCCCCAACCCGGTGAGGTCGCAAAACACGTTATAAAGAGGCCACATGGCAAAACCGAAGCCGAACATGCCAACGGCAAGCAGCACCAGTTTACGGACCAGTTTGCGGTGAGAAGTCCGTCCTGCCTGTGGTGAATTCGTGTTCATATCAATGCCCCAGCACGCCTGACAGGACAAATGCGACGAAGATGCCGGCGGCAATGAGCCCCAGCAGCCAGGCGGTTTTAACCGCGCGGCTGCGCCTGTTGGCCAGATCTTCGCGACTGTTCAGGCTCATGGTCCGGCTCAGTGGGCCTCATCCGCATGCGCCACGGTCGATGCATTGATCGGCGGGGGCGTATTGAACGAGTGATAGGGCGGAGGCGAGGAGAGTGTCCACTCCAGGCCTCGTGCACCTTCCCAGACCTGTGCAGTCGCGGCCTTGCGGCTCTTGTAAACGCAATGCACGATCACGCCGACGAAAATCAGCTGCGATGCCCCGAAGATAAATCCACCGATCGAAGAAATCATGTTGAAGTCAGCGAACTGCGTTGAATAGTCGGGAATACGCCGCGGCATGCCCGCCAGCCCGAGATAATGCTGCGGGAAGAACAGGATATTGACCGAAATGGTGGACACCCAGAAGTGGATTTTGCCCCACTTTTCGGAATACATGTGCCCCGTCCACTTGGGCAGCCAGTAGTAAGTTCCGGCCATCAGTGCGAATACGGCACCGGGTACCAGCACGTAATGGAAGTGAGCGACCACGAAATAAGTATCGTGATACTGCAGATCCACCGCCGCAATGGCCAGCATCAGGCCGGACAGCCCGCCAATCGTGAACAACACGACAAAGCCGATAGCAAACAGCATGGGCGTTTCGAACGTCATCGAGCCGCGCCACATGGTACTGACCCAGTTGAAGACTTTTACGCCGGTCGGCACGGCGATCAGCATGGTCGCATACATGAAGAACAGCTCACCGGTGAGCGGCATGCCGACGGTGAACATGTGATGCGCCCAGACGATGAAGGACAGGAAGGCGATGCTGGCGGTAGCGTAAACCATGGCTGTGTAACCAAACAGCGGTTTGCGCGCAAAGGTCGGGATGATTTCAGAGACCACGCCGAAGGCCGGCAGGATCATGATGTAGACCTCGGGGTGACCGAAGAACCAGAAAATATGCTGGAACATCACCGGGTCACCGCCGCCGGCCGCGTTAAAGAAACTGGTACCGAAAAAGTGGTCGGTCAGCAGCATGGTAACGGCCCCGGCCAATACCGGCATGACTGCGATCAGCAGGAAGGCCGTGATCAGCCAGGTCCAGACGAACAGTGGCATCTTCAGCAGAGTCATACCCGGCGCGCGCATGTTCAGAATGGTCGCAATCACGTTGATCGAACCCATGATCGAGGAAATACCCATCATGTGAACTGCAAAAACGACAAAGGCAAAGCTCTGGCCGCCCTGCAGGCTGAGTGGGGGATAAAGAGTCCAGCCAGCGGCCGGTCCGCCGGAATCCATGAACAGCGTGCTGAGCAGCATGGTGAAAGCAAACGGCAGAATCCAGAAGCTCCAGTTGTTCATGCGCGGCAAGGCCATGTCCGGCGCCCCGATCATCATGGGGATCATCCAGTTGGCAAACCCGACCCAGGCCGGCATGACCGCGCCAAAGACCATGATCAGTGCGTGCATGGTGGTCATCTGGTTGAAAAAGTCCGGTTCCACCAGTTGCAGGCCGGGCATGAACAGCTCTGCGCGGATGATCATCGCCATGCTGCCGCCAATGAAGAACATCAACAGGGAAAACACCAGGTACAGCGTGCCGATGTCCTTGTGATTGGTGGTGAACAGCCAGCGGTCGAGGAAGCCACTGGGTGCGTGATCGTGGTGGTCGTCGTGTGACTCGTCGTGGCTATGAGTTGTCTCGATACTCATCTCATCTGTTCCTGTGTCAGTTATCCGTTCTTGATTCGGGTGATGGTCTGTGGCTGCACCACGTCACCGGTTTCGTTACCGAAAGCATTGCGGGTGTAGGTCAGGGCGGCGGCGATGTCTGAATCGGACAGCATGTTGCCCCAGGCCTGCATGGCAGTGCCTTCACGGCCGTTCAGAACCACCTGGATGTGGTCTTCCACCGGCCCCTGTGTCACGGCGCTTCCTGCCAGTGCGGGGAAGGCCGGAGCCAGCCCCTGGCCGTCAGCCTGGTGGCAGGTGGCGCACTGTGCGGCATACACGTTTTCGCCCGTTGCCATCAGTTCGTCACGGGTCCAGAGGCGCCGGGTCTCCTCGTCCTGGTGCGCCATGCGCTCGCGTTGCTGCTCCGCCCAGGCCTGGTATTCATCCTTCGGCAGGACGTTAAGCACGATCGGCATGAAACCGTGGTCCTTGCCGCAGAGTTCTGCACATTGACCACGGAAGACACCCGGTTCCAGAATCTCTGTCCAGGCCTCGTTGATAAACCCGGGTACTGCGTCCCTTTTCCAGCCGAGGGCAGGAACCCACCAGGAGTGAATCACATCGTCAGCGGTGATCAGGAACTTGATCTTGGTGTTCGCCGGCAGCACCAGGGGGTTGTCCACTTCCAGCAGGTAGTTTTCAACGGATTCGGGATTGGTGCCGGAGGCCAGCCTGCGCGCCGCATTGGAGTCCAGGTGAAGCGAGGAAATGAAGCTGATTTCATCTTCCATGTATTGGTATTTCCAGCGCCACTGGAAGCCGGTAATTTTCACGGTCATTTCAGTTTCCGGAGCAACTTCCATGTGCACCAGCGCCGTGGTTGCGGGGACCGCCATGACGATCAGGATCAGGACCGGAATGATGGTCCAGACGATCTCTGCCTTGGTGCTGTGGGTGAACTGCGAGGCTTCATAACCTTTCGATTTTCGATGGGCCACGATGGAGTAAAACATCGCGCTGAAAACGATCACACCGATGACCACGCAGATCCATAAAATGATCATGTGCAGCTTGTAGCTGATCATGGACTGCGCAGTGACGCCGCGTGTCATGTTGATTTCATTTCCGGTGTAACCGGGCGCAGCAAGAAGCAGCCAGAACGCGGCAATAACGGCCGCGGTAACTGCTGTTGCAACAATGAAAGTATTTTGCTTCTTCATTGGGATTTAATGCCTCAAGAATCAAATGCGCCCTTGATGGCGCTGTGTTTTCTAATCGCACTCTGCAATTGCTCGCGCAATTGCAACCTCTCCTCGCTCGTCAAAAACGAGCCCAGTTCCACCTGTGTTTTGCCGGATCTGATGATAACCCTGGGGCTGTACCAGGCGATATCAGGCTGTTTAAGTTCAACCACTGTCCAGGCTGTAACAAGCTCATACCGGCGTTTTTTATGGTGTCTCTGGTGAGTCACGCTGATGCGGTCCTCGCCAATCTCAATGACTTCCGACACCCAGGTTCTCTGCCACGCCCTGATCAGAATCCATGCCACCAGCGCCAGCTGGATGACGGCAATCAGGAGGACGGGCCAGTAACCCTGCCAGGCCAACAAGCCCGCCAGGGAAAGGCTTACGACGGCCAGTGCCAACAGCAGATTGAGCAGGCCACCGGCGTCCAGTGAGAAGTTTCCCCTGGCCAGTATGCGAGCCTTTTTCTTGTCAGAACTCTGCCAGGTAAGGACCATGTACACCCTGGGTAAAACGCCAAGCTGGCAATTGTATCCGGCCAATCAAGCTATGGGCAAGAAAAGCTTGATAAATTTCGTCGCATTTGTTTTCAAGTTTGCTGTCGGGGAGTAAACTTGCTGCAGCCTTTATCAGTCCATGGAGAGCGGGTAGTGAGCGACCAACGGAACTGTGATTTCCTGATATCAAAGCCTGAAGCAGAATCCAGTGCAGCCCATCCCCTGAAGGATGCGGTTGACCGCGCCTACCAGGCCGACGAGACCGAGGCAGTCAGTCAGCTGCTGAAGCATGTCCATTTTGAACCTGGCGTTGAAAAGCGAATTGATCAACGCGCCTGCTCGCTGGTCGAATCGGTCCGCGCCAGGCATGCGGATCGCGGCTTGCTGGACGCCTTCATGCAGGAGTATGACCTGTCATCCGAGGAAGGCGTTATCCTGATGTGCCTGGCTGAGGCCCTGTTACGAATACCTGATGACGACACGGCTGAAAAACTCATTGCCGATAAGCTGGGGGATGCCGACTGGGAATCTCACCTGGGTAAAAGCTCTTCGGTGCTGGTCAATGCTTCGACCTGGGGGTTGATGCTGACCGGAAAACTGGTGGCGCTGTCCGAGTCGACCCAGTCAAATTTCAAGTCTGCGTTTAAACGCCTGGTCAATCGCAGTGGCGAACCCGTGGTTCGTACGGCCATTCGCCAGGCCATGAAAATCATGGGTCACCAATACGTCATGGGCAGGACGATTGACGAAGCGCTGGACCGGTCTGAGCAGAAGAAAAACAGGATTTACCGGCATTCCTTCGACATGCTGGGCGAGGCCGCCCTGACCAGCGAAGATTCCGAGCGGTACATGGAAGCCTATCACTCAGGCATCAAGGCAATCGGCAGGCGAAAATATTCGGGCGATATCTACTCCGCTCCCAGCATTTCCGTCAAGCTGTCGGCCCTTCATCCGCGTTTCGAGATCGCTCAGAAGGACAGGGTGCTGCGGGAGCTGACCCCACGATTGCTGGACCTCGCCCAATTGGCCATGGCCAACAATATGGCGCTGACCGTGGATACCGAGGAAGCGGATCGGCTGATGCTGACACTGGATGTGTTCGGAGCAGTTCTGTTGAGTCCCGTGCTGGCCGGCTGGAACGGCTTCGGCATTGCGTTGCAGACTTACCAGAAAAGGGCGCTGCCGGTCATTGAGCTGCTGACGGACCTGGCGAAAACGAGCGGCCAACGGATCCCCGTAAGGTTGGTAAAAGGCGCCTACTGGGATGCGGAAATCAAGCATGCGCAGGTGGAAGGGTTCAAAGGCTACCCGGTGTTTACGCGCAAGGCCAATACGGATGTGTCCTACATTGCCTGTGCCAGGCAGGTGCTGGCCAGGCGTGAAGCCTTCTACCCTCAGTTTGCAACGCACAATGCACATACGATCGCAGCAGTGACCGAGCTTGCCGGTGACCGGCTGGATTACGAATTCCAGCGTCTGCACGGGATGGGCGAGGACCTGTACGGTATCGTCATGACGGAATCGGGATTTCACCATGCCTGCCGGGTTTATGCGCCCGTAGGTAGCCACGAGGATCTGCTGCCCTACCTGGTCAGGCGCTTGTTGGAGAATGGTTCCAATACCTCTTTTGTCAACCGTATCGTCGATGAAGGTCTGCCTCCTGAGAAGGTAGCGGAAAACCCGATACGGAAAGTCGTGACCAACAGGCCAGCCTGGCACCCCGCGATCCCACTGCCACATGATCTTTACGGAGAAGAAAGGGCTAATTCTTTCGGCGTCAACCTGGCCAATGAGACAGAAGTGGCCGAACTGGCTAAACAGATGCAGGCTTTCACAGCCTGCATCTGGGATGTAGAGCCCATTCTCGCACGGGGCTTGCTGCCACAAGGCGGTCCGGAAAAAGAGAATATCAACCCGGCAAACCTGGACGACCGAATCGGCACTGTACGCCAGATCAGTAGTGATGAACTCGAGAGAGCGGTCGAAGATGCGCATGCCTTCACCTGGCAGTGGGACCACACCGGCGGCGCCGCCAGGGCAGCCATGCTGGAAAAAGCCGCTGACTTGATGGAGGCTAATTTTGCCGAATTCATGGCCCTGATCAATCGTGAAGCAGGTAAAACGGCCCACGATGCCATTTCGGAAATCCGCGAAGCCGTCGACTTCCTGCGTTATTACGCATTACAGGCACGCAAGCGCTTCGACATGCCGATCCAGTTGCCGGGTCCGACCGGGGAATCAAACCAGTTGAGCCTGCATGGGCGAGGTGTTTTTGTCTGCATCAGCCCGTGGAATTTTCCACTGGCGATTTTCACCGGTCAGGTTGCCGCAGCGCTGGCCGCAGGCAACACCGTGCTGGCCAAGCCGGCAGATCAGACGCCGGCCATTGCCGCGTTGGCCGTGAAGACACTTCACCAGGCCGGAATACCGGTCAGCGCACTGCAGTTCGTGCCGGGCCGCGGTTCAGTTGTCGGCGCGAAACTGACCTCAGATCCGCGCGTGGATGGCGTCGCCCTGACCGGCTCAATGGATACGGCTTACCGGATCAACCGGAGCCTGGCGGCGAGGGAAGCGCCGCTGGCGGCGATGGTTGCCGAAACAGGTGGGCAGAACGCGATGCTGGTCGATAGCTCAGCGCTGCCGGAACAGGTTGTGCAGGACGTTATCCGCAGTGCTTTCCACAGCGCGGGTCAGCGTTGCTCGGCCCTGCGGGTGTTGTTTGTCCAGGACGATGTGGCCGACCGGGTGATGGAACTGCTTGCCGGTGCCATGCAGGAACTGGTCATTGGGGACCCGCGATTCCTTGCAACGGATATCGGCCCGGTGATAGACGGCGCTGCGGTGGAGGAACTGAAGGCTCACGCGGAAAAAATGGAACAAGATTTCAGGCTGATCGGCCGGGCATCGGTCAGTACGGACCTGACAGGCCATTACTTGCCTCCCTGTGCTTTCGAGATTGACTCGATCAAAACGCTGCAGGAGGAGGTGTTTGGCCCCATACTGCATGTTGTTCGATATCGTTCCCGGGACCTGGACCGCGTCATCGACGAAATCAATGCGACCGGTTATGGCCTGACGCTCGGCATTCACAGCCGGATTGATCGCACGCAGGAATACATTTCCAGCAAGGTTCTGGCCGGCAATTGCTATGTAAACCGGAACATGATTGGTGCGGTAGTCGGCGTGCAGCCCTTCGGTGGTGAGCGGCTTTCCGGAACCGGACCGAAAGCTGGTGGTCCACATTACATGCTTCGCTTTGCAACCGAACGAACCCTGACCGTGAACACGGCAGCCGTGGGAGGGAACGCGATCCTCCTCGAGTTGGAAGATTAACAGAGAGATTGATTTGTACCTGCAGTTTTTTGGATTAAAAGAGCCACCGTTTTCAATAACGCCGGATCCTTCGTTCGTTTATTTGAGTGCGGCTCACCGTGATGCACTCGCTCACTTGCTGTATGGCGTGGGTCAGGGTGGTGCGAGTGGTTTTGTCCAGTTAACCGGTGAGGTCGGCACCGGCAAAACCACGATTTGCCGGTGCCTGCTCGAACAGGTCCCGGAAGAGACGCAGGTCGCACTGGTATTGAATCCCCTGATGACTCCGCGCGAACTGCTGGCGACCATTTGCGAGGAACTCGGGATTTCCACCGAAGGGATCGGCGACAGCAACAAGGCGATGGTCGATGCGCTAAACGCGTACTTACTGCAACAGCATGCCCGGGGCCGGCGGGTTGTGGTCGTCATCGATGAGGCACAGAACCTGAGCCCCGAGGCGCTCGAGCAAGTCCGGCTGTTGACCAATCTGGAGACAGCCAAGCAGAAACTGCTGCAGATGGTGTTGCTGGGGCAACCGGAGTTGCGCCAATTGTTGCAGCGTCAGGAACTCAGGCAATTGTCCCAGCGCATTACGGCCCGCTATCACCTGGCGCCGCTGAACCAGGAAGAGACTTTTGCTTACGTCCGGCACCGCATGCAGGTAGCAGGTTGCCAGCGAAGCCCATTCCGGCGCTCAGCCGTACGCGCCCTGTACCAGAGGTCGGGAGGTGTGCCTCGACTGATCAATATCATTGCCGACCGGTCACTGGCAGGTGCCTATGCAAAGGAGTCGGGCAGTGTGACTCCCGCCCTGGTGCATGCAGCAGCCAACGAAGTGCAGCCCAGCGAAACCCACGTTCGATCCGGGCGCTGGCCGATGGCGATAGCTTTCGCTTCAATCGCTGTGTTGCTGGTGATGACCGTTATGACCTGGGGTGAGCCGCTGTATGACCGGTTTCGCGCACCAGATGACACCGATACCGTCGCCGCAGAGCAGCCTCCGATCGAACCGGCGCCGGTTGAGGTGGCCGCTACTGCTGAACCTGAACCTGAACCGGATCCGATTCCTGAGCAGTCTGCGTCCATCACGCCGGTCGGAGCTTCGACACTGAATTTCGCCGAGCCGGCTGAGCCGGATATTGCCGTGGATCGTGCATGGCTTGACGACCAGCACCGGTCCGCCTGGCGGACCATCGCCGGCCTCTGGCAGGACCCGCAGGGCGCCAATGCCATCGCATCGGCCTGCGATGGAGTCTCGGGGCAGGGCTATGCCTGCATCCGTGAGCGTGGCAACTGGTCCCGGATCAAAAACCTGGGTTTACCCGTAGTCCTGGTGCTCCAGAATGAGAACCCCCGCTTACTGGTGCTGCAGGGTTTCACGGATGGTGCTTTGCTGGTAGGGTCGCCTGAACAGATGGTCGAGGTGCCGCATGAAGCCATCGAAACCCAGTGGTTGGGTGAATACCTGGTGGTGTGGCCGCAGGCGCCGGACTGGCCTGCGCAGATTCGTCGGGGTGAGTCCGGCGCGGCCGTAGAGATCGTCATGGAAATGGCCGGGTTTGCTGAGCCGGCATGGAAGGGTAATGGCGTGTTTGATGCCGGCTTCGAAACATGGCTGTTGACGTTTCAGCGCCGGCACGGCCTGAAAGCCGATGGTATCGTCGGACCCAATACACTGATCTACCTGATGGCCCCGACCATCACCCAGCCCCGCCTGCAACTGGGTGTCGGGGAGAGCTCTTAAACCATGTCGATTTTGCTCGAAGCGCTGAAAAAATCGGAAAAGTCCCGTCAACTGGGAGAGACGCCTACCCTGTATACCCAGGTAGAACGGACTGTTCCCATGGCCGAATCATCCGCCAGCCTGGTCCCGATACTGCTGGTCATGTTGAGCGTCATTGTGATGGCATGGTTCGGTTGGCAGCAGTTCACCGTTCCGGAACCTGTCGATTCGGCTTCCGAGGCGGCTATGGTGGCCGAGCGGCCGGCGCCCGTCGCGCCGGGCGAAGACCCGGTGAAACCTGCGGCCCGCACCATGACGGAGGAGTTTCAGCAAGAGCCTGCAAGCAGAGACGCAAGTGAATCAGGCGAAAGCGCAGAAGATGAACAGCGAAAACAGGAATTGAAACAGTCCTTTGACCGTTTTGTCGCGGAACCAGAGAGTAAAGCTGCAACTGAAGCACCGGAACCAGCCGCGGATGCGCAGGCAGAAGCGCTTGCATCGGCAGTCAATCAACCCAGCGAAAAACCAGCTGAAGAATTATCCGAAGAACAAGCTGACGAGGGGTTGAAGCCCCACATCGCCGAACCGATCAGCTACTGGGAGTTGCCACAGGGGGTGCGGGATACCTTGCCTGAAATCAAGATCACGGTGCTGGTTTTTGCCGAGGAGCCCGAAAACCGGTTCCTGTTGACCAACGGTCAGCGGTTGGTGGAAAAAGATGAGCTGGACGACGGCCTGGTGCTCGATGAAATTCGACGGGATGGCGCAATATTCATGTACAGGAAGTACCGGTTTCTCGTCAAGGGATAAGAGTGTGAGCCAGGGGATCGTTACCAATTGGTCGGAGAACCGCACGAACCCGCCTTTTGTCACCGTCGGTATCAGCCTGCTATGCATTTTCGCATTGCTGGTCTACACGGGTCTGAGTCCCGTGATGCAGCAGGCCATGATCGAAGTAGGAGGCATGCAGCCTTCCCACCTGTCCGCTTTGCTCGAACAAGGTTCCTCTGCATGGTGGGACATTTCCTTATTCAGCATCGTCAGTGCATTGTTCATTCATGCCAGCTGGCTGCATCTGCTGGGCAACCTCGCTTATCTGTGGGTTTTCGGCATCAAGGTAGAGCAACGTCTTGGCGCCAGCGGTATCAGCCTGATATTCCTGCTTGGCGGGGCGCTGGCCAATGTTATCGTGGCATTGCGTTTGCCCACGCTGGATACGCCTATTATTGGCGCGAGTGGCGCCGTGTCGGCGGTTGTGGGTGCTTACCTGGGGCTTTTCCCGGGCCGCAGAATCGGGTTGTTTCTGCCGCTGGGATTGTATCTGCAATTTGCCAGGGTGCCGGCGCTACTGGTGATTGGCTCCTGGTTCACACTGCAGTTGCTTTATACGGTGTTTGGCCCCATTAATGGAGCGGTGGCATGGTGGACTCACCTGGCGGGATTTGCGCTGGGTCTGAGTTTTGCATTGATTGCGAGGGCGCTGGCCCAGGTCAGGGCTTAGCGTCGAAATCGGGTTGAATGGAAAACATGGCGGAAAAGCGACTTTATAAAATCATCTTTTTGAATAATGGCAAGGTGTATGAACTGTTCAGCGAGGGCGTCACGACCAGCGGTCTCTGGGGGTTCATCGAGGTATCCAGCCTGGTGTTTGACACCACCGAAGGTCTCGTCGTGGACCCGACCGAAGAAAAAATGAGGGAAGAGTTCAAAGATGCCAGGGTGCTTCACCTGCCGATTCAGAGTGTCCTGCGCGTAGAGGAGGTCGAGCAACGCGGCCAGTGCCTGATTCGAGATCGCGAATCCGGAGAGAAGGTCACGCCATTTCCTTTGCCGCCACATGGGCGGTCGGCATCTGACTAAGGGGTGTAAAGGTTCGCTTCTCTCAGCGCTGTGAGCACTTCTTCCAATCGATAGTCTGCCGGGACCTCGCTCAGGGGCACCGATGTTTCAACCGCCCGTTCCTGTTCCAGGTGGCCTTCAAGGTCTGACTCGCGAATTCTCTCGTCGTCCATTCCTGGAGTAGCTTCCCAATCGACTGCGACGTCAGGTTCAATACCCTGGGCCTGGATAGAACGACCGGATGGAGTGTAATAGAGGGCGGTGGTCAGCTTGATACCCGCGCCATTGCGCAACGGTAAGACCGATTGCACAGATCCTTTTCCAAAGGTCCGCTCACCGACGATAAGCGCCCGTTGATGGTCCTGCAGTGCTCCTGACAGAACCTCCGAAGCCGATGCAGTGCCCCGGTCAACCAGTAAGATCACTGGTGTGCCGGGCAACCATTGCCCGGGGTTGGCATTGAACTCCATCTGCATTTTTGAATTCCTGCCGCGGGTCGACACGATCACTCCTTCATCGAGAAAGCCATCGGCGATTCCAACCGCCTGGCGCAGCACACCTCCGGGATTATTCCTCAGGTCGAGGATCAACACGGAAATCGTGGTTCCTGCCTGTTTGATGGACTCCAGTGACTGTTTGAGGTGGGTAGAACTCTCGTTATGAAAATGGGTCAGCCTGAAATATCCGAATGACTCACCGACCGGCACGTAACTGAGCGCCGGTACCTGCACATACGCGCGCGTTATAGTGACTTCGCGCGCTTCGCCTTCTGCCGGTTGCACGATCAGCACTACGTCCGTTTCCGGATCGCCACCGATCTCGTCTATGGCGTCAGGCAGGTAACGCCCCCTCACTTCCTGTCCGTTGATCGAAGTAATCATGTCTCCGGGGTTCAAGCCCGCTTCATCGGCCGGACTGCCATTGATGATGGCCCTGACATATATTTTTCCATCCCGTGTCTCTACATCGATTCCAATGCCGCTGTAACGGCCCTTGGAGGCGTCGTTCAACTCTTCGTATTTTTTAGCCGGCAAATAACTTGAGTGCGGATCGAGTTCCAGCAACATGCCCCTGATGGCGGCATCCAGCAGTGTTTTATCGTCCACCTCCTCAACGTAATTATTTCGTGCCTGGTTGAATACGTCCGTGAAGGTACGCAGGTCCTCCAGGGTCAGCTGGGCCTGGGCCTTGGCGTCGTTCTGAATCGCTGTGTCATCGTTCTGAGCCGCGAGAGCGGATGACAGGGCGAGCGCGCCCGCCAGGTAAAGAAACAGCTTTGTGATACGTCCAGTCATAGTCTAACTCGTCCTGTGATGGCGGTTATCGCGCCAGCCATGCCGCCGGGTCGACGGCCTTTCCGTTTTTCCGCAGTTCAAAATAGAGACCCTGGCCGCCTCCGGGATTTTCCCCAACCACGCTGATGACCTGGCCGGGTTCCACCCAGGAACCCACGTCCTGGAGCAGGCTTTCATTGTGACCATACAGGCTCAGGAAACCCTGGCCATGGTCGATGATCAAAAGCAGTCCGTAACCACGAAGCCAGTCTGCAAATGCAACCCTTCCATAGGCCACGGCAGTCACTTCGCTGCCGCGTTCGGCACCGATCAGCCACCCTTGCCATTTCATTCCACCAACGCGGCGCTGGCCGTAGGCATGCCTGACCGGTCCCCGCACGGGCATCGCTATGCGGCCCTTACGGGCTGCAACGCCTGAGCGGCTGCCAAGATCCGGGGGGATATCGGCCAGCACATCACTGAGGCGTTCCAGCAGCGCTTCAAGGTCCCGCTGATTCTGTTGCAGCTCTGCCAGGCGAGACTCTTCCGAGCTGATCTGCCGGGATAATTGCGCCAACAGCGCATTTCTGTTTTGCCGCTGTTCTTCCAGGTCATCCAGTACCGTCTGCTGCTCAGTTTGAACACTATCTATCAGCTGCAGTTCCCTGTCGATCGATTGTTGCATGCCGTCCAGGGTTGTCAAAGCTTCTTTGAGCCCGGCGATCTTGTCAACCTGGGCACGATTCAGGTAATCGTAGTAGGCCAGCATCCGGCCCATTTCTTGCGGGTCATCCTGGTTGAGCACCAGTTTCAGCCGGGTTTGTCCCGCAGCTCTGTAAGCGGCATTGATCTGTTGCGCCAGTTGATCGAAGCGTTCACCCAGGCTGGCCAGGTAATCTTCACGCTGGCGCTCCAGGCCAGCCAGTTCAGCCATGTAGGTGTCACGTTGCTGCTCCAGTTCCCGATATTTCAACGAAGCCTGCTGGATGGCGAGGTCGAGTTGCTTCAGTTGCAGTTGTTCCCTGTGCTGATCCGCTCTCGAGGACTCGAGCCGGTTTTTCAGGGCACTGATATCCCGGTTGATCTCGAGTAGCCTCGCTTCGGCCTGTTCCTTGTTCAGGGATGCCGCCGCGGCTTCAACCGGTACGCCAGCAATCTGCACCAGCGCTGCCAGGAGGATCAATGTGACGAAGGTTGATTTCAGCGGTTCAGGCCTGGTCACCTTCAAGTACCAGCAACGGGCTTCCAGTCATCTCTGCCGGCTGAGGCAGGTCGAGCAGGGCTAACATGGTTGGTGCGATATCCCGCAACGATCCTCCGTTCCGCATGACCGCATGGCGACCGTGAAAAACGAAGGGCACCCGGTTGACGGTATGGGCCGTATGGGCTTGACCAGTGACCGGGTCCTTCATCAACTCGATGTTCCCATGGTCGGCCGTGATCAGCATTTCACCACCGGTGGCATCAATGGCGGACTTCACCGCGGCCAGGCAGCGGTCAACCGCGACCACGGCTTTCAGTGCCGCATCCATCTTGCCGGTATGACCCACCATGTCGGGGTTGGCGACATTGCATATGATGACATCGAAATTCCCGGAGTGGATTGCGGCAACCAGCTTTTCGGTCAGTTCAATAGAACTCATTTCCGGTTGCAGGTCGTAGGTAGCGACATTCGGTGACGGTATCAGGATACGTTCCTCAAGCGGAAACGCATTTTCTTCACCACCGTTAAAGAAGAAAGTAACATGCGCGTACTTCTCCGTTTCCGCAATTCTGAGCTGCCTGAGTCCAGCGTTTGCCAGTTCTTCACCGAAAAGACGGGGCAGTGAGGACGGTGGGAAAGCGACGGACGCCGGCAGTCCCGCCATGTACTCGGTCATACAGACAAAATCCGTCAATTCAATTTTTTCGCGCTCGAAACCATCAAACGGGTCGTTGACAAACGCCATCGTGAGCTCGCGCGCACGGTCTGCCCGGAAATTGACGAAAATAATCACATCACCCTGCTTTACACCTGCCGGCTGACCAATAACGGTGGGCTTTACGAATTCATCATTCTCATCACGGGCGTAGGCCTGTTCCAGCGCTTCCAGGGCGGTCGTCTGGCGCCAGTCGGAGCGGGCCGCAGAAATCGCTTCATAGGCTATCTTTACGCGGTCCCAGCGCTTGTCCCGGTCCATTGCATAATAGCGGCCGCTGATGGTCGCGAACTCAGCTCGAGGTA